>PDWJ01002816.1_pt1 | contig 17579 bp, 14 predicted proteins | sample 1430881 | NCBI WGS metagenome assembly PDWJ01 (sample SAMN01162460, study PRJNA174530) | Oral metagenome, whole genome shotgun sequencing project. | biome: Marine environment; feature: Marine mammal; material: Swab sample of the gingival sulcus; isolation source: swab sample of gingival sulcus...
TTTAGTTCATCTATTCTTTCCGAATAACTAGCTATAACATCTTCTTCAATTTTGCCATTTTTATTCATTTCACATACACTTTTACCAAGTTCAATGTATAGATCTTGAATATCCTTCTTTGCACTTGAAACATCAATTTTAAGTTTAGTTGTTTCTGTAACACTCTTTGTTTTTTCACCAATAGTATCTACCACTTTTTTAATATTGTCCTTCATAACTTTCCTCCTAAATCTAAGTTACCCTAAAAGTTCCTTTTATAACAAATTCTTTAGTTTATTTATAAACTCTTTATCATTTGAATATTCTAATGATTTTAGAATCTCATGTAAATGTATTTTATCTTTATCAGCCTTAAGCTTAGTAAACTCTCCCTTACTATCCATAGTCCAACTCTTTTGATTGTCAAGCCACATGAGTTTTAAAATCAGTTTTATTCGCTCTCTAATCATTTCATCTACTACTGGAGTAAGTAGCTCAATTCTTCTATCGAGGTTTCTACTCATAACATCAGCAGATCCGATATATAAATCGTCCGGATTACCATTTTTAAAATAGTATATTCTAGAGTGTTCAAGGAACTCCCCTATAATACTTTTAACATGTATGTTTTCACTAAGTCCCTTAACACCTGGTATTATAGAACATATCCCTCTAACTACTATATAGATCTGTACATCATGTTTTGATGCTTCATACAGCTTATCAATAATCTCTTTATCAAGTAGCGAGTTTACAACAATTTTTATCACTGCTTTCTTGCCATTCTTACTCGCATTTATTTCATTATCAATTAATAGCTTTATTCTGCTCCTTAAGTTATCAGGTGCATATATAAGTCTGTTCATATTTCTACTCGATGCAAATCCACTTATTAAGTTAAATATGTGAGACGCATCAGATGCTATGTCTTCTCTTGATGTAAACATTGAAAAGTCAGTGTATAGTTTTGCAGTTATAGCATTGTAATTTCCAGTGGCAATATTTACATATCTTTTTATTCCATCTTCTTCTTTTCTAACAACAAGTAGAAGCTTAGAGTGAGTCTTTAGCCCTGGAACACCATATATTACATTTGCCCCTGTCTTCTCAAGCACTTTAGCCCAGTGAATATTGTTTTCTTCATCAAACCTTGCCTTTAGTTCAACAAGTACAGTAACTTGTTTTCCATTCTCTGCCGCTTTAATAAGTGCTTTTATTATTTCACTGTCTCCGTTTACTCTGTATAGGGTTTGTTTTATAGCAAGCACCTTTTCATCTTCACTTGCTTTTTTTACAAAGTCAGTAACATAATCAAAACTGTCATATGGGAAGTGGAATAATAAATCCCTCTCCCTGATAACACCGAATATGTCTTTTCTATTTAGCGACTTTAACTTCTTTGGCTTATGATCCACTCTTAAGAATTCAGATGAAGATTGAGGTCCTTTTAACTTCATCATAAAAGTCATATCCATATATTCATCTATTGAATATATGCATTCATCTCTTACCTTAAGCCTATAAATAAGATTTTCTATGACCTTCTCATCATAACCTTTAAGCACTTCAAGTCTAATTACTTCTCCCCACTTTCTCTGACGCAGTGAATTCTCAATAACCATAAGTAGGTCTTCTGCATCATCTTCATTTATCGATAAGTCACCATTTCTAGTGATTCTAAATTGGGAGATGGACTCAATTTTAGCATCTTCAAAGAGTATATTAAGATTATTCTTAATTATTTCTTCAAGTAGTATTATCTTAACCTTTTTAGATGTCCTATTTATCTCATATACTCTAGGTATTATAGATGGTACTCCAAGTACCACTGTCTTTATCTTATTATCTCTAAGTATTTTTATTGCAAGATATATCGTCTTATTTGCAAGCAAGTGGAAAGGTCTTGATGGATCTATTGCAAGTGGTGTTAAAACTGGAAATATATCACTTTTAAAGTAATTCTCCACTTCCTTCTTTTCATTTTTAGATAGATCTTTATACTTTATAAACTCTAGACCATTCTTTTTAGATTCTTTAATAAGCTCGCTAGCTAGCTCTTCTTGATGTTTGACTAGGTCTTTAATCTTTTCATTGCTCTTTATAAACTGTTCCTCTGGTGTATAACCAGCAAAGTCCTCTCTATCATAGCCAGCGTTCATCTGGTCTTTAAGTGAACCAAGTCTAACCATAAAGAACTCATCTAAATTTGAACTAAATATTGATAAAAACTTAAACTTATCTATAAGCTTTAATTCTTTATCTGTTGCTTCTCTTAGAACCCTGTAGTTGAAATCAAGCCAACTGAGTTCCCTATTTATATATTTTTTCATTTGACTTCCTTTACTATCAAGTTAAGTCCATATACATGCTTAATTATATCCTTATTATAATCTATAGCTATATCCTCAAAAGTAGTTACACCTTTTGTTGAACATTTGATTATTAGATTATCATCACTTAAATCTACAGACTTAATTAATATCTTCTGTTTCTTACTCGCATCAAATGCATCTGATATTGTAAGAATTGCAGCAAGCCTAACATCCCTCTTATTGTACTCATAATAATCATAATCCTTATCGCTAAGCTTACCCATAATTTCACAGACATTTGATATCCTAATTACATCTTTTCTATCTACACCATATAGTCTAAGACCCTTAATCATAGAAGCGCTTGACCTATAATAATCATTTAAGTTAAGACTTTTTCCTATCTCATGAAGGTACGAACTATGTCTTAAAATGCTAACATCACTTTCAGGTATTGAAAATTCATTCTTTATTGCGCTTATAATGCTAAGTGATGTGTTGTGAACATATTTAGAATGTTTGGTATTTATCTTGAAACGCTTAGCCGTTTGATAGCTTGAATAGAAAGGGTCTTCATTAAAGTCAAAGTATCTGTTTTCATCAGAATTATCATCGCATATTTCAGCTATAAGCCCATCTATTAGCGATATATTTGTTATTGTAATCTTGTCGGTATTAAATATATCAAAGAATACCTTAAAGAATATAACGCTTGGTAGTATTCTATTCCAATCGTTACCACAATTTACACATTTTTCAATGATTGACCTATCCGAATCAATCGCCCTAGAGTACATCTCTAAATACTCATCTTTAGGAATCTCATTTCTAGATTCAAAGAACATATCCCTTATTACATTAATGTAGCCACCTATCGCAATATAATGTTTAATACTTCTTTTCTTAAGAATGTTTGTCATGTAGTCCACTTTAGTCTTTATATATTCTTCGAATGAAACATGATAATTGATAGAATTTGCTTTCATTTTAGATAGCATAACCCTTTGAACCTGAGAACCAAGGCCTATTTCATCATTTCTTATAAGCTTATTCTTACTTATAAAGCTAACATCACATGCACCGCTGGTAAGTTCCACAATAACTGTACCATCTAATCTATAAGACTGATAATCATCGACATTATCGCGTATAGATTTATACGTAATATATTTTTCGAGGCTATCATCAATGATATCTACTTTGAGCGCAGTCTTTCTAAATATCATCTGAACTACATAATCCCTATTCTTAGCATTTCTAAACGCACTTGTAGCAACTGCTTTATAATCAGAAACACCATATGAATCCATTAGAGATTTATAGTATATAAGTATGTTTATCAGATTATTTGTTGACTCTTCACCTATATAATTAGAAGTGTAAACCTCATACCCTATATCAATTATTTTGCTAACATATTCAATTGTATTTAACTTCTGACCGTTGTACTCTGATACTTTTAGTTCTACAGAGTTCGAACCTATATCAATAGCAGCGTAAATTGAAGTTTTCATACTTAACCCCTTAGTAAATTTTTTATCTTCTCTATCCTATCTGCTGTCTCAATTGACAAATATGATGAGAAGGAAAGTCCATCACAAATACTTATAATCTCATCGGTAATATTATCCAAAGTAAGTCCACCAGTTAGAATTATTGGTATATCCGTTATAGACCTTATTAACCTAACTTCCTCGAGGTCCATAAGTTTAGCCTTTATCTTATCAGTATCAAAAAAGATATTTCCAGCGAGTAAAAAATCAGCATTCGAAGCAGATGCTACCTGTATGTCTACAAGACTACTAGTCCTGTATCCAATCAGTTTTCTGCTCCCTATCCTGTCCCTTACCATTATTGCATTGGCATCATCTCTACTTACAACAACTCCTCCAGCTCTTGCTTCTAGACATAGATCAACATCATCATTTACAAGCACTATTGTCCTTTGGCAAAGGAAAACGAGTTTTTTTACATCTGCAAGTTTTTCTTCAAACTCTTTCGTTTTAGACCTGTATATTATTACATCAACTTTGTTAACAATCTCATACATTACATCCCAGTCAATCATCTCAGGAGTAATAAAAAATAATTTTTTATTCATAGTTACCTCAATTACATTATATCAAAAATAGAAAGCTATTAAAAGTTGAATTTACCCCAAAATATGATATATTTATATTGGAGGTTTTTGATGAAATTAGAGGCTATAGAAATTCATAAAAGTTATTCCGATTTAGAAGTTTTAAAGGGAATCTCTTTTAGTATAAATTCCGGAAGCGCGATGGGCTTTCTTGGAAGAAACGGAGCGGGAAAAACAACATTTATAAGATGCCTTATGGATGTTTTTAAACCAACTTCTGGTGTTTTCAAAATTGATGGAAAAGAGTTTAATAAAGACGATTATAAAATAGGATACTTACCTGAAGAGAGGGGAATGTATTCTAAGGAACAGATACTTGGACAATTAACATATTTCGGTAAGTTAAAGGGAATGCAAGCTCAGGACGCTAAAAAGCAAGCGATGAAGTGGCTTGAGAGACTTGAGCTAGATAGTTATGCAAAGAAAAACTTATCAATATTATCTAAGGGAAATCAACAAAAGGTGCAGCTTATCCAAACTCTTATAAATGACCCCGATATACTCATACTTGATGAGCCATTTAGTGGGCTAGACCCAGTAAACTCTAAAGTGCTAAAAGAGATTATCGTAGAGAAAATAAAATCAGATAAAATCGTTATATTCTCATCTCATCAGATGAGCTATGTTGAAGAGTTCTGCGATGACATATCTATAATTAACAACGGTGTAATAGTAGAAACTGGAAATCTAGATAATATCAAATATAAAATGTCAAACAATAGATATAGACTTCTATCTCAAAGTAATGAGAATCTACAAAAATTCTTAGATGAAAATGAATACAGTTATTTTACTAAGAAAAACGGTTTTGTAGTTGACTTAAATAACAGAGATAAAAGTAAGTTACTATTAGGTGCAGTAAATAATGGTGTTGATATTGAGGAGTTCTCAATGTATAAGCCTACTCTAGACGAAATCTTTATAGAAAGGGTGGGAAAGAATGAAAATATTTAGTCATATACTATCATTTGAGTTCAACTCAATTATTAGAAAAAAAACATGGTATGTAACAACAATTATAATCTCTTTAGTAATTATAATTGGAACTAGCATTCCAACTATCATGGCATTCTTTGATAAAGATGATGATAAAACACCTAAGGATGCAAAAAGCATCTGCGTATTTATAAACACAGATGATTTAAGTTCTAGTGAACTTTCACAATTTATAGGTGCAAAAATTAAAGAAGTTGATAACAGTCAAACACTTAAAGATGGTGTAATCGAAGGAAAATATAAATACGGTGTAGAAATAAATTCACTATCTAGCTATAAACTATATTTTAAGGATAAGTCACTGTCAAACTTCTCTCAAACCAAAGTAGTAGGTATTGCATTAAATAACATAAAGAAGAAAAACTATATAGAGAGCAAAAACTTAGATTACGATGAATTCTTTGAGCTTGAAAATCAAAAAATCACAAGAGAAGAAATAGTACTTGGTACAGATGGGGTTAACAACTTTCCAATAACTTACCTACTTATATTTATAATATACTTCTTAGTACTATTCTATGGACAAATGGTATCAATGAGTGTTGCTAAGGAGAAAAGTGATAGAACAATGGAACTGCTTATAACAAGCACTACTCCTACAAAATTAATGTATGGAAAAGTAATTGGTGGTGGTCTAGCTGGACTACTTCAGTTCTCAATATTTGGTTTTATTGCAGTCCTCTCATTTATGGCAAATAAGGCTGCGTACCCTGATCAAGTAACGAAAATGATAACATTTACTCCAAAACTATTTGGACTATTCTTACTCTTTATACTACTAGGATACCTACTGTACCTATTTATATTTGCAATGCTAGGAGCAACGGTATCAAAACTAGAAGAGTTAAATCAAGCGGTAATGCCAATAACAATAATAATGATAATATCATTTATCGCAACAACATCGAGTATGCAATTCCCTGATTCAATGGTTCTGAAGATAGCGAGCTACATTCCGTTTTCAGCACCACTTGCGATGTTCACTAGGGTATCATTATATAGTGTTAGCAATATAGAGCTCATAATATCTATTGTAATTCTTGTAGTTACTACGATACTATTTGGTTTTATAGCTACTAAAATTTATAGATCAGCAACGCTGAACTATGGAAATAAAATGAAATTGAGTAATGTATTTAAATTAATCTTTAGGAAGGAGTGATCACGATGGACACAAAAAAAAGCGAAAGAGTATTTGACTTTTTCAAGAAATTAACTGAGATACCTCACTGTAGTTTCAAAGAGGAAAAGATAGGTGACTATCTACTTGAATTCGCTAAGGAGCGAGGACTTGAAGCATATAGAGATAAAGGAAACAACGTCTATATAAAGAAATCTGCTACTAATGGTAAAGTAGATAATCCTGTTATACTACAAGGTCATATGGATATGGTTTGTGTAAAGGAAAAAGGATTTGATTTTGACTTTGATAAAGATGCACTTCAACTATTTACTGAAGATGGATTTTTAAAAGCTAAAGGCACTTCACTTGGTGCTGATAACGGAATTGCCGTTGCTATGATACTTGCAATACTTGATGATGATGAAATTAAGCATCCTGGTATTGAAGCAATTATAACTACTAGAGAAGAAGTTGGTCTACTCGGCGCTGCTGAAGTTGAGGGAGATAGATTTAAAGGAAAAACTTTAATAAATATTGACTCTGAAGAAGAAGGTATATTTACTGTATCATGTTGTGGTGGTGTTAGACATGTCATTGAAATGCCTATCACCTATGAAAAGAACAGCTACAAAAAAGCTTATAAAATAAGTGTTACTGGTCTAAAGGGTGGTCACTCTGGTATGGAAATAGATAAGCAAAGAGCTAATGGTATAAAAATAATCGCCAGAACTCTTTTAAAACTCGATGACTACTCACTTGTTAAAATAAGCGGCGGTGAAGCAATGAATGCAATCGCTAAAGATATAGACGCTGTTATCACAACAGATAAAGATATCACTGGTAAAATTGCAGAACTAGAACAGGAATTCAAAAACGAGTTCCAATTTACCGATGAAAATCTAAAACTAAGCTGCGAAAAAGTAGAAATAACAGAAAATGTTATCACAAAAGAGACTGCAATGAAAGCTATAAATATTATAGTAGCACTACCATTCGGAGTTCAGAGAATGAGTGACACTATGAAAGGTTTAGTTGAAACATCTACAAACTTAGGTGTTGTAGAAACCACTGATGAGTATATCACTCTTGAGAATTCTCATAGGTCATCTGTTGAATCAGAGAAGCAAGAGCTAATTGATATTACAGATTCAATATGCAAACTAGCTGGAGCTAATTCAAAGACTCATGGAAACTACCCTGGTTGGGAGTATGTAGATAATTCTGTAGTTAGAGATGTATTCGTCGAAGAGTACAAAAAGCAATATAAAAAAGACCCTATAATCGGAGCTGTTCATGCTGGTCTTGAGTGTGGTATATTGCAAAGACAGATAGGAAAACTTGATATGATATCAATCGGGCCTGATATGTTTGATGTTCACACACCAAATGAAAAGCTTGATATAGAGTCAACTTATAGAACTTATGAACTGTTATTAAATGTATTGGAGAGATTATAATGTATGAAAAAATAAAAGATTCAAAAAAATATATAGATAGTATTGTAAAAGATAAGATAGATGTAGCTATTATCCTTGGCTCTGGTCTAGGTGGACTTGTTGAAATAATTCAGAACAAGGTTGTAATTAAATACTCTGACATTCCAAACTTCCCTCAAGTAAGTGTTAAAGGACATAAAGGTCAACTTATATACGGGGACTTAAGTGGAAAAAAAGTACTTTGCATGGAAGGTAGATTCCACTACTATGAAGGCTACTCAATGAAAGAAGTTACCTACCCTATCTACCTATTCAAAGAGCTTGGAATAGATAAGATGATCGTAACAAACGCTGCTGGTGGAGTAAACAGAGATTTTGAGCCAGGTACTCTAATGATAATTGATGACTTCATTAACCTACTAGGTGATAATCCACTAATAGGTAAAAACGATGAAAGATTTGGCCCAAGATTTCCTGATATGAGTGAGCCATACTCTAAAGAGTTAATAGATAAGGCTAAAAGGATAGCAAATAACCTAGATATAAAGTACGAAGAAGGGGTTTACGCTGCATTCTCTGGTCCATACTATGAAACAAGAGCTGAAATAAAAATGGCTGAAGTTTTAGGAACAGATGCTGTTGGAATGAGCACTGTACCAGAAACAATTGTAGCTAACTACCTTGGTATTAAAACACTTGGTATATCTTGTATTACAAACATGGCAACTGGTATACAGACAACTAAGCACTCACATGATAAAGTTGTTGAGATAGCTAACAAGGCTTCTCTAACACTTTGTAAATGGGTGGAAGCGCTAATAGAAGTAATATAACAAATACCCCTTAATCACTGATTAAGGGGTATCTTTTTCTTTATCTTGTAAAATTTCTGTCTATCGAACTGTAACAGATAAAAAACAAAGGTTAACTAAAACCCTTTGCAAAAATATAACTGTCTTCTAAATTATATATTCGGGATCTCCAATTGTTCTAGATCCATTATATTTATAATTACAACTGGATGACCTAGCTCTTCACTAAATATTACTTCATACTTAGCTAGTATCCCATTCAATAATTCTAGCCTTTCAGGATCATTTTCATCTTCCCTATTATAATCATAAAATAATACTATATCAAAAGATGTAGTTCTCATTGGAGTAAAAGAATCTAAATAACAAACATATCCTTTTCGCTCCTTGTTATAATACTGATCTATAACATTTTGATAGGTCCTAGTAATCATTTTTATAGTTGCCTTGTTCTCTTTTAATAACTCAATATCTTCTTTACTTAAATGTTCTAAGAAGATCATATTTCTAAGGTATACATAATCTGAATCAAGTGTTGATTTATCTTTAAAATATTTATGAATACCAGACTCCATATGATCATATTTAAACTCATACTTAGTATTAAAACCATTTGCTCTTAATTCATCATTTAATAAATCTAAAGAAAGTTTAGAATTTAAATATTCACATAAAAGATCTCTATACGTATCTTGTAGTTGTATATATTCTCTTGTTACTTGAGTCTTCGAAGAGCCTGCTCCTTTTAAATATGCTTGTTCATAATCAAAAGTAAAACAGCCATTTATAGCCTCATGTTTTTTGATAAACCGATGATTAACAAACGTTATTAGCAACACAATGAATGAAGCTGCTATTGCTATTTTTATAATAATACTTATTATTTTACTTTTTTGTTTCATATTCTATCACCACCAATGTATTATGCTCATTATCTAGCGGATTAGTTAAGAAGTATTTTTCTTCAAAACTATAAATAGGTTATCTGTCCGTTTAAAAAAGTATGTAATAAAACAAAGGATAACTAAAACCCTTTGTTAAATCATTCTACTCCAGCTGCTATCTGCACCACCGATCTGAAGAACTAAGTAATTAACGAGTATTATTAGTAATTCGTAGACTAGAATGTCATTAATTACAAACAATAAACCAAACAAAAACATTGGCGCCCATCTTATTATTAAACTCGCAGAGACAATATAAAAGCCTAGTTTTCTACCCATGAGTATTAGTATAAAACCTATTACTATGATTATCCCACTTATTATCAACAAAATATGTTGAAGATCAAAATCACTCGCTAATGGATGAATATCACGTACTATCGGAGCCTTGTTAAACACAACAAGTAATAAATATACTATTTGTATTAGTATTTGTATTACAAACCATACTATCGCTGATTTTCTTATCCTTTTTCTTTTCATAAAATAACTATTCTCCATCTATTTTTACAAAAACTATTTACTATATAATTTAAAAAACCAATTTATATTTATGATTCTTACTCTAGTACCTAGTTGTTTTGAATATATATCTTCATATTTTTTACAAATGCTTTGAACGCCATCAACTAGCATTTCATCAATTTGATTCCCATTTATTTCATAAGGACACCACACATATAAAACTATGTCTGTATTACTGATATGAGCATTTTCTGGTCTATGTGGATAAAGATATGAAATAAGTATTTTTTCATTCGTATTAAAGTATTTAATAACATTCAAATACGACTTATTAATAACAGCATCCTTTATTTTCTTATTGCCAGAGCTCATTATTAGTTTAATATCATTAAAATCTAACCTCTCAATACTTATAGTATTCCTAAGAAATAAGTAATTTGATCCAAGATTAGAGTGTTTCATATAATATACATCTGATTCATTCAAAGCCGAAAATTGTGACTTGTTATTAAATGATTTATCCATTTTAGAATTAGGAATTCCCAAATGCATTAACTCTTCATCAAACGATTCAAAATCTAACCTCTCATTTAAATAATCTTCAAATAAATCTCTATACCTTTCCTGAACAGTAAAGAACCTTGGAGTTAAATGCAGCGGACTTGAACTCAGACCTTTAATATATGCACTTCTCGAATTATAATCAGAAAACAGAAATCTTTGATTTGAGTAGAAATCTACCACTTTATATAATCCAATTATATTGATAATTAAAACTACTACTATTAGAGCTATTTTTCTTATTAATTTTATGTTTTTATTTTTCATATTCTATCACCAATAATTGATTCAACAGTTTTGACATAGGACTTTTGTATATAATCCTTCAAAGAAAAAAATAACGAACTATATCAGAGGGTTACCCATAATATACATAACATATCCTCCATAATTTCTTTAGCTTCTCCAGTATTATTTAAGTTAATAATAATCCGTTTTAGTATTCAAAGAAGGATTTGATTCCCCGCTAAATCTATTCAATAAATTTGTTTTAATCTCTTGGCTCCCACTGACTACCATCAATTATATTTATAATTTTAACCGGATTCTTTAACTCTTCACTAAACTTCTTTTCATATTTAGCTAGTATCTCATTTAATAAACATAATCTTTGTCTTTCTCTGTAATCCATTTCATCTCTTTCGTCATAATCGTAGAATAAAACTACATCAAAAGACATGGTTCTCATTGGATAGTCATATTGCAAATATGGGACAATCATAGATTTTTCAGCACCTTCTTCACGATCTATAACTAACTTGTATGTCCTATCAATCATATCTTTAGATGATACAATGTTCTTTCCATCTTTTGTTATACAAGTTACACTTATATAATAACTACTTTCTATGACATAATACTTTCGAACTAAGGACTGCCTCACATCTTACATCGGAGCAAAACACTCCAATCATTAATTAAAGCTAATATTACTATGTTTTCTTATATTGTAACACGCTTTATATATTTAGCAGGTATACCATCAGATAACCATACGTTTTCGTTACCATGATAAAAGTTTATGCCATCATTATAAGCTAAATTAGCGTCAATTTTGAAAACTACAGCATCACCTTTTCTTCTTGATGCTACGACCTTTGCAGTATCTATATCAATTGACATATGAACATATTGTCTACCTTTTGGTTTTAGTCCTTCTTTCATAATACTTTTTACATATTTTTCTGTTGTACCATGATAAAGCACATTTGGGGGGCTAACAGAGTTGAACTCTATATTACTAGATGCTGAGTGCCCGTAATAAGCTCTTATCATATCACCTTTAATCTCATGTCTTTTTTTACTTGAGAGACTTATCATTTCTTCAATATCTTTTTTTTCTAAACCGTACCAATTAGACATTGAGATTAAAGAATCAATTAACTCGTTTATATTAGTCCATCCATTATTATCTAGAGTTATCTTGTATTTTTTAGGATTATGTCTTAAAGCATAAGATACTTCTTTGCTCAGTTTTTCAAAATCAATCTCCTGCTTAAATCTATTAATTACTTTATATCCCGTCGCAAAAAAATCGTACTGTCCAAAACCATCTATATATATTGAAAAGTGTTTTAGTTTATCTTTAGTCAATGAATATTTATTATTATAGTCATCTATACATTCTGAATTTTTTTTCAAAACAATAGTATTTATAGAACCTATAAAATTATTATTACTTATAAAATCACTACCAATAAAAGAATAACTATATGAATTCTCAAATAATATTTCTTCATAATAACCAACACCATTGTGGTATTCAATTCTTAATATAATATCAAATGATTTATTAGTTATATTAGCACTAACATCATAATTTTCATAAAATATCGGTAATTTGTATAATTCAAATAAGTTATCCATATAATAGCTTCCTCTTCTTCCTATCGCTCCATAACATATTTAAAACTCCCAAAGACTCTTTATTAAAACTTTATTCAATACTATATTCTCGTAAGTTTTTTTACTCTCTCTATCAATTTTTCGCTTTCTTTATTTTCATAATATCTACTTATAAAGCCATCAAAATCTTCCTTATCTGCATAACCGTATCTGTCATAATCTATATATAATTCTCTTTCATACATCTTTTGTAAAGCTTCAATAAGCTTGCTACTTTAATACTCTCGTTTCGATTTTTCTATAATAGTAAAGAAGGGTTTGCTTTAAACAACCCCTTAAAACTACTTTCGTCTCTTCCATTGACTGTGGTCAACTATGTTTATAATTTTCACCGGATGATTTAACTCTTCACTAAACATCTGTTCATATTTCGCCAGTATTTTATTTAGCAACCTTCGTCTACTCTTATCTTTTTCATCATAAAAATTATAATCGTAGAATAAAACAATATCATATGACATGGTTCTCATTGGTCGGTTATGATTTAAATATGATACTGGATGATCATCAAATTCACCTTCATATTTATCTATAACTAACTTATAAGTTCTTTCAACCATGTCTTTACCAAATGTCCTGTTTTTAATAGCATAAATATCTTCTTTACTCAAGTGCTCTAAAAATATAACATTTCTTAAATAAACGTAATCAGAGTCTATTGTTGACTTTTCTTTAAAATATTGATGAATATCAGAAATACCATTGTGCTTATTATATTCATTTTTAGTGTTAAAGCCATTAGCCTTCAGTTCTTCATCTAAGTCACCAAATGATAATTTAGAATTAAGATACTCACAAAGTTTGTTTCTATATATATTTTGTAAATTAATATAGTGAAACGTCATGTGACTTTTAGATAAACCTGCTCCTTTTTCATAAGCTCTACCATAATCAAAAGGGAAGTACCAATGAATGTATTCATAACTATCCATTTTAAAGTAATACGCATAGTATAAAACTATTGTTAATAATATTACTATTAAAAATATTAATCCTATTTTTTTCTTATTCTTCATTTTTTATCACCCTAATTGTATTATCTTCATTATCAAAAGGGTTAACATAATATTTTTCCCCCCAAGATGAAACAATAAACATACCATCTTCAGTAACTCCAACAACACTCATAGCATGTCCACCTTTAATAGTTTGAGCCAGTTTTCTGTTTTCATCATATAGTCTTGTGTTTTTGCGTCCAGATAAAATAATATCTGTATTTGATGTTTTATACTTTAAATAATTGCTAACTGTAGCTTCAATATTATTATAAGCTACCGAAATCTTAATATCTTTATCTCGCATATAGCTTTCGAATCTATATTTATGTTCTGAAGGGGTTGCCCCCGTTGGTTTTGGTAAATCGTCGAATACGTCATAATATTCATACCCAAAACTATTCTCTCTATGATTATCTTTCGCTAAATAAAAATCTAAAGCTAACAAGTTAACATTTGGATACTTTTTCCCATCCTTATAATAAAACATAGGAAACCCAAATTTTTCTTCGAATTCTTTTTCACTCCCAGAATAAAGTTTAAAAAAGCTATTTGCTGACGCCACATAAGTACATCCTGTGTTTTTCATGTCTTGCAAGTGGTCTACAACAACCCCATCATCAGCATAGTAATAATACTTTGAAACAATTTTTCTAATTGTATTTTTCTCAGTATATGTTAAACGCTCTTTGAACCTCGTATAATAATAGTATTGATCTCCACCATATTGTAGTTCATTATAAGGATTACGCTCCTCCATCACATCTTCATATTTTAGAGCTATTGCCCTCTCAGCAATATCACAGAAGTGTTTTATCATACGTGCATGAGCTTTACTTGTGATTTCACCTACGTACTTAACCTTTTTAAGTACTTCTTCACCTAGTATATTTCTTATAACTGGATCAATGTACTTCTCTTTTTTTTCTACTACTCTATTATATAATGATTTCGCACTTTCAACTAAACTATTAGTATATCCCTTTATTCTTTTATTGATAGAGTATATACTATCAACTTTTTTCTTTGCTTCATTAACTTTGCTTATGATAGTGTTTGATATATTAATAGCTTTATTCTTTACTCTTCTAACTTCGTCACTGAAAGTATCCCTAGCTCCTAAGCCTCCACCATAAGCTACATACATTCCTGATGGGTCACTATAGTTTATAGGATTACTATGTGCATAAAGGTATGATTTTCTACTAAGTGGGTTTGTATTACCCATATACTTATCAGCTGATATAAATGAGTAAGTGTCTTTATCATAGTATCTTGCTCTAAGATACTGTAAGTTAGTACCTTTTACATCTTCCTCTGCATTGTAAGAATAAGACGTTAACGCTTCCTTAGTCTTTCCATAGTCACTGTAATAGTTATTGTTTACTCTCCTTGAGTTCTCTATCTCACCTGATACATTTCCTTTACCGTCATACTCATAAGTGTACTTTGTTTTTTCTTTATGCTCACTAAGTCTACCTAGTCCATAGTCATATCTGTGAGTATACTTACCCTTATCATCATATACTTCAAGCACCTCCGTATTTGATCTGTTTATATCATTTACATAGTTCTTTATCTCGTAATAATCATACTCTTCTTCTTTTATTTTCTTTGGTATAAGTGTAGCTTCTACTCCCCGCGGGTCTTCTTCTTCCCCATCTTCATTCTCTACTACACCGTGAGCCTCTTTTTCTTTCTTATTCCTATTAACATTCATTGCATATGTTATATCAGACCAACTATCCTTAAGCAGATTACCTGAGTAACTGCTATTTATAGTGGTTGATTGAATTGCACCCTGAGTAAAGCCATACCAGAAGAGTTTATTATCCTTACTCATAACACTTGTCTTTGGTGACTTCTTATACACGCTGTATGATACTTTTCTCTTCTCTCTTGTTGCACTAAATACTCTGTTATTCATCCCATCATAAAGCGCCGCATAAAGTGTTCCATCTTTATCGGTTATGGCATTTAGCCTATCAAGTGTATCAAATTTATACTCTAATACATCTGTATCACTTATCTCTTTTACTCTGTTACCATTCTTATCATATACATATTTCTTTACACTTTGGTTTTCTCTTACACTTAATACTTTACCTTCCTTTGAGTACTCTAGCTCTTTAGTTTCGCCATTACTAACAACCTTTACTTTGTTTCCACTCTTATCATAATAGTAATTAGTTTTTATTTCTTCACCATCTTTTGTTCTTCTGCTAGAGCTTATTAACTCTCCTGCTTTATTGTATTCGTAAGCAGTAAGTAGACCATCTATCTTTTCTGTCTTTATATACCCTGATTTATCATAGGTATACTCATATGTTATTGAACTACCTTCAGCGTCGGTATTTGTAACACTTGTAATCCTACCTTCTGAATCATATTTAAGTCTAGCTTTAGTGTTATCACTTCTATCTACCGCTACTAAGTTTGACAAATCATCATAACTATATTTTGTCTCACCTGAGTCAAGACCAATTACTTTAACGAGCCTATCTAGTTTGTCATACGAGTAAGTTACTTCTCCTCCATCTGGATAGGTAAGTTTCTCTAGATTACCATATTTATCATAACTGTATTTTATAAGTTTACCAGAAGCATCTCTAACGCCTACTCTCTTGCCTTCTTTGTCATATTCATACTCACTGCTTCCAGTAATATCACTCATGCTAACTAGCCTACCATCTTTATCGTAAGCATATAGTATATCTTTTTCCTCTGATTTACTTGTACTTATTTTTGTAAGCCTATCTAACTTGTCATAGTCATACTTAATAACACTCTTATCTGGTTTTGTCATTTCTATCAGATTTTGAGCGATATCATATTTATAATTAGTTTCCTCATTATCAGCATTTACTTCTTTTACTAAACTACCTTCTTTGTTATATTCATATACTCTCTTATTTCCACTAGCATCAGTTTCTGATACCATATTTCCAACCGAGTCATATTCATAAGTAGTGCTTCTCTCTTCTCCTCTTACTACTTTAGTTATTCTGCCTAGCTTGTCATAGTTATATCTTGTTCCCCTGCCTTCTGAGTCCATTGTGCTTATAAGTCTAGATGCTTTATCATACGAATTGTTTATTTTAGAACCAAGTGAGTCCTCTATAGTTAACAGATTCTTTGCTTTATCATAACTATAGAATCTTCTATATCCTAGTTCATCTTCAGAAGTTATAAGATTGTCCACACTATCATAAGTGAACTTTCTAGTCTTACCTAGCGCATTTGTAGTACTAAGCACATTTGAGTTTTTATCATATGTTAGCTTATTATCCACCCTATCAAATGTTCTTATTTCAACAACATTGCTTAATTTATCGTATTTATAACTATTCACTCTATTAGTAGGGCTAACCTCTTTTATAAGCCTTCCTATCTTATCGTACTCATAACTCGTAGCACTTCCCATAGGACTTACTTTTTTAATTAAGTTACCTATATCATCATACTTATACTCTTCTTTACCACCTAATGAGTCTATAATATTGGTTATTCTACCTCTATTGTCATAATTAAATGTGTCAACTCTTCCAAGACTATCTTTACTTCCCGTAAGTCTACTTCTGCTATCGTAAGTATACTCTTTAACTAAACCTTCTGGCATTTTTACACTGTTTATCCTACCTAGTTTATCGTACTTATAAGTTGTAACAGCGTTATTAGCTTCTGTCCTCTTAGTTAACTGACCGTATTTAGAGTATTCGTAACTTGTTACATTTCCGAGCGCATCAGTCTTAGTTTTAATATTTGACATTACGTCATACTTATACTTTGTCTCACTACCTAATTCATCTACTTTTTTAATTAAGTTATCCATCGAGTCATAGCTTTTTATTACTTTAGATCCGAGTGGATTAGTATATTCTACCAAGTTGGAGTTTTTATCATAAGTATAG
>PDWJ01003079.1_pt1 | contig 17575 bp, 14 predicted proteins | sample 1430881 | NCBI WGS metagenome assembly PDWJ01 (sample SAMN01162460, study PRJNA174530) | Oral metagenome, whole genome shotgun sequencing project. | biome: Marine environment; feature: Marine mammal; material: Swab sample of the gingival sulcus; isolation source: swab sample of gingival sulcus...
CAAGACCTTCCCCACCAATGACTGTTCGATGTGAATTATCGCGCCAAAACTGGTGGAGTGCGGTCGGCACTTGAATATAAAATTGATGACGCTCAGTGAGGTGACCGGGGTCAGGGGTGAGGCCGGGAATTTTACTGTAACTATTAAAGAATCTCCCCGTTATGTGGATCCTGACAAATGTATTGCCTGTGGTGCCTGTGCGGAAAAATGTCCGAAGAAGGTTTATGGTAAATATAATGCGCGGACAGGTAAACGGAAGGCTATTTATGTCAAATATGCCCAAGCCGTGCCGCTGAAATACCAGATTGATCCTGATGCCTGTATCCGGATGAAAAAACCGAATGCTTGCGGTTTATGTATAAAAGTCTGTGATGCTGACGCTATTAACCATAATGATACCGAAAAATGGCATGAGATAAATGTCGGCGCGGTGGTTCTTGCGGCAGGATTTGAGGCGTATGATCCCTCTGCCGCGGAAGTATGGGGGTATGGAGTCAATCCCAACGTTATTACCACTCTTCAACTGGAGCGGTACCTGGCAGCTTCCGGTCCAACCGAGGGGCATCTTATCCGCCCTTCAGACAACAAGTCAGTTCGGAAGATCGCTTTTCTTCAATGTATCGGATCCAGAGATGAGAATCTCTGCAATAATGGCTATTGCTCCTCAGTGTGCTGTATGTACGCCATTAAGGAGGCAATGATCGCCAAGGATCATGTTCCCGGCCTGCAGACCTCAATCTTTTATATGGATATGCGGACTCATGGCAAGGATTTTGACAAGTATTACCAGCGCGCGAAAGATGGTGGCGTACGATTTGTCCGTTGCCGGGTGAACGGGGTCGAGACTGATGGTCCTGGTGGTGACTGTCGCCTCAGTTATGTTAATGAAGATGGAAAACAGATTGAAGAATTTTTCGATGTCGTGGTTCTCTCTGTGGGCATAGAAATTCCCGGTCATATTCTCAGCCTGTCAAGAAATATCGGGATTAAGCTGACTGCTGATAATTTTGCCGCGACTTCCGATTTTACCCCTGTTCAGACTTCCCGTCCCGGGGTCTTTACCTGTGGTGCACTGGCCGGGCCAAAAGATATCCCTCAGTCTGTCGTAGAGGGTTCTGCCGCTGCCTCAGCGGTTGCGGATCTGCTTGCGCCGTCACGCCATGCGCTCACCTCTGAGGCCCAATGGCCTGAAGAGCGCAAGGTTGGGGATGAAGATCCGAAAATTGGTGTCTTTGTCTGCCATTGTGGCTCGAACATTGCCGGTTTTGTTGATGTCGAGGCAGTCGAAGAGTATGCCAAATCCCTTCCTGGAGTGGTCTATACCGAACGCAATCTGTTTTCCTGTTCTCAGGATACTCAGGAGCAGCTTACCAAACGGATTCAGGAGCAGGGACTCAATCGTATTGTCATTGCCGCCTGTACGCCGCGTACCCATGAGCCGTTATTCAGGGAGACCCTCAAGTCTGCCGGGCTTAATGAGTATCTGGTGGAGATGGCGAATATCCGTAATCACAACTCCTGGGTGCATTCATCAGATAACAAGGCGGCAACTTCCAAGGCCAAGGATCTTGTCCGGATGGCTGTCGCCAAGGTTCGGCTGTCTCGCTCGCTCAAGCCGGTTTCTGTCACTATGTCTGCTGACAGCCTGGTCATTGGCGGAGGAGTTGCCGGGATGACCGCTGCCTTGAGCCTTGCCGAGCAGGGTTTTACTGTCCATCTGGTCGAAAAGAGTGATATCCTTGGCGGTAATGCCCTGTTTCTTAATCACACCTGGTCTGGTGAGGAGATTTTCGCCCAGGTGAAGAAGATGATCGAAAAGGTCGAGAACAATCATCATATTACTCTCTACAAAGAGAGTGAGATAACCAAGGTGGATGGCTTTGTCGGGAATTTTCGCTCAGTGATTACCGGCAAAAACGGCAACACGACAACAGTCGAGCATGGTACCGGTGTTATCGCTATTGGCGGGATGTCTCATATCCCTCGTGAATATGGGTATGGCTCAATTACCAAGGTTGTTACCGCCCTGGAGTTTGATCGGTTACATGCCCTGAAAGAGCGGCATGTCGTGGGTGCTGAGCGTTTTGTTTTCATCCAGTGCGTGGGCAGCCGTGAAGAGGGAGCAATGTATTGCTCGAAGGTCTGCTGTACCCATTCGGTACAGGCCGCTATCGCGCTCAAAAAGGAAAGGCCGCAGAGCCAGATTTATATCCTTTATCGTGATATGCGAACCTATGGCCAGAGAGAAGCTTTGTACCGTGAGGCCCGGGCGCTTGGCATAATCTTTATTAATTATGAACTGCATGGCAAGCCGAAGGTTGTAGAGAAAGGCGGTGTCATCTCTGTTGAGGTCTGGGATCATGTCCTCCATCGACCTATGGAAATAGAGACCGATCTCGTTATTCTCGCCACAGCTGTTCGTCCTATGGAAAACTATGAGCAGTTGGCGCAGCTCTACAAGGTTTCGGTTGATGGTGACGGTTTTTTTCTTGAGGCACATGCCAAGCTGCGGCCGGTTGATTTTTCCACCGACGGCATGTTTGTCGCTGGGCTTGCCCATTATCCAAAGCCAGTTGAAGAGAGTATAGCCCAGGCTCAGGCTGCTGCTGCGAGAGCGGCAAGCTTGCTCTCCAAGCCGAATCTGCAACTCGACGCGGTCAAGGCCTCGGTCAGTGAACAGAACTGTGATGGCTGTGCTCTCTGCGTTGATGTCTGTCCCTATAACGCTATCTCCTTGGCAGAGCGGAGTGGAGAAGAGGGTGGACGTCTTATCAGGGTAAACAAGGCGAAATGTAAGGGCTGTGGTCTCTGTCAGGGAACCTGTCCGAAGCGTGGTGTCCATGTTGATGGCTTTACTTTTGAGCAGGTTTCCGCGCAGATTGATGCGGCACTGGCGGTATAGCTGTTTTATCGTGGGGTCTGATTCTGGCTCCGCGGCAAAAGGATAATATATTATAACCAAGGAGAATAATATGAGTTTTGAACCCAATGTTGTCGCGTTCTGCTGCAACTGGTGTTCCTATGCGGCGGCGGATCTCGCCGGGACTTCCCGTATGCAATACCCAAGTAATATCCGGATCATTCGGGTTATGTGCTCTGGGATGGTGCATCCTGAGTTTGTCCATGAGGCGTTTGAAAAGGGGGCTGATGGCGTTATGGTGCTTGGCTGACATCTCGGTGAATGCCATTACCTGGACGGTAATGAAAAGGCCCTGAATCGCTCCGATATGATAGGTGATTTCCTTGAACTTTCGGGGATAGACAGAAGACGGTTCAGTATCAACTGGGTCTCTTCGGCAGAACCGGATCGTTTTGTCGAGGCAGTCACAGAGATGGTGAGAGAAGTGAAGAAACTTGGGCCAATAAAAGAGATGGAGGAGGCGTAATGGGCGTGAAAACTGCACTTGAATGGCTGGGCTCGTGTTCCGGCTGTGAGATCGCCATCCTGAATATTGGCGAGCCACTTGTTCCCATTATTACCGAGGCGCTTGAGATTGTTCACGCTCCGGTATTGATGGATCATAAATATTTTGGCCAGACGGGAGAAGGGGTGACCCTGACTATCCCTGATGCGGTTGTCGGCATTGTCACTGGCGGTGTTTCAAACGAAGAGCATGTCGAAGTTCTCGAGGAGATGCGTGAAAAATGTCAGGTATTGATCGCGCTTGGAACCTGCGCAACTCATGGTGGGCTTCCCGCCCTTATGAATGAGAAGGGATTTCGGCAGGGGCTGGAGGATGTGTTCAGGACTTCGTCTACCGACAAGGATGTCGCTTTCCCGGATCATGAGGTTCCGAAACCACTTGACAGGGTATATGCCTGCGATGAGAAAGTGAAAATTGACCTGCAGCTTCCCGGCTGTCCTCCCAACCCGGAACTGATCGCCGAGGTTCTTACTTCCCTGCTTGAGAATCGGCCTCCCGGCTTGCCAAAACGTTCTGTCTGTGACACTTGTCCGACCCGTCGGGAAGGCAAGGGTTCGGTTACCGAGGTGAAGCGTTTTCTTGAAAATGCGGAATATGATCCGGAAAAACCGGTCAGCGAGATGCGCTGCCTGCTCGAACAGGGATATATGTGCATGGGACCGGTCACCGCGGCGGGCTGTGCCAAGCGCGAGGCCCCAAACTGCATTCGGGCCCGGGTTCCCTGTCGGGGTTGTTTTGGTCCGGTCAGACCTGGTGGCAACCAGATGCTTGATATGCTTAATGCGCTTGCAAGCAATGGTATCAATTTTAAGTCTGTGGTCGATAAGAGTAATCTTCTGCGTTTTTCCGGCGCTCACGGTATGCTGAAGCCTGCGAAGAAAGCGGCAGTAGCTGAGGAGGTATAATAATGGGAAAAGTTCTGAACATAGCACCTGTTTCCCGTATTGAAGGGCATGCCAAGATCGCTATTCATCTTGGTGATGACGGTAATGTGGAGGACGCTTTTCTCCATATCCAGTCCCTGCGCGGGTTTGAGAAATTTATTGAGGGACGTCCAGCGGAAGAGGTGCCGCGGATTGTCAATCGTATCTGCGGAATCTGCCCGTGGATGCATCATCTTGCCTCGAACAAGGCGGTCGACGGCTGCTTTGGCGTCACTCCGACTCCTACCGGCCATAAGCTGCGCGAATTCTGTCAGGTCCTTGCCCATATCAATGACAAGATCTTGCATTTCTTTTTTCTGGCAGCTCCCGACTTTGTTCTCGGGCCGGATGCCGATTATTCGGTGCGTAATGTCATAGGCGTGGTCAAAGCGGCTCCGGAATTGGCGACTCAGGTCGTAAAAATGCGTCAGCTCGGCCAGATGATGTTGGAAAAATATGCCGGGAAGGCAATTCATCCTATTGCTGGCGTCACCGGTGGTTTTGCCAAACCAATGACGGAAACTGAGCGCAAGGAGCTAAGAGAAGGAACACAGACCCTGCTCGATTTTTCGACCTATGCCCTTGATTTCGCCATTGATAACGTTTTTTCCAAATATATTGATGTGATCAGTGATCTTGGCGTTATCAAGACCGGTTTTCTTGGTACCGTCGATCGTGCCGACAAGTCGTTGCGGATCTATGACGGTAACCTGCGCCTGATGAAGGCAGATGGCAGCTTTACCGATTTTGAACCGAGTGATTATCTTGACTACCTTGGCGAACATGTTGAACCCTGGGGATATTCCAAGATGCCTTACGCCAAAGAGTGGAATGAAGGCTTTGATATGACTCTGGCTCAGCCGAAAGGTATCTATCGTGCCAATACTCTTGCCAGGATCAATGTCTGCGACAGGATTTCAACTCCGAAGGCGAATGCCGCGCTTGAAGCTTTTCGTGAGTCTTTTGGCCGTCCGGCCCAGCAGACCCTGCTTTATCATTATGCACGGTTGATTGAGCTGGTATATGCCTGTGAACGCTGTCTTGAACTGCTCGACTGGGAAGGGATCACTGATACGAATATCCGGGCGAAAGTTGAGGCAAAAGCCGGCAGGGGTGTTGGCCAGGTTGAGGCTCCACGTGGAACCCTTATTCACGATTACGAGACAGATGCAAATGGCTGCATCAAGAAGGCAAACCTTATCGTTGGTACCACCCATAATATCGCGCCGATGAATATGAGTGTCAAGCAGGCGGCAACAACCCTGATAAAGGGCGGCAATTACGATGAAGGTTTACTCAACCAGGTGGAGATGGCAGTACGCGCCTATGACCCCTGAATGTCTTGCGCGACACACCGCCTGGATGGCGGTATTCCTGTTTCTGTAAGCATTAAGGATAAAGAAGGAAATCTTGTCAAGGAAATGAGAAGTTGATTTTTTCCGCCGGTATTGACAGCGAGACAACATGTCGTTGTCTCGCTGAAAAATTTTTGTTGTAGCTGAGGATTGCAGTGTTTTTGAGAAAAAAGGAGTTGCGGCAAAAAATGCGCCCTCTTTTACCCAGCAGACGTTCAGCGAAATATTGTAATTGTTCGTTATACATAATATGGATCAGAAGGTAAGAACGCTATAGCCCTGTTTCTGGAATTCGGCGATAGAAGGATGACCGGCCATATCGCCGATAAGTGGCAGTTGCGCTTTTTTAACTGCCTCCAGAACGCCCATTTTATTGGCACAGGCCTTACAAACTCCTGCAAGAAGTTCGGCGTTTTTTGCCTTGCAGTAGAGTTTATGAAAGGGGTTGTCGTCCTTTTCCAGTTCTGGAATCAGGCTGACCGAGGCTCCTTCAAAAATAATAATGGTTTCAATACCTTTTTGGTTCATATCGAGCCCGTTGAGCAAGACATGGATAAAACACATAAGTTCGCCGTTAAAGGCGTAAAGACAGTTTTTCATATTGCAGCTCCATGGTTTTGTTTTGGTTGAATTGCCGAATAATGGCTATTTCATATTTTTCTTAAGAAACTAACCCTGTTTTTTGAGAACGCAAGAGGGTTTCTGCAAAATTTCAGAAACCGGTATAATAAGATTATTGGTGCTGTTTCAGCTGTGATCAGGCAGCAAAGAGGAGGAGCTTATGCAAAAAAAAGAGCGTATTCAGGTTCGTGCGGAAAATCCGGGAAATTCCTGTGGCAAAATTGATCATATGACAATTGATGAGTTGAAGGCGCGTGCTGTTGATGAAAATTTTGACGGCACCTGTCCTGCCTGTGGAAAATTCCATTTGACCAGAGCTGAAATTGAACGGCTCGAGAAAATTCGTATTGCCGACACCGAGGAGTATAAAAAAATGGAAGCGCAGGCAATGGCTTCAGATTTCCGCTAGGATTTGTCAGAGAGGGTTGGAATAGAGGGGGATTGCGGTTATTGCAATCCCTTCTCTTGTCTTAACAGGGTATCAAGACCGAAGAAAAGACGCAGGGGAAATTGTGAAACATGCTCAGGAATACCGGGAAGAACAGCTTGTGCTGCCACTTGTCAATCGTTTCTTGAAAGAGAGTAAAACGCTTGCCCGGCCTGTCAGGATTATGGAGGTTTGCGGAACCCATACCATGGCAATCTTTCAGAGTGGATTGAAGTCGATTCTTCCCGCCGAGATTGAGCTGGTTTCCGGCCCGGGCTGTCCGGTCTGTGTTACTGCCGCATCGCATATGGATTTTCTTATCAATATCGCGATGCTGAAAGAGCTGGATGGAAGAAAGATCCGGCTCGCGATTTTTGGCGATCTCTTTCGGGTTCCGGGAACAGAAAATTCCCTGGCGGAAGCCAGTGCGGAGGGGGCGCAGGTACAGATTGTCTATAGTCCGATCGACGCGTTGACTCTTGCTGAGCAGAATCCGGAGGAGTTGGTTGTTTTTGCCGGAGTTGGTTTTGAAACGACAACACCCACCATTGCCGCAACTATCCTTGCCGCCAGCAAAAAGGGGGTAAAGAACTTTGTTGTACTTTCCACCCAGAAAACAATGTTCAATCCTCTCAAGGCGCTTTTTGCTGATTCCGAGCTTCAGCTTGATGGACTCCTTTGTCCGGGCCATGTCACTCTTATTACCGGCCTTGCTCCCTGGCGTTCTCTGGCCGGGCGTTTCCAGCTTCCATCAGTCGTTGCCGGTTTTGAGGCGGCGGACTTGCTGAAAGCATTGATAATGCTGGTGGTACAGATAAAAAAAGGTGAAGCGAAAATTGAGAATGGCTACCCCAGAGCTGTCAGTGAAAGGGGTAATCCAAGAGCGAGGGAAATCGTAGAAGAGGTTTTCTCGCCTTGTGATATGGTATGGCGCGGGCTGGGCTTACTTCGCGCAAGTGGTTTGAAGATTCGGAAAAAGTACGCGTCCTTTGACGGGACAAGGTTCTTTCCCGATTTTCACCCGGCGCCTGCTGACGACGGCAGTTCTGCCAGAGGCTGTCGCTGTGGAGATGTGCTGCGTGGAAGATTGCTGCCTGCTGAATGCAAACTTTTCTCCGGGATCTGTACCCCGATGAAACCGGTAGGGCCTTGTATGGTTTCCAGTGAAGGAGTTTGTGCCGCCCATTACAAATATGGAGAGGGAAAATGAGCAGAATTATTCTTGATCATGGCAGCGGCGGCCTTCCCAGTCGGCAACTGCTCGAAGAGTTGGTTTATGGGACACTTGGCAGCTCGGTCTTTGCTGGTGGCGGTGATTCCGCTTTGCTGGCGGGAATCTCGCCTGGTCAGCGACTGGCGTTTACTACTGACAGTTACGTTGTCGACCCGCTTTTTTTCCCTGGCGGTGATATTGGTAAACTCGCGGTGCATGGGACGATCAACGATCTGGCAATGGCTGGAGCGACCCCCCGGGCGCTGAGTCTGGCCTTTATCCTCGAAGAGGGATTTGTTCTGGATGATTTCAGCCGGATTCTGGTCTCTATCCGTGAGGCCTGTGTGGACGCGGATGTCGACATTGTTACCGGTGATACCAAGGTCGTGCCAAAGGGAAAGGGAGACAAGATTTTTATTAATACCTCAGGCATCGGGATTGTCGATTCTCGAGCAGAGCTTGGTACCACCCGGATTGAAGAGGGCGATGCGGTTCTTCTTTCCGGAACACTTGGCGATCATGGCATAACGATTATGACCAGACAGGCGGGCCTTGCCTTTCAGGGAGATTTACAGAGTGATACCATGCCACTCCACCGCCTTGTCTCTGCCCTGATCGAAGAGATTGGCCGTGATATTCATATCTTCAGGGATCCGACCAGGGGTGGGGTGGCAACAGTTGTTAATGAGCTGCTCGACCAAACGGGGTTTGCCCTTGAAGTGAAGGCTGATTGTTTGCCGGTGCGTCCTCAGGTGCAGGCTGCCTGTGAACTGCTGGGGTTGGAACCGCTCTATCTCGCGAACGAAGGCAAGGCGCTGGTTATTGTCAAAAAGGAGCGGGCTGCGCAAGCACTTGCTGTTATGCGCAGTCTGCCTGAGGGAAAAGAGGCCGTTCTTCTTGGTTGGCTCAGCCGACAAGAAAAAAAACGAACCGCGCGACTTATCCTCAGAACAACTACCGGCGGGCGGCGCCTGGTCCCCTCTCTGCAGGGCATGGCCCTGCCAAGGATCTGCTGATATGCATGAGCTCTCTCTGGTTCAGAATCTTTTCAACCAGTTGTCAACCCTGCTCGGGGAAAACGAGGCCGAGAACGTTTATACGGTAAAAGTGGAGATCGGTCCCTTTGCCGGGGTTGTTGTCGATTCGTTTCAGTTTGCCTTTGGTGTTCTCTGCGCAACAGAGCCATGGGCGAAAGATGCCAGGCTGGAGCTGGTGACGCCACAACCGCAATACCGGTGCGCGTGTGGTTGTCTTCAGCAGCGCGATAAGCTCGAACCCGGTGTTTGCGAGCAGTGTGGTGAAGCTTCTCTGGCTCCTTTTGGCGGCATTGATATCCTGCTTTTACAGGTGGAGATGGGATGAGAGAGAATCTTTTATTGTCCAACTTTTTTCATCTTTTAGTAAAAGAAGACAACAGAATAACAGAACAAGCCTGAATTGTTCAGGTTTGTCATAACGGTATTGAGTGAGGTTTATTATGTGTGATGCTTGTGGCTGCAATCATCATGATCACAGTAATGATCATGAAACGAAAACGATCGATGTTAATGCCAGCTTGTTTGCCGCCAATAACGCTTTGGCCAAATCCAATCGTGAACACTTTCGTGAACACGGTCTGGTCGTTATCAATCTTATCAGCAGCCCTGGCTCCGGCAAGACAACATTGCTCGAGCATACTATTGATGCGCTGAAAGAAGAGATCGCAATAGGTGTTATTGAAGGAGATATCGAAACAGAACGTGATGCTGAAAGAATCCGCGGCAAAGGGGTGCCGGTGATCCAGCTTACCACCGGTGGCGCCTGCCATCTTGACGCTTCGATGATTCACAACGGTTTTCATCGTCTCTGCAGGGAACCCGGAGGAGAAGATATCCAGCTTCTGTTTATTGAAAATGTCGGAAATCTGGTATGCCCGGCAAGTTTTGATCTGGGAGAAGACCAGCGGGTTGTGCTTGTTTCCGTTCCGGAAGGTCCTGATAAACCGGCAAAATATCCGAAGGCTTTCAGCAGCTCTGATGCCTTTGTTCTTTGTAAATGCGATCTGCTGCCCTATTTTGATTTTTCCTGTAACAGCGCCATCAGTGATGCAAAAAAAATCAATCCTCAACTCATAACCATGCAGCTCTCCTCAACAACGGGAGAGGGGATGGAGGCCTGGCTCGATTATTTACGAGGTTTAGTAAAAACTGCTGTGAAGATTTGAATAAATCGGATCAGGATAAGACAGGTGTCACCAATTGCCCCGGAACAATGAGCTGGAGACTTTTTGTTTTGGAAGAGTAATGAAAAAATAATGAAAAATCCTGCTGCCGCAAATTCTGGTTCAGGTAGCGGCGGCATTCAATATTTTTCGGTCACAGGCTGGGGCAATATGGTGTAAATCGATTGTCACTTTCTTTTGGCGGATATTTTCGCATAAGGTTTATGAGCAGTCAACAGAAAACGGGCCTTGCCATTCATATTAGCGGTATCGTTCAGGGAGTTGGTTTCCGGCCCTTCGTCTATCGGCTTGCTACCCGACTCGGTATTGCCGGATCTGTTCGTAACGATGGCGAGGGGGTGCGGATTGAAGCCTTTGCTGCTCCCGCGGCTCTTGGCTCTTTTCAGCAAGAACTTGCGCGTAACGCTCCACCTCTTGCGAGAATTGATACTTTTGTTTCGTTTCCACTTTTATCTGAAAATTTTACTGAACCACCGGAACAGGGACGGTTTGTCATTCTTTTCTCCGGAGAAACTTGCGGTGCGCAGGCGGCAATCCCAGCAGATATCGCCCTTTGCCCGCAATGTGCCGCCGATATCAGTGACCCCGGAAATCGTCGCTATAACTATCCGTTTACCAGCTGCACTGATTGTGGACCCCGCTATACCATCGTCTCGGAAGTTCCTTATGATCGTCCGCTTACTTCGATGAGCAGGTTTACCATGTGCAGGCTGTGTCAGGAAGAGTATGATAATCCTGCTGATCGCCGCTTTCATGCCCAGCCCAATGCCTGTCCTCTCTGCGGGCCGCAGCTTACCGCAAATGTGGCTGATGAACCTCTCGTCGCCGCTGCCGCAGCCCTTGCCGCGGGAAAGATCGTCGCCATTTGTGGTCTTGGCGGCTATCAGCTTGCGGTTGACGCCTGTAATGTTGAGGCTGTTGATCGTCTTCGTCAAAGAAAGAACCGCCCGGAAAAGCCTTTTGCCATTATGGTGCACGAGGAAAAAAGACTGTGGGAAATTTCCTCGCCAACATCCAGAGAGCTGGAGCTTCTCCGGTCAGCGCAGTCCCCGATTGTCTTGCTTGCCAGAAAGGAATCATCTCCTCTTGCCGGAAATCTTGCGATAAATATTGGTGAGATTGGTGTGATGCTTCCTTATACGCCGCTGCATCAGTTGTTGTTCGCCGTACCGGTTTGTCCTGCTTTTCTGGTGATGACCTCGGGAAATATCCATAACAATCCGATAAGCCGAACCCGACAGGAGGCAGAAGCAGAGCTTGCTGAAATCGCCGATCTTTTTCTTGATCATAACCGGGAAATTCTCACCCGGGTTGATGATTCCGTTGCCCGTGTTGTTGGTGGAAAAACCACGCTTATTCGTCGTTCTCGTGGATACGCGCCCAACAGCCTGGATATCCAACAGCAATTGCCACCACTTGTCGCCTGTGGTGCGGCCTTAAAGAATACCTTTTGTCTTGCTCATCGGAAAAAAATTGTTGTCAGTCAGCATATCGGAACGCTTGACAACCCTTCAACCTTTGATTTTTTTCTCGAGACCCTTACTCATTTGAAAAAACTCTATCATATTGAACCGGAAATGGTGGCCTGTGATCTTCATCCCGATTATCCTTCTTCGCTTTTTGCCAGAGAACTCGGGCTGCCACTGTTTCGGGTTCAACATCACCACGCGCATGCCGCCTCGGTTATGGCAGAGCATCATCTGGATCAAGCACTTGCAATTGTTCTTGATGGAACCGGTCTTGGAGATGATGGTACTATCTGGGGGGGAGAGATTCTTGCTCTTGCCGGTTGCGGTTATGAACGTCTTGGCCATCTCGCTCCTATCAGTTTACCTGGCGGAGATCGGGCCGTGGAAGAGCCGTGGCGGATGGCATTGGCGGCCCTTTATGATTGCGGTATTGGCACTCTTCCCTCTACGCTTACAGGTATTGACAGGGAAAAGACGGCAAAGGTGCAGAGTCTGCTCTCTTCTGATTTCTCTTTTTTACAGACCAGCAGTGTTGGTCGGTTGTTTGATGCTGCCGCCTCACTTCTGGGGCTTCGGCATCAGGTCAGTTACGAAGGGCAAGCTGCGATGGAGCTGGAGTTTATCGCTTCTCGGGCATTAACCCAAAAGGTTCCCGAATGGCTTGAGAATGTTTCGCTGTCTGCGGAAAAATACGGGACGCTCCGCCATGGAAAATGGCAGATAACTCCCCGAAAAATTGTTATGAGGCTTGTCGATGGCCTGGCCAGAAAAAAGCCTGCCGCCACTCTGGCGCTTGATTTTCACCATATGCTGATCGGCGCTTTTGCTTCAGTAGTCGTTGATTTAGCCAGAGAACGTAATATAGACAAGGTCGTCCTTTGCGGTGGCTGTATGCAGAACCGGTTACTGCTTGAGGGATTTACCTGTTTACTGGGAAAAAATAATTTGCAGGTTTTTGCTGGGGAGGCTCTGCCAATGAATGATGGAGGGCTTTCAGCAGGACAGGCTATCATAGGAGGAATGAGATATGTGTCTGGCAATTCCAATGAGGGTGATCGCTGTTGAGGGTGAACCCGAGAATATTCTCGGCAACCAGATTGCAACAGTCGATGCTGATGGTATCAGTCGTGAAGTACGGCTTGATGTTGTCGATCACTGGCCCAGGGTCGGGGATTACCTTATTGTCCATGCGGGCTTTGCCCTTCATACCCTTGAAGAAAAAGAAGCCTTTAACAATCTGCAATTACTCAGAGATATGGCCGCAAATGAGGAGGAACAATGACGCTTGTTGGTGGTTTTTCTATAAGCAGTAGAGGTTGAAAAAAGGTTGCATTCGTTTTGCTGGCAGTATATATTCTCTTTTCTTCAAAAAACAGTAGGATTGTGTCGGGGCGTAGCGCAGCCTGGTTAGCGCGCCTGCCTTGGGAGCAGGAGGTCGGGCGTTCGAATCGCCCCGCCCCGACCAGTATACTGTCTCTCCAATACGCTTCAGCTCTACCTCAAAGCAGGGGGATGAGTTTCTTTCCCAGCCATAATCTTGATCAAATTTAGCTCTGTTTAGCCACAGATTACTCTTACGCGCAAGCGATAATTTTCAAGGTTTCTAATAAGTCCTTCTTTGAAGGAGGATCCCTTTTCCTCTGATTGATGATGTTTGTTGACAGCCAATTACCGCTGTCAATATCCAGGTAAAGATTTGGTAACTATTTGTTATCTCGAGATGGCAGGTATTGACAGGGGGGATGAAATTATTGTAGCGATAAGACATTACAGAACGTTTTTCTGTAGATTTTGGTCTTTCGCCTCTCTTTTCAAGGAGCAATGTGATGCAAAAGGAATCATGTCGTTGTGGAGCTTTTCGCCTGTCAGGTCTGATATATTCTCTTGTTCTCTTTTTACTGCTCTGCCTGATAGCAAGTTGCGGTACCCTGACCGGTATTCCGGCACATGGCGGGGGCAAACGTTTTGCGACAGAACAGCGGCTGATATCAGCCTCGATACGTGGTGCGCTCAAGGAGATTGATCTCAGTCCTATTGCCGGCAAGCGTGCGGCGATAGTTTTCGATCTGATCAGTGATGAAGGAGGCGGCAATATGAGCGGCGGCCGAATCAGCCTTGGCTCTGTCCTCTCCCTTGGTTATCTGGTCAGTCCGACCACAACCTCTGCCAGTACTTTTCAGGTCTTTAATCTTGCCGACTCAACAAACAGTTATACAAATACCGGCAGCAGCAGCGGCTCAAGTGCCAGCACGGTAACGCTCAGTAACGGGACGACTGCAGGTCAGTCAACAACTGCCGGAACGACAGAAACCGGCACCATAACCTCTGGGAGTAATACCAGCAGCAGTGCAACAGAATCAGGAACAACCTCGAGCAGTAATACCAGTGGTTCTTCGACCGATACCAGTACCACAAACAGTTCTGGTACAACCACTGACTCGAGCGCCACAACCACAGCCGGCAATCAAACCGATCAGAGCTCAGGCAGCAATACTACCACAACAGGTGGTATTCAGACCAATGGAACCTATTCAGAAAACGGCAGTTCCAGCTCCACTTCCGCAAGTAATACCACGGCCTCGGGTTCATCGAGCGGCACAAGTACCACAACCGGCAGCGGAACCAGCGCAAGCAGCACAACGGGCGTAAGTACGACGACGGAAAACACCAGCGCGAGTGGCACCCAGTCGTCAACCAGCAGCAGCAACGCCGACCATAGCGAACAGACCGGCAGCAGTGGCACCAGCGCCAACACCAGTACAACACACCAGTCGTCAGGATCTGATTCGACGACTACCACTGTTGGCCATTCAAATTCGACTCGCCAGGAGATCAGTCCGGCACCAACAAAGACCACAACAGAAACCAGGGGGAAGAAATTTGACAGTTCTGTATCGCTTGCCTATCGCGGGCTTGGAGAATACCAGAATTTTAATGTACCCAAGAGTGACGCCTCTCTTCTTATGGGGCTGGTGCGTAATTATCTGTTGCTAAATAAAGTTATTCCCACAACGCCCACAGATAAGGATGCCGAGGTCCTGCTGTATGTCACCGTTGATATCTTTGGCATTGTTCGCAGCAGATTTGATACCTTTGTCTATAATAACGAGCGGGTCAAGGCGGAGACCAGTTTTGAAATGATGGCCTTTGACCGAACCGGAAAGATGATTATGGCGCCAACAAATTCCAATGAAGTCGCCGAATATACCGAGCACTACCTGTTCTGGGCCGGGCCGGTCAATACCAGGGAAAAGGTACATGAAGGAGAGGGACTGCTGATTGATTTCAGTGATCTTGGACATGAATCGAAAGGCTCGGGAAAACAAAAGGAGACCAATAAAAAAAGGGTTGTCGATCATATCTTCGGTGCTAACTAGAAAAAACCTTGAATATCGAAATTTTTCGTTCAAGATCGACCCATATAAAAAAAATCGGCAGGTATCCTGCTGATATTGCGGGGATAAGATTTTGCACGTAACGCAGGGACTGGGAGAAATAGGAGGTATTCGAGGTTCTCTGAAAATACTATGGAGACAGGCAATGTTTTCTATCCGTAGCATTCTGCTTTTTTGTTTGTTTACCCTCTGTTCCGCGACGATGGTTGAGAGCGGTTATCGGCCGGATGGCTCGCTTGAGCTTGGCGGGCAGACGGTACATAATCCGTCTATGGACGTACATCACAACCCGCATCAGGACCAGCACTCCGCCCAGAACAGCCTTCTTATGAGTATCAGTGCCACCGCGGTAAGCAACAGCAGCGATCCCAATTATGTTCAGGCGCCACTCTCTACCCTGCAGAGTATTCTGCAAGGTTCGATGGGAAGCGGCCGTTCCGCAGCCTTTCTCTATCTTGACCAGAATCCCTATTCTCTCGATCCTAACCAGACAACCTACGATCAGATTCTTTCTGATGCCACTGCCAGCGGCTATTCCTCTGTTCTCGGCAGTGACGGTATCTCCTATCTTGCCAGGCCTGCCGCTGGTTCGGATTCGAGCCTGAAAGGCCTTTTTTTCTCCCGACTCCCGGGCTCTGTAATCTTTCAGGCGGCAAAGGATCCTGCCGGAGGCGGTGTCGCGGCCGTTATCAACCAGAGCGCCGAAGCGGTAGCGCATCTGCGGCAGGTCTCCGGCTCGAATATGTTTATGCATCTTATTGGCGGCAATACCAGGACAAACACCCTTGACAGCTATCTGGGCTCTGTGGTGCTTGATCCAAAGCATAATAACAATAAAAGCCTGTCCGCTCCCAGATATAATGTGGTTCTGCCGGACCCTTCTTCGGTTACCTTCCAGGGCCTGTTGCGACGAGGTGGAAATGGCACGCGAAATTCGATAGCTTTTCCCGCATTGACGGTGATTGATCCGCAGAGTCTCTACAGCCCGGGCGCAAGTATCCCGGTATGGCCTTCCGGAACTGGAAGCCAGTCACATAATCAGGCCCATAATGGCCTGCTCAGCTTTTCTCCGGCAGAGATGTTTGCCATCGCCCAGAAGAGTTCGTCTATCAAGGCCTCAAAATCGTCTGGGCCCTATCCCTCCAGTTTTATCAAGATGAGCAGCAACCCTCTTCCGGCGCAGCTCAGATCTCTGGTCGCGAGCGGCGGCAGCGAACCTGCGAGTGCCACCGCGCAGATCGGTGCCGGCGGTCTGGCCGCTCTGGCGGGAACAACAGCACTTGTTCCGGGAAGCCAGACCTTAAAGGCATTAGGAGTGCCCGGCTCAGGTGATCTTCTCGAGCTTGAGCGGGCATTACGAAGCCTTGAAAAAGAGCTCTCAAAGAACAGGAGCCGCTACCAGACGGCAATCGTCGGCCTGCGAGAGAGGATCCTTATCGCCAGCGGTCTGGAGCAGTTTCATGTCGAGGATTTTTCCTATCCCACTATCCAGGGGCCGCTGTCAATCTCGCGCTGGTTTCGCAGTGACAGCACGGTGCTTGACGGCTCTTTTGGCAGCAGCTGGTTTTTCAACTATGACAGTCGTATTATCATCGGCCGCAAGCCGTTGATACAAATGCGCAAAGAGCTGAGCGACAACCTGAACAAGCAGGCCCTTGCCCTGGCCGGCGATATAGCGCGGGAAATGAAGAAGGTCGAGGCCAACAGCGATATTGCCCGGAAAAGTATTCTGGGCCTCAGGGAGCAGGCACAACAGCTCCTTGCCAGTAAAGACAAGCTCGGAGATTCGCAGGCCACAGGGCAAGGTGATCCGTCGGGCAGTTTTTTCAACAAGGCGGCAACTCCAGAGAGCCGGGCCCGACAGGCACTCGCACAGGCCGATCAATATGACCAGGAGCTACAGAAGACCCTCGCGGGTATCGACAGCCAGCAGCTGGAGATGGAGGATATCGTCAAAGAACGGGACGCTGACGCGAAGGCAGCGCGCCAGGAGGCAGAGGCAGAAGAGCTGCGCTATCCCGGTGACCCCTACCCTGAAGATCCTTCCCGCTATTTTGGTGATGATACCCTGAAGTATATCGATGAAAAAGGCCTGCCCACGCTTTTTAAACGGCAGAGTGATGGCAGCTACAAGGCAATAAGCGATAATGGCCGGATGACCGAGCGGATCGAGCCAACGGCAGCAGGTTTTGCCCTTGTTGACAAATACGGCAACCGGAAGCTGTTTTCTCAGAATACCGGCGGTATCTGCCTGCTGGCCGCAGCCGTTGACAGCAACGGCAATACCACCCGCTTTGAGCGGCATGGCAATCAGCTGCGTGCGATCATCGATGCCTCGGGAAGAACCACCCGGTTCGACTATACGAAAGAGGGCTCTATCGCCGCCATTACCGACCCGGCCGGCAATGTCTATCGCTATAGCTATAAGGGCAGCCTGCTGCAGAGCGCGACCGATCCGCTGGGCTATAGCTGGAGCTACCAGTATGACGAAGATGGCCGGATGACAGGCCGCACCGACCCGCTGGG
>PDWJ01002819.1_pt1 | contig 17574 bp, 20 predicted proteins | sample 1430881 | NCBI WGS metagenome assembly PDWJ01 (sample SAMN01162460, study PRJNA174530) | Oral metagenome, whole genome shotgun sequencing project. | biome: Marine environment; feature: Marine mammal; material: Swab sample of the gingival sulcus; isolation source: swab sample of gingival sulcus...
TGTTTCCTGGATTTGTGGTGCTTGTCGAAAATGTCGGGGGCGCCTTCAGGCATTTGCCGTTTCCAGTTGGAAACCATGGTGGGATGGACACCGAACCGGCTGGCAATCTGAGAGGCAGTTTCGTCGTTTTTGATGGCTGCCAGAGCAACCTTTGCTTTGAACTGTGGACTGTGTGTTTTGCGTTTTTTACCCATTGTCAGATCCTCCTGAATTTTGGTCTGACTCATCGCTTATCACATTGTCCAGTTTTTGGGCGCCACCGCCGGATGGGCCCTATGTACAACATGTCATGGGGGATTGGCCCCATGAAGAGGAGGACATGTGCCCGTACATCTTGTTAAACACCCACTGATCAGACATAAAATCGGCCTCATGCGTGGGCACGATGTGACAACCAAAAAATTTAGGGAACTGGCTAATGAGCTGGCATCGCTGCTCACCTATGAAGCAACCAAAGATTTGGAAACCGAGACCAACACCATTAAAGGGTGGGCCGGCGATGTCGCCGTCGAAAAAATAAAAGGTAAAAAGATCACGGTGGTGCCCATCCTGCGTGCCGGTCTGGGCATGATGGACGGTGTCCTGAACTTGATTCCATCGGCCAAGGTGAGCGTGGTCGGCTTGTACCGGAATGAAGAGACCCTCAAACCGGTTCGTTATTATGTGAAAATGACGAGTAAGATGGAAGAGCGGATGGCTCTCATCCTAGACCCCATGCTGGCTACAGGTGGGACCCTGGTGTCCACCATCGACCTCTTGAAAGAGTCCGGTTGCCACAATATCCGGGGCCTGTTTCTGGTGGCCGCCCCCGAAGGGCTCAGGCGGGTGGAAGCGGCCCACCCCGATGTAGATATATATGTGGCAGCCATCGATGAAAAACTCAACGACATCGGTTATATCCTTCCAGGGCTGGGAGATGCCGGCGACAAAATTTTCGGGACCAAATAGTTTGTTGCCGCATCAAGAATTGATAGTCCCGTAAAAAGGTCTTTTTTAGCGATTTTACCCTGAATAACTTATTGAAATTATTAAGGTTGATTTTTCAATTTTTGACTTTTTACGGGACTATCAAGAATGAGACAATGAAAATCTATACCGGTACGGGTGACAAGGGAAAAACCAGCCTGTTCAGTGGGGAACGGGTCTCCAAAAGCAGCCCGCGCATTGAGGCTTACGGTGACCTGGATGAACTCAATTCCGTAATCGGTGCCGTTATGGCGGCCTTGGAAAGGGAGCAGCCGGCGCTTATGGAAGCGCTTCGGTCCATCCAGGGTTATCTGCTGGATGCCGGCGCCTGGCTGGCCACGACCCCCGGGGCGCCTTCCTGTAACATGTTAAAGCCATTCACCGAAGCGCCGGCCCAATGGTTGGAAGACGCCATCGACCGCCTGAACGTGTTGCTGCCGGAATTGAAACAATTCATCCTGCCCGGTGGGCACCTGTCGGCAGCCCTGGCGCATATGGCGCGCACGGTCTGCCGGCGAACGGAGCGGCGAACCATCGAGTTGGTCAATCAGGAAGGGGAACCGGGTGAAGCCGACGAGAATCTGAGAAACATCCTTGTCTTTCTCAACCGTCTTTCCGACTATTTGTTCGTCGTGGCCCGGTATTGCAACCATGTTGTCGGGCATGCGGATGAGACGTGGGAATCTTGATGGAAATGGGCTGCTTCTACCCCGTGAATCCATACCAGGTTACAGCGACTGAAAGATCATCCGTTTCTCGGAATTGTTGTAGCTGACCATCCTGGCGTTGAGTGTCCTTTCTTCACCGAATATATTGACCAGGCGCATGCCCCCGGCCACCTCCTCGATAATATCCACATTCTCCAGGACTTTCTCTTCCATACCATTTTTTCTGATAAAGACGTTGACGTCGCACATCGTGGTTCTCCTTCGGTAGGCGCATCCGAAAATCGCCAATTTGCCTGTTTCCGGATAGACTCTATGCAGTTTTACACGATCATTCGGCTTAAAATACATATTTTGGACAATCGGGCTGGAAATTGCAATCATCTATTTTAGTGCCTTACACCCCAGTTTCTGTCAAAAAAACAAGAAAATGGGGGTATATGGTTTACGGGTTTCCTGCCTCAACACTCAGTCCTCAGCACTAAGTCTTCTATTGGGTTGCGGGTTTCCCGCTTTATTACCTTACACCTTCAACGCTAATCAGAATTGAACCGGGTTTGCTAACGGGCCGCGAAATGAGCGGCAGGTCCTCCGTCTAATGGGGCGCGATAGCGACCCGATTAGACGGAGGTTCTGTCCGCTCCATGGAGTTGATAGGCGGCGCTTTGCGCCGCATAGCGACTCCATGGCTGGCGATATCCCTCAGGCTGAGATTGGTGGGGGTGAGTAGTTACCAAGAAATTTATGATGCGATGGATTTGTCCTGGACACCAGGTCGTACAATCAAAAGTATTGTAAAATGAAATTTGTAGTGCCATACAGTCCATTAATCAAGCTCAACCATTTGATAATATAGAGTTTCCTATTTCATAGCTACAAAGACGGGATAAGTTTCACCTCCGAAGTGAACGTTTGATGCCCTGTAGATACCATAATACATATATTAATTCAATAAGTTATATAATTTTAAACACATTTTGTGCCACGGATTGAGGAGTAAATTAAACCTCGGGTTCAACCTGGGCGACCCGAAGATGATTTTTTTACGCGTTCATCAGCAATTAATCGCTTGTTCTCAGTCGTAAAGAGCCTCCAGATGCGCCTCATATTGTGCCAGAACGCTGCGGCGTTTAAGTTTCATGGTCTGGGTGATTGTACCATTCTCCAAGGTAAAATTCTCATGAACCCAGAGGAATTTTTTAGGAATTTCATAGCATCCAAAACGACCTTTCAATAAGGTGGTGATTTCTCCGGCGATCATTTCCTGGATGCTGCTGTCGGCCACTAATTGCGCCGGGTTTTCGGGAAGCTGATTTTCACGGACGTATTTTTTGACAGTCCCGTAAAATTTGTCCCAAATAGCAATACATACAATATGTAGCTGTCAATTTGCTTTTACTTCTACAAGATGATGTGGCTGATCTCCACGTTCATGGTGGCGCTGCCGCTGATACAGGTCGTCAGTCGGTCGCCGAAACGGCCCCGGATCTTGCTGAAGACGACCTTGTCGGCCAGTTTGAACTTCAAATTGGTCATAACGCTGGATTGCCCATTTTCAGCCAGCCCCCTACGTTTACGCGCACTCTCAATGCCCATGACGAACAATTTTTTGGCAAGCCCACCGATGTCGTTCATCTTGGCCACAGACCATCGTAGATTTTGTTGGAGACCCTGGGAACCGCTACAAGCAGGGTCGGTCGCAACTTGGCCATGTCGTCGGCCAGGGTGGTCACGTCGCCCATGAAGCCGATGGAGCCGCCAAGGTGGATCAAGTTGTACAGTTCGGCTGTCTGACCGAAGGAGTGGGCCCAGGGCAGGATGCACAGGCTGCGGCTGCGGAGACCCAATTCCGGAAAAAGGGCACCGCCAGCCTGGAAATTGGTGGTGAAGTTCCCATGGGACAACAGCACGCCCTTGGGATCGCCGGTGGTGCCCGACGTATAGATCAGTACGGCAATGTCCTGGGGCGCAGGATGGACGGCGGGTACGGCGTTGGCCTCGCCGGACCGTTCCAGTGCCGGCATGCTCTCTTGGCCCTGGTCTTTGAGGAGCAGGATTTTTTCCAGTCCGGTTTCGTCCATGAAGCCGCGTACCTGCTCCAGGATTTCTGATGTGGCCACGAAGAGTACGCGCACCTTGGCATCCGTGATGATGTACTTCCACATCTGGGGCAGCTCTTTTTCATACATGGGAATGTAGCGTGCCCCAAGGCCGTATGTGGCAAAGGCGCAGATGGCCCACTCGGCACGATTGTTGGCGATGATGCCCACCGCATCGTCTTTTTGTACACCGATCCGTGTCATTCCGCTTCGCAGATTGTCTATCCGCCGGCCTACGATTTTATTAGGTCACCCATTCGTATTCGCCTGAATCGTTTTTGGTTCCGAACAAAGGGTTGTCTGCAAATTTGCTTACGCTGGTTTCAATAAGAGAAACGAGATTGTCCGGCTGATCGTACCGATAGGCCATGACGTCTCCTCTATAAATGGGTATTTACGCAACCGGATGAGCACTAATTACATGAACGCCTGAATATTTTTCAAACGGCTGGACATATCCTGCAGTCGGCTGGACATGACCCGAATGAAGCTTTTGACATCCGGCGTGTGCTGGCCGTCGAAGGTGATGGCGATGCCGGCAAAACGGAAGTCGATGGGAATGCCATTAACATTGATGGGATCGCTCTGGAGGACAGACATGATCCGGTTGAGGGCTTTTTTGGAGTTCTCCCGGCCGATCATCGGAAGAAGCGCGACGATGGTGTTTTTTCCCAGTTGGCCGACAATGTCAACTTCACGGAAGGCTTCGGCCAGTACAGCCAGCACCGCTTCCATGATGGCTTCACTATTGACGGCGCCTGCCGGCACCTTGAGTTTGGGCTTGATGTGTATGATGGAAAAAGCCAGGGTCGAAAAATCATATTTATAGCGGTTGGCCCGGGCGATTTCCTTTTCAAGAATAAAAGCCATCCCGGCTGCTTTGACCACACCGGTGGGCATGACCCGGTTGGCCTCTTTCTCCTTGATCAATTGTTTTTGCTGTGAGATTTCATCCTGGATCCGTTTGTAGTCATTCTCGTCAATTTCACCGGACTCGACCTTTTCCCGGACGATCTTGAGAATCACTCCCAGTTCGTCGTGTTCGGCGACACTCTGTTCCAGGGTCTGAAGGACGCTGAGGTTCTTTTTGTACCCGCCCGAATCCCCGTCGCCACTCTGGCTGCCGGCAGTTTTGAGCCACTCGGCACGCATTTGGTCCAGAACCGCTTCCATGCGGGCGTTGAGTCTGTTTTCCAACTTTTGGATGATTCCCTCATCCATATCCATCTTGCCCAGTTGGCTGACGAGGTTGGACTGGAGATCCCCCACCACCTGCTTGAGATGGGCCGGATCGTCGCTCTCCGCCTCCTCCAGGGCCATCTGCCCGCCGATCTGCTCCACGTAGCCGGCGAGCAGATCGGCCAGCATGTCCTCATCACCGGTGCCCTTGCGGATTTCCGAAGCCAGGTAGATGAGCTGGGCAGCCTGTTCCGGGTTCTTTTTGAATTCCGCAATTAGCTGGTCGCCATCCACACCGATTTCTTCCCCGCTTTCCTGGAGAATGTTGGCCAGGCCTTCGCTTTGGAGCTCCTTGCTCAGCTCCTGGACCAGCTCCAGGTATTGGGTGTGGCTCATGCCTTCTTCCAGCAGGGCCGTTTTGATTTTGGGCAGCAGGCGTTTCAGATCGTCCGATTCAGGTACCAGCCGCCGCAGGATTTGCGCCATGCGGGCGGGGGTGATTTTGCCCTGCTGGTATTCGTCCTTTACCAGTTGGACCAGTACCTGGTCGGTGAGCTCGTTGGCGTTTTCCAGAATGGCCGCTTCGTTTTCATAGGCGACACCCAGCGCCTTCTGGGCTTCGATACCTTCCAGCAACTGTTTTTTCATGTCGAAAACGGCACCGGCCAAGTCGCTCAGATCGACTTCGCCCCTGCCTTGCATGTGTTTTTCGACCTCAATGCGCATCACCTCGATTTGCTGGAAGAGCAGGTTGCCAGGACCGCCGCCGCCTTCTCCAGCACGGCCAGGCCCTGTTCCGCCACCACCCGGCCCGCCATTGGAGCCGTCACCCACGCCGCCACCGGTTCCCGCACCGCCCGACCCGCCACTGGAGCCGCCGTTTGTGCCACCTCCGCCGCCGCCCGCCAGATCCGCCTGGATCATATTCTGGGATACGGTGCCGGGATTGGCCATGAGGGTTTCGATGTTCAGGGTTTTGGCAAATTCTTCGGTGAGCACGCTTTCCAGCAGCGTATCCATAAACATTTTGCGGGTCTTAGCTTCGTCTTCGGCGGCCAGCATCTGAGGCGTCAGGTCTTTGAGGGCATCCCGGGAGATGACCTCGTCGTCTTCAGTCACCTTTTTGTAGCGAACATGGTTGATCTTAAGTGCGGTTACCCCGCGAGAGAAAATGGCTTTTTTGATACCGTCGGCGCTGCCGTACTTGCTGATTTTTGCGAAAACCTCCAGCAGAACCTTGACATCCCGCCGTTCGAAACCGGGCTCCACAGAGATGGAATGTATACCGTTGGTTTTGAAAAGTGTCACCAGCCGGCCCACATTGAGTCGAGAATCCAGTGGTTCCTCGTCTACGAAAAACTCCTCGCGGTTCAGGATGAATACCAGGGGAGAAATTTTTTTGAGCAGTTCTTCGGCACCGTCGATGAACATGTCGATGGACTGCTGGACGAAGGGATGGTCGGGTTGGTACATCATCGATCGATTGAAAAAAAGGGTAATGGTTCGTCCGAATTGGCGAAGCTGGTTCCTGGTGGCGGTGTCTAATGGCATAAGGTCCTCATACGACTGAAGATGATAAGATCCGTTTTTTCAGGTATCGATCCAGTTCTTCCGCAAATGCATAACAAGAGGCATAGCGACGGTCACGGTCGAAGGACAGGGCCTTGAACAGAATGTCGTCCAGGGTCCGATTGGCCATGGGGTGCACCTGAGACGGCCGTTTTTGAAACAGCCGGTCTTTCAGCGACAGTTTCATCTTGAGCAAATCCATGGCCGTCCCATAGGGCGGGTAGGGAAGGTGGCCGATGAGCATTTCGAGCATCATGACGGCTGCGCTGTACATGTCCGCCCGGCCGTCGACGGAGCCCGAGAGGATCTGTTCCGGAGCGATATACATGGGGGTACCCAGCAGCAGCCGGTCGCTTTCGCTTTTGGTCCTGGATACCCTGGCAACGCCGAAATCGGTGACCAGCGGCCGCTTGGAGCGTTTTTCGATCATGATATTGTCCGGTTTGACGTCACGGTGAACGATGTCGTTGTCATGGGCATAGGCCAGCGCATCCAAAATTTTGAGCATCAGCTTGATCACCGTCTGCACCGGCATGAAACGCCTGGAGGGCAGGATGTTTTTGTCCATGCGCCGGATATAGTAGGACAGTTCGCTGCCCTGAACCAGTTGCATGGTGAAAAAAAGGAACTCGTCGGTCTCGCCCACCTCGTAAACGGGTATAATGTGAGGATGCGCCAGTATAGCCGCCGATTCCGCCTCCTGTTGGAAAAAGGCGGCCGTTTTTTCGGTCAGCAGGGATTTGGGCAGGACCTTGACCGCAATCTGGCGTTTGAGTGTCTTCTGGTAGGCAATGAACACGGCGGACATGGCTCCGTGGCCCAGCTTTTTCAACAGCACGGAGGTTCCCACCTGCTGGCCGACCAGATAATCCAGATTGAGTTCGCCGATTGTTGACATGCTTTTTATCTGATTTCCGAATGATCACACAAAAGATATGTAAACGCTTACTGACAGTGCTTTACAGGGCATTGGTTCCTTCCACCCCGCAAATAGGTGCAAAAATAGTATCAGTTTGTTCCCATCATTTTTAAATGCTTTTTTATTGCATTCCAATGCCATCGATGATCGTCCTGCAGTCGGTACAGCGCCCCTCCCGAATCCGGTTCCGGACGATCTGAAATCCCCGGCGGGCGATGACGATGCGCCCGCATCCCGGACAGACCGTGTCTTCACCTCCCTGTCCGGGGATATTGCCCGTATAGACATACCGCAGGCCTGCATCCATGCCGATCCGCCTGGCCGCCAGCAGGGTTTCCGCCGGTGTCACATCACGATCTGTCAATCGATAGGCGGGGTGAAAGCGGCTCACGTGCCATGGGGTATCGGTACCCAGTTCTCCGGCAATAAAAGCCGCCAGATTGGACAATTCTTCCGGATCGTCATTGAGCCCGGGAATAAGCAGGGTAGTTACTTCCACCCAGATGGCCAAGCGTTTCATGGCTGTCAGGGTCGCCTTGACCGGTTCCAGGCAGGCGCCGCACTGCTTTTTGTAAAAGTCATCGGAATAAGCCTTGAGGTCTACATTGGCAGCGTCCAACCAGGGACTGACATGCTCCAGTGTCGCCATGCTCATGAAACCGTTGGTCACGAAGATGTTTTTTATGCCCTGGCGGTGGGCCAGCTCAGCCGTATCACAGGCAAATTCGAAAAAAACCGTTGGTTCCGTGTAGGTATAGGCAATACTGGCACATTGGCGGTCCAGGGCGGCGGCAACCACCTGCCGGGGCGATATCGAATCCCCCGTGATTGCACCGTTGCGGTCTGACGGCATCTGGGCAATGTCGGCATTCTGGCAGAACCGGCAGGTAAAATTGCAGCCTGCCGTGGCAATGGAGAAAGAACGGCTGCCGGGCATCATATGAAACAACGGTTTTTTTTCGATGGGGTCGTCGCCTGCAGCAATCAGACACCCGTATACCAGCGTTTCAAGAATGCCGTCGCGGTTTTCGCGAACCTGGCAGTTTCCCCGCTTGCCGCCGGCGATGATGCAGTGGTGGCTGCATAAATGGCACCGTACCTGTTTCTCGGGCAGCCGTTCGTATAACCAGGCTTCCATGGTAACCGAATCTCCCCTGTCGCATCCTTTTATCGGGGCACTGAAAAAAATAAATTTACTAATTTAAACAAATGTTTGGCTGGCTTGTCAATCTCGCTGTGCGCATTGACCGTTTTTTTAACCGAATAGATACCTGTCTTTCCTGGTGGTTTTCGTCGTGTTGCCGAATTCGCTGGATGGTGTCATACCGGAGCATCCGGCAGCACCGGTGGCCACGCTGCCGACTTTTTTCGGCCGATACCGGATGGCCAGGGGACGGGTACGGAATCGGGGAACCAGGGTGATCACGGCCCCGGCAAAGGTGCCGAAGGGAAAGCGCTGAATCAGACCCGAGCCTTCGATCTGTTTCATCAGCGTTCCCCATGGTCCGGGAAGCTGACAGACCGTTCGCCAGCTTACCGGTATCGACCCCACCAGGTCATAAACCAGACTTTTGATTTCCCAGACACTGAAAAACGTGGCCCGGTTGTAAATGGTTGGCGTAAAGATGCCTTTTACCCGCCGTCCGATTCCCGTGAGGGCATAGCGGTTCAAAAAACCGATGAACACCCGATCCTTGGCCACGCGAAATGCCTCGGACAGAGCCTTTTTGGGATCGTCCACAAATTCCAGGCTGGTAAACAGGCAGGCATGATTGAAGGAATTGTCGTCAAAGGGCAGGTCCTCTGCAAAGCCACGGTACAAAGAAACCCGATTGCCCAGACTGGCCGACAGGATATCCAGCATGTAGGGCGAGGGGTCGATGCCGGTTACATCCAGCCCCCGATCAAGCAGCGGGGCCGCAGATGCACCGGTGCCGCAACCGATATCCAGCACCGATTCTCCAGAGGCCGGATCGAGCATGCTCAACATGAGGCGGCTCTCCAGATCGGCCGCAAAGCGATTTTTTCGCTGAGCGAACCACCGATCATAGCGTCTGGCATCATGAAAATCGAAAATATAGCCCATGGCAATCAACGCGTATGCAATTTAAACGATTATATAATATATCTCTTGATCATCAAGATGCAAGTTGATTGTATATTGGTTTTTAATGTCTGACAAACCTGTCTGCTGGCAGTAACGGGTCGTCAATGATCCGTTTGACGAATTCAAAAACGGCAAAGGCGAATACGCAACCATGCAACCTCCCATGGCTCATTCAACCGGTGTCATCTCCGAACGCCTGCGGGGGATGGTGGACCGGGTTACCTTTCACAATGCCGACAATGGTTGGTCGGTGTTGCGTGTGCGGCCGTTGGACAATCCGTACCAACAAGAGACCGTCATCGTGCATCAGACACAGGTGTTTGCCGGCGCAACCATGGAATTTGTCGGTTCATGGACGGTCAATCCCAAGTACGGTCGGCAATTCAACGCCACCCGAGCCATTGAGCACCGGCCGGCCACCAGTGCCGCCCTGGAAAAATACCTCGGTTCGGGCCTGATCAAAGGCGTGGGACCCAAAACAGCCAAAAAAATTGTCCGGCATTTCGACAAGCAGACCCTTGAAATTTTCGAAGGCGACATCCAGCGGCTCACCGAGGTCCCTGGCATTGCCGACAAGAAACTCAAGATGATCAGCGAGGCCTGGCGCGAACACCGGGCGATCCGCGACGTAATGATGTTCCTGCAATCCCACGGCATCAGCACCCTGTTTGCCGTACGCATCTATAAGGAATATGGTGATGCGGCCATCGCCAACGTCACCGAAGACCCCTACCGGCTGGCCAGGGATTTTTACGGAATCGGTTTTTTTTCGGCGGACCGGGTGGCCCTGAGCATCGGTTTGGCGGCTGACAGCCGGCAGCGGGTCATGGCCGGGATCGTACACGTATTGGCGGCCAGCAGGGAATTCGGACATTGTTACCTGACCCGGGCGCAGATCCTGACACAGGTTGACGACCTGCTGGGCTTGGACCTGGAAGCGCGGCTGACGGTCTTGCTGGACGAGATGCAGGCCGCCGGTCAATTGATGGTTCGTGAACGCCGGGACGAAGATGGGGGTGTCGAGCCGTGCTATTATTCCAAATCTCTTTATTATGATGAATTGGCTGTTGCACGGCGGATTGCGGATCTGAATGTCGCCCTGAATGTGGATTCCGACCGGGTCAGAGGGTGGATCGACCGATACTGCCAGGCCGGTGGACTCACCTTGAGCGATGAACAGGCCCAGGCTGTGCAAGGTGCCGTTGGCCGCCAGATTGCTGTGCTCACCGGCGGTCCCGGTGTGGGCAAGACCACCACGACCCTGGTTCTGGTGCGGCTGCTTGAAGCCATGCACCTGAAGGTGATCCTGGCCGCTCCCACCGGTCGAGCGGCCCAACGCATGACCGATGTGATCGGCCGCGAAGCCAGAACCCTCCACCGGCTGCTGGAATGGCAACTGGGACGGTTCAAACGTGATGCGGACAATCCCCTGGAAGCGGATGCGGTTATCGTTGATGAGTGCTCCATGCTGGATATCGGCCTGACCGCCTCTTTGCTCAAGGCGGTCCCGCAGCATGCCCGGGTGCTGTTGATCGGCGATGCGGACCAGCTGCCATCTGTGGGCGCCGGAAACGTACTAAAAGATATCATCGCCTCCGGTCGGGTGGCCAGTTTCCGGCTGACCCGGATTTTTCGACAGGCATCTCAATCGTTGATCATCAATTATGCCCACCAGATCAACCAGGGCGATATGCCGTATATCGATTCACCCTTCAAAAAACCGGATATCTGGAACAGCGGGGCCGATTGCATGTTTATGGACGCGGACGAGGCCACCCGGGAACAACTGGGTTTCGTTTCACGGGTGAAACGCTGGGCCAGCGAGCGTCAGGGCGAGGCCCCCGGCGATTCCGGCGTGGACAATCCCTATGAATTTCGCATCCGTGAACCGCTGGCGCCCTACGAAACCGAGTTGACCATTCCCAAAAAATTCGCCCATGTGGACCTGGATCGGGTGATCCGGGCCGACGGCCGGGCCCAGGAACTGATGGCCGTGTTGAAGAAGGTTCATCCCTGGTCATCCCTACGCCATGGGCTATCGGCCGCAGATGTTGTCCGGCGGCTTTATGTGGAGTGGATTCCACGCTATTTCCCGGACCGCGAGATACAGGTGCTGTCCCCCATGACGCGGGGGAGCTTGGGAACCGCCAGTATGAACGCCATGATCCAGGCGGCGGCCAACCCACCCGCGGCCGGCAAGCCAGAGCTGAAAGTGGGGGAACGTCTTTTCCGGGTCGGTGATCGGGTCATCCACCGCCGCAACAACTATGACCTGGGGGTATTCAACGGTGACATTGGCCGCCTGGTGGAGATCGACAACCACATGTTGACCTGCAAGGTGAGCTTTTTCCCGGGCAATCGCATTGTAGAATACCAGCGTGACGATATTGTGGAGCTGGACCTGGCCTATGCCATTACCATCCACAAATCCCAGGGCAGCGAATTCGACGTGGTCATCATGCCGGTGCTTACCCAGCATTTCAAAATGCTGTTCCGCAACTTGCTGTACACCGGGCTGACCCGCGCCAGGCAACTGGCGGTATTGGTGGGCACCCGCCGGGCCATGGCCATGGCCGTGCACAACCGGGACACCAGCCGGCGGCAGACCATGCTGCGGGAATTGTTGGCAAAACGATAATTTTTCCATTCTTTATACAACGACGGGGGATATTTCATCTCCATTCCTAACCAACCCACCGGTAAACCCCGCGCGAAACATTCTCAATTCTTCCCGCACGTTTAAGTCGAAACACGATATTTCTCATTTTCTGAGCCTCCACACCCGATTTTTCGATCAATTCGGATACGGGCAGCCCCTTTTTTATGCGACGCAAGATATTGGCGACCTTGTCGGTGGCAGTGGCCTTTTTTCGGGGCTTGGAGGATTTGGATAACTTTTTTGGTGGGCTCGATTTAACAGGTTCCGGCTTCTTTTGTTTGCGACCTGCCGGCACGTTCTTTTTGGCGGTTTTGGAGGACAAGGGGTTGTCCAGCTCAATTCCAAACATTTCCGCCAGCCCGGCATCGGATTCGATGATCCGTCCGGATTTCTTTTGGGCTTTTGAGAGCAGGTCTTTTTTACTCTCTTTGATTGTCTCGGAAACCAGATCGTTTACATCGGCTTTGCGCAACACAAAGAACAGGGATGGGTCTTCATCCAGCCGGGCACCGGCCCCGTAGAGGGCGGCGGCAACATGCTTGCAATGGACCACAACCTTTTCCTTCTGGCCGATGCGGAAGGCCCGATCCGTGGCCTGGTTTTCCACGGCCGGGTTCCACCAGCGGTCGAAATGGACAATAGGCGTCGGCCTGGAACGTTTGAATCACTTTTTTTCGTTTGGGTACGGGTACACTGCCATACAGCACCAGCCCTGGATGGTGAAAAATCGTTTCCAGAAATGCCCTGAGCGATTCGGTCATCTCCTTGAACTGGGTAAAAACGAGCACCCGCTCCCTTTTATCATAAATGGTTTCGCAAATGGGACGCAAGCGTAAAAATTTACCGCTGTTCGTCTCTTTGTAAGCACCGCTACCAGACAACTGGTCGGGATGATTGCATAATTGTTTGAACCGCATTAAAGTGGCCAATACCAATCCTTTGCGCTGGATACCTTCTACGTGTTGCAAGGTCTTTTTAAGGTACTCCACGGATCTGTTGTAAAGAACGATCTGTTTTTTGCTCAAGTCGGCATAGGTTTTCATCTCCACCTTGTTCGGCAGGTCGCTGATGACGCTTTTATCGATCTTTAAACGGCGCAGGATATAAGGGGACACAATCTTTCGCAAGTGGGCATAGTTTTGGGGGTGATCCTTTAGCGTTTTGGCGAACGCATTAAACTCTTTTCTATTGCCCAGCAGCCCTGCATTCAAAAAGTCGAACAGGGACCACAAGTCCGAGATCCGGTTTTCCACCGGCGTGCCGGTCATGATGATGCGATTCCGGGCTTTGAGTTTTTTTACGGCCCGGGTCTGCTTCGTGGCAGGATTTTTGATGGCTTGGGCTTCGTCGAGAATCACGTAATGCCAGTGGTAGGCGCTGAGCCAGTCGTAGCGTTTGGACAGGGCGTAGCTGGTAATCACCAGATCGATTCGGTCGAGTTCCTCCGCATTTTTCTCAATCCCGCTGGTTTTTCGTTGGCCGTTGCCGGAGGCAAATCCCGGATGGGCCACATGAACCTTTAAAACGGGGTAGAATTTATCGATTTCGGCGACCCAGTTGGAGATAAGGGAGGCGGGCACGATCAACAGGCTTGCCGGCAGGCGGGACTTGTGTTTGAAGGTGCTCAGCAAAGCCAGAATCTGTACGTTTTTGCCCAGACCCATATCATCGGCCAGGCAGGCACCGAAGTTGAGTGTATCCAGATAAGCCAGCCAGTTCAAACCGTCTGTTTGATAGGGGCGCAATGTGGCCCCAAATCCTTTTCCCGGTTTGATTTTTTTGTTTTACCAAGCATTTTCAATTTGTCCAAAACAGAGGCCATCCAGGTGCCGTTGGAGATACCGATGTTCAGATCTTCATCTAACACATCAAGGAATTTTTCCGGCTGGAGTTGCAGACGCATGGCTTCGCCGAAGGTCATGCCTTCGGCCGCCACAGGTTGTCAATCAATTTACTTTTTTTCGCGGCACGATACACCGTTGACAAAAGTTTGAGCAGATCGTCTTCGTCATAGGCTTCAATGGCATGCTTGAGGGGCAGATGCCGCGGGGTCCCGTCTCCACCCATTCCGGCCGAATAGGTGGCCATAAAAGCGAAAGGTTGAGCGGGATTGTTTTTGTTCTCCACCAGATGAAAAAAAACGCGGCCGGCCAGGTGGATCGCTGGATTTCTTTCGTGAAAAAAGGTGGCCACTGTGCCATCGTGAGCCTGTATCTGTTCCCGAAATGAAATCCCGAGCCCAGCCCATAACACCTCCAGCATCTCGATGGTGATGTACTCGGCTCCGGTAATCAGCGGTACGCTCTCAATCAAGCGATCCAGCTCATTTTCGGAAAGATTGATCACCGCTTCATGCCGCAGGGTTTCCAGATCCGAAATGCGACTGAGCTTTTCAATGAACAATCGTGCAAAGCCGATGAAATAGTTCAAAGAAGCCGAAAAGGTTTTATCCGGTTCACAAAACCCCAGATAAAACAGACCCCCGTGCAAGAAACCCTGCTCAATGTCTTTCTGTTTATCAATGGATTTTTGGAGTATCTTTTTGGGAGTGTTTTCCCATTCCGGGAGGATCGTCCGGTCTGGCATGATGGAAAGGGTCAGTTGTTGGCTCGCCGTCCGTTTTCCCCTATGTTCGCCTATTTTTAATCCCGCCTTTTTCCGCTCTGGTGAATATTGCATGGCTTTTCCATCTTAGGAATAAGGATTCAAATGGACAAGAATTCATTTCAAGACGCCCAAAAATTGAGTACCTGTTCACGGGATAGAAGCAGCCAATACCTGTAAAGCACAGCCGGTAAGCGTTTGCATCCATAAAATATCACGGGAGCAATTCCTGCCAGCCACCATTTCCAAAGCACACGACAAGGAGGAAAATGAATGAAGCCGATTCGAAACGGTTGTAAACGGCCTTCCTGCAGTCACCTTTTACGGTGGCGGCGGTGACGGTGTCAAACACGGCGATCTGGATTCGTCCCTTTACAAACCCAATAAACAGCTTGATGTCCACATGGGTACGGACGGCCAGAACTTCCACTGTACCCGCTGCCATTCTCGCGGATCTTCCCGTTCAAATACCACACCGGCAAACAGCCCTATGATAAAATCAACAAAACCATGGTGATCCTTCATCTGTTTCCCAAGGGCAAGGACGACAAGGAAGCCAAGCACAACCCGTTGCAGCGTATTACCTACCTCTCCCTGGCGACATGTTTGTTGCCCGTGCAGATGCTCTCCGGTTTTTTATACTGGGGATACAACTCTTGGCAGGCCTGGGGGCTTAAAACTGGCTCTCTCTGGATGTGATCGCCTTTGTTCACACTGCCTGTGCCTTTGCCATTTTGTGTTTCGTGATCGTTCACGTTTATATGACCACAACCGGGCATACATTGACCACCCATGTCGCGGCCATGACTATCGGCTGGGAAAAGATGGAAGAAGGCGAAGTTGAGGAATGGGAGAAACACGGCGACCGGCAGCCCACCGGTTGATCAGCATCAAGCCCAATTGAAGCAAAGCCCCGAACCGATCTTTCCGGTGGAAACCCTGCAGACGTCCATCCGAACGGCCTATAGTATCGGAGAAAACAGGCGTGCCGTGCGGATTGCCAACCGAAACATCAATGATCGGCGGTAGACATCATCCGTGGTCAAGGGATCGGACCGGGCGAAATCCTCCAGGCACATGGTTTCCACACGCCGAATGAAATCGGAATCGGTGAAGGCCATGGTGATTTCGAAATTGATGCGCAGGGAGCGGTTGTCCAGATTGGCCGTTCCGATGCCGGCCAGGCTGTCATCGATCAGAAAAACCTTCTGGTGCATAAATCCGTCCCGGTAGGTATACATGCGCACCCCGGCCAGGGCCACATCGAACAGATAGCTGTGGGCCGCCCACCAGACCACGCGCTTGTCCGGATTGGCAGGGATGAGGATGCGCACGTCCACCCCCCGCATGGCGGCCAGTTGCAGGGCTTTGATCACGGCCACATCCGGCACGAAATAGGGGCTGAACATCCAGCATCGCCGGGTAGCGGCGTTGATGGCCTGAACCATCATCAGCGAGCCGCTTTCTACGATGTCACCCGGACCGGTGGGGATGCACAACACCCGCTCGCTTCCGTATGCGGGCGGCGGGTCCCAGGAAGCCTCGGGAAGATTGCCGCAGGCCCAGTGCCAGTCTTCCACGAAGGAGAGTTGTACGCCCAGGGTAACCGGGCCTTCCATTTTTACATGGGTGTCCCGCCACCGGGAAAAGCGGTGGCTCATGCCCAGGTATTCATCACCAACATTGTGGCCGCCGACCCAGCTTTTTTTCCCATCCACCACGACGATCTTACGGTGATTGCGAAAATTGATTCGGAAGCGATTCAGCCATCCCCGGCCCACACCAAAGATACCCACCTGAACACCGGCAGATTTCAAATCATCAATATAGGATCTGGTCAGTCGTACGGAACCGACCTTGTCGTATAGAAAGTAAACCCTTACACCCGCACGGGCGCGTTCGATCAGTGCTTTTTTCAGTCGGTTGCCCAGTCCGTCAGCATGAATGATGAAGAACTGGACCATGATGTAGCGCTTTGCTTCGGAAATCCCCTGAAGAATCGAGTCAAAGGTGACCGTTCCGTCGATCAGCAAGGAGCAGCGATTGCCTTTCATGGCAGGCAGCTGGTAGATGTCACTGAGTACGTCGATTTGGGGCGTCTCACACACCATGAATCTTCGCAGCTCGCCGTTCTGGCGGAGTTTCTTGCCCAGATGGCGAATGTCCGTGGTTCCGGACTGGTGAGAGGCTGCGTAGTCCTGGATGCGCCTGGCACCGAACATCAGGTAGAGAAAAACGGCCAGGTAGGGAAAAAAGAAAAGCGCCATCACCCAGGCGATGGTGCCCTGGCTGGTACGTCCGTTCATCAGGACGTCGAAAATAAAAAGGATGCCCAGACCGTGCAGCAGCAGGGGAACCAGCAGCATCCAGTATTCGACGACCACCTGTATCAAGGGCAGGTTAAAATCCACGTTTGTCAATGGCCCGTTTGCTTGTTCCTAACCTGAGCGATTTTCATATAAAAAGAGTCCTTGAAAGTTGGATAATATTTTATAATGCTTGATAATATCCACCAAAGTAATAGCAAGCATACGCACACCCAACAGGTAAAGGGCTCTATGAGCAAGCATAACAAAAACTACCGGAAAAATGAACTCAAAATCCGTCGTATCGAAACCCCATGGACAGCGGGTTTTTCGACCAGAAAATCTTCGAGCTTTGCGAAACGCTTCATGTCGGTTATGTCTGCAGCGGTAAAATGTATAAAGACCTTCCGGGCTTTCGTCCTGACACGATCATCGTCACCAACATCGGTCAAGGCCAGGCCATCGACGGTATACTGAAAAAGGCTGGGGCGTTGGATTATC
>PDWJ01002820.1_pt1 | contig 17568 bp, 12 predicted proteins | sample 1430881 | NCBI WGS metagenome assembly PDWJ01 (sample SAMN01162460, study PRJNA174530) | Oral metagenome, whole genome shotgun sequencing project. | biome: Marine environment; feature: Marine mammal; material: Swab sample of the gingival sulcus; isolation source: swab sample of gingival sulcus...
AAACGGATACCATTGGCAATAATTTTACCATCTTGCATCACGCGGTCATAGTATTTTACACCACCTTTGGCAATACGTACATTTTTGATAAAACGCATCTCTTCGGGAGCACCATTTCCCGAACCAAGAATTGTAAATCCTGAAGGATTACCTTCAAAATGAGGAATATTTACCAAACGGGTATCATCCATGTATACCTTTAACTTACCTTTGGTATAGGCTATAGATATATGTCTCCAAACCGGATTTCCCCCTTCTTCTAAATTATCACTATCTGTTCCCGGAAGATTCTTGCTACCGGTTGTTCTCGTATGAACATTATTCGCACAAACAGATATTTGACAATCACCATAGTTCCCTGTTTCCATACCTTGATTTTTTTGATTTTTAGTATCAAACAAATAAATATGATACGCAGTATAACTCGGAACAAAATACAAATCCATTTCTATGGTAAACACATCGGGCAGGTAATCTTCCTTTCTGTTTTTAAGATAAGGAATAATAGTGCCGTAACGCTCTCTCATATATATAGCGGTTTCGCCATCAATTTCGGCTATTTCGGCATTGCCTTCTACTAAATCCCAACGGCTGGGGAATTCGCCGTTTTCTTCCATAGGCGAAGGGGCGTCTTCAAAAATAACCTCATCGCCAGGTACAAAGTCAAACTTACTCCAAACTATCTTAGGGATATGCTTTTGTTTTTTACCGGCAGCAGCCTGCTGTGAAGTATTACTGCCTGCGGCACCTCTTCCATATTTTCTATAATCGGCGTTGCCTTTAGAATTGGAATTCTGATCCACCTGATTATTATTTACTGTCTCGGTATTTTTTTGTTTTTTACTCTTTTTCTTTTTTCCTTTACCGTCAATAGCATCTTCGGCTTTATCGAAAGATTTATCAATACCTTTATCCACACGTTTTTTGGTTCTTCTTTCGGCTTCCTGCTCAATTTTCTTTTTGGCATGTTCTTTTATTTTTTTCCAAAACTGAGCTTCTGTCGGATGCATTATTCCCATAAATAAAAATACAACAAATAACGTCTTAAATAATTGCTTCGTCTTCATAATTTTAAAATTACCGATTAATTCTATTTTATATTTTAAATCTATCTGATCACTTTGTTCAGAACAATTTTCAACAAAATTTTAAACTGAAAATATTACAAAGACAAATTTATCTAGCAGCAAAACAACACCATAACACATATGTTTCAATTAATACAATATATGTTCTTTTATTGTATTTTTTTTCAGAAAAAACATTATTATTATAAAAACACCACCTCTCAGCGCCTTTACTGCCGGAATAATACCCTTTTTTTATTGATAATATTTTCTACATTTGTAATTATTAATTTTAAATTTAATACATTATGATTTTATCAACAACAAACACACTAGATAATCACTCTGTAACAAGTTATATTGGAATTGTTACAGGCGAAACCATTATTGGTGCAAATATTTTTAAAGATATATTTGCCGGCATACGTGATATTGTAGGAGGACGATCAGGTTCTTACGAAAATGTTTTACGTGAAGCAAAAGATACCGCTTTGGCTGAAATGCAGGAACGTGCAAGAAACATGGGGGCAGATGCTGTTATTGGTATTGACTTAGATTACGAAACATTAGGTGCAAATGGCGGTATGATTATGGTTACAGCATCGGGAACAGCTGTAAGGTTATAATAAAAAAAAACTGCAAAATATTTATAACCCCTATAAACAATATGTTTCCTTGCAAATTATAAATATTTTGCAGTTATAGTAATAAACTGTTTATCAAAAAAATTAAGCGTGTAATTCTATTTCAGTATCACCGTAACGGCTCTTGCACCATGAGCTCCTATAACCAAAGCCTGTTCGATATCGGCAGTTTTTGACGGACCGGAAATAAAACAGCCGTATTCAAAATCGCCATATAATTCAGGTCTTTTATAGGCATAATGCATATTCTCGACCAAGTTTTCTTTATCCAGAATAATAACCAATGCTTCGGAAATAAAAAATAATGCTTTATATTTTACTTCCTTCGTAACCCATATTGCTCCATTCTCCAATACACCAAAATGACCTTCTATAATCCCCACATCTACACCATTAAGCTGTGCAGATGATGAAAAATCATCAGGATTCTCTGTAATACAATCAATACCAGGCAAATTAGAAGCAATACGTTTGGCATCCGGAAACAGTTTTGCAATAACATTATCTATAGTTCCATATTCTTCAAGGAGCACAACTTTTCCTCCTACCTGTTCTACAGATACTGTGAAATCTGAAACTTTATCGGAAGAAACATTTGTTTCTATATCAAATTTCGGCATATCAACCTGCTTCTGTTCACAAGATTTAATTCTTTCTAATATTTTATTTTTACTGCTCATCTTTTTCTCTTTTTATAATTTTAGCTGCTTTCTGTATTTCACCTTCTTTCCACATCTGATTAAATGTTTTAGGTGCAATCACAGGCATTTCCCTGCCTTTCCCCCAATCATTCAGTCTATTGTAAAGCATAAATCTAGGAGTAACATTCATTATTTTTCCCATTTTTATGCCGGTATAGAATGCAGTAGAACTTCCCATCACCATCTTCATACCTTTTACCATCGTTTTCTTCATTGTGTCGGCTTTGCCCAAATCATCTAAATCCTGCCTCCATTTGTATATCTGCTCTCCTAAATCTATTTTAGCAGGACAAACATTAGAACATGATAAACATAAAGAACAAGCAGAAACATTTCCCGAATGTTCTTTAGGATCTTTCAGCATTCCCAAATTAATTCCCAAAGGACCGGGAATAAAGAAGGAATAAGAATATCCTCCTGTACGACGATATACCGGACAGGTATTCATACAAGCACCACAACGAAGACATTTTAGCATATTTCGGTGTTCTGTATTAAAGAGTATTTCGCTGCGTTTATTATCTACCAGAATAATATGAATTTCTTTTCCCGGTGCTGGTTTGCGATAGTGCGAGGTGTAAGTTGTAAGCGGCTGTCCTGTTGCCGAACGGGCAAGAAGCCTTACAAAAACGCCCAATGATTCGTAGTTAGGTATAATTTTTTCTAATCCCATACTGGCAATATGTACCTTAGGAAAAGAGGTACCCATATCGGCATTCCCCTCGTTAGTGCATACTACAAAATCACCCGTTTCGGCTATGGCAAAGTTTACTCCGGTCATTGCGATATCCGCCCCAATAAACTTTTCACGTAAATGCATCCGTGCCGCATGTGTTAGATAGGTGGGGTCAAAATTTCCCTTTTCGGTATTGATCTCCTTATGAAATACCTCTGACACTTCCTGCCTTTTTACGTGTATTGCCGGAAGTACAATATGGCTCGGAGGTTTATCAAGGAACTGCATTATACGCTCTCCTAAATCTGTTTCAACCACATCAACGCCTCTTTCCTCCAAATATTCATTCAACCCGCACTCTTCGGTAAGCATCGACTTACTCTTCACATATTTTTTTGCATTATGCTCAGCCACAATTTGATGAACAATTTGATTGTGTTCTGCAGCATCGGCTGCCCAATGCACATGCACTCCATTGGCTTTAGCATTCCTTTCAAACATTTCCAGATAATACGACAACCTGCTTAGAGTGTGTTCTTTTATTTGACTTGATTTTTCTCTTAAAGTTTCCCATTCGGGCAAACTAAATGCTTGTTTATCTCTTTTTTCCCTCACAAAAAATAGTGCTTGATTATGCCAAGCAGTACGTTCGGTATTGGCTATAAACTTTGCTGCTTTCTTTGCGTGTAAACTCATAACGATGCACTTAAAATTTCTACAATATGTTTTGTTCTAATCGGAAGTTTTTCGCGTTTAATAACTCCTTCCATATGCATTAAACAAGAACTGTCAGCTCCCGTAATATATTCTGCTCCTGTTGACATGTGATCTTTTACTTTATCAGTTCCCATACAAACAGAAGTTTCAGGTTCTTCCATTGAAAAAAGTCCACCAAATCCACAGCATTCATCGATGCGACTGGGTTCAAAAACTTCAACTCCCTTAACCATGGAAAGTAAATTCCGCAGTTTAGAGTACTTCGGAATATTCAATTCGCTGGGAGAAGACAATTTCATCATTCTTACACCATGGCAGCTGTTATGAATACTTACACGATGCGGAAAATAAGCATCCAATTTCTCCACCTGTACCACATCATGTAAAAATTCGCAAATTTCGTAAATACGACTGCTCAAGCATTGGTGTTCTTCTTTTTTCAATAAACGAGGATAGGTTTCTTTTACAAAGCAGACACAACTTGCCGACGGTCCTACTACGTAGTCGTAATTCTCAAATAACTTTTCCATATTTTGGGAAAGTTTTTCAGCATCTTTTTCAAATCCCCCGTTTGCCATTGGTTGTCCACAACATGTTTGGTTTAACGGATAATCCACATCTAAACCTAATGAAGTCAACAGCTTATAACTTGCGACCCCTACATTGGGATATACTGCATTAATATAACATGGTATAAACAAACCTATTTTCATTTCTTTTATATTCTTCATAGTATGTATATTTTTAAGTTAGGTTTTGGGTATCAGATCTTCCGACTTCCATCTTCCATCACATTTAAAAATTGTATTTCAGATGCAGTAACAAACGAATGTTACCAACTTCTGAAGCATTTTTAACTTTGGCATACTCATTAGCAATACCATAAGCAGCAGCGGTATAGAGAGCTTGAGCTCCAATCATAAATTTTCCGGAATACCACTCTGCTCTCGGGCCGAATTGATAAGCATAATCGATATTAGAACCACGACTAAAAACTTGTACTAATTTATCGTCGGAACCCATATTTTTAGTGTAGCCGGCAAAAAAACCGTAACGCACATTTCTTGTTGTGGTATAAACATCTGTCCAAACCGATGACGTTTTAATGTTGCTGTATTCATAATCACCGTTGGATTTTACTTTTGACACTCCATAACCGCCAAGCATCACAAAATTGTACATATTCTGCCCGTAGATTCCCTGTAGATTCCATGTTAACTTAGGTGTTTTAAAGCTCATCCATGCGTTCATTTGCAAAGAGGTTAATAATTCATCGGTTTTATTTTCTTTTCCATTCGTTATGTAAGGCTTTAGAAATTTACAGCCCGCAGTAGCACCTACCGTAACCTTCTCTCCAACATTCAATTGTATTTGTCCTGATAATTCAGGAATGGCTGCCTGCTGCACATATTTTACATTTGCACCATCAGGACCTGTAGATTTAAAATCCATTTCGGAAAGAGCAGCAATCAACCAACGACCGCCTTTAAACTGGTGTGAAAACCGTAGTTGCGGAGCTCTGGACAACACATGAAAGGGAACGGCAGCTCCCCAATTTAAAACACGAGGGAAGCAAGTAGTTACAAACATTGGATGCCAATATTTACCAGCTATCAGCTGATTTCTATCCCAATCTAATTTAATGAATGCATGACGCAAACGAAGCAATCCGGTTTTATCGGTTGAAGTACCAATAAAATCCCCTTGAATAACTGCGGCACCTTTAGCCCCAAATGCATGAAAACCGGTAACACCTACATTCAACCGAGAATGTATGGCTGTCATAAATAACTCAGCTCTTTTATTTATATCTTTGCCATTGTCATCAAGTATTTTAAGAGCAGGATACAGTAAAACATCTCCTTCTCGGGAATTAACTGTTTTTCTTGTATCTACAAAGGTTTCGGCAGTAACAAAACCGCTAATCTTTACTTTTATGGTTTCTTTTTTCTGAGCTAGTGCAGCAATTGGCAGCACTAACATCAGTATAATAAACAACTTTTTCATATCGGAATATTTTAAGATTTAAACTACATATATTATATCGGGATTTTGTAACCCAGCCGCTGAAACAGCATAGAAAATTTATATTGATCGTATTACTTACTCTATTGCAAACTGATTTTATAAAGGCATAGGATTAACACCTCCTGTAATTAATAAAACTATTAATATAGTAACCATTACATAATAGATTAATGCAGGAATAGAGTTTCGTCTTATGATTGTTCCCTCTGCACCGATACATCCTACTGTAGCACATACCGCCACCACATTATTCACACAAATCATGTTACCCAGAGCAGCACCAATGGTTTGAACCGATACGATCAACACTTCAGGGATACCCAGAATAGACGCTGTTTCAAACTGCAGTGATGCAAATAACAAATTAGATACTGTTGCCGACCCCGACATAAACGACCCTAATATTCCCACGACAGGTGCTATTACCGGATATGCTTTACCAGATAGTTCTGCAACGGATTTTGCCATTGTGGTAAGCATACTATCGAGACCTGCCCCGTTAACTCCGGATTTTAACATCAGCTGCACCATTGCCACTCCGGCAAATAATGCAATAGCTGCTCCTGTTATCTGTTTAAAAGTGAGTTTCCAGGAATCAACAACCTGTTTTATGCTCATTTTGTGCATAAAATTGGTAATAACCGCCACTAATATAAAAGGTATAATTCCGGGGAGATAAGCCCATTTTAACACATAGTTTAAATCATCAATACTCAACACATCTTTTAAAGTAAGCACCTGCGATACCAACATTGATTTTAATCCCAGAGCGGGAATACGTGTCACTACCAATATAACAGCAATTAACACATAAGGCATCCATGCTTTCAACAGACCCATTTCAGCCTTTCCTACATTCCCTGTATTTCCGGTAGATTTCCAGTTGGCAGCCCATTCTGATTCGGGAGGAAAATCCCATGTTTTTTTAGGCACTAAAAAACCTTTTTTTGCCGCAAAGATAACAATGCCCAAACCTACAAAAGCTCCAAGTAATGAAGGTAAATCGGGTCCCAAAGTAGAAGCAATTATAACATAAGGTATGGAAAATGCCAGTCCTGCAAATATTGCAAACGGAGCAACAGCCAAAGCCGGCTTTATTGATTTTTCCTTCCCAAAAAATTTGGTCATAATGGCAATCCCCAGAAGAGGAACAAAAATACCAACTAAACCATTTGGTATGGCTACCCATTTGGTAATTGCCATTTTAAACAGTTCGGGGTCAGCACCAACCTGCTGCAGGTTTTCGCTTAAAGTTGCCATTGCACCACCGGTAATAGGAGTACCAACAGCTCCATAAGGAACGGGTACCGAATTAAATATAAGAGCCACCATAGCTGCAGCCAATGGTGGAAAACCCAAACCTACCAACAGAGGACCGGCCAAAGCGGCAGGAGTTCCAAATCCGGCAGCTCCTTCGATAAAAGCACCAAACATAAAACCAATAATAATGGCTTGTATTCTTCTATCACTGGAGATTCCGTCAAATCCGCTGCTGATAGTCGCCATAGCCCCTGAAAGCTTTAATGTATTAAGAATTAAGATAGCTCCGAAAATAATAATTAAGATATCGAGAGCTTTTAAACATCCGAAAAGAGAGTAGCCTAAAATATGATGGATATCAATTTTCCATACAGCAAAAGCAACAATAATTGCTAGGAGTAACGACAATGGCAGTGCTTTTTTTGCACCCCAATTGAAACCTACCATTAAAATAATGGTCAACAAAATTGGCGAAAAAGCTAAAAATGCGTTCATAATATTAGTTGTTTTTGGTTTATATAATTTATTTGTATTCTCCTTTTAAAGAATTACCCCAAACCGCCTTTAATTTTCTCTTAGAGTAATACCAACTGATATTTAAGCTTTCCTCCCCTTCTTTTTTCTTCTCCCAATCAATTCATCTCCGACTAAAACAATATATCGGCATTTACTGCGTGTTTGAACGAAAATTACAGATGAAAAGAACAACATTATCTTTCTTTCAATTTTTATCAACCAATAGAAATGCCAAAAAAGAACACTTTTATTATTTAAAATAATTCTAAAAATTAAAACACTATTAATCAACACCTAATACTAAAAACTATTTATACCATACTGTTTAATGAGTTAAAAATAGCAGTGTGCAAAAACAGACAGAAATTGTTTTTTGGTGTGCGAAATGGAATATTCGTTCAATATTGAACGATTTATTTTGATGGGATAACGTGGTATTTGTGCCTATTTTGTTTTTGAAGAATTTTATTTTAAACCATTGTTGTCCGCTAAGAATTTTATGTAAATCAATTGTAAATTTAAATTTTTGTCCCTATAAGACACCCAAGTCCGCCACTGGGGCCCCTAAACATTTTTCCCGAAATTATCCTGATAAATTTAAATCGAATTCACTTTAAACAGCTATTGCAATTTATTCATTCTACTGCGTAATGCACTACGTGATATCCCAAGGTATTGAGCAGTTTTGGTTTTGTTATTATTAAATTTTTTCAAGGCTTTACGAACAATTTCCATCTCTAATTGTTCAATACTGAGATTATCTTCAGGAAGAATGATCCGTCCTAATTCAATAGGCTGGTCAGAACAATCATTTTCAATATCTGATTGTAAAAAACGTAAGTGCTGCGGTTTAATTTCAATATCATCATAGAGCAGAGTGGCACGCTCAATGCTATTTTTTAATTCACGAATATTCCCCGGCCATTCGTAATTTAACAGCAATTTCTGCGATTCCGAATTTATAAATTGAAATTTCCTATTCCTTTTTTGTGCATACTGCTCCAAAAAAACCTGAGCAAACGATAAAATAGCTTCAGGACGTTCGCGCAAAGGCGGGATAAATAGTTTGCCGGTATTTAAACGATAATACAAATCACTGCGGAATTTTTTTTCTTCCACCATATCTTTTAAATTTCTATTGGTGGCACACACTACCCTTACATCAATTGGAATTGCAGCAATTCCCCCTACTCTAAAAATTTCTTTTTGCTGTAAAACCCTTAATAATTTGGGCTGCATATCCAGAGGAAGTTCTCCTATTTCGTCTAAAAAAAGAGTTCCACCTTGAGCCATCTCTATTTTTCCTTTTTTACCCTGTTTACAGGCTCCGGTAAAAGCTCCCGGTTCATAACCAAACAGTTCACTTTCGAACAACGAAGGAGAAATAGCAGCACAATTAATCGAAACAAAAGGGAGAGACAAGTCTGTTTCTTTACCGTAATGTACCAATCTTGCCATTACTTCTTTTCCCGTCCCCGTTTCTCCTTCAATTAATATGGGAACTAATCTATCCTGATGAAATTGTTCTGCCATACGCACCACGTTACGCATAGCATCGGAAAAAATACCTATTTTGCCGACATTAGGTATTTCTCTTATTGTGGTTATGTATCTTTTCTTTTGTTTTGAAGAATTATTATTTTCTATTTCAGGAACTCTATTTTTTAATTCAGCAATCCGTTCAATAATAAGTGCCAGATCTTCTATATTTACGGGCTTTAATAAATAGTCGTAAGCTCCTCCCCTAAGTGCTTCAATGGAAGTTTCTAAATCCCCAAATCCGGTCATAATAACCACATGGATATTTTTTCCTCCGGGAAGTTGTTTTATTGTGCGCAGCAAATCCAATCCCGATAAACCGGGCATCCGCATATCAGAAATTACCATATCTATATTTTCAGATTGCAGCACTTTTAAAGCATCGTTTCCATTATAGCAGACAAAAGTTTTGTGTTCTAACTGCTCTTCTATAAAATCGGCAACAGCTATACCACTCGATTTATCGTCATCAACAATTAATATATACATTTTAAATTTCAATTAGCAATTAATGATTAAACCTCTAATAGTTCAGGTTATTATATAAAACTTGTTTGTTTTATAAAGTGTTGATTGTAACATAAAATTGAACTCATTTAAGCATCGTTATTTTTATACAGCAAAAAATAAATTACAAAAGTTGCACCTCCTTTATTATTATTGTAATTGATAATTTTTCCTGATATTCTATCCAAAAAAGATTTTACAATTGCCATTCCCAAGCCGGTTCCGTATTCGGGAGATTTTGTTGTAAATAAAGGGTCGTAAATCTGCTCCTGAATGGCAGCATCAATACCTGTACCATTATCGTGAATTTCTAAAATACCATACTGTATATCGTTATGGACATTTATTTTTATTATTTTATTTTCCGTTGCGGAATTATCAAGTGAATATATGGCATTCACAATTATGTTTATTACAATCTGTTCAATCTGTAAATGTGTAGCTGTCACAAAAACAGGCTCTTCCCCAAAATTTGTTTCTAAAGTAATGCTGTGGTCATAAATCTGCCGTTTTATGAGTGATAAACCGCTTTGCACAGCTGTAATTAAGTTTACTTTTTCGGTACAGATTATCTGGGGTTTCTCCCAAAACTTACGCATATGCTTAATAATGCTGTCAATGCGGGCTGTACCTTCAGATATGGTTTGTATTTTCCGTGCAAAAAATTCGGGAATTTTGCCCTGATTTCGTTTCTCCCAGAAAAGAATACTGTCGGCGGTAATCTTTATGGTATTTAACGGCTGATTAATTTCGTGGGTAATACCGGCCGCAATAACACCTACCGATGCCAGCCTCGACGACTCCTCAAGCATTCTCAGGGTTTCCATATTCTTCTGCTCGGCAGCAATTCTATCCTCAATTAAAACATCCCTCTCCCAGGCTCCGGCAATCAGTCCGTTTGCTGCTTGAATAGAAGGAATGATATTACGCAGCCAATCGTAAGTTTTTTTCTCTAAGCAGATTATTGCGCCAAAAACTTTCTTCCGCGTAGCTATAGGATAGGCCATTAAAGCCTCGTATTTTTCAGCTTTTAAATTTAATAATTCCTTATTGCTGACATTTGCTAAATTAGAAACAACAAACCTTTTGTTTTCTTTAAGCCTTCCCAGCAAACCCTCTATTTCTGTTATTGTTATATTAAAAGAAGAAGTTTGTGCCACAATATAATCAGCACCATTCTGGAATGAAATAATTGCCATATTTTCTATAGAAAGTTCCTTTTTTAACAGATGTAATATTTTTTTTATAACCACATTAAAATTTTCGGTGGAACTTAATAAACTTCCTACATTATTCAGCATCTGCTCCTGCCTTACTGTAATTTCTAACTGCTTCTGCTCTTCTTTAAGTGCTTTTTCTGCAATTCTCCGCCGAATAACAGCACGCACCAATACTAAAATAACCACTGCCGAAGTAACAGCAACAATAAAGATAGTCAGCAGCCACCATCTATTTTCGGCATAAAACGATTTAGGCCGATTAAAAAAAACAGCTCCTGAGGGAAGTTTATTGGTATCAAAGTTAAGTTTACTAATAATCTCGTAATTCAGTACATACTTATCTGCGGGGTTCGTATAAACAGGAATATCAGCAGCAGATTTACCTGCAAGAATTTCCAATGCCATCTTAGCTGCTATTTCACCTTGTGTTTTTCCGTAAATTACTTTACCTCCAACCACATTATCGGTTAAATAAAACGACCATGGAACATAAACAGGGACTTTACAATTTGGAAAAAGTTCAACAGCATTATCTCGAAAGCTGACAAACTGATTATCTCTGTCAATATTAAATGTCAGCATAAAAACTGCGGTATCCCCCCTAAATGTTCTTAATACATCTATCAAATCAGAATAGGAATAATCTTCGTAATAAATAAATTTAAACCTATCCAGATATTTGTTCTCTATGTTTTTTAATTCTTTTTTATTGATTTTGGCAGTGGTCGTTTTATTATCATTAATAATAGCAATATTTTTAACCTTTGGCGTTATTTTATGGATTAATTGTATATTGCCTTCCCAATCAATATTTTCAGCTACTCCGGTAATATTAGCAATTCCGGTTGCCAATTGCGGCAAATAACTGTTGATGCCGCAAAAAACAATTGGTGTATTCTTAAATATAGTATTTGAAAACTTTTTTACAAAATCCAAAGCATTATTATCAACCACAATAGCAACATCGTAGCTTCGCTGCATTAATTTATAAGCATATAAATCATTTATCCGCTTTCTGTATTCCTCCGAATCATTACGTTTTGTGTCGAGGTATTGATAATCAACGTCTATTTTATCTGCAACAGAATCTAATGCCAATGCAATCCCTTGATTAATATGCAAAGTCCACTGCATAGAAGGATGATAAGAATGCAGTACCAGAATTTTTTTACGCTCACTTCCCCGCACCTGCAATACAAGCAATAAGAATAGTAAAAAAACACAGATACGTGGCAGTAGTTTCATAGATACATTTTTAGGATATTAAAAAAACAAGCTTGAAAATTTATTAGTTTTCTTATAAGCACTAAATATATTTCAATACAGAAAAAAATCTTAACAATTTTCTCTCTTGCCATAAGCTCTATGCCAAATTTAAAATTTCATTGCAACATAACCAAAAAACTTTTAATTTTTTTTATTGTTAGATTTACAAACAAATTATATACATCTACAAAGTGGCAATACTCCGCAGACAGAAATATCATATATGAATATCAAATAATTCGAATCCTATTTTTTAGGTCTGCTATTGGCGAAATCAATACTATTTTGATATATTTGCGCCCACAACTCAACATAATAACAACCAATTAAAATTATTTTAAAAATGCTTACATTTTTTGGAATTATTGTACTTCTACTTGGAATAGGAATGTTCATCACTTTAGGAATAGAAAAAGAAACCACAATTAAAAGATGGACTAAAGGTTTAAAAAAAATTCATGCATATGTTTTAATGTTACTGGGTATTCTTTTATTGATGCTTCCATGGATGGTATTTTTTGCAGATAGAGGTTTTAACTACCTATTGGTTTCGCCTACCGGAAAAATGAGTGCCGTAATGGAACAGGGCATCAAATGGAGAGGTTTTGCTAAGATAGATAAATGGCAAAAATTTATTGACGTAAAAGTTGTAGATAAAGGAATAGAAGTAGATGCCGACGAAGTGGAAGGAATTATGAAACCAGTACCATTGCGTTTTATCGATCAGGTAACTGCAAAAGGTTACGTTTCCACCCGTTTTGAACTGCCCCGCGACCCACAGAGTTTTATCAACCTGGCCGTTAAGTTCAGAACCATGAGTAATTTGGTAAATAATACCATTGTGCCGACCGTAAAAGAACAGCTTGTAAACACTGCATATATGTTTGCAGCTCAAAACTATATATCGGGAGAAGCACAAAGTTTCAGACAGGTTTTTGAGGAACAGCTAAAATTCGGTTCCTATGCTGTGGAAAAAATAGAAATTAGAGATACTGTATTTCAGGATATTCAAGATGCTTCCCGTAAGATAAAAGAAATACAGACCTCCTACGAAGTTAAAAAGGTGCTCGAAAATGGTATTCCAAAACGAATTAAACACGAATTAAGCCAAAATAATATTATTGTTTCGCAGGTAATTGTCGATAATATTGAATTGGAAGCTATTTTTAAACAGCGATTAGAAGCTCAGCGCGACGAATCGGCAAAACGGCAGTTAGAACAACAGAAAGTTGAAACTGCTAAAGATGCACAGCTTAGAATTATTGCCGAAGGTGAACGTGATAAAGCAGCAGAACGTGTTACTCAAGAGAAAGAACAGGTTAAAGCTCTTATTGCCATAGAAACCAAACTAAAACAAGAGGAAACCAATAAAAAACTTGCTGCAATAGCATTGGAAACAGAAAAACTGAATGCTATGCGTAAAAAAGTTACCGCTGATGCCGAAGCCTACGAAATTGCTAAAAAAGTAAGTGCCGGTATCACCCCTGAGGTAAAATTATCGATGGAATTAGACCGAGACGTAAAAGTTGCCGCCGAGCTGGCTAAAATAAAATTCCCTGAGGTTATGATAATGGGACAAAGTACTTCAAAAAGCGGATTATCTCCTTTAGAATCGCTTATAGGGGCTGCTATGGCTAAACAATTAAGAGATAAAAAATAGATCTTTAAGATTTAAATTAATTCGCAGAGAGAAATCTGCAGCTGACGGCTTAATCTGATGATCAACCGCCGTAAAACAATATTAAGAGGGCGTTCTGTTTGAAGCATATAAATTATTAAGCTTCATCAGAACGCCCTCCTTTTCAACCATTAACTTTAAAACGCAGCGCCGCTATGACAAGATATTATAAATTAACAAAGTGTCGTATTTTAAAGTAATTTAAAGATATAACAGATTCTCTAACTGCATAAAGCGGATTAAAATACAGCTGACAACTAAAAACATAAAAAAATTCCTTTTTGTCATTATCTCCGTCAATGTGGCAGTTAAAATAAATTGGCATATCCTTTGATAAACAGACTCTCGTCAATATAAAATTATAAATTTTAAAATTATTAGATATGTCAACAGGAAAAATTGGTGTTACCAGTAACGATCTGTTTCCAATTATTAAGAAGTTTTTATACTCAGATCACGATATTTTTTTAAGAGAGATTGTATCGAATGCAGTAGATGCTACTCAAAAATTAAAAACATTAGCATCAACAGGTGAGTTTAAAGGCGAATTGGGCGACCTTACAATCCGTGTACAAATAGACAAAGAAGCAAAAACCATTACCATTTCCGATAAGGGAATAGGTATGACCAAAGAAGAGATTGAAAAATATATCAACCAGATTGCTTTTTCGGGTGCTGAAGAATTTTTAGATAAATATAAAGATCAAGCCAATGCGATTATAGGTCATTTTGGTTTAGGGTTCTACTCTTCTTTTATGGTATCTGACAAGGTAGATATTATTACCCGTTCGCATAAAAAGGGTGCCGAAGCTGTAAAATGGAGCTGTAAAGGAAATCCCGAATATACTTTAGAAACTGTTGAAAAAGCCGAAAGAGGAACCGATATTGTAATGCATATTTCCGATGAAGAGAAAAATTTCTTAGAGGAAAGCCGTATTCAGCAACTGCTAAACAAATATTGTAAATTCTTACCCGTTGAAATTGCTTTCGGTAAAAAAACCGAATGGAAAGACGGCAAGCAGATAGATACCGATGAAGATAATATTGTTAACGAAACCAATCCTGCATGGACAAAGAAACCTGCCGATTTAAAAGAGGAGGATTACGATAAATTCTACCGCGATTTGTACCCAATGGCAGAAGAGCCTTTGTTCCATATCCATTTGAATGTAGATTATCCGTTTAATTTGACCGGTATTTTATATTTCCCAAAAATTAAAAACAGCATCGAAATTCAAAAGAACAAAATACAATTGTACTGCAACCAGGTGTTTGTTACCGACTCGGTTGAAGGCATTGTTCCCGAATTTTTAACCCTATTGCACGGTGTTATCGATTCGCCCGATATTCCGCTGAATGTTTCGCGTTCGTACTTGCAAAGCGATGGCAACGTAAAGAAAATATCGAACCATATTACCAAAAAGGTTGCCGACAGCTTAAACGATATTTTTAAGAAAGACAGAACCAAATTTGAAGAAAAATGGGACGACTTACGCCTGTTTGTTCAATACGGAATGCTTACCGATGAGAAATTTGCCGAACGTGCAAAGAAATTCATGTTGATAAAAAATACCGAAGGCAAATATTTTACTCTGGAAGAGTACGAAGCTATTGTTAAGGAAAATCAGACCGATAAAAATAACAATATCATTAACTTGTACGCTACCGATACCGATGCCCAGTACACCTATATTCAGGCAGCTAAGGCAAAAGGTTACGATGTGTTGTTAATGGACAGCCAATTAGACAATCACTTAATCAATCACTTAGAACAGAAAGAAACTACCAAGCGATATGTTCGTGTTGATTCTGATATTATTGACAAGTTGATTGAAAAAGAAGAAGTTAAAACATCGAAATTAAGCGAAAAAGAACGTACTGATTTAATTCCTGTATTCAATTCGCAATTGCCAACTAAGGGGACTAACTATTTAGTTACTTTCGAGGCATTGGGAGAAAAAGCACAGCCATTAATGATTACCCAAGCCGAATTTATGCGGAGAATGAAAGATATGGCGGCAATGAATCCGGGAATGGGATTCTACGGCGAAATGCCCGACTCTTACAATTTAGTAGTTAATACCGATCATAAATTAATCGGCGATATACTAAACGAAGTAAACAGCAGCTTAGGCACACAGCTTGCCGAAACAGAGGCTAAATTAAAGCCTTTACAGGAACAACGTGAGCAGTTAGAGGCTTTAAAGAAAGACAAAAAAGACGACGAAGTTCCGCAGGAAGAAAAAGATAAAATGACTGAGGTTCAAAACCAGATTACTGCGGTTAATACCGAAAAAGAAAACTTATTAAAAGAGTTCGGTAAAGATAACCAGCTGGTAAAACAGTTAATCGATTTGGCTCTGCTTTCCAACAATATGCTAAAAGGCGAAGCTTTGGCTAAATTTGTGGAACGAAGCGTTGAAATGATAAAATAACCGTTCTATATAAACTTATTTGTTATACCATAAGTATAGAACACACTTTTACTATAATAATAAACTAGGCTGTCTGAAAGAATATGGACAGCCTAGTTTTTATACTCTATTTTGCAGCTGGTTTTATCAAAAAATATTAGGACACTATCCCAAAAAGTGTGTAAGTTCTAAAAACAGTCCATCAATTTTTCTACTAACCTAAAAATTTCCTTTTTTTGAAATCACAATCGATGCGAGGTTTTTGTCAATTAGTAATTATCAAAGGGTAATATAAAAAAGGTACGTTTATTTCTTTACCCCGTATTTATCTTTGTTTTTCTGTAAAAACGGCTTGAAGGTAGAAAGTGTTGGATTTGTTAGTTCAATTACTTCATTATCTTCATTTACCCGATAAGCAATTAATTGCATTTTAGTTCTTTTTAAAGGCTTAACAAAAACAGGAATGGGAAATTCCATTGCCCGCAAATATTCCAATAATCTTTCTTTGGAATCAGTTTGAATATAAAATAAAAATGGATATCGTGGATACTTTTTGATGTAGGGTATCCAGTTTCTCAGCTCGCATATCACACCATTCACATCTTTTATAAGAATAACGTCTTTAATCTGCTTTGCAAATGGGTCAAAGTTAAAACTTAAAGTATCATTGGCTTTTAATATTTCGCAATTTTTGGGTAAAGTGATAATTTCTTTTTTTTCTTTATCTTTTCGACAGCCATGAATAATAATACCGGCAATCAGAACAATAATTAACAATATAAACATTTCTTTTTTCATCGTATTTTAGAGTTTAAAGATTTAAAATAATTCTTTATAAAATAAGATTATTATCTCTATTCGGTTTTTAAAGCACAGTAAAACAAAACAGGATTATCATCTAACTTTATCTTACGCAGCCTTTCTTTATCTCTGATTGGATATTTTTCAAATTTATCCACATTATCCAATATTTGATGTGGAAAAGTCATAAAAATCAATTCATCATTACCGCTTACCCCTGCCAATTGACCCCAAAATTTATTTTTCTCGGTATAAGAATATCTTTTTAAATGCTTTGTCTTTTTATTTAAGACAATGTATTCTATTAATAAAGGATCAGTATTATTCTGAATATCAACTTCAAAAACAGCATATTTAGGAGATTCAAAATAGTGACGTAAAGTTCCAAAACCATTCTTATTTAATGCCATAAAACCAGTCATAAAAGAGTCTTCGTAAAAACTTTCAGGAATAGCGTATTTTCCAAAATCGAACTCATACTTCTTTTGTAATTGACCATTTTTATAAATGTAAGCAAATCTATCAAAAGCCTGC
>PDWJ01002821.1_pt1 | contig 17568 bp, 17 predicted proteins | sample 1430881 | NCBI WGS metagenome assembly PDWJ01 (sample SAMN01162460, study PRJNA174530) | Oral metagenome, whole genome shotgun sequencing project. | biome: Marine environment; feature: Marine mammal; material: Swab sample of the gingival sulcus; isolation source: swab sample of gingival sulcus...
ATCTCGTTGATTGTGGCCTTTATCTATTTGCGGATTACCGGTAACTCCATCAATATTATCTCCCTCTCCTCCCTCTCCATTGCCATCGGTATGGTGGTGGATGATGCCATTGTGGTGCTGGAGAATATTACCCGGCATATTGAACGAGGATCCAACCCCCGCGAAGCGGCTATTTATGCGACTAACGAGGTGTGGTTGGCCGTAATTGTTACCACTCTTACGGTGGTGGCGGTATTCTTTCCTCTGACCTTTGTCTCGGGACTTACCGGAACGCTGTTTAAGCAGTTGGGGATGATCGTCACAATTACCGTCATTACCTCTACCGTAGCTGCCATCTCGCTTACTCCCATGTTGGCCAGTAGGGTGCTCAAAGTGAGGCCTTCGGCTAAGGAGAAAAAGGGAATAATGCATGATAACGTGATTATTCGAATGTTAGATCGTTTGGATCGTTTTTATGAAAAATCCATTCGTACCGCTCTTCGTTTCAGGTGGCTTGTCCTTCTGGGTGCCGTGGCCATCTTTGTGGGCTCGCTGTTCTTGTTAAGATTTGTGGAGACAGAGTTCCTTCCTGAGTCGGATGAGAGTCAGCTAAAGGCTGAAATTGAGTTGCAACCGGGTCTTCGTGTGGATGAGACCATTAAGGTGGCCCGCCAGATTGATGCCATCATCGAGGAGAAGATGCCTGAAAGTGTGATCGTCTCTACTTCGGCCGGTTCTGATGACCGGGGTGGTTTTTTGGCCCTATTCGGTTCCAGTGGTTCCAACATCATTAATTACACCATTAGTTTAGTTAAGCCGGATCAGCGGGATAGGGATGTTTGGGAGATTGCTGCCGTGCTTCGTGAAGAGGTGGAGAAGATCCCGGAGATTCATACCTATGACATCACTACCAGTAACGGTAACAGGTTTGGAGGGGGAGGTAACAAAGTGGATGTGGAGATTTATGGGTATCAGATTGAAACCACAAATCGCATTGCAAGAGAGATTGCCGAGCGGATGAAGAACATTCCCGGTGCTACGGATATCAATATTAGTCGCGAAGAGTCTAAGCCGGAGTTACAGGTGGTTTTTGACCAGGAGCGTTTGGCTCAACATGGGTTGAATACTGCTGCGGTCTCCATGATGATTCACAACAGGGTGAAGGGATTTACTACCACCCGTTTCCGTGAGTTTGGCGATGAGTACGACGTGGTTGTTCGTTTTGAAGAGGCCTATCGTAACTCCATCTCCGATGTGGAGAATATTGCATTTACCAACTCGCGAGGAGAGACCATTCGACTGAAGGATGTGGGGAAGGTGGTAGAGGTATGGACGCCCCCCAATATTGAACGGAAACGGAGGGAGCGTATCGTTACCGTATCGGCTAAGCCTTACCGTTCCTCTCTGGGGAGTCTTGCCCGGGCCATACAGTCGGAACTGGATGAGGTAGATGTGCCGCCCGAGGTGATGATTCGCGTGAGTGGTGCCTTTGAGGATCAACAAGAGACCTTCATGGATCTGTTGCTGCTGATGGTCGTAAGTCTGATATTGGTCTATATTGTGATGGCCTCCCAGTTTGAGAGCCTGAAGATGCCTTTGATTATTATGTTCTCGATCCCCTTCTCTTTCAGTGGCGTATTTATTGCACTCTATCTTACCCATACAACCCTGAGTGCTATTTCGGCACTGGGGGCCATTATGCTTATCGGTATTGTGGTGAAGAATGCCATTGTTCTGGTGGATTATATAAACCTGATGCGCGACCGCGGACTTGTGCTCAACGAGGCCATTGCTGTGTCAGGTCGTTCGCGGCTTCGTCCGGTATTGATGACTAGTTTTACCACTATCCTGGGCATGTTGCCCCTTGCTTTAAGCAGAGGGGAGGGTTCGGAGATATGGAGCCCCATGGGTATCGCGGTGATCGGTGGGTTGATCTTCTCTACCTTTGTGACCTTGATCATGGTTCCTGTTGTCTACTCCATGACCACGCGCCGTGGGGAGCGGAATAAGATGAAGAGGGTGCATAGTCGGTATGTTTTTATGGATCATATCCTGGGAAAGGATGCAAAATAATTCATGATGAAAGCGGTATTTATTGTCTATAATCAAGCCCATACGGAGAAGGTCTCCTTTATGCTTGAACAGCTTGGAATTAGAGGTTTTACCGGGTGGCAAGGTCTCTCCGGAAAAGGGTCGGTAACGGGGGTTCCTCATATGGGAACCCATACCTGGCCGGAGATCAACTCCGCCACCCTTGTGGTGGTGCCGGACGAGCAAGTGGACTCCCTGTTGGAGGGGGTGAAGGCCTTGGATGAAATTAATAAAGAGGTGGGTATTCGTGCTTTTGTCTGGGATGTGTTGCAGCAGGTGCCGTAGCCTGTATGTAGGCGGCGCTCACCCCGGGTAATCAAGATTTTCTATCCTTTTAACTCCTTGGCTTCAAACATTAAAGGGAGAAGGTCGCTGGTTCTCTCTATGACATGGATGATCCCTGTGGCGTTGCCCATAAGGATGCGGATGGGCGTTTCGTATCGGGTCTCCGTTTCTGCCATAACCTGACGACAAGCTCCACACGGTGTGATGGGATCTTCAATTTGGAAATGATCGGCTTTGGCTGTAATTGCGATGGCCTTAACGGGAACGTTGGGTTCCTGGACTCCCGCCGTAAATAAAGCCACCCGTTCAGCACACAGTCCGCTGGGATAGGCCACGTTTTCTTGGTTACTACCCAAAATAATCTTTCCGTTTTCCAACAAAAGAGCGGCTCCTACATGGTAGTTAGAGTAGGGTGCGTATGAACTCTCCAGAGCTTCGATAGCCTTCTCCATCAATATCTTGTCTTCCGAAGGGAGCTCTTGCAGGTTGTCGTAGGTCTTTACCTTAATGGTGATGTTTCTTGTCTTCATCGGTGCTGTTTTTGGAGTCTTTCTCCTTGGGTTGCGTGGTGGCCCAGAGGAAGAAGCTGTAGAAAAAAATGGAAAAAGTGACGCCGGACTGGGTCTCCAGGGTGTCTTCTGTGATAAAAGAGAGGAGCACAATGAGGAGAATGGGGGTAAAAAGCCATAGTCGTTGTGTGCGTAGCATACGGGGAGGGTAGAGCAGGGCAAAGAGGAAGAGCAGAAAACCTACCATCCCAAAGGCAATGGCTATGGAGAGGTATTGGTTGTGGGTTCGCTTCCGGTAGGTCGGTAATAGTGTTGAGTGTGTCTCTTCGTAGTAGTTCTGGAAACAGCGCTTCGCACTTCCTGTCCCAACCCCGAATAGCGGATGGCTGCGAAAGAGGTGCCATCCGGCAATCCAATACTCCCGTCGTTGAAGAATACTGTTTCCGTTGGGGTTCTGGTTTCTTTTGAACTGGTCTAAGCCAAATAGCAGTTGGTAGATCCGTCCCCGAAGGCTGAGCTTGGAGAGATAGTAGTAGTTGGCGACCCCTCCTTCAATGGCACGAATGTCCGACTCGGAAAGGGACTCAACCCCTTTCCCATCTTTCCGAAGCCCCTTTGAGTTGAGGTAGCGAATAAGTGTAATCTTCAGCTGTTGCCCTTTGTGATCCCGTCCATGGTAATCCAGTTTGCTTCGTTTCTTCCACGCTTTTATTAATTCCTCTTCGCAGAGGTAGATGCCTATATAGTGCCCATTTTCGATGCCGGGATATTGGATGGTGTCATGGGTATAGACGCCTCCGTATGGGGTGGTCTGTTCCAAAGATGCAATGTTTGGTTTCGTTGCAGATCGGTATGCCTGGATCGTCCTGTTTAGAAAGAAGAGAGCCACCACAAGCACAAGGGTTGTTGTGACAATTGGAATGAGGATGCGCAGGCCTCTCTTTTCTGTCTTGAAGAAGCTCTTGTAGAAGAGAGCTGCTGCCGTTAAGCACAAGGTAATGATACCAGAGGGGTTTTTCATTATAAAAAGAAACAGGGTAAGCCATAGTCCGGTAAGGAGAGCCACGCCCCTTTGCCAACTTTTCAGGGTTGTTGTCTTTGAAAAGAAGAGGAACCCGGAAATAAAGATTCCAATGACCATATTCAGCGCCAGACGGATGTGGCTTATGTGTGTCGAGATCTCCCGGATATCGGCAATATCTCTCCTAAAAAGGATGTACGTCCCCTCCACGGATGCGCCAAAAAGCGCAAGGAGGTAGACCCAGAGTAGCCCTTGAATCTCCTTTCGGGAGAGTTTGGGCATGGTGCTGAATATGATGGGAAGGAGAAGCATGGGAAGTTTGATCCTCAAGTCATGGATTCCGCTGGGGAGATCCTTTGTCCACAACAACCCCACGGCGTGGGTTCCAATGATAAGCAGAAAGATAAGTGCAGATCGCTGCAAGGAGAGGAGGGAAAAGAGCTCTTTGAGTATAACCACGGGCCAACGAAGCCCGGGAGAGGGTTTGGTTCCTGCTGTACGTTCAATGCCATAAAGGAGCCATGTCCCCAACAGCACAAACTGTGCAATGCTCATTAAGAACTTTGAGGTAGGGATCCCTAACATCATAATGGCAATGCCACTGATATAGAAGTAGTTGCTAGGCGCTTTTTGTGGCATTTGGCTACATGTTAGGGGTTGAGGATTTGTTGATACGCTTCGTTATCCCGAATAATCTTGATGGCCTCCTTGATCTCTTTGTCATGGTAGAGGTTCGCTTTTAACAATCCGGCCAGATAGTAATAGCGGTGAATTAATTCTATACGAATAAGATCTGAGATCTCTTCACGGAACTTCTGTAGGTCCCCCTCTTTGTCGTGTTTTAACGCCTCTTGCAATGCCAAAAGTTCCTCTTTAATGGCCTCGTGGTATTTGTTCTCTTTGCTAGCCTCCTCTAAGGTGTTCAATATCTTCTCACTCTCCGTTTCGTAGGTGAAGTCTCGTTTTTTGAGGAAGGCCTCAAAATCGGCATAGATCTCGTCAGACACATTAAAGTCTTCCGGTGCAGCAATGGAGTCATGGGTCCAAAACCATTCCGTACAGAAGTCAAAGATAAGGTCTTGGGTTATTAAGTTAATGGTGATGTCGTGCAGCTCTTCCGGTTCGATGCTGATATCGGGGATGATCCCGCCGCCGTCACGTACGGTGCGTCCTGCTCTGGTCTTAAAGACGGAGGTAAGAGAGTCGGGGATCCTTCGTTTTCCGTCGTCTCCGTCATGGGAGTAATCAATGGCTTGAATGCACCTGCCACTGGGGATGTAGTATTTTGCTACCGTAATCTTTATCTGGGAGTTGTATGCTACAGGCACAATGTTTTGAACCAGTCCCTTCCCAAATGTTTTAGTGCCTATGATGACCCCTCTATCAAGATCTTGAATAGCGCCGGCGGTGATCTCGCTGGCAGAGGCACTGCCCTCGTTGACGAGGATCACCAGAGGGATGTCCGGGGCAAGGACCTCCATACGGGTTTTATGAGCCTTGGATTTCCCGGCTAGCCTCCCTTTGGTGCTAACGATGAGCTCCCCTTTATCTACCCAGAGGTTCACAATGTCCACCGCTTCGTTGAGGAGCCCTCCCCCGTTGCCTCGGAGGTCTAGAATGATCCCTTCGAGGTGGGTCTCTGCCTGTAGTTCTCTAAAGGCCTTTTTTACATGACTGGCCGCATCACGGGTGAAGGAGGAGAGGTTGATGTAACCGATATTCCCGGCGGTGAGCCCATAATAGGGGATGTCATCGATTTGTATCTTCTCCCTGTTGATGCTTCTTGTGAGGGGTTTTTCCTCTCCAAAACGTTTGATGGTGATCTCAAAGGAGGTTCCCGGTTCCCCTTTGAGCATATTACTCACCTCCTCTGTGGATAGATTGTGGGCATCGTGCCCATCAATCGCAAGGATGAGATCTCCTGTCTTTAGCCCCGCCTTGTCAGCAGGGAAGTCTTTGTAAGGCTCTGAGATGGTCACATATTCCCCATGTTTCCGGATTAAAGCACCCATTCCTCCATACTGTCCCGTGGTCATAAAACGAAAGTCTTCGGTTTCTGCCTCTGTTTTGTAAATGGTGTAGGGGTCCAGTGTTTTCAACATGGCGTCAATGGCTGTTTTGGAGAGTTCTCCCGGCCTAATATCTTCTACATAGTTGTTGTTCAGCTGTTTAAAAACATCTGCATAGATTTCCAGATTCTTTGAGATTTCAAAGCTGTTATTTTGTTGGCTGATTCCTGTTAATGATAACAAGAGAAGAGGGATGAAAAGAAGGAAGGTCTGTTTTTTCATAGAGTCTGTTTTTCAGGGTACCGGATCATAGCCCGAACCACCCCGGGGATTACATGAAAGGATTCTTTTTAGGGCTAAGAGCCCCCCTTTTATGGGACCGTGTTTCTTGATGGCTTCAATGCTGTAGACCGAACAGGTGGGGGTATAACGGCATGACGGAGGTAGCAAAGGAGAGATAACGATTTGATACAACCGGATGGGGAGAATTAATATGTAAGAGATAATCGTTCTCATCAACTATTATTTTTGTGTAGATCTCTTTGTTCAATGCGTTGCTTTGCAGCGATATCTTGTTTTAACTGTTGTAAAATTGTTACTATTCGCTCCTCTTCTTGCTGGTATATCGGCATTTTTCGCTTTCCATAGATCAAGGCCATGTGAATTTGGATCCCGCGTGCATTTAACAATGAATAGAACTCTTCTTTGTGTTGTCGAAAGATTTCCCGGAGGAGTCGTTTTATTCGGTTTCGTTCAACTGCTTTTTTGAAGAAACGTTTGGGAACGGAGATTAGTATCTTTACGGGAGAATCCTCCTTTTTGGAGGGAATGATCCATCGTATGGTATACCCGGAGACAAACAACAAATGCCCCTCCTTGAAGAGGAAACCTATGTCATTTTTGTGACACAATCGCTCTTCTTTTGTGAAGGTAAGCCTTGCCATTCGTTGGAGGGTAGAGGTTATTTCTTTTTATGCTGCTTTAGGAAAGCGTCAATGGCCATGCTCATGGAAGGAGCTGTTTTTGTGGGTGCTTTGATATTTAAGGTCATGCCTGCCTCTTCTACCGCTTTTGCGGTGGTGGGGCCAAAGGCCGCAATCAATGTCTCACCCTGTTGGAAGTCTGGGAAATTCTTAAACAAGGAAGCTACGCCACTGGGACTAAAGAAGACCATCAAATCGTATTTATCAAGATCCAGCTTGGAAAGGTCACTGGACACCGTACGGTAGATCACCGCCTTATGGTGCTTGATACTGTGGCTGTCCAGGAGGTTAGGAATCTCTGCCGTATGAATGCTGGAACAAGGCAGCAAGTAGGTTTCATTTTTATGTTTACGGATAATCTCCAACAGGTTGTTAAAGGAACCTTGTCCGTGAAAAATCTTTCGCTTTCGATACTGTACATACTTCTGGAGGTAGAAGGCTACAGATTCGCTGACACAGAAGTATTTCATGGTGTCTGGAATCTCAATACGCATCTCTTCAGAAATGCGAAAAAAGTGATCAATGGCATTACGGCTGGTAAAAATAATAGCCGTGTGATCTTGAATATATACCTTGTCTTTTCTGAACTCGCGCGCACTGACACCCTCAATCTTGATGAATTTAAAGTAATCAATCTTTAAATTGTGTTTTTTCCCCAATTCAAAATAGGGCGACTTTTCCGGATCTGCGGGTTGCGGCTGCGAAATGAGAATATGTTTAATCTTCACGAATCCCTTTGTTTACCTGTTACTACTACTCTACTTACCTGTTTCCAATCAACGTCTTTGCGATGGCCACTACGGGTACTACTTCCAGACTGCAAAGGTATAAAAATAAATAGAAAAGGGAAATCTGGCTATCCTCCCGATTGATTAGAGAAGCTCTTAAAATTCTGTATATAAATATAATAGAGAGTACTGTGAGGCCTATATAGAAGAGGATGGGTGAGGGATAATAGGTAGAGATAAAGAGGATTGGTAGCAAGATTAATCCATTAAAGCTCTTGATTAAGTAATCATCAAGGATGAGCAGATAAGCCGATTTTTGGGTGTTAAATACCCAGCCAACAAGGTAGTAGATGGCCGATTTGAGAAAGAAAAAGAGCAAGAAGCCCACCAGGATTTTGAGAAAAACTACCGATCCATGTCCGGGGGGCAAGGAGAAAACCTTGAAATAGGTAATAGCTTGGTAGGTAAATATGCTGATTCCAACGAGAAAGATGGTGTAGAGCGTGACACCAAGCCTCTCCATCATAAAATTACCCTCCCTCCTGAGCTGATTTAGGGTGTGGTATTTAAAAAAGGCTTGAATAAACTGGTAGAAACGTCGGTGGAAGTGGTATAGGGAGATGGCGATTCCGATGAGAAGGAAGAGCAAGATGATGAAAGTCCATTCATGGGGATGACTTCGCATGAACATAATGCGGGGATAATCTGCTCCATTGCCAGCTATAAGGTCTCCTGTTATGGGTATTTCTCGTAGGAGGTTATCTGTTTGTTGAATAAGATTTGTTATAGCCATCGTTGCAAAGTAACAAATTTTCGTGCTATTGCTTTTCTTTTGTTCCATAAATAATTTCTTTGTGATAGTAGGAACTGCCCCAAATTAATCCTAATTTTGGAGCCCTTAGCAAGGATGGAATTTCTTGTGTGAATGACTTTAAATTATAATTGTACTTATACCATGGAATTATTGGATCAAATTTGGGCAAACGCACGAAAAGCTCAAAAACGAATTGTTCTTCCCGAGGCAGAGGAGGAGCGTACGCTCAGGGCAGCGGATAAGATTATAGCTGCTCAGTTGGCATTGCCTGTATTGCTGGGAGACCCTGTAGTGATTCAGAAACAGGCCGCAGAGTGGGGCTTGAAGAGTATTGAGAAGGCTGAGATCGTAAACCCCCGGGAGTGTGATAAGCGACAAGCGTACATTGATTTGCTGCTTTCATTGCGAAAGCATAAGGGCTTAACAGAGGAGAAGGCAACCGAGTTGGTGAATGATCCGCTCTATTTTGCGGCACTGATGATTAAAAATGGAGATGCCGATGGAGAGGTAGCCGGAGCGATGAATGCGACAGGAGATGTGTTGCGCCCCGCTTTTCAGATTATTAAAACGGTTCCCGGAAGCAGCGTGGTCTCCGGTGCTTTTATCATGATCTTGAAGGAGAATCCTTATGTTCCTGGTAATCTGCTGGTTTTTGCCGATTGTGCTGTCAATCCGAACCCCACCGCAGAGGAATTGGCGCAGATTGCTGTGAGTTCAGCACAAACCGCAAAAGCTATCGCTGGAATAGATCCTAAGGTGGCCATGTTGAGCTTCTCAACGAAAGGATCAGCTAAGCATGAAATGGTGGATAAGGTTGTGGAGGCTACTGCTATGGCTCGTAAAATGGCTCAAGAGCGGAATATGCCTCTCGTTATTGATGGGGAATTGCAGGCGGATGCCGCTATTGTGGAGGCCGTGGGGAAGAAGAAGGCGCCTGGTAGTGAAGTGGCCGGTATTGCCAATGTACTCGTTTTCCCCTCGCTCGAAGCCGGTAATATTGGTTATAAGCTGGTGCAACGCCTTGCCGGAGCAGAGGCTATCGGCCCTGTGCTGCAAGGGATGGCCGCTCCCGTAAACGACCTTTCACGGGGCTGTTCCGTGAGTGATATCGTGAACCTCGTGGCGATTACTGCCAATCAAGCCGCAGGGAAATAGTGTTAATTCTTTTGTTCAATCTATAAAATATTGTAAAATGAAAATTGTAGTGCTAAATTGCGGGAGTTCTTCCATTAAGTACCAACTTTTTGAAATGCCGGAGCAGACCGTTTTAGCGAAAGGCCTTGTGGATAAAGTCGGTATCAACGGCTCTTGTATTAAACATCAAAAAGCAGGTGCCGAGAAGGTTACTCTTGATCAAGAAATTCCGGATCATAAAACAGGAATTCGTGAGGTGATTAATCTGCTCACGGATAAAGAGCATGGCTCGCTCTCCAGTATTGACGAAATCCAGGCGGTGGGACACCGCGTGGTGCATGGTGGGGAGAAGTTTAATGGCTCCGTAAAGATTACCGATGACGTTATCGAAGCACTTAAGGAGTGTATCCCTCTTGCCCCTCTCCATAATCCGCCTAACCTTGAGGGGATCTATGCCATCAAAGAGGTGCTTCCCCATGTTCCCCAGGTGGGAGTGTTCGATACGGCCTTCCATCAGACCATGCCAAAGGTCTCTTACCTCTATGCTCTTCCCTATGAGTACTATGAGAAACATGCTATTCGCCGCTACGGTTTTCACGGCTCTTCTCATCGCTATGTCTCTAAAGTAGCTTGTGATGAGATCGGTTTGGATTATAAAAACTCAAAGATTATTACCTGTCACCTGGGGAATGGTAGCTCCCTGGCAGCTATCAAGAATGGCGAATCCATCGATACCTCCATGGGGCTTACCCCCCTTGAAGGGGTTATGATGGGAACCCGTTGTGGGGATCTCGATATCGGTGCTGTTCTTTCGGTTGCCGATATGGAGAACCTCTCCATCGACGATGTGAATGTGCTGGTGAATAAGAAAAGTGGGCTTCTGGGGATTTCTGGCATCAGTTCTGACATGCGTGACGTGGAGATTGCCGCCGACGAAGGCAATGAAATGTGTATGCTGGCTCTGGAGATGTTTGCCTATCGCGTGAAGAAATACGTGGGAGCCTATGCCGCTGCCCTTGGTGGAGTAGACTTGATCATTTTTACTGGGGGAATTGGGGAGAACGACACCCGTACTCGTAACCGTGTAATGGAAGGACTTGAGTATCTCGGCGTTGATTTTGACGAAGAGTTGAGTTTGAAAACTCGTGGTAAACTTAGAACGCTTACCCGTGAGGGATCGAAGGTGAAGGTGATGGTGGTGCCTACCAACGAAGAGTTGGTAATCGCTTCCGATACTTATGAGATTGTGGGATAGATCCTGTTTGATATAACGATTGATTTGACCCGGGGGATTTTCTTGCAGAGAAAATCCCCCGGGTCTTTCTTATGAGGTTTCGATCACTTTAAGGTTGGACAGGGCAATCTCCTCCAGAAGGTGTTGAACTTGTGCAATGGTAACGGCTTCCATTAGCCGAAGGCGGTAGGGCTTGAAATGAGCGATCCCCTTAAAATAGTGGCTGTAGGTTTTTCGCATCTCCATAAGGGCTCTGCGTTCCCCCTTTCGTTGTATCTCCTCTGAGAGGTGTCGGCTGCACATATCCGTACGCTCTGTGAGCGACGGGGGAGGGAGCTTCTCTCCGGTGCGGAGGTAGTGTTTGATTTCGGCAAAGATCCATGGGTAGCCGATGGCGGCACGTCCAATCATGATCCCGTCAACACCGTAGCGCTCCATCTTCTCCTGGGCAATGGCTCCGTGGGTGATGTCGCCGTTGCCGATGATGGGGATGTGCATGCGTGGATTGTTTTTTACCGCGCCGATAAGGCTCCAGTCAGCCTCCCCCCGGTAGGCTTGTGAGCGTGTTCTTCCGTGGATGGTGAGGGCTTGTATGCCTACGTCCTGTAGCCGTTCTGCCACTTCCACGATGGGCTTGTCCGTATGATCCCACCCCAAGCGAGTCTTTACCGTAACGGGCTTGTTGACCGTCTCCACAACCGCCTTGGTGAGAGCCACCATTTTGGGAATATCTTTTAGCATCCCGGCCCCCGCTCCTTTGTTGACCACCTTTTTTACCGGACATCCAAAGTTGATGTCGATAAGATCGGGGTTGGAGGCCTCGGCCATTTGTGCCGCCCGGCGCATGGCGTCAATATCATGGCCAAAAATCTGTATGCCCACTGGTCGTTCCGCCTCTTCTAAGGTCATCTTTACGGTGCTTTTTACGGCATCTCGTATCAGCCCCTCCGATGAGATAAACTCCGTGTAAACCAGGTCCGCCCCCTGTTCTTTGCACAACTTGCGAAAAGGCAAGTCTGTAATGTCTTCCAGGGGAGCAAGAACGATGGGGGGGCTTTGAAAGGTAAGGGGTCCTATTTTCATCACATTACAGGTTGTCTCATCCCGTATGGGACGTTATCTTTGCAAAGATACAAAACATCCGAGTTATGGCTTTTCGTAGCACTTTTATAGAGAGACCCTCTCCTTGGAAAGCACTCCTGATTTATCTGCTTTCCATCTTGATCGTGGGACTTCTGTTGAATTTTCTGGGCGCTTTACTGGCGGGGGTGCTTTACGGGTTACCCCTGGCGGATATCCTCCAAGGAAAGGTGTTGGATCCTACCGTTGAGAATGCGCCTTTTCTGAAATTCTATCAGATTGTGAACCATTTGGGGATGTTTCTCTTTCCATCGCTTCTTTTTATGCACTTTTTTATGAATAGGGAGGACTTTATGGCCATGGGATTGGGGCGAAAGGTCTCGGTGCTGTATCTGTTGGTGGGTGCTGGACTTCTCTTTCTGGCGCTGCCCTTCACCAATATGCTCCTGGTATGGAATGAAGCCCTGGTATTGCCTCCCTTTTTGCGGGGGCTGGAGGAGAAATTGCAGGTTATGGAGGAGAGTGCCGCGCGTCTCACGGAGCTTTTCTTTTTGGATGCCAGCATAAAGGGACTTATGGTCAATCTGTTGATGATCGCATTGATCCCTGCTGTGGGAGAGGAGTTGGTTTTTCGGGGAGTGCTGTTTCGTCTCTTCAGGCGGATCGTAAAAAATAGTCACCTCACTGTGTGGATAACCTCACTTCTTTTCAGCGCCATGCACCTTCAGTTTTATGGCTTCTTGCCACGTCTATTCCTGGGGTTGCTTTTTGGTTACCTATTGCTCTACACCCGTAACTTTTGGGTTCCCGTATTTGCTCATTTTGTGAATAATGGTACGGCCGTAGTGGTGGCATGGCTCTCCGGTGGCAATGGAGGAAGCCTGGATGTGGATAGTTTTGGTCGTAGCGACTCTTGGGGGATCGTGCTCTTATCAGGCCTCTCTGTGGGAGGGACACTCTATCTTCTCTATCACTTTTCCAAACAAAAAAAGGAGGCTAAACATCAGGGTTAGCCTCCTTTGGAATTCACATTAGAGCGATCAACCTATTGTTGTTTTTTTACGCCTTTTCGTGTAGAGTAGTTAATCTTAAATGCGCCAATCTCCCGAAGTTCCTGTTTCACGTCGGTGACGATACCCATTTTCACGTTCTTGTCCACCTTCAGCGAAGTGGTTAAGAATTTACGGTCTATCTCATCACGTGATTCCCTTTCAGCAATGATGAAGTTTTGTACCTCCTCAATGGAAGCAATACGGTCATTCAGCTGAATCCGAGACTCTGTTCCCAATTTTTTGTTTTGGGGAGGGCCGATTTGAATATAGCTCACAAGCGATTTCTTCTCCAGCTTCTGCACCTCAAAAGCAGAGGGTGCCGATACCTTTACTAAGGGTGTGGTCTCTCTCATGGTAGTAGCCACCATAAAGAAGAACAGCAACATAAAGATAATGTCGGGAAGGGAAGAGGTAGAAATTGCCGGAGTTCCTTTCTGTTTTTTCGTAGCAAAACGTCCCATATTATTTGTCTCCTATATTTTCTGGTTCAGCTTCCGAAATGGATACAGGTACAGCCTTTTTGATGGCTGAGATATAGTCTTCGTTACTCAGGTCTTTAAACTTTATACCAAACTTCTCGATGGAGAGTTCGTCACGAAGCTCACTTACTGCGGAGGTAAGTGCGTCTTGTACCTGAATATACATGTCGTAGGATGTACCCCTGTCATTTTTCAGTGAGATAATTCCTTTTGAGACGGGCACTTCTCCCAGGAAGTCTATCTGCCTCATCTCCTTTTCAGGAAGATTCTCAAGGTTTGCAGGGTTGTCGAGAAACTCTTTTGCTTGCTGTTTTAGGGTGCGGATGTCTCCGGGTTTGCCATCGATCATCAGGCGGTCCGATTTACTCACAAGCACGGTAAAGATATTTCTGTCTTTTACATCTGGCGGGTCAACTTCGGGGGGCAATGGCGGTGGCAGTTTCCTGGCGATTCCCGTATCAATGTCCATCGTAGTAGTTACGAGGAAGAAGATCAGGAGCAGGAAGGCGATATCCGCCATCGAACTTGCATTAATTTCCGTGAGTTTCTTAGCCATAATGATTATCTTTTAAGCATACTTGATACGCTAGAGTAGAGAATTGCCAGCACCGCTGCTCCTCCAAGGAAGTAGGAGAAGTAGATTGCTGCACCTACCATGCGAGAGGTGTCTGCCGACACTTTAAGACGTTGCAACGTCTCTGCATCAAAAGTGTTCTCTGCTAATACGAAGTAAGAAATAAGTCCTATCACTGCAAGTATTGCAACGAAAATGAGTCCTTTAACCAGGCCCTTCCCGTTTTGACCCACAAACGCTAGCGGGAACAGGATGGCCAGCACAGCACACAGCACAACTTCAATGAGCGTCATCCAAATAAACGGGCTCAGAATTTTGTCCTGCAGTGCCACATCTCCGGCAAGAGCCTTGTCACCGTTTATCCATACCATTGCAATTAATGCAACACCTAATGCGATAAAGATGATGGAGATGATTCTGAATATTGTATGAATTGCTTTATCCATGGTGAATAATCCTCTCTCTTAAATTATTTGTTTTTTGATAACAAGTCAATGAGAGAGATGGTAGAATCCTCCATATCATTAACAAGGTTATCAATTTTAGAAACACAGTAGTTGTAGAAAATCTGCAAGATTACAGCGGTGATAAGACCAAATACTGTGGTAAGGAGAGCCACCTTAATACCGTCAGCTACAACAGCAGGAGAGATATCCCCCACTACCGCAATGTTGTCAAACGCAGCAATCATACCGATTACCGTACCCATAAATCCGAGGTTCGGTGCCAGGGAGATAAAGAGGGAAATCCAACTGAGCCCTTTTTCCAGACGTCCAGTAAGAACTCCACCGTAAGAAACAATGGACTTTTCAACCATATCAATGCCTTCATTGTATTTGTCAAGTCCTTGATAGAAGATACTTGCTACCGGACCACGTGTGGTTCTACAGATCTCTTTAGCGGCATCCACACCTTCTGATTCAAGAGCTTCCTCTACTTTTCGGAGCAGCTTGTTGGTGTTTGTAGTGGAGAGGTTGAGGTAGATGATTCGCTCAATGGAGAGTGCTAAACCAAAGACAAGACACAACAATACGATGGCCATAAAACCAGCACCACCTTCAATGAATTTTTCTTTGAGAATCTGGTGAAACGTCTTTTGGGGCACTTCTTCCTCTTCAACAGGTAAAGCTGAAACTTCATTAGTAGCATCTACAGCATCCACTTCAGAACCTGTTTCGGCTACCATTTCCTGTTGAGCCGGATCCGTTGTCGTCGTCTCCTGAGCAAGAATTGTCTTGTTAAGTCCGATTGACAGCAGAACTGCAACTGACAAAAAGGCGATTAATTTTTTCATGATGGAAAAGAATTGATGTTTAATGATTTAATTGTTAGATTTCTTTCAAAATTTGTAAGAACAAAAGGTCCTTTTTGCGGAGAGAGCGGGATTCGAACCCGCGGTACGCTTTTGGCGTACACCCGCTTTCCAGGCGAGCACCTTCAGCCACTCGGTCACCTCTCCAATAGAAGACACCCTATCCGGATGTCGCCAATTTGGGAGCTAAATTACAAAAAATCTATATAAATAAAAATCAATCTGCGTTAATCACGAAATGTGGCAATTTTTTTGACGTATATCCCCCCTCTGGAATTGTTCGGAGGGGGGTGCTTGATATTGTCAGTTTTAAATATTTGCGATCCAGTTGATTGTGCTTCTTTTAATAGCCCTGATTTCGCCTTTGGACACACATCTGTATTGATTGCTCCCCTTGTGAGCATCGGCGAAGAGTAATTGGATCCACTTTGCAAAGTTTTACTTTTCCATGATCATAATAATACCTTTTTTGCTTATCGGATATGATGCTGTTTTTTTTATCGAAAAAATGGTTACAGCGTCATCTCGCCTCGCAAGGGCTTCTGTAACAACTTCTCCGTCTCCTCTTTTGGGGCGTCGCGACCCAAAAGATACATTACTTTGGTGAGTGCTGCTTCCGTGGTAATATCATATCCTCCAATGATTCCAATTTTTCCCATATCAAGGCTGGCGGCATATTTCCCAATCTCCACCGATCCCCCCTTGCATTGGGTTACATTGAATACAATAATGCCTTTCTCTCTGGCGCTTTTCAACTGTTCAATAAACCATCGTTCCGTGGGGGCATTGCCACTCCCAAAGGTTTCCAACACAATGGCTTCTAACCCCTCTGTATTTATGACGGCTTCCACAATCGACTCCTTGATGCCGGGGAATAGCTTGAGTACAGCCACATTGTTGTTCAATTTTTTATGAACCTTAAGTTTTTTGAAATTTGGTTTTAAGATTCGTTCGTAGTGGTACTTGATGTGTACGCCTGCTTCGGCGAGTACGGGGTAGTTTACCGACAGAAAGGCTTCAAAATGCTCGGCATTGAATTTGTGGGTTCTATTACCTCGGTAGAGTTTGTTTTCAAAATAGATGCTCACCTCCGGAACGATGGGGGTGTCATCGATGGTTGCCGCTGCAATTTCGATGGCGGTAATAAAATTTTCCCGCCCGTCACTACGCAATACGCCCAAAGGAAGCTGGGATCCCGTGAAAACAACCGGTTTATTGAGGTTCTCCAACATAAAACTCATCATAGAGGCACTGTAGGCCATCGTGTCGCTTCCGTGAAGTATCACAAAGCCATCGTAGGATTCATAGTTCGTTTCGATCACCTCTGCCAATTGCACCCAAAAGGAAGGGTTCATGTCAGAGGAATCGATGAGCGGATCAAAGGAATGACAATCAATGAGATATTCCATTTCCTTGAGTTCGGGCATCTGGGTGTAGATGCGGTCAAAGTTAAAGGGGCGAAGGGCTCCCGTCTGTTGATCTTGAATCATTCCGATGGTGCCCCCGGTATAGATAACGAGGATGGGTGTTTTCTGATCCATGGTTAGTGCGTATTAAGGTGATGAAATAGGTTGAAGGCATTTTCTGTGGTGATTCGCGCCACCTCTTCCCGCGTTACGCCATACACCTCTGCCAGATGCGATGCGATGATGGGGATGTAGGCACTCTCATTCCTTTGGCCACGATAGGGTGCCGGCGTGAGGTAGGGGGCATCCGTTTCCAGCAGGAGGGAGGAGAGGGGAACAGCTTTGAGGATGTTTTTCAGGCCGGAGTTTTTGAAGGTGAGTACTCCTCCTATTCCCAGGTAGTAGCCCAGTGCTATCGCCCTTTTGGCCTGTTGGACGTCTCCGCTGAAGCAGTGCAATACCCCTTTGACCTCACGGTACTGGGGGCGCTCCAAAATGGAGAGGGTCTCCTCCATGCTGTCACGGGTGTGGATGGCCACGGGAAGGTCCAAATCCAATGCAACCTCCAGCTGAAAGGTAAACGCCTCCACCTGCTCTTGGAAAAAATGTTTGTCCCAATAGAGGTCGATGCCAATCTCCCCAATACCAATATAGGTGTTCCGGTCCAGGGCATTCGCGATGGCGTTGAGCTCCTCCCGGTAGTTCTCTTTGACCGAGGTGGGATGTAGCCCCATCATGGGAAAACAGTGCTGGGGAAATCGATTACATAACGCTTCCAAAGGAGCAATGCTCGACGCATCAATGTTGGGAAGAAGCAGGGAGGTTACGCCGGCATCAATGGCTCGTTGAACCACCTCTTCCCGGTCGTCGTTGAAGGC
>PDWJ01002822.1_pt1 | contig 17568 bp, 16 predicted proteins | sample 1430881 | NCBI WGS metagenome assembly PDWJ01 (sample SAMN01162460, study PRJNA174530) | Oral metagenome, whole genome shotgun sequencing project. | biome: Marine environment; feature: Marine mammal; material: Swab sample of the gingival sulcus; isolation source: swab sample of gingival sulcus...
AAAAGAGATATCAAAAAGCAGGTGTGTCACACACTATTGGGGGGGGGGGATTCTGTGATTCCGGGGGAAAACAACAGCGAAAAACGAGTCATCTTCTGATACCAAGAAATGTGTCTTCGATGTCCAGGTAAAACTTCTTCTTTTTCTTCTCATCAGCAATGGTTCTGCTCAGAATTTCAGCGAGAACCGGAAGTTCTCTCTTGCTGACAGGCCCAAGTGATGCCCATTTTCTGATACTTTGATCCATGATTGCGCTGAAGGCATCGTCATCAACATCAGGCATCGCTGCCCGTAAGGCATAGCGTATGATATCAAGCCTGGGCATCAACGAGCGTTTTATGACGATAGGACTATCGTTTGTGAGATCCCCTGCTGGCGAGGTCCACGGTCTGGGCGGGGCCGTTTGCCGGGGGATGGGGGCAAGGGCCTCGGTTATTGGTCCCAGGCTGTTCAGTGTCATCATTTTAATGAGCCGTTTATTGGCGTTTTCCGGGTAAAAGACTGACAGCAGTTTTTTGTCCTTTAGAAGCCAGGTGATCGTATTTCTGCCATAAAATTTATATTCTATGTAGCGTGTTGGCAGGGAAGCGATTTCGCCCATTTTTATTATGCTGCAATGATTCTTGACGAATTGTTCGTATGCTGTTTCAGGAATTTCTCCTTTTGTATTTTTGAAAAGAAGAGTTTCATCAAGTGTGAAAATGAGCATCGTCTCAACTGAAGGCAGCGCAAGGAGTTCTTTTGCTGCCTGGTTGACGGATTCTGCGTTGTGGAACGGGTCTTGAGTCATCTGCTGCTTAGCCTGCCAAATCTTACTGGAGACCAGATAAACCAGCATGGCCGGGCCAGGCAGCCTTCAGCCACAATAAAGCATGAAAATCGGAACCTCGGGAAATTAACATCTGCTTTTGGCCAGATCTGCGGATAAATGGGTGAAGAGTGGTTCGATTTGACTGTGCAGTGTTTCAGCTTCAGCGGCGGGATTGACATCAAGACCGAAAATATGGCTTTCAGAACAGCAGAAAAAAAGACACCGGTCTTTTTTCAGTCCCAGGTTGAGGCAGGACGTTTGCCCGTTTTTACATCCCCCCTGCATTGATTTGAGGGAGTAGTGGACAAAACTGACAAAATCTGCATTGATTGCTTCCCTCTTGTTGTCTTTAGCCAGAATTTTTCCAGATGAATCCATGACAACATATGAATTAATCTCGGGATGACCCTGCAAGCGTTCTTCCAGGTTTACAGGAGAAACCTTGGAAGACAGAGTGCCCGGCACCGCTGGTTCCATTTCAGCGGGGCTGTGGTCTGACAGGTCAGGACTATCGTCTCCTTCGTCTGAAATCCTGCAACTCTCAATAATAAGAAACTCTAATGACTTGGTTATCTGGCAGCTGGTTTCTTTGACAAGTGGTGAAACCTGGATTGTTGGGTCCTGCCAGCAAAGCATGTCCATTACAGCATCTTCGTTGTGTTTTTCCCTGGCGTCCTGATTACCTGCATTGGGATTGTTTAAATCTTTGCTGCACGCACTGTATAAAACACCGTCTCTCATACATATCAAGCCAATACGTTTTTGTGAACGAATATTAAGCAGATATGTTTTTTTCTCGGCGGCAAGCATCTGTAAGTAGGTCGCGAGTTCGATTCCCTGGACTTGTCCTTGAATATTCATGTCTGTCTCACCTTTGTACCGAACGAGTTGAAGCTGGATACTATAAAAATTATGTAATAACAGATATACGTTATTTTAACCCTGTCTGGCCTTGCTGTCAACGAAATATGTTTAACTGACCTAAGTTGGAGGATGATGGCTTTTGATTATCTCTGCCCTCTTTCTGCAAGAGCCGGTTTCAGGGCCCCTGCAGGGCGGAGTCCGCGCTCAAGACAGGCCCTGTGAGCAGGTACGTTTCCCTGTGAGCAGTTACAGGCGTAAAGCTAGTGAAACCAGGGTGATACTTGCCCGGTGAGCAGGTACAAAAAAATAAAACTTTGATTATCGTGGAAAATTTCGATATCATTAATAAGTTGTGGCTGTAAAAACAATATCAGCACAGTGTATAATAAGGGATGGCAGAAGCTGCATCCCGATTATCAGTGTTTTTGAAATAAAGAGTAAGGGGAGGAAAGTGATGGCAGAAGTCATATATCAGGGGGAGGCAGGTAATGCACCTTCATTCCCGCTTGCAATAGCCTCAGAAGGAGATGTCTTGAAAATCGTTTTTGTCCGGGGAGGACGAAAGAGAGAGGAGCGACTCCTCAGCATGGGGCTGAAAGTAGATGATGTTATAACTGTTAAACTGAGTCGCCCCGGTGGTGGAAAGATAGTGCTGCTCAATGATACCCGCTATGCCCTGGGTGCAGGAATGGCCCATTATATTTCTGTTGTCAAGGTCTGACACAGCCCGGGATATCGTCATAACAGTATAGTTTAAAAAAACAGATTGGCTTTGTTTGCCTTGCCTGTCTAAAACTGGATTTGAGGTAATATATGAATGGCTTGAAAGAGTTGAGTGCTGGGGAAAGGGCTGTCGTCTGCGGTTATGAGAAACATGACAAGGAATTAAGGAAGAAACTGCTGGCAATGGGACTGACGAAAGGAACCGAGATCAAGGTCATTCGCAAGGCCCCGCTGGGAGATCCGGTAGAGATAGAGGTTCGCGGGTTTCAGCTCAGCCTGAGAAAGGACGAAGCTGCAGCATTACTAATAGAACGTTCAGAAGGAGCTTGAGTGTAAATGATGGATTCAATAACAATTGGAGTTGTTGGAAACCCAAATTGTGGAAAGACGACCTTGTTCAACCAGTTGACTGGTGCAAAGCAACGGGTGGGTAACTGGCCTGGTGTAACGGTTGACCGAAAGACTGGTTCATACCCGCATGGTTACACAGAGGTTGAAGTGGTAGATACACCGGGTATCTATTCTTTGTCGGCTTGTTCTATAGACGAAAAAGTGGCCAGTGCCTATGTGATGTCAAGGGAATATGACTTAATCGTCAATATTGTGGATGCGTCTAATATTGAAAGGAATCTATATCTCACCTGTCAGCTCGTGGAGATGGGCGTATCGATGATTATTGCCCTCAACATGATGGATGTTGCTCAAGAGAAGGAATTGACCATCAATGTTGAGGCCCTGGCGGAAAAACTTGGTTGCCGGGTTGTCCCAATGACGGCTTCCCGCGGAGCTGGTATACATGAGTTAAAAGATGCCATTAACGAAGTTGCTGCCTTACAAACTGTCTCATCTCTAGAGGTACAATATCCTGATATGATTGTACAGGCTGCGGAAGATATTGCCAGCTTTGTCAGGAAAAAAGAAAACGCGATACAGCAGGACCCTTTCTGGATCTCAATTAAATTACTGGAAGATGACGAGCTGGCAATGGAGCTGGCTGGTGCTGGTGTCGCACCAATAGTACAGGAATGGCAGGACGAGATAGAAGAGGAGCTTGATGAGGATGCCGATATACTCATAGCTTCTGCCAGATATACATTTATCTCTTCTGTGGTTGCAAGTTCTGTCAAGAAAGCAAGGCAGGTGAGTGCCGTTTTGTCTGACAAGATCGACAAGATTGTTTTGAACAAGTTTGCTGGTTTGCCTATTTTTTTTGCAGCCATGTACATCATGTTCATGTTTACGATCAATTTCGGCGGGATCTTTATTGATTTCTTCGATGGTCTCTTCGGGGTTGTCTGTGTTGACTGGTATGGACAGGTACTGTCTAATCTTGGCTTTCCAGATCTCTTCGTTGCCTTGATTGCTGGAGGTGTTGGTGGAGCGCTACAGGTTATGGCGACGTTTATTCCACCTATCGGGTTTATGTTTCTTGCTCTCTCATTTCTCGAGGATTCTGGTTATATGGCTCGGGCGGCATTTGTTATGGACAGGGCAATGCGGGTTATCGGACTGCCGGGAAAGGCATTTATACCAATGCTGGTTGGTTTTGGCTGCAACGTGCCGGCTATTATGGCAACCAGAACCATGGAAAACCAGCGGGACCGGACGCTTACCATTGCGATGAACCCCTTTATGTCCTGTGGTGCAAGGCTGCCTGTGTATGCTCTTTTTGCCGCTGCGTTTTTTCCTGCGGGAGGACAGAATCTGGTTTTCGCCCTTTATGTTACAGGTATCGGTTTTGCGGTGTTGACCGGTCTTGTTCTGAAAAACACTGTGTTGAGAGGCGAGATATCCCCTTTTGTTATGGAGCTTCCTCCGTATCATTTTCCCTCTTTAACGGCTGTCCTGTTACGTACCTGGGATCGACTTACCGCCTTTCTTTTCCGTGCTGGAAAGGTGCTGGTACCTGTTATCGTAGTGTTGAGCCTGCTCAACTCAATGGGGACAGATGGTAGTTTTGGTAATGAAGATTCCGACAATTCGCTGCTGGCAGCAATTGGCAAGAAAATCACCCCGATATTTAAGCCGATGGGGCTGACTGAGGACAACTGGCCGGCGACTGTTGGTATTTTCACCGGTATTTTTGCAAAGGAAGCAGTTGTAGGAACTCTTGACTCTCTTTATGAAAGCAGGGCCGGGCAAGCGCAGGATGTTGCTGCTGCAGAGGATGAAGCGGAAAGTGTTATTGAGGTCTTTCCAGGTATCGTTGAAGCTTTCGCCACTATTCCGGCAAATTTTATGGATCTTGCAGGAAGCTTGATGGATCCTCTCGGGCTTTCAGTCGGGGATGTGAGTTCGTTTGAAGCTGCAGCGGAAGAACTTGAGATTTCGACCGGGACATTTGCCATGATGAAAACCCTTTTTGGCGGCACAACTGCCGCCATCGCGTATCTTCTCTTTGTCCTGCTTTACTTCCCTTGTTCTGCTGCAATAGCGGCGGTCTATCGTGAAACGAACCTTCAATGGACTCTATTTGTCGGGGGATGGACGACCGGTCTCGCCTACTTTGCAGCGACTATCTATTATCAGGCGAGTACTTTTAGCAATGATCCTGTCTCGGCAGGTCTCTGGATTGGCAGTTTGCTCGGAATTTTCTTGACAATTGTTATAGTCATGCGGGCTGTCAGCAATGAGAGAAAACCAGGGTATCTTGCCCATATAGTTGGAAGTTGAGCGAAGGAGAAGCTTCCCTGAAAGGAGAGTGTTGAGGAAAATATAATGATATTACTGGAATTAAAAAAATTTCTTAAAGAAAGGAAAGTGGCCTCTGTTCAGGAAATGGCGCTGCATTGCAATGCTGAACCGGATGCAGTCAGGGGTATGCTTGAAGAGTGGATGAGAAAGGGAAAGGTGGATAAGGTTTCTGATACGTCGTCATGTAAGGGTGGTTGTTGTGGCTGTAACGCACCTGTTGGCAGTATGGAAATATACCGGTGGTGTTAAATTCGCCCTTACATTTGCTTATCCGTTTTTCAAGTTTCGAAAATGTACTCATGTCCCGTCAACGCTGCTCTGTCGTATCCTGCCTGTCTTTTTCAGCCCTTATGCAGCCTTGCCCTGTGGCACAGAGCACTACTATGCAGCGCAGGACAAGACTCCATAAGGACAAGAAAAATTAGGAGCAAGATACTGACATTTCAGCGTTGACAGGACACTAATGGAAAAAATCGGGGATTATAATGGTGCCGGGAAAAGACCAGGAAGACTCTTTGGGGCGTACAGAAAGCAAGAATCTGAATTCAGCAGAGAAGGCGTTGGTGAAAATCAGCTGCCCTCATTGTGAAATCAACGGGTCGGTGGATGAAAGGTATGTTGGCAGGCAGATTAAATGTCCAGCGTGCCGGGAGTCCTTTCATTTTGCAATTGAACTCTTACAGCGGGATCTGGGTGATATACAATGTCCTCTCTGCGGGGTTAAGGGGTATGTAGACAAGGCTCTTTCAGGAAAGAATGTTCGATGTCCTGAATGTCGGGAGCTTTTTCCTTGCCCTTCTGCAGACAATGAAACAGATGGAGGGCCTGAAACAGAAGACAGCAAGGCATTGGATGCACATATTGGTTCAGAGGACAATTCTGAGCCAATATCCCCCGTACAGGAGAAAGCAGCTGGTTCAGGCCGGGATGATGAGAGTGCAAAAGAACCGGCCAGCGGCCTGTCTGGAGATGCTGTTGAAGAGGAGTATCCGGAAAAGAGCGGTCAAGATGATGAAGCCATTCTGGCTGCTGTTGATGGCTTTGCAACCGAAACCATATCAGAGACCACCGAAACCGAAGGCGGGCAGGCTGGGTATCATCTGGAAGATACAGAAAATGACAAGGATGAGGGTGACTCTTCTGGATTAACCGAGATTCTGCAGGATGAGGGCCTCCCGGATGAGGGTGATGGCAGCAGGCCGACGGCGTCTTTTCCTGATGCAGGAGATGATGCTGCTGGTTCGTCGGGACTGCAAACCGGAGAAAAGAGTGATCAGGGGCCGCCACCATTATCGGCTGATCAAAGGTCGAAAAAAACTGGTTATTATATTGACGATCTCTCCCTGACTGGATTGTTGAAGAGAGGATGGGAAATTGCAATGCCAGTAAAAGGCCAGGTTATGGCCGGGGCCATAGTCACGCTGGTGCTTTGCTATGCGTTTTCAGTCGCTGCGGATCATTTCCTGATGCCGAGGATAGAGGAAATAAGTGAATCTGCTCTCGTCTGGTATTCATATATCAAAACGGTCGCTCTGGTCTTTATTGGTTTTATGGCTGTTTCCGGATTGATGTATTTCGGCGTTGAACGGTCGAGACACAATTTTGTTTCATGGAAAATGGTTTTTAGTGGACTGCCTCGTGTTTTCAGCCTGTTTGTTGCGTTTTGTTTAATGGGGGCCTTGATAGCGTTCGGCCTGGTACTGTTTGTTATTCCAGGGGTTTATCTCCTTGTTGGCTACAGCATGACCATGTCCTTGATTATTGATAAAAAGTTCGGGCCGATTGCTGCCATGCGAATGTCAAGGAAAACAATTGACAAGATATGGTGGAAGGCGTTCGGCATCCTTTTCATTACCTTGCTATTCATCATTGTGGGAGCGATCCCTGTAGGAATAGGCCTTGCCTGGGCACTGCCGCTTAATGTTGTTGTTATGGGTATCCTGTACAACTATTTATTCAGGAGACAGGGGATGTGAGACGGGGTATGAATTGCCCATGATATTTGGGGCAGATTCTTTGTTTTTGCCAAGGGTGTTGAAAAGCAACAAACACGCAGCATGATCTGGCGCCCTGTCAACGCTGCCCTGTCGTATCCTGCTTGTCTCTTGCCTGTGATATCAGTGAACCGACTCAGATTTTGCCAAAAATGTTCACCAGGGGTCAGCTCAGGCAGCACCACCTTCGCCGGTATTCTGGCAGCACCTGGGCTGATGAGCAATCCGGGTTCAAGCTCAAATTCCGCGGTGACGTTATCGGGTGAAGCAATGAGCAGCGAACAATGCACTTCAGGCGGGTTGGCAACAAAACAATGAAAGATCAGGGGTCAGGAAAAAATATGACAATGGGTAACTCCTCACCGCTCACCCCTCTTTAAACGATCACGACCCGCCGCATAGAGGGGCTATAGCTGCCAATCGTGCTTGTCCAGACAGGGGCAGCCTGAGAGCAGTTACACGTTTGAGGCAGGTAAAACCAGAGCCACACCCAGTGAGGAGTTACGACAATGCTAAAACTGGTATAACAGGTCGATTCACCTGACTCGTTCCACCCGCCGGTGAACTCACTGATAGTACTCTGCATCCTTGAATAACGGAGCACGCTCATCTTTTGCAGAGAGAAGCGGGCTCCCCTGAATCGGCCACCTGATCCCCAGTTGTGGATCATCCCAGCGGATTTCCCGTTCATGCTCCGGGGCATAATAGTTTGTCGTCAGATAGAGAAATTCAGCCACTTCTGACAGGACAACAAAACCATGGGCAAATCCTTCCGGAACCCAGAACTGTTTCCTGTTTTCAGCCGACAGATGAATACCGGTCCACCTGCCAAAGGTTAACGAACTTTTTCGTAAATCCACAGCCACATCAAAAACCTCTCCCCTGATAACCCGCACCAGTTTTCCCTGGGGCTGTTGTATCTGGTAATGCAGCCCGCGCAGCACATGGCGGGTAGACCGGGAATGGTTTTCCTGGACAAATGAGGTGGAAAGACCCGTGGTCTCCCGCCAGCGTCGCAGGTTAAAGCTCTCAAAAAAGAAGCCTCGCTCATCTCCAAATACTCGGGGCTCAATTATGAGCACATCAGGTATCGCTGTTTTTTCTATATTCATCTGTTATCGCCCATATAATCACAGGAGCACTGTTATACCATTTTTTCATAATAGCGGCGATAGCTGCCGTCAATAATGCTGTCCATCCAGGGCTGATTTGCCAGGTACCATTCTACGGTGGATTCAATCCCCTGTGCAAAGGTAAAGCGTGGCGTCCAGTTGAGCTGCGCCTCAATTTTGCCGGCATCAATGGCATATCTGTGATCGTGACCAGGCCTGTCCTTGACAAAGGTAATCAGCTCTCTTCTTTTCCTGCCGCTTTCAAGCAGACCAGCCTTCTCGTCAAGAAGATCGCAGAGCAGCTCAACCACTTCTATGTTTTTCTTTTCGTTATGCCCGCCAATATTATATGACTCGCCAATCACCCCTTGTTCTATCACTTTAATGATAGCTTCACAATGATCAATGACGTAGAGCCAATCCCGGACATTGGTACCATCACCATAGACCGGCAGATTCTTGCCGTTAAGTGCCTTGTGCAGCATCAGCGGAATGAGTTTTTCCGGAAACTGATAAGGTCCGTAATTATTTGAGCAGTTGGTTATAAGAACGGGGAGTCCATAGGTATGAAAACCAGCCCGAACCAGGTGATCGGACGACGCCTTTGACGCTGAATATGGAGAGCGGGGCGCATAGGCTGTTTCTTCCACAAAAAAGCCTGTTTCACCAAGCGACCCGTAGACCTCATCCGTGCTCACATGCAGAAACCTCTTTTTTCCGGTTTCTCCGGGCTTCTGCCAGGCTTTCTTGGCCCCTTCAAGAAGAGTAAAGGTTCCGACAATATTGGTCTGGATAAATTCAGCCGGACCTGTTATAGAGCGGTCGACATGTGACTCTGCCGCAAAATGAACAACGATATCAATATGTTTTGCATCAAAAAGATCGTCAATCAACTGCTGGTCGCAGATATCACCATGGATAAAACAGTAGCGTTGATGCCCGGAAATATCCTCCAGACTCTGTACATTGCCGGCATAGGTCAGTTTATCAAGGTTAATCACCTGCCAGTCTGGTTTGTCTTTGAGGATGGTACGGATAAAATTGCTGCCAATAAACCCACATCCTCCTGTGACGAGGACATTTTTCATTTTTCCTTTCCCCTGTCTGTGTTGTTTACAGGTTTATGGTACTGGAGAAGAGTTCCCGGCGAGACTGGCATGCTGCAAGCAAAGACACCTGGGTATACCAGCGACGCAGTGTAATGAAGATATCCTTTTCTCCTTAAGCTGTAAAGCAGTAACTGATCACAATTACTCGTATATTGCTGTACAGAAAGTCTCGTTTCGCCTTTTTGTCTGCCCGAAAGTAACCCGTCACGGGGGCTGTACTTTAGGTGTTATTCTCTGTTTCTGACGTGTACCTGATGCCCCTGTAATCAGATACAGACTTGAGGCAGATGCAATCAGGGAAAGACATGCCCTGTGAGCAGATATCTCGATTATGGCTTTGCAATGGACAAAAAGGGGGGGATACAGTATGTTTGTTCTTGCCTGATCGTACCTGCTTCCGGCTTACTCGTCTTCGGGCAGGCCCTGTGGCGGGGGCTATGGCTGCCAGTCGCACCTGCCCGGATCCGAAGGCAGGTACAGACGTAAAGCAAGGAAAACCAGGCAGGTAGATACCCTGCTAACCCTGCCTTTCATCACGCTCCTTAAAAAAAATCAGAAAAATAAGCCAGCTGCAGACGTAAAGCACGTAAAATAAAGAGGTTGCATACCCTGTGAGTAGGTACACATTTCATATCATTACGGCCCTTTTTTTTGTCTTCTATTTTTCAGCTCCACCCTTCCCGGCTGCAGTTCATGCGTCCCCGTCGCCGGAATTAAAGGATATCATTGTCACAACATCAACCAGTGATTTACTGCTTTTTGCATCTGTACAAAACAGTTTCACCAGGGAAATGATTACTGGTGCGCAGAACGGCATCCCCATAACATTCACCTATAAAATCGGACTCGTCAAGATACAGGAGAACTGGTTTAATAAATCGTTGGTTGACCTGGAACTCACCCATACCCTGACCTATGATTCACTCAAACAAAAATACCTGGTTCAGCGATCCAGCCATTTAAACAAGGTCATTTCAACCCGTTCTCTGGATGAAGCAAAGCAGCTCATGGTTGAGCTAAACGGTATCAGGCTGCTCCCTCTAAGCAAACTTCAGCCAGATGCACCATATCGACTTCGAATAAAAGCCATTCTGGAAAAAACCACCCTCCCCTTTGGCATGCATTATATCCTTCCCTTTACTTCGCTCTGGGATTTTGAAACCGACTGGCGCATTCTGGAATTCAGATATTAGGATCGGCAACGGCTCATGCTCACCCCTGAACAGAAAAAAAGAAAGCAAAGGCATATCCGCTATGTCATAATTTTCTGCCTTTTACTCATCCCGCTTTTGGGGTACCTGCAAAGCGGCTTGTTGAAAGGTGAGCTTCATCTCCCCGTATCCAGCACTATTTTGATCTTTGCCCTGATCAATGTCAACGGTCTGCTTTTGCTGTTGATGCTCTACCTGGTGCTGCGTAATCTTGTGGAGCTGGTCTTCGAGCGCAGGCAGAAAATTTTGGGTTCCAAACTGCGCACGCGCCTGGTTATATCTTTTATTGCCCTGTCTCTTGTCCCGACAATTCTTCTTTTTTTTATCTCGCTTCGTTTTGTCTCCACCTCCATGGATTACTGGTTTAATTCAAATGTGGAAGACTCTTTGCAAGCTTCACTCAAACTGGCACAGTCAATATACCGGGACACTGAAAAAAGGGTGGAAAGCATAGGACAGCAGCTGGCAGAAATTGTGGAAAGCGGCACTATACAGTACAATAACCTGACGGAACTGCGGCTTCTTTTCACCCAAACCCTTGATATCGCGCCGCCCGGATCTCCTGATTCCATCATCTACCTTGACCAGAACTATGAGCACCTGTTGTCACTACGCGGGCCGCGCCTGCAGAAGATAGTGCTTCCCAACATTGCAACCGAGGCTGTCCGCCAGGCGGCGAACAGCAGGTCAGTTAAGCTGATGGCGCAAAAAACCGGCCTGGGAGAACTTATTTTCGCTATAGTCCCGGTATACTATAAGGATAATAATGATCGTCCTTACTTTCTTGTCACCTCACTGCTCATTCCAACCCTCAAACTGGAGCGAATGCAAGCCGTGTCAAAAGGAATCACCGGCTATCGCCAGCTTGTTATCTTAAAGGCACCAATCAAGCTGAGCCTGATTATTATGCTGCTCATCATAACCCTGCTTATTCTCTTTGGTGCCATCTGGTTTGGCTTTTATATTGCCCGCACCCTGACCGTACCAATCAACAATCTGGTTATGGCAACCAGAAGGGTCGCTGACGGCGATCTGAACTTTATTCTGGAAAGAGATTCTGATGACGAGATGGGAATGCTGGTTGACTCCTTTAATTCCATGACTGCTGACATCATGGTATCAAACAAAAAACTTGCCGCAGCTCACGAAGCTCTGCAGCAGAGTAACACAGTGCTTGAGCAGCAGCGCCGTTATCTGGAAATAATCCTGGGCAGCGTTGCAGCAGGAGTCATTTCCCTTGATGAAGGCTATAAAATCACGACCATCAATCGATTTGCGGAAGAGCTGCTGCAGATTAAACCTGAGCAGCTCATTGGCAGGGAATTTCATGAGTTCCTGCCAAAGTCACACGCTCTCATTGTTGAAAATTTCATTGGCGAGCTTCTTGTAACCGGGAAGAATTCGATTGAACGATATTTTCGCATTACTGTTGGTCGCGGCGAGACACTCTCCCTGCAGGTGAATATTACGAGAATGGTGGATGATCAGCTGCAGCCAATAGGGTTTGTTATTGTTTTTGACAACCTTACCAAACTGGAAAAGGCTCAACGCCTGGCTGCCTGGCAGGAAGTTGCCAGGCGGATAGCCCATGAAATAAAAAACCCGCTTACCCCGATTCAGCTTTCAGCCCAGCGCCTGAGAAAACGGTATATGCCCCACATAACTACTGACAAGGATATTTTTGAACAGTGTACAAGCACTATCATCAAGCAGGTCGATGAAATAAAAAAACTGGCAAGTGAATTCTCTGACTTTGCCAGGATGCCAAAAATCAAGAAAAAAACCGCCGACCTTGTCGGCATGGTAGAAGAAGTTTACTTTCTTTACCGGGAGGCACACAAGCATCTCTGCTTTTTTCTGGAAAAAGATGAAACCATACCACCATTCCAGTTCGATGAGGTGCAGATAAAACGGATGGTGATTAATCTTATGGACAATGCTGTCAGCGTCCTTGACGACAGTGGTAGAATTACCCTTATCGTCCGGCGCCATCCTCAACTGCCTGAACGAGTTCAGCTGCAGGTCAGGGATGATGGCCCGGGGGTTTCTGAAGAAACAAAACTGCGACTGTTTGAGCCCTACTTCTCTACACGTCAATCAGGAACCGGGCTCGGCCTGGCAATAGCACAGACAATAGTAAAAGAACATAATGGTTCAATCAACGTCTCGGACAACAACCCCTGCGGAACTGTCTTTACCGTTGAGCTGCCGTTGGCCCCAGGTTCTCATGAACAGTTGTAACGTACCTGCTCCCGGCTCACTCGTCTTCGAGCTGGCTGCATCTGGACCCATTCCTTTTTTTAGCGATACGCATACATGGCGCAAACAATCCTTATCATAGACGATGAAACCCCAATCAGGGATGCCCTCTCCGGAGTACTGGCTGATGAAGGCTTTCAAACCCTTGCAGCCCCCTCAGCAGAAGAGGGGCTTGCTCTCCTGGCAGAAGAGCATGTGGACCTGGTTTTACTGGACATCTGGATGCCAGGTATGGACGGGCTTGATGCTCTCAGGGAAATCAAGGAAAAATTCGACATACCGGTCGTCATGATTTCTGGTCACGGAACCATTGACACAGCGGTACAGGCTACGAAAAGAGGTGCCTGTGACTTTATTGAAAAGCCGCTTTCCTATGACAAGATTGTCCATACCATCAATAAGGGACTCCACCTGGCAAGACTTGAGCATGAAAACAAGATGCTCAGGGAATCAGGCAGTGGTCACGCTTCCATCACAGGAAATTCTCTGGTAATAAAACAACTCAAACAGCAGATTGAGCGGGTAGCACCAACAGATGCCTGGGTTCTCATCAGAGGTAATCACGGCACAGGTAAGGAACTGGTCGCCCAGACCATACATCGCTGCTCCGAGAGACATAACCGGCCTATGATTGAGGTAAATTGTGCCGCAATCCCTGAGGACTTAATAGAATCAGAGCTGTTCGGGCATGTCAAGGGCGCGTTTACAGGTGCCACAGACGCTAAAAAAGGGAAATTTGATCAGGCAAACGGTTCAACCCTTTTTTTGGATGAAATTGGTGACATGAGCATAAAAAGCCAGGCCAAGGTTCTGAGAATACTGCAAGAACAAAAATTCGAGCGGGTTGGCGGCGCGAAAACAATTAAGGTGAACGTACGGGTTCTTGCTGCAACAAATAAAAATCTTGAAGAAGAAATTGAGCAGGGTAATTTCCGTGAAGACTTGTTCTATCGTCTTAACGTTGTGCCGATCAGGGTTCCGGATCTTCAGGAGAGAAAGGAGGATATCCCTCTTCTCATTGAAGATTTTCTCAATACTTTTCAAAAAAAAGGACTTGGCCGTAAATCTATGTCTGAACAGGCCCTGACACTTATGCAGCGTCATAACTGGCCGGGTAATGTCCGCGAACTGCGCAATGTAGTAGAACGGCTGGTAATAATGAGCCCGAAAGACACCATTGCTGAAAATGATGTGGCCCTGGCACTTGGACAGGTAGATGTATCCGTGCAATCAACTGAAAAGACATCCTTCACCTTTTTTCAGGATCTCACCTTTAAGCAGGCACGTAAAAAATTTGAAGCAGAATACCTGAAAGCAAAACTATTGGCCAGCGAAGGTAATATATCCAGGACAGCGGAATCAGTTGGCATGGAAAGAAGCCACTTGCATAAAAAGCTTAAGGCACTGGCTATTGATGTCAGTAAAATTTCAGAATAGGCAGTACATACAACAGGAGTCGCCATGGTTTTCCCAGAATATCGTCCCCGCAGAATGCGCAAAAATGAGTCTCTTCGCTCTATGATCAGAGAAACCCGGATTGCTCCGGACCAGCTTGTCTATCCCCTTTTTGTTCAACCAGGTAAAAATAAACGTGATGCAATCACCTCGATGCCCGGCGTTTTTCGTTATTCCATAGATCAACTGGTCAAGGAGGCAAAGAGTTGTCTGGATCTTGGGGTGCAATCGGTTATCTTGTTTGGTTTGCCTGAAAAAAAAGATGGACTTGGCTCTGGAGCTTATGCCCGAAATGGAATCATACAAAAGGGGATAAGAGAACTGAAAAGTGCATTACCTGAAATAAATATTATCACCGATGTCTGTCTCTGTGAATATACTGATCATGGTCATTGTGGCTGCCTGAACGGCAATGAGGTCGATAATGACGCCACCCTGGAACTGCTGGCAAAAACTGCCCTGTCTCATGCTGAAGCAGGTGCTGATATGGTTGCACCATCAGATATGATGGACGGAAGGATCAGCGAAATCCGCGCTGTGCTGGATGAGAACTCCTATCACATGACACCCGTCATGTCCTATGCGGTCAAGTACGCCTCCAGCTTTTATGGCCCGTTTCGTGATGCCGCAGACTGTGCGCCTCAATGTGGAGATCGCAGGAGTTACCAGATGGATCCGGCCAATACCAGAGAGGCGTTACGCGAGGCCACTCTGGATGTTGAAGAAGGAGCAGATATACTCATGGTAAAACCTGCAGCAGCCTATCTGGATATAGTTCGCCGATTACGCGACGAGTTCGACCTGCCGGTTGCTGCCTACCATGTAAGCGGTGAATATGCCATGATTAAGGCAGCTGGTGAGAGGGGCTGGATAGACGAAAAGCGGGTTATGGCTGAAACGCTTCTGAGCATTCGCCGGGCCGGAGCAGACATCATTATTACTTATTTTGCCAAGGATATGGCAAAAGTACTGCTCACCCCTGCAAAAAATGTCAGTGCGGCGACTTGAAAACCAGACTGTTACCTACCACGGCCAGGTGCCCGTGATCAGTCAGGAAAATTACCTTGAACGTTATTCCCTGCTTCTGGCGTATAACTGGTCATGGGGGCAGCAGGATTGTGCAGGCACTTTTTTGAGCAGGCAAGCAGGCAAAGCGAGACTTTCGTGGACAAGAGTATGCGGGAAAGAGTGATCGGGCAAGGATGAAGTACCCGTGATCAGTTACAGTGAAACAAGGGTGGCACATGCCCTGTGAAGCGGTACATTCATGGTTGATTATTTGAAGAAATCAACAGGTAATGATGAGCATTTACTTGGCAGCGGTAGTACAGATTGCGCCCTCTGGCTAAGCAGTTCACAATCATTTTATGAAAAAAGGGTAACCCTGTTTGGTGCCGCTGGAGGACTCTTGATGAGCCAGAGCACTATTCTTCCGGAGCAGCAGCGACAAACAGTCGCATTCGGAACCGTTGGCGGCAGTTGGCAGCTGCTTTTCCGTCTGTCCTTAAAAGCACAGCTAGATGGTCATACCTCTTTGTATTCAGGCAGCTCTTTAGAGGAGCTCTCAGAGTCCCTGCAACGTATCCTGGGCGGAACGCTGGGGCTGTCTGGCAGCACTGCTCTGGATATTGCCGTCAGTGAAGATTTGGTTGTTAATTCGGCTCCTGATGTTGTCTTTTATTTGGCACTCAGACAGAAATTCTAACCCAAGTTTGCCTGAATCGTTTCTGGAAATCACCTAACCGTTTTCAGGGTGCCCGGACATATCGCCACAACGTATGCTATGGCCTGTTGACAATGGGGGAACTCCTGGGGAAGTGCAGATTGACAGATAAATGGATAAGGATTATATTTTATCTGTCTTCATCCCTCCTTTTAGTGAAGGCTGCACCTTGACCGTTTATGCTCTCTTGGTCAGGGTGCTTTTTTTATGACTTGATTGAAATAAAAGCAAAGCAATCAATATACTGTAACACATAACAGCCAGTATTGCAAATACGGGCATGAAATACCCGAGCGGGCAGAGCAATAGCACTGTAACCCAATGGAGCAGGATAACCTTGCGGGAATGCAGCTGTATGGGGAAATCTCCAATCCGGCTGATAACGGCTAATCCACTCAGGTTCCAGCCGTAGAGTGCCGTAAAGGCATGCAGCCTGAGCAGAGGTTGACTGTATTGCGGCAGATAATAGGAAGAGAAGGAAAGCAGGATATAGAGAATGCCGGTAATGGAAGTGACAAGCAAGAAAAGAATACCAGAGGTGAGAAAGGCCTTCTGCTGAAGCCTGATGCCCTGCCTCCAATAGAGGAAAAGCACCAGGACAACGGCTATAAAAAGGATCACAGCAATGCCGACCTGGGGAAGAAAAAGGCCGCCGAGGATAAAGAGAAAGAAAATAATGACACCCAGGTTGATGACCCAGAAAGAAGTCTCTTTCAGCAAGGCGGTCAACCCTGGCGTATTTCTTTTCATCAGAGAAAAGATGACTGACATGCTTATAAGGGACACTGGAAAGGAATATCCCAGAAAGAAGGTGTCCAGCTTGAGTTTTTCACTATGCAGCCAGTGGGTATACTCACTGTTGCAGATGACCACACTGGAGATAAACAAGGCCAGTGACAGGCAGAGCAGAGCTGCTTGATGAAATTTACTGGCAACCCCTTCCTGTCGGGAAAAAAGTTTTCCTGGTATCAGGCCGCCAAAGGCCTTTATGCGAACCTGCTCCACAATGCCGCCAAGGACAAGCGGAATGATCATTGCCGGGATATACCAGTGCATAAAGGCGCAACACGCAAAAATTATTGAGAAAATCAAGAACGTAAGGCCGCGAAGAGAGAGCGTCAGTGTCTTTTCGGTGTAATAGAGCAGCAAAGTACCGCCGCTGCACAGGTTGAACAAAAAAATATGCAGCCGTTCAAAGTTATACTTCTCCGGCGGGACAAGATGATGAAAAAAACCAAACATCAAGGCAGCGATCAGCATGATCAGCAGTGATGTTTTCAAGACACAGTGACCCATTTTGTCTACCTGCTTTTTCCTTAATTTTCCAAAAAATGATTCTCATGCTCAAGGAGCAAACGGTTCATTGCCCGTTTCCAGGTACCTGCTTCCACCTCGAAACTCAGGGGACACCTTACTTATTTATTACCCCGGAACGCCGGGGTAATAAATAAGTAAAGTGTCCCCTGAGTTATCACCTGAATTAGGCCCCTGCATTTCATTGTAAATAGTTACGATTTTTTTCGTTGTATCGTTTTATGAAAATTTCTGCCATTCAAAAGGCAATCAGACCATTTTTACCGGTTTGCTATAGATAAACAATAAAAAACAGAGAC
>PDWJ01002823.1_pt1 | contig 17554 bp, 14 predicted proteins | sample 1430881 | NCBI WGS metagenome assembly PDWJ01 (sample SAMN01162460, study PRJNA174530) | Oral metagenome, whole genome shotgun sequencing project. | biome: Marine environment; feature: Marine mammal; material: Swab sample of the gingival sulcus; isolation source: swab sample of gingival sulcus...
CGCAAGTGATACTTCTGTTATAAAGTCTGATGCAGCAAGCTTATCCATAAATTGAGCGATTGTCTGATTATCGAGAGCCACTCCGATAAGGGTTAGTCTTTTATCCTGCTGTTCAAAAAAGGTCAGCCAGGTACGCTGGTTGTCGATCCTGCTTGCGATATCATCAAGGATGTGAACTGTAAGCAGAGAGTCTTTTTGAATTGCATGAATAATGTCTGTTTTCCGCTGCAGTTCTTCTTTTTTCCTTTTGAGGGCTTCCACTTCGATGAGTATCGGCTCAAGATCTTGTTTTTCCTGTTGTTGCCAGCTCCTGTATTGCTCGAGATTATACATTTCCTTTTTCTGCCATAGAGTCAGACCGGCAAATAACAGTATGGTCGAAAAAAAAAGCAGTACCATCACAGCCAGATGTTGCTTGGCCTGGGCTCTTTTTTTGAGCTGCTGAACAGGGAGAAGATTTATCTCTAACATTTTGGGTTGTTTTCGATTATTAAACAAATCAAATAACAGAGTGGCGCAGTGCGACTCCAGTGGCAATGGCCATTTCCGGGCCAACACTTTCAAGATACGCCGGGTTGAATTTTTTGCGGTCAAAATCAAAATTGGCAAAAGGATCAAAAAGTTCAACCGTTAAACCGGTCTCTCTGGAAAGAAGCTCCTGAAAACCATCAACCTTTGAGCCTCCACCACCGATAATGAGACGTTTGAGAGGATGCCGTGGATGATTGATGCGGTAAATATCGATAGCATCTTTGATTTCAAGTATCCATTCAGTACAGGTGGAGAAAAAGACTTTTTCAATCAACTGTTGGTTATCGGTTCGCTTTTTTTTCCCTACTTTTATAGCTTCGGCGGTGTCAAAATCAATGGCAAGCGCATTGGCAAGATCGGTGGTGAGCTTGGTAGAGCCAAGTTCGGCATCTCTTGAGATGGAGGATATCCCATTTACCAGAATATTGATTTTTATTTTTGCTGCCCCAATGTCAACAATAGCGACATTTTCTTTCTCAGGATGACTGTTTTCATAACTGTTTTCGAGTGCGAAAATATCAACATCAGCGAGAACAGGAGTGAGTTTCAGTGTGGTAAACATTCGTAGATACCCGTCGATCAACTCTTTTGGAGCAGCAACCAGCAGGACATCCGTTCTGTCTGTTTTTGCGGTATGGAGGTTGTGATAATCAAGATATACACTGTCAATATCATAAGGTATGTATTGTTCGGCTTCTGTGAGTATATACTCCTCCAATTCGGAAACACTCATCGCGGGAAGGCTTATTTTCTTGATAATAACAGCGTCTCCAGAGAGAGAGAAGCCAACCTTTTTATTGCGTATTTTCAGATTGCTCAAAAGGCCGGAAAGAGTTTCGGCGATTTGAGCTGGTTGTTTGAGTTTGCCCTCGAGAACAGCGTTCTTGGGAAGAAGGGCTCTGCCTAGCGCAACTATCTTATATTTATGAGGATTTTTTTTGAGTTGACATACTTTGAGAGAGTGTGAACCGATGTCAATTCCGAGAACAAGATCTTTTTTCGACATATGTTCGGATTGGCTTGGGTTGATTATCTGATCTGCCCGTCATAGTCGCTTTGGCTGTTGTCGATTATGGCGGTGCTGATGCTGAAATCTTTGCGCCTTTTGTTTTTGAGTTCTGCAAATAATAACATATATCTAATATCAAGAAAAGAGTGGCGAAAATAGAGGGCGTAGCTTTCTGTTGATGTGTTCGGATAGCATCTTGTAATTTCATCGAGAATCCTGTAGTCTGACCACGCAATATTTTAAGGATATAAGGAAATTCCTTTGATGTGGAATGTCTTTATTTTCTTGTTATTGGTTGTCGCCCCCTTCTTAAATGCAGGCGGGCATCTCAATCTGAAAATTTATTGAAATTACCCCAAAGTAAAGAGGTGACAGGGATGGAATCCCTTAAATCCGAGAAAAAGAAGTCAGTTTTTCGCGAATATTTTGAAGCTATTCTTATAGCTGTTTTGCTGGCTCTGTTTATCCGGACTTTTATTGTGCAGGCTTTTAAAATTCCCTCTGGTTCAATGCTTCCAACCTTAAAGGTTGGAGACTATTTACTGGTGAATAAGTTTGTTTATGGCATCAAAAATCCTTTTAACGGGAAAGTTCTTATATCTGTTTCGGAGCCAAAACGTGGGGATGTCGTTGTCTTTCGATATCCGAAGGACCCTTCCGTTGATTATATTAAAAGGACTGTTGGAATTCCCGGTGATACTGTTGAGGTGCGAGATAAAAAGCTTTTTATAAACGGGCAAAAAGCAACCGATCCAAATGCGTGGATAGATAGTCCTGGTTCTGTCTTGTCCGGTTCCGAGAGTCCCCGTGATAATTTTGGGCCGATTCTTGTTCCTGAAGGGCAAATTTTTGTTATGGGAGATAACCGCGACAACAGTTATGACAGCAGGTTCTGGGGGTTTGTCGATCAGAGAAAGATCCTTGGAAAGGCCTTTATTCTTTACTGGTCGTGGGATATGGATACCTCTTTGTTCTCTTTACAAAGACTGCAGTCTATCCGCTGGAAAAGGATTGCCCACCTGATACCATAGCCCTTGCGGAAAACAGACAGCACACGATTACAACATGTTGGTTTTTATAGCAATCAGGAGGAGATATGGTCGAATATGACGAAACCAGGGAGCTTTCCGATTATCGTTTCGACCACAACAATATTTTGGGCATTGAGCAACTTTCTGCTCGCGATATTCAGCATATTCTTGATACCGCCAGATCTTTTCGGGAAATTTCTTCCCGCCCGATCAAAAAAGTACCCACTCTTCGCGGCAAAACTGTCGTCAACCTTTTTTTCGAACCATCAACTCGGACGCGGACATCTTTTGAAATAGCTGCAAAAAGGATGAGTGCCGATACCTTTAATATTTCTGCCTCCACCAGCTCTACAATCAAAGGGGAAACCCTTATTGACACTGCCCGCAATATTCAGGCAATGGCACCGGATATTTTGATTGTTCGCCACTCCTGTTCCGGCGTTCCGCATCTGTTGAGTCGCCATGTGGAGGCCTGTATTGTCAATGCCGGTGATGGCTCTCACGAGCATCCCAGCCAGGCATTACTTGATATGTATACTGTTCGGGAACGTAAAGGAGCAATTGCCGGTTTGAGAGTCGCTATTATTGGAGACATCTCCCATAGTCGGGTTGCATTGTCCAATTTTCTTGGTTTCATCAAGATGGGTGCAGAGGTCCGTGTCGCCGGTCCTGGAACCTTTTTGCCTGTGGGACTTGAGCAGCTCGGAGTGAAAGTGTGCCGAAGTGTTGTCGATGCTGTAGATGGCGCTGATGTGGTACTTACCCTTCGTATTCAGAGAGAGCGGGAGAATGATTCTCTTATTCCGAGCTTACGTGAATATTCACAGTACTACGGGATAAGCAGGAAGGTTCTCACATATGCGAAACCGGATGCTCTTGTCATGCATCCGGGTCCTGTAAATCGAGGAGTTGAGCTTGAGCCGGAAGTAGCAGACGGTGAGCAGTCAGTTATCCTGGATCAGGTGAGCAATGGGGTGGCTGTCCGCATGGCCCTTCTTTATCTGGTTTTGGGCGGTGACAAGGAGAGCCCTGAGCGGAGAGAAAAAGCATGACAAGCCGATATCTTTTAAAAAATGGACGGGTTCTTGATCCTGCCCGGGGGATTGATAGTCAGCAGAATCTTGCCATCGAAGATGGCAGGATTGTCGAAAAACTGGCAGAAGACGCAGCGATTGTTGATTGTTCCGGGAAATGGGTTGTACCCGGATTGATTGATATGCGTACTTTTCTGAGGGAGCCGGGCGAAGAAGATAAGGAAACCATTGCCTCCGGGACAAGGGCTGCCGCCGCGGGAGGGTTTACCGCCATTGCCTGTATGCCCGACAGTTCTCCTGTAAATGACAATGGAGCAGTTACCCGCTTTTTGGTTGAGCAGGCCGCTTCCTGCGCCGCGCGTGTCTATCCGGTTGGGGCCTTGTCCCAGCAGATGAAAGGTCAACGTTTGGCGGAATTTGGTGAAATGAAAAGAGAGGGGGCGGTTGCTGTCGGTGATGGAGAAAAATCGGTAACAAACAGTCAGCTTATGCGTCGTGCTATGGAATATGCCTCTTCCCATGATCTTACTGTTATTTCCCATTGTGAAGATCTTGCCTTGAGCCGTGGTGGTTGCATGAACGAGAGTTTTCTCTCGACCTGTATGGGGTTGAGAGGAATTCCTGCTGCCGCTGAATCAATAATGGTTCAACGAGACCTGGCTCTTGCCAGGTTGACTCGAACAAAATTGCATCTCGCACATATCAGTACAGCTCAGTCAGTAGAGTTAATCCGAAAGGCCAAACAGGACGGGATTCATATAAGTGCGGAAACTGCACCGCAATATTTCACGCTTACAGAAGAAGCAGTCCGCGGCTATGATACCAATGCAAAAATGAATCCGCCACTTCGTGGTGAAAATGATCGCAGTGCAATTCGGTCAGCAATTGCTGATGGAACAATAGATGTTATTGCGACAGACCATTCTCCCTGGTCTGGAGAAGAGAAGAATGTCGAATTTGTTCATGCTGCAAATGGTGTGGTTGGCTTGGAGAGTGCTTTGGGACTGAGCCTTGCCCTTGTTGATGAAGGTTTAATCTCTCCCTTGCGGCTGATAGAGTTACTGGCTGTTAATCCAGCCCGGATTCTCGGGATTGAGGGAGGAAGCCTTAGGCCTGGTGTCCCGGCTGATATAACCATTATCGATCCAACCCGGAACTGGGTCTATGAGGCTGCCGCCTCTTTTTCTCAAAGCAAAAACACCCCCTTTGATGGCTGGAAGATGAAAGGCCGGGCGGTTATGACCTTTGTTGATGGCAAGCCGCAGAGATGTGGAGAAACTTCTTGTTTTTTGACAGAACCCGGGGAGAGAAGTGAATAATGCAAGCAATCTGGTCTGCGCAAAGGAATGATCTCCATTAACAACGGCGCAACCATCCCCCTGGAAATGTAACCATCTATTCTTCCTCCTTTTTTTGCCATAAGATACGAATCTTTTACTTGAGCTGACATCTGGCGATAGTACGGGAAAAGTCAGGCCGGATAAGACTTTTGGCAAAAGAGGTATGGGGCCGGTTGTGGATCAGTTTTCAACTGCTCTGTCATTTTCATGGGTAAGGCGATGTTATTGTTGTCTATAAATAGTTATGGCCTTGTTGATTTTCTCAACAGAAGGCTTATAATTCTGCGAAATAGTAATGTTTTCAGTTTTTTCCGGTTTCAAAACTTTTATCAAGAGGAATATGATGGAACACAAGATCGAAAAAATTCTCTATGCGACGGGGTTGAGTAAAATGGCTCCCAGGGCTTTTCGTTATGCGTTATCAATTGCCCGACAGACCGGAGCGGAAGTTGTCAGCTTGCATGTTATGGAAAATCTTTCTCGTGAGGCAAAGCTGGCAATGGCTGAGAATTTTACTCAAGAAGAAACTGAGCAGTTTTTGAAAAAAAATATGATGGTTGACATGGAAGAAATGCTCAATCGAGATAAGAAACTGTTGAGTGATCCAAATCTTGTAGAATTACAAAAAGTCAAAACAACCAATAAAGTGGTACAAGGAGTTCCGGAGGAGAGGATCCTGCAAGTGGCAAACGAGATTGGTGCCGATCTGATTATTATTGGTACTCACCAGAAAGGGAGAATAAAGCACAACAGCCTCGGATCTGTTGCAAGAAGGGTGCTTCGTCGCTCGCAGATTCCGGTCAGTGTTTTCCCAATTCCTAAGAATTAAAGAGTATTTTTATCCGAAGAATAAAAGCCACGGGGTTGTCTCTTCCTGTCAGAACGACTCCGTGGCTTTTTTAGGTTTGGATCCTGATGAAATTTTTATATTGTTCTTTCCAGAATCTCACGACTTCTCTTTACTGCGCATAAATCACCACACATAGTGCAAACCTCCTTGTCAACCGGAAGTGAAGATTGCCGATAACGCCTTGCTTTTTCACTGTCTATTGCAAGATTCAGCATTTCTTCCCAGTTAAGCCTGTTGCGGGCATCGCTCATGGCGTTATCCCAGGCAATGGCTCCGGGGATATTTTTTGCCACATCGGCGGCATGGGCGGCGATACGGGTTGCCACTATTCCTTCCTTCATATCGTCCATGTCTGGTAGTCGGAGATGTTCAGCCGGCGTGACGTAGCAAAGAAAATCAACACCATGACTTGCTGCCAGCGCGCCGCCAATGGCTGAGGTGATATGGTCGTAACCGGGAGCTACATCGGTGACGAGTGGACCCAAAACATAGAAAGGAGCGCCGTGGCAGAGTTTCTTTTCCAGCTGTACATTGGTGACAATTTCATTGAGAGGAACATGGCCAGGGCCTTCGATCATAACCTGTATATCTTGCTCCCAGCATCTTTTTGTCAATTCTCCAAGAGTAATAAGCTCTTGAATTTGCGGAGCATCGGTAGCATCGTGCAGGCTTCCTGGCCGAAGCCCGTCACCAAGGCTCAAGGTAACGTCATATGCCTGGCAGATCTCGAGCAGGCGGTCAAAATGTTCGAAAAACGGATTTTCCGCGTTATTTTTTTCCATCCAGTATAAGAGTAATGAACCGCCGCGACTGACCACGTTGGTGAGTCGTTTGTTGTTTTTGACTCTTTCCATCGCGTAACGGTTGAGTCCGGCGTGGATGGTCAGAAAATCAACTCCGTCTTCAGCATGAATTTTGACCACATCGAAAATATCATCTACCGTCAGCTCCGCAACATTTTTACCATAACGGGCCACAGCATCATACATAGGTACAGTGCCAATCATTGCCGGGCTGAGTTTTATGGTACGCTTGCGAAAAGCACGGGTATCACCGTAGGTGGAAAGATCCATGATAGCGTCAGTCTTCCATTCGATTGCTTTTTTTACTTTATCAATTTCTGACTCAACATTGCAGCAGTCTTCAGAAACACCGAGGTTGACGTTGATCTTCGTCCTGAGACCTGCTCCGACCCCACATCCACGAATACTTGTGTGATTCTTGTTTGCCGGCAGGGCAATTTTTCCTGAGGCAAGCCGGTGAAGCAGATCTTCTTGACCGATATTTTCATCTTCAAGAACATGTTTCATCTGGGGAGTGATAATGCCCTTGCGTGCGGCATCCATCTGGGTTGTATAGCTCATTGTTCCTCCAAAACGTATTGGTTATTATTGATGATAATATGTCGTTTGGTCGTTGAATGGTTTGTTCATCCTGTATGCAAGATTTTTCACCATCGTTACGATATCCTCTGCTCCGACAATTTCAGTTACCAGGCAAATTGTCTTTGCCCCTTTTATGGAAATTTCCTCGATATTGTGCTCTTTGATACCGCCAATGGCAACAAAGGGAATGGCTATCTCTTTGACGACATATTCAAGGTATTCAAGTCCTACTGGCGCACAAACATTCTCTTTGGTCTTTGTGGCATAAATCGGCCCCACTCCGATATAGTCCGCTCCGGTGGCCACCGCAGCCTGCGCCTGTTGCGGGGTATGAGTGGAAAGACCGATAATCTTTTCCGGGCCAAGCAGTTGTCGGGCGGCAGCAACCGGCAGGTCTTCCTGGCCGAGATGGACGCCATCGGCATCAACCAGAAGCGCGATATCGATAAAGTCGTTGACAACAAAGAGGACATCATGTTTGCGGGTAATTTCTCGTATCTTTTGGCATTCACAATAGATATCGCAGTAATCTTTTTTATGGCGTTTTTCCCGGTATTGAATAACTTTCACGCCACCTTCTATCATTTTCTGGACAGTCTCCAGATTGGAGCGTCCTCTGGAGAAGGCTTCGGCGGTAATCCCGTAAATTCCATTTGGAAGCTGTTTTTTCATGGCATTTCCTCGAGTAATCTTTCGGTCATACGGGCGGCAACTGCCTGCAGTTTATGGCAATAGAGACGTTCATTGCGGCAGTCGGTAATGAAATCACCAAAGATGGCACAGTTCCCTAGATGCCTGCAGCCTATACCTTTCAGGCTGCGTCCGGCAATTCCACTGGCGGAGACAATCAGTTTTTTTTGTGCTGACAGTTCTTCAAGTATGATCTTTTTACTTTTTTCGTTGTCTAATCCCTCGACCAGGAAGTTGCAGTCGGCAAAGATGCTGTTGCAGTTTTCTGGTGTAATCGTTGTATGGAGTTGTTCGATGATAATTTTTGGGTTGATTCGTTGTAGATTGGTGGCGAGAGCTGCAACTTTTACTGCCCCTATCTGGTCGGCAAAGTAGAACTGGCGGTTGAGATTACTCTTTTCCACCCGATCCATATCGACCAGTTTCAGGGAGCTGATACCACTGCGAACCAGGTTCACTGCAACGTTGGAGCCGATTCCCCCCACACCTGCTATTGCTATTTTCATATCGCTTGATCCCAATCCTTGTAAATCGGTTGAAAACCTTGATCAGTAATAGCCGCAACCATCTCCGATACACTCCGTTTGTCGGTAATTTCAAACTGTGGAGTACTTTCCTTTTCATTTTCGCTATAGCCGCCAACCCTGGTACTGACACCGGCGGAGAAACGGGTTGCCCCGAGACCCATCAGATTGTCGCGCATCGTCGCGCTTTCCCGAGTGGAAACAGTTATTCCCGCTCTGGGTATAAAGAGACGAAAGGCGAGCAGAAATTGGACAAAGCTGCGATCATTAACCGGATCTTTCGGGGTGAAGTCACCACATTCAGCGGGATTGAAACGGGGCAGCGAGAGTGCAACTTCGGTATCGAGATAGTTATTGTCAATATATCGGGCATGAAGTGCTGTGAAAAAAAAATCGCTTCGTTTCTCGCCAAGACCGAGCAGGGCTCCGAGATTAACAGTACGAAAACCTGCCATTGCTCCTCTTTCCGGAGCATTGAGCCGATAGTGAAAGTCTCGTTTTTTCCCGGCAAGATGTACTTGCTTGTAGATTATTTCATCGTAGGTTTCCTGAAAAAGCGTAAGTCCATCGACTCCGGCCTGCTGCATCTGCTGATATTCATTCAAATCCATCGGGAATATCTCTATGGAGACTGAGGCAAAATGACGGCGAAGAATCGCGACAGCATCAAGGAGATAACTGATGGGAGTTACTTTTTTCGCCTCCCCGGTCAGCATCAGAATATGCTGTATGCCTGTTGCGGCAATTGCCTTGGCTTCTTTTTCAATTTCCGCAGTGGTCAGTTTTTTGCGGGTGATTTTGTTGTTGTGATTAAATCCGCAGTATGCGCAATGATTAGAGCAGTAATTAGAGATGTAGAGTGGCGCAAAGAGCTGTATGGTACGGCCAAAATATTGAATAGTCTGCTGGCGGGCTTTCTGGGCCATGGCTTCAAGCCATTTTGATTCTGCAGCCAGAGGACTGAGAAGAGTGAGGAAGTCCTGTTCGTTAAGTTGTTCTCGATCAAGAGCTTGCTCAATATCGTTTTTTTGGCGTGTAATGAAAAATTTGTTAAAATCAAAGTTCTGATAATATGAGAGAATTTGATAAAATGACATCTTCGCCCTCCTATTCAAGAAAACCTGTTAGTGGTGAGGATGCCCTGGCGGTGATGCTGGTCGCGGCAGCTTCCGCCAGCCATGCCATTCTTCCAGCCCTGACTGCCAGTCCAAAGGCTTCACCCATTGTTACCGGATCTTCGGCTGTGGCAATGGCAGTGTTGACCAGTACCGCATCTGCTCCCATTTCCATTGCTGCTGCTGCGTGTGAAGGTTGGCCGATACCGGCGTCGACGATTATCGGCAGACGACAGTTTTCAATGAGCATGGCAATAAGAGATTTGGTTTCCAGGCCGCGGTTTGTGCCAATGGGAGCGCCAAGAGGCATGACTGCCGCGGCTCCAGCTTCTTCGAGGCGTTTGGCAAGAGGAAGATCGGGGAGGACATAGGGAAGAACGGTAAAGCCCTCTTTGGCAAGTGCTGCTGTCGCTTTGAGGGTCTCCCAGTTATCGGGAAGAAGGTATTTTGTGTCTGTGATGACTTCAATCTTGATGAAGTTTCCACAGCCTGATTCTCGTGCAATGCGCGCTGTTCGTATTGCCTGTTCAGCAGTACGGGCTCCTGAAGTGTTGGGAAGAAGGGTGATATTGTTCGGGATGTATTCAAGAATATTGTCGCTTCCCGCATTGATGTCGACACGGCGCAAGGCAACGGTTATCATCTGCGAGCCGCTTGCCCTGAGCATCGCAGCGATCTCGTTGTTATTGGCAAATTTTCCGGTTCCGGTAAAAAGTCGGCTGGTAAAGGTTGTCTTTCCAATTTTCAGCGGTTTCTCATCCATTTGTCATCCTCCTCCGACAAGGTTAAGTAGCTCGAGATTATCATTCTCCTGCAGTGGGGTCTCTTGCCAGTTCTCCTGCCGGATAATGGTTCGGTTATGTTCGACGATAAGAGACGCTTTCTGCAGTTTGAGTTCGGTGATCAACTCAGCAAGGTTAGTGGCGTTTGTTTCCGTTTTTTTTCCATTAATCAAAAGATTCATGTTTATTGATAAAAGTAAGAAGAGAAAATAAAAAAAGCCGTCTGCGTTAAAAGGCAGACGGCTTTACATTTTGAAAAAGAACAAGTTCAGGGTTCTTTTTGATATCTGTTTTGTCGCCTCCCTTCGCCGGTATTATCCAGATCAGGTTCCAAGGGTCGGAGTATGAAAAAATACCCCTCTCAGCGTATGCGCCCCTGGCGTTAAGTTGACTCTTAAAGAATTTTGTCCCCGGTGTCAATAAAATTCAGGCTGCGGCGACAAATTTCTTTCAAGAATTTCTGTTTTAATTCATCATTTTTGGCGGAGTTGTTGCGTTGCTATACAAAAAATACAGTCAGGAGAGTTCCTTACGAAAGCCAAAGATCCCTCCTTTTGTGTTTGGCGCAAAAGCGACTCTCCCTCGGCGATTTTGGCCAACATCCTCTTTTACTGTGATGTTGGCCGGTTCTGGAGTTGTCTCTTTTTCCGGTTTTACGCAGCTTTTTTTCCTGCCTTTTTTCGGGATCTGCTTTTGTTGCTCCTGCTCTTCGCTGGGTCTGTCCGCCTTCTGTTCAGGAACAACAACTTCACCAGTAGTTGCCTCTTGATAAAACTGGTAGAAAAGAAGGGTTTTTTGAAAGTAACTTTTTTTTCTCAGCCAGTTGGGCCAATTATCAGGAGACATCTTTTTTTCTTCTGTTGTTTTTCCGTTTCTGGTGTGGATCAGTAACGCAAGATTAACGAGCAGATTGCTGACTTCCTGTCGGAGAGAACGGCGAAGATTAAGACTTCGGCCAATGGTATTGTCAAGTTCTTCTCTGATAATTCGGGTAAATTTGAAAAGTTGGGCTCCTTTTCGAAATACGGAATATAGCTGGTAATTGTGTTCTGCCCAGGGAATCAGCATAAGCGCAATCAGAAAAAAATCTTTTTGCCGATGTACTCCGTTTTGTACGCACTGATTATTTACCCTGTCAATAGTTTTAAATATTTTGTGTAATAATTCCAGCGACTTAGTCTTTTGTAGTGGTTTCTTGTAAATTGGCAGGAGGGTTGTATAGACGCCGGCTTCTATCGTTGAATGAAACCATGCCGCAGAAGAGCCGCTATAAAGATCTTTCAACAGTTCGTCTCGCAGCCGTGAAGTTGGACAGAGATTGAGTTTTTCGGCATGTTGCAGAATAGCCTTCCAGGTCTGCTTTTCGATGGTAAAGTTGTTGCGGGCTGCATGGCGGATTGCGCGCATCATTCGTACCGGATCATGGATAAAGCGGTGTTCCGGATTTCCGACGACTCTGATAATGCCATTTTTCAGATCGTTAAAACCATCGACATAATCAATAATTGTTTGATTTTCGATCTCATAAAACAGAGAATTTATTGTCAGATCTCTTCTGCAGGCATCTTCACTGAGAGTTCCAAAGGTATTGTTGGGCGCGAGCACTGCTGCTGGTCCGTCAAGATCGTGCTCACTGAGGGAACGAAGGGTGCTTACTTCAATGGCCTTTCCGCCATCAAAAAAGACCTGTACCAGACGAAAACGACGGCCGATAGTGTTGCTGCGGGGAAAGAGCTTTCTGATCTGTCCCGGTCGGGCATTGGTACTTATATCGAAATCTTTCGGTTTTTTCCCAAGATAGAGGTCTCGAACTCCTCCTCCAACAAGATAGCCGGAAAATCCGGCTTTGCCAAGAGTTTCAAGAATAAACAATACATCTGGATCAATCATATCCAGAGTGATCGGGTGTTCGGAAGCTGGGATCCTGAGGGCTGTGTCTTGTTGTGGATTCTTTTTGATCTCTTTGCCTTGCCGTTTTTTCTCTACTTTTTCTCTCATTGGATTTTTTGTGTTATGGGGAGGGCAACTTACCTTCTGTCCTTAAAAAATCAGTTTTTTTTAAAACCGAAGCCTTCCTTATAAACGGATTCGGCTTGTTCTCTGAATCGTTTGAAGATTTCGGCAACGGGGAGAATCCTGTTCATCTTGTAGCTGTTTTCCCCCGAGAAGATAAGTCCTTCAGTTACATTTCCGGTACGCGACATATTGAGTCTTTCATTAATACAATAGTGGTGGTCGCATTTTTTCAGACAGAAATCAGGACATTTTTTGGTGGTCATATCCTCACCTTCATTCATCCTTTTGACGAAAGGAGTGTTGATCGCCCGTCCAGGGAGTCCAACCGGAGATGTTGTCAGTACAATGTCCTCTTTTTTTGCATTAAGAAATGCCTGTTTATATTCATCGGCAACATCACACTCTTCACTAAGGACAAAACGGGAAGCGATCTGTACTCCGTCTGCGCCGTACTTATCCATCATCTCAGCCATTTCATAGCCATCAGTAATACCTCCTGCGGCGATAAGGGGAATTTTTTTGACCACTTTGCGGATTGAGGGAAAAATATCCCGCAGTGGTTTGTCGGTGCCAAGATGACCGCCAGCTTCTTTTGATTCGACAATAATTGCCGCCGCACCGAGCTTTTCGGCCAGTTTGGCAAGTCCCGGGCTGCTGACAATCATTACAATTGGTGTATTTTTTTCTTTGCCGATCTTGAAAATATCCCTGGAAAAACCGGCACCGGTAATGATCATGTCTACCCCGGCATCAATTGATGCGGTAACCAGATTATAAAAATTTCTCATCGCGTACATGATATTGACCGCGATGATTCCGTTGCTGTTTGCTTTGGCGGTTTTTATGTCAGTGGCCAGTTCATCGGTTGGGATACATGAGCCGCCAATAACCCCGATCCCTCCGCAGTTGGCAACCGGTGCTGCCAGAGCCGAAGTGGAAACACGAATGGACATTCCCCCCTGAATCAGAGGAAAAGAGGCCTTCAATCCGGCAATAATAAGGGGGGGCAGTTTCATTGGTTATACTCCGCAAGAAGATATCTTGTTATCGAGGTTGCAACTATTTTTTGTGGCATGAATTAACGAATTGGCCATGGATGGTGAAAATGTTATTACTGGTGGTTTTCTTGACAAAAAAGGAAAATTACGTTTTATTTTACAGTTTTTGTAAACAGCAAAACAAGATATTCTTTACCGTATCACAATAAATTTAACAACATTTTTCCCAAATTCTCTTGCTGAAGAGGAAACAAAATTGAAAATTAAGGCATTAAAAGGGTTTAAGGATCTTCTTCCTGGAGAGATAGCACTCTGGCAGGAACTGGAAGAGATTGCTCGCACTGTTTTTGCGCAGTATAATTTTGCGGAAATTCGCGTTCCCCTTCTTGAGCAAACTGCTCTTTTTGCCAGAGCTATTGGCGATACGACCGATATTGTCGAAAAGGAGATGTACACCTTTGCAGACAAGAAGCAGACCTTGCGTCCGGAAGGAACCGCCTCTCTTATTCGTGCCGCAGTTGAACACGGACTTCTTGTTCAAAAACCGGTGCAGCGCCTGTTTACCATTGGCCCGATGTTTCGGCATGAACGCCCGCAAAAAGGGCGGTTACGCCAATTCCATCAGTTGGATATCGAGGTGCTTGGCAGCCAGAGTCCTCTTGTTGATGTGGAGTTGATGTCTCTTGCTTCTCTTCTTTTTGAAGAGCTTGGAATTGCTGTCAGTCTCGAGTTGAATTCACTTGGCTGTGAAAAATGTCGTCCTGGTTATCGGAAAATGCTGCTCAGTTTTATTGGGCATCGGAAACAGAATCTTTGTAAGGATTGCCAGCGTCGTGGTGAAACTAATCCGTTGCGGGTCCTGGATTGCAAGAATCCGGGCTGCCGTCAGCAGATAAATGATGCCCCCTCAATTCAGGAGTGTCTCTGTGACGATTGTCAAACACATTTTTCCAAGGTACAGCAAGGGTTGCAACAGCTGGATATTTCATTCACTTTGAACAAGTTTATGGTGAGAGGCTTAGATTATTACTGTCGAACGACTTTTGAGTTTTTAACGAAAGATCTTGGAGCCCAGGCTGCGGTAGCTGCAGGTGGTCGATATGATGGCTTGGTCGAACTGCTTGGTGGCCCTCAACATACCCCGGGTATTGGCTTTGCCATGGGAATGGAACGTATTATTCTCCTGATGGAGCAGAAAGACGCCGCATTTTCTCTGGAAAAAGAGCTTGATCTCTTTTTGGTTGGTATTGGAGATGCCGGCAGGGATAAGGCCTTTACTCTGGCCTACCTGCTTCGGCGCAAAGGATTTACCGTTGGTTTGGATTATGAAGGAAGGAGTTTGAAAGCACAGATGAAACTGGCAGATCGTGACAATGCCCGTTTTGTCTTTATCATCGGTGAAGAGGAACTGAGAACAGACCGGGGAATTTTGCGTGATATGCGCAACAGGGATGAGAAACAGCGATATTTACCTTTTTCTGTTGAAGCTTTTATCGAGATTTTCGACGGAATAAAACAATAGTTTTTTGAAAAGCCGAACAGGAAATACTGTCATTTTTGGCTTTTAGTATATTGTAAGGTCACAAGGATATTAATTTTAAAAATATGAAAAACTGATGGAATCACTGGGAAATTTACAGCGGACACACCACTGCAACGCTCTTGGCAGTGCGGATATTGGCAGGGAAGTCATCCTTATGGGCTGGGTTCTTCGCAGGCGCGATCATGGCGGGGTTATTTTTATCGACCTGCGTGATCGGGAAGGGTTGACCCAGATCGTTTTTAATCCAGAGGTTAATGGAGAAGTGCATGCCAAGGCTCATCAACTGCGATCGGAATGGGTACTTGCTGTGCGGGGTCGTGTCGAAGCGCGGCCTGCGGATATGGCCAATCCGAAACTTGCAACCGGAGAAATTGAGGTGTTGGTTGATGAGCTAAGGATTCTTAACGCCAGTGAAACTCCACCCTTTCCTCTTGATGAAGAGATTGAGGTCTCCGATAACCTCCGGCTGCAATATCGTTATCTTGATTTACGCCGACCGGAAATGACCGCGAATCTGATTATGCGCCATAAGGCGGTAAAGATTGTACGCGATTATCTTGACGGCCATCAGTTTCTTGATATCGAAACCCCGATGCTTACCAAATCTACTCCTGAGGGTGCTCGTGATTATCTGGTGCCGAGTCGGGTTAATACCGGAAAATTTTATGCCCTTCCCCAATCACCTCAGCTTTTTAAACAGCTGCTGATGATTGCAGGATTGGACAGATATTATCAGATTGTTAAATGTTTTCGTGATGAAGATCTTCGTGCCGATCGGCAGCCGGAATTTACTCAGATTGATATGGAGCTTAGTTTTGTTGATGAGGAGCAGGTTATGGTGCTTAACGAGGGACTGATCTCCACTCTTTTCCAAAAAACGCTTGGCTTGGCTGTCTCTTTGCCTTTTCCTCGAATTTCTTATGCTGAGGCGATGCGCCGTTTCGGAACTGATCGGCCTGATATGCGTTTTGGTATGGAGTTGGTAGATCTGACCGAGATAGCCAGGAGCTGTGGCTTCAAGGTGTTCTGTTCTGCTGCGAATAGGGGAGGAGCGGTATGCCTCATCAATGCCAAGGGTTGTGCTTCCTTTACCCGCAAGGAATTGGATGTCCTTGCGGAGTGGGTTACCCAGTTTGGTGCCAAGGGTCTTGCCTGGGTGAAGATGAAAGCGGACGGCGAATGGCAATCTCCTATCGCAAAATTTTTCACGGACGATGAACGGGAACGGATTGCAGAAGCCGCAGATGCAAAAGAGGGGGATCTGCTCTTTTTTGGTGCCGATAGCCGCGAGGTGGTTTTTCAGGTGCTTGGTGAATTGCGGCTTGAGATTGCCCGCCGACTTGAGCTGCTCAAAAAAGATCAGTTTCAGTTTGTTTGGGTAACGGATTTTCCACTGGTAGAATATGATGAAAAAGAGAAACGGTATCAGGCTTTGCATCATCCTTTTACCTGTCCTAAGGATGAAGATATCGAAAAACTGGCAACAGATCCGGCTGCTGTCTGTTCAAAAGCCTATGATTTGGTGTTGAATGGAACCGAAATTGGAGGGGGGTCTATTCGTATTCATCAAAAAGAGGTCCAGAACAAGGTGCTGGAGGTGCTTGGTATTGGCGCCGAAGAGGCAGAGGAAAAATTTGGTTTCTTGCTGCGGGCCTTGGAACTGGGAGCCCCTCCTCATGGCGGAATCGCTTTTGGTCTCGACCGGTTGCTTATGATTCTCACTGGCAATGATTCCATCCGTAACGTTATTGCCTTTCCGAAAACCCAGAAGGCAACCTGCCCGCTTACCGATGCGCCTTCTTCTGTTTCTCGACATCAGTTGACGGAACTGCATGTTCGGCCCGACTGGAAAGAAAGATAGAGAATTTGATGAGTAGAGATCTTTTGAGAATCGAGGGCAAGCTGTTCTGATGCAGTCCGCAGGAAAGATCTTTGTGGATTGCTGCGTTGACAGGATAAGGCCAATATCTGTTCAGATAATGATTGGTTTCAGCCCTGTTGTTGCAAAAGTTTATGATTGTAAAATTTTTTATATTTCTCTATAGTTGTTTTTTTGTTGTTACCACATCTGATAGAGAGATGTGCCAGGGCCTCTCCTTACAGATATCTTGATAACCAGGGTGGTTTTGACAGATTGTTTTTGCCGGGTGTTAGCTCTGTGTGGAACAGTCTTTTTTTTATGCCTGTTATTAAGGGTCTGCAGAAATATTTGTTGGGTATTTTGCAATTGTTGAGGATTTTTGCAGCGTTGTGGTTCTCATAACTGTCCAGTTGGGAGGTTTTTTTCTAAATCGTAACAAGGGAGGATACTTATGGAGTATGGTTTATTGTCAATTGTACCACCACTGGTGGCAATTATTCTTTGCTTCTGGACGAAACAGGTTTTACTCTCTCTGTTTGTTGGAATTCTTTCCGGTGGCATGATTATCACTGGAGGAAATCCATTTACCGGTCTTGAATATACTCTTGATGCGCTTGTCAAGAGTATGACTGATGAATGGAATGCCCGGCTTCTGTTGTTTAATCTGTTGATGGGTTCTGGAATAGCTTTTATCTGGAAGCTGGGAGGCAGTCAGGCCCTTACTGACTGGGCAATCAGAAAAATCAAGTCGCGGAAAACAGCAGGAATCGGGGCCTGGTTGCTGGGGATTCTTATCTTCTTCAATGACTATGTCAATGCGGCCATTGTCGGTAATGTCTTTCGTG
>PDWJ01002824.1_pt1 | contig 17552 bp, 19 predicted proteins | sample 1430881 | NCBI WGS metagenome assembly PDWJ01 (sample SAMN01162460, study PRJNA174530) | Oral metagenome, whole genome shotgun sequencing project. | biome: Marine environment; feature: Marine mammal; material: Swab sample of the gingival sulcus; isolation source: swab sample of gingival sulcus...
CTGATGCCTTAATTGCTTGAAAAATTGCTATTAAATCTCTGGGTGTTGCACCAATGGCATTGAGAGCATTGGCAATTTCTCCCAAAGAGACCCCTTCATTGAGGTTTAATACCGTAAGCCGTCCCTCATCTTCAGTTACTTCGATACTGGTGGATTGTTCAACGGCTGTTTCTCCAAGTGAAAGCGGATTTGGCTGCACGATGTTCTGAGTATCCTTCACCACGAGATTGAGATTGCCGTGAGAGACAGCCACTGTCTTCAAACGTACATCTTTGCCCATTACAATGGTGCCGGTGCGCTCGTTTACCACAACGCGGGCGATAAAGTCGGCATTAACGGGCAGGCTTTCAATATCAGCGATGAAAGAAACCAGATTACCGCGTTTATCTTCAGGGATGGTAATATCAACAGTGCCGGAGTCTATCGGGAAGGCAATGTTTTCACCATACGTCATATTTATTGAATCACTCATTCTCTTTGCCGTAGTAAAATCTGCATGTGCCAGCTGGTAGCTGATTTTGCCATTTTCACCTAAGATGACAGGCACAGAATTTTCAATGATTGCCCCGTTTGCTATCCTGCCCACTGTGGGATGATTTTTTTGGGCTTGAGCAGCCTTGCCGCCATAAGAAAAGGCGCCTATGGCAAGCGAACCCTGGGCAACAGCGTAGACATTGCCATCAGCGCCGCGCAGTGGGGTCATAAGCAGCGTTCCTCCTGCAAGAGAGCTGGCATCACCAACAGATGAGACCTGAACGTCAATGGTTGAACCAGGTTTGGCAAAAGGCGGCAGAGATGCTGTTACCATTACTGCTGCAATATTTTTCATTTTAATCGCATCAAGCTCTGAGGTGGACAGGGTTATGCCGTTTCTGAGCATCATGTTGTAGATGGCCTGTCGGGTGAAACCCGATTTTTTCATATCATCACCGGTACCGTGGAGACCGGTAATAAGACCGTAGCCAATCAGCTGGTTTGTCCGAACTCCGCTCAGTTTTGCGATATCTTTAATCCGTGCACTGTTGCCTGCCAGAGGGAGGGCAATGATTAATGCCGCTGCCAGGCAGATGCTGAGGTATATTTTTTTCATAGTTCCGTTTGTGTTAAAAAAGCTGATGGGGAATTTTGGTTAAAATGGCCAGACATAATCCACGGCACGGCCCAGCCAGCCGGCTTTCTGTTTGTCACTGAGTATGCCTTTACCTGTATAGGTGATTCGGGCGTTTAAAATCTTGCTGGAATCCACCGTATTCAGAGAGGTTATATCCACAGGCCTGACGATCCCTGTGATATAGATAACCTGTACCTCATTGTTAACGGTAACTTCCTTGCCGCCTCTGATCTTTAGATTACCGTTGGAATAGGTACCAATCACCTGGGTGGTCAGTGAAGCAGTAAGGTTATCTGTGCGTATGGTGGTGCCGTTGCCGTCAAAGGTGTTTGAAAAATTGGCACTGATGAGATTGGAAAGTTCCGTATGGTCATTTTGGTCAAGAATTACATCAGCCTTTTCAAGCCCCAAAAGATTGGGAATGCCTGCTGCCCAGTTACTGGATCTTCCAGCTGTTGTTTTGGCTGCCTTTGTGGCTGTTGCTTTTTCAGCGATTGTGACAGTAACGATATCACCGACATTTCTGGCCTTGTGATCTGAGAACATGGAATTGTTGTTTGGAGACCAAAGCGACCCCTGTGATCTTTTCTTCAAATTGCTGCTATGAATTTCTTCCAGGGGTTCAGGTATTTTCTCAACTTCGGGGATAGTGTCTCTGGCACAGGAAGAGAGGCTTACGAGATAGAAGATAGAGAGTAAAAGAAGTATTGAATTTTTCATGATTAGATCACCACCTCTACGATTCCCGGTGCTGCAACCTTGCAGAAAATCAGCTTTCTGGAGCTTATGTTCTGTACGCGGATAATCTCATTCATCTTTCCGTTCATACGGGCAACACCCGATGCCGAGACAAACAGGCTGCCCTTTTGAACCACAATCTTGACAAGTTGATTTTTTACGATCACAGGGGGATATTCCACCAGTGATTTTTCAATGGCTGTATCCTGGTAGATCGAGCGTTTGAGCTTTTTACCAATGACATCGCGCATGGAGAAGAAGGGCTGCGACATTCTGCTTATATCTGTGGTAGTCATGGTTATCATCTCAGGTGTTATTATTGTTCCTCTTTGAAGATCATTCTTTGCCACCACTATCCTGGTGATTGCCTTGATATTACCTGTTACCCGCAGATTTTTACGGACACGGTTATCTACCTTGATGATTACTGAAAAATGGGAGCTTCCTATAATATCTGGATCTGAGGGACGAATCTCCCAGTCAATTTTTCCTTTTGGAAGGAAAAAAGGAAGAGGCTTTTTACTGGCGGTGAAGATGAGTTCAGCTTCGGGGAATAGCTCTTTTTTAGACGCAAGATAGGTGTCGATTTCCTTGAAAATATCTGATGCGGTGATTTCCATCCCCGCACGATGAACAGAAATAGTGGCAGAACCAAACCATCTGGTTGATCTGGGCAACGGATTTTTTCTAAGGATATCCCGTATCACTGTCTGACCAACGATCTGGCTGTTGCTGCCCGGTTTCGGTGCCTGTGCTACAACCACTTCGGTGAGCGCTTCGGTGAGTGGTGAGGTTTCGCTGAAATCAGCTATATCGCCAAGTACGACGAAATTATCTGCTACCTGTGCCTCTTTTTTGAAGGTTATATCAAGAGCAAACGACTGGTTTGCGAAAAAAATAATGATACATGTGAAAAAATATGTGAATAAATATCGCATAATTATACCAGTCTGTTGGTTGTCTGCATCATTTCATCAGAGGTCTGGATGGATTTTGAGTTAATCTCATAGGCCCTCTGTGCTGTGATCATATTGGCCATTTCCTGAACGATGTTCACATTTGATCCTTCCAGGAAGGTTTGGATAAGTTGACCGAAGCCGTCATCGCCCGGAGCGCCTATGGACGGTGTTCCTGAGGCGCCTGTTTCAAGGAATTGATTATTTCCGGTAGCTTCAAGGCCTGCCGCGTTTGTAAAAATAGCCAGCTCCAGGGTACCGATCTCTGTACTTTGACTTTCGCCTGCCAGTACCGCACTGACAACACCTGTTTCGCTGATGACAACACGGGAGGCACCTGTCGGGATAGTGAGCGAAGGCAGGACAGGGTATCCGTTGGAATTGGTGATTCTGCCTGCGGAGTCAAGCTTAAAGGCACCTTCTCTGGTATAGGAGATGTCCCCGTTGGGCAGTTGAATCTGGAAAAAACCGTCTCCCTCGATGGCCACATCCAGCTCGTTTTCTGTTTGAATAAGCTCACCCTGACTGAAAATCTTTGTAACAGCTGATGGACGAACGCCAAGTCCGACGAGAATACCTGTTGGGGATTCAGTATCCGCTGATGTCGGCGAGCCAGGCACTTTCAGGGTCTCATAGAGAAGATCCTGAAAATTATTGATACTCTTTTTAAAACCGGTGGTGCTGACGTTGGCCAGGTTATTCGCGATGATATCAATATTGAGCTGTTGCGAATTCATCCCGGTGGTGCCGGTGTACAGTGAGCGTATCATTTTGTTTTTTTCCTTTTATAGCAATATTGTTTACTTGATGAAATACAGTGTAACACTATGTGATATTCTTATGATTGTTACGTACACCATGAGCGCTATGAGATAGAACCCAGCTCTTCAAGTTTTTCTCCCAGGGTGGAATATCCTTTCAGTACATTATGATAGGTGGTGTACAATCTGTTCTCCTTGATCATATCGGCCATTTCCTCTGTCATGTTTACGTTTGAAACCTCCAGGCTGCCCTGGGATATGGAGAACCTTTCAGCAGGTATCTCTCCTGCTGTTTCGGGGAGTGCAAAGGTGGTATCTTCTCGTCGAATGAGTTCGCCTCGCTCCTCCACATCTACCACGGCCAGCTGGGCGATTTCAGCACTGTTTCCAGCTGCATCAACAGTGAAAATACGGCCCCTTGCATCAACTGTTATCTGTACAGCCTGAGCATTAGGGATTATTATTTCCCCGTTACCTGTATCAAGTACAGGTTTACCGGTATCCGTTACCAGTGTGCCCTTTTGATCGACGATGAAATTCCCGTTGCGGGTGAGAAGATCTTCTTCGAGGCCGCGTACCTTAAAAAATCCGTCACCTACAATAGCAAAATTGAAGGGATTATTTGTTTGTTGCAGCGCTCCCTGGGAAAAGTCGACATAGTTTTTTGCCACCCGATTGTAGTTGATTCCCTTAGCGTCCAGCATCTGCTTTTCTCCTTGAAGTATGGATTCAAAACTCATGCCATGCTTCTTGTAACCTGTGGTGGTAACATTGGCGAGATTGGCAGAAATGTTGGCAATATGTTGTTCACGTGCAATGGCAGCAGAAAGTGCACTGTATTTTCCAGAGACCATGAAAACTCTCCTTTGACAGTAATGTTTTTTGATACGTTTTTATCGGTATTTTCAATCTGTAACTTTAGAAAAAACAGGTGTTTTCCTGCCACTTTCTGCGTTTTTTTAAGTTATATTACTAATTGAAATAACAGCATGAAAAGATGCTCCTGTTTCTTTTGGAAATATACTCTATACGGATAGAAAAAAGATACATCTTGACCACCTCAGTGGTGGTCAGTTTATTGGCTCTACCAGGTTTTATTGAGCCAGATTTGCCAGTGTTACCAGCTGTTTTGCCTCCTGTGAAGAAATGGTCAGGATCGATGCAATATCAGAAGAGGATATGCCCTTGTGTGAAAGCGGGTGAACGTACTTGTATCTGTCAGGGATCGTGAGCATCTCTGGCGAGTGCTGGGCTTTTATCCGTGGTTTCTGTAAATGGGTTACGGTGTCAGCTTTTTTTAGTTCATCTTTAAACGCTGAAAGCTGTTTTTCGATACCCTGGAGTTTGGTTAATCTTTTTAAATTTTGATTATGTTCTCTTTGTACATTATCTCGTTCCATCTGCATCTCTTCAAATTTTTTCCGCATTTTTATACCATAGGTCAACTGCAGGATAGCGATAAGGAGTAAGATAGAAAAAATGGCAAGGTAATAGGTTGAAATGATCATATTTTTTCTGTTAATGGAGGTGTTGGCGTACCTTGTTTTTTAAATGGATAAGGGCCTGACTGTGTAGTTGAGAGACACGACCTTCAGAAACACCCAGTACTTCAGCGATTTCTTTTTGTGTCAATTCTTCGTAATAGTAGAGCGAGATAACATACCGCTCTTTTTCCGGCAGCTTGGAGAGGATATCTGCCAGTATATGTGTGACTTCACTGTTTTCAAACAGGTGTGCAGGAGAGCTGTCCTCTCTGGTATCTTCAAGGGTATCCATGAAACTGCGTCCCTCACCGGTGCTATCAAGCGCCTCGTTTAAACTGACGCAGCCTAAGTGACTTACCTGGGCGAGTGTATCCTGATACTCGGAAAGACTCATTTCCATTTCGTGAGCCATTTCCTCTTCACCGGGAGGTCTGCCCAGTTTTTTTTCAAGCGTAGCCATGGTTCGTGAAAGCCTGTTATATTTGTCTCGAAGGGTTCTGGAAAACCAGTCGAGTTTGCGCATCTCATCAAAAATGGCACCACGTATCCGATACTCTGCAAAGGTTTTAAACAGAATATTTTTTGTGGTATCAAACTTATTTGCAGCATCAATAAGTCCCATCATTCCTGCACTGCGCATATCATCACGATTCATGAATGAGGGTACCTGGGTGGTCATTCTGCCCACGAGAATATCGACGAGGCCAAGATTGTCCCGGATCAATTTTGATTTATCTTCTTTATGTAAGGTTTGCTGATAGACCATTGCGTCTCACTGATTCTTAATTGCCCATACGAAATAATTTTTTCCAGAAAAATTGGAGATTGCCCTTTGGTTCAGGCTGTTGGTCCCCGGTTATTATCCTGCCTGCAAGATTAACGAATGCCGCAGCTGTTGCAGAGTCTGGAAAAGATTCGACAATAACCTTCTGCCTCTTTATTGCGTCTATCATTTGCGGGTCTGCAGGTACAGAACCAAAATAGTCTATGGATATATCGAGATATCTGTTGGCGACCATGGTGATCTTTCGATAGACTTCCAGTGCCTCGTCATCTGATCTTGCCTGGTTGACAATGAGTGAAAAATGTTTTTCGTGATATTGGGTAGAAAGGAGTTTCATTAACGCATAGGCATCGGTTATTGCAGTTGGTTCAGGGGTTGTAACAACAAGAATTTCTTGCACTGCTGTATTGAAATATGTGACATTTTCAGATATGCCAGCTTCTGTATCAATGAGCACTACATCGAAGCTGTTATGCATATTATCCAGGCTCTCAAGCAGGTTCATTTTATGATGGTTTTCAAGTTTGGTGAAATTCTGAACACCTGAACCTGCCGGTAATATCTTGATATCATGGGGGCCTGTGATAAGAATATCTTCCAGGGTTTGCTTGCCAGAGAAAAAATGGTTCAGGTTATATTGCGGGGTCAGTCCAAAGATCACATCAATATTGGCAAGACCAAGATCGGCATCAAGAATAAGAATCTTTTTGCCAAGTTTTGCCAGGCTTACAGCGATGTTGGCTGTAACTGCAGTTTTGCCCACGCCACCTTTACCGCTGGTAACGGAAATAACCCGTGTAATACCTCCAGAGTCGGTCAAGAATGCACTATCACCATTACTGTCGTTCAAGGTGCGTAGTGATTCTGCCTGGTCAGGTGATGCTGTTTTAGAAGAAGAGTTCATAGATTCATTTCCTGTTCATACGGAATAATAAGTTGTGCCAGATCATTTCTGTTACTCTCAAGAATATCTTCTGGAACCCGCTGGCCATTGGTAATGTATGAAATCGGCAATCCTTTTTTTATCTGGGTGTTCAGGATAACACCAAGTGTGGCACATTCATCGGTTTTGGTAAAAAGTGTGCTCTCTATATTCATTATACTGAATTTATCGATGATGTTTACTATTTCTTCATCTTTCGTTGTCGCAGAGAGGACAAGATGGTTTTCAATCTGTAATGAAGGATGAAAGCAAGAGATAAGCTGCTCAATTCCTGAATCATCGAAATGGCTCCTGCCGGCAGTGTCTATCAATATGCAGTCTTTATCACTATGCTTGCTGATGGCCTCCTGCAGCTGACTGGCAGTTATGACCACCTCAACGGGCAGACGCATAATTTCACCATATACCTTCAGCTGTTCAACTGCGGCGATACGGTAAGTGTCTAAGGTAATAAGGGCTATTGATTTTGAAACATTTGCCATATGCTTTGCGGCAAGCTTGGCAATGGTTGTTGTTTTTCCCACACCTGTGGGACCGATCAGGGCAATACGTTTTTGTCCTGTTTGCTGGAAATCAATGGGTGATACAGTGAGAAGCTCTGAAAGCGTTGACTGAAGAAAGGGAATTACCACCTGTTCCTGCTCCCGTTCCTGTTCGGAAAGCTGTTCCTTTGCAAATGATGAGATCACCTGAACGGTCTCTCTGTTGATGCCATGTCTGTTGAGTAATGTGGCGACCAGATTTGTACTCTCATGTGAGTGCATGAAAGAATCAAGAGGTGACGTGAGAGCTTGTTGCTGGCCCTGTTGTCGGCTTGTTCGGTTTTGTTGTATTATCGGTTCTGCAACGGATTGCTGATCCTCAGGCTCGGGCTTTGATTTTATCCTGGAGATTTCATCGTGCAGGGATAATATCATGTTTTTCAGATCGTTTACCTGCTCCTGGAGTTGCGTGTTTCTTCTGTCTTTTGCGGAGTGTGGCTCTTCCGTATGCGTTTCTGTGTCATCTGGTTTATGCAAGAGATGGTTGCGAAAAGCTGCTGTCTCTTCCAAATGATCATGCTTTTGCATACTGTTTTGTTGGTATCTGTGGGCAGCCCTGCCTGGAAGCGTGGCGGAATGTGTTGTTTGTTTTGTTATCGTATGAGGTTGGAGCGGTGAGGTGGTTTCTGAAAAATCGTTATCGCGGGCTGCCGTGATTTCCAGCATCGGTTTTCCCAAAAAACCACGTTTTTTGTTTCTTACCGTCTTTGTGGAGAGAATAAGGGCATCCGGCCCTAATTCTTTTTTCACCATTCTCAGTCCGGTTGCCATATCAGGGGCTTCAAATACTTTAACTTGCATTGACAGTCACAGTACCAATGGATTTAATTTTAAGAGTAGTAGCAATTTCATTATGAGAAAGCACGGTGAGTGACGGATAGTATCTTTCAGTCAAGCTTCTCACATGAGGGCGTATCTGAGGATTGGCAAGAAGCGTGGGCTGTTGGCCGCCCTGGAATTTTTCAATTTCATGGCCAAGGGAATCGAGAATTTTCTGCGCCGTTGCTGGATCGATGGCCAGGTAGCTGCCCTGTTCGCGATGTTGGATTGAGTTTTTGATGGTGTTTTCAACGTCGCTTGCCAGGGTGATAAGAGGTATAACCCCGTCTATTGCCAATGCTGAACAAATGGAACGGGCCAGTGCGTGGCGTACATATTCGGTTAAGATATCTGTATCCTGGGTAACAGGAGCCCAGTCTGCCATGGTTTCAATAATTGTTCGTAAATCCCTGATGGAAACATGTTCTTTGAGAAGATTTTGCAATACCCGCATGATGGTGCCAAGTGAAAGTACCGCCGGGACAAGCTCCTCAATGAGTTTGGGATAGGATTTATGCAGGTTATCGAGAAGATCCTGGACTTCCTGCCTACCTATGAGTTCATGGGCATGTTTTTTGATGACCTCTGTTATATGGGTTGCAATAACTGTGGTGGGGTCAACAACTGTGTAGCCTGATATCTGCGCTCTTTCCTTTTTCTCCTCACTTATCCAAATAGCAGGCAGGCCAAAGGCCGGTTCCATTGTCGGGACACCCTGGATTGTTTCTGTGACGATACCTGGATCCATAGCCATGAGATGGCCTGGGAGAATTTCACCCTGGGCAACGTGAACGCCTTTAAGGGAAAAGGTGTACTGGTTGGGGTTGAGTTGGAGATTGTCCCGAATATGAACGGGAGGTACGATAAAGCCATTTGTAACAGCAAACTGTTTGCGAATCGACTGGATACGAGTGAGCAGTTCACCTTCCTGATTGGAGTCGACAAAGGGAATGAGACCATAGCCTACCTCCAGCTCAAGAAGATCCACATTGAGCATTTCCTCATAGTTGTCCTGTTCCTGCGGTGTCACCTCTTCAGGCATCTCCTCAATCTGATCTATTTCTTTTTTCTTTTCCTTTTCCAGTAAATATCCAAGTGCTGCCAGTGACAAGGAAAGTGCAACAAACGGCAGAAAAGGCAGACCCGGGATAAGGGCAAAGAAAAAGATTATTACACTAACACTCCATATGGCAATGGAGTTGGTGGAGAATTGTCTTTTCAGATCAGAGCCAAAATCATCTTTACCCGTGGAGCGTGTAACCAGAAGACCCGCTGATGTTGAAATAATCAATGCTGGAATCTGTCCGACAAGACCATCACCCACGGTGAGGATCGTGTAGTTCTGGGCGGCTTCGGCCATGGGCATGCCTTTTTGTACGACACCGATAACAAAGCCTGCACCTATATTTATCAATGTTATGATAATGCCTGCTATGGCATCGCCTTTCACAAATTTTGAGGCGCCATCCATTGCGCCATGAAAGGCTGATTCTTCGGCGACGCTTTCCCGCCTGGCTCTGGCTTCATCTTCATCTATCAATCCTGCGTTGAGATCTGCATCGATGGCCATCTGTTTACCTGGCATTCCATCGAGGGTGAACCTGGCTGCAACCTCAGCAACCCTGCCGGCACCTTTGGTGATAACCATGAAGTTGATGAGAACGAGGATTATGAAAATGACAATTCCTACCACATAATTACCACCTACCACAAACTGTCCAAAGGATTGAATGACAGCACCGGCGGCACCTGGCCCCGTATCTCCATTGAGTAAAATGAGTCTTGTGGAGGCAACATTTAAGGCAAGACGGAAAAGCGTGGTGGTAAGGAGAATAGAGGGAAAGATAGAAAATTCAACAGCCCGTACTGTATAGAGGGTGATCACAAGGATTAGTAGAGCCAGGGTAATATTGGTTGCAAGAAAGAAATCAAGTATCAGAGAGGGCAGGGGGATGATCATGATCAGCAGAATGGCGACAAGGCCAAATGATGCCATCACATCACTTCTTCCCAGCATTGCCTTGAGCTGGTCACGGTTGAATTGTGATTGTAGTTGTGCTATTTCCATTATCTCTTTTCATTTCTTTAATGAGTAGACGTGGGCAAGTATTTCTGCCACAGCCTTAAACAGCTCTTCAGGAATAGCCATTCCCAGATCAACCTGATGCAATAACCGCGCCACAGGAGGATTCTCCATGACAGGGACGTTGTTTTCTCTGGCAATCTTGCGGATATTCAAGGCGATGATCCCGCTTCCCTTTGCCACAACCAGAGGGGCATCCATCTTTTCTGCATCATATTTGAGAGCCACTGAAATATGGGTGGGGTTGGTTATCACCACATCTGAATCAGGCACTTCAGACATCATTCTTCTTCTGGCCATCTGGTGCTGTATTGAGCGTATCTGCTGTTTTACCAGCGGGTCACCCTCTGCCTCCTTAAATTCTTCCTTTACCTCCTGCTTTGTCATTTTCATCTTTTCTTCCATCTCATAGCGGACAAAGAGATAATCGATGAAGGCCAGAAAAATGAGAATAGCACAGATCTTGGCAAGTAGTATCGCTGCTGTTTTGGCAAGGAAGGTAAAGGCATCGAGTATAGTGGTATCAACAAGAATCAACGCTTCTTCAAAGGAATTAAATACAGTTGAGTAGGCCACATAGGCAATAAGGCTTACCTTGAAAATGGATTTTACCATTTCCATAAGCGATTTCTTTGATACCATACGAGCCATTCCGCTGATGGGATTGAGTTTTGTAAGATCCGGCTGGAGAGGTTTTGCCGTGAAAAGCCAGCCAATCTGAAAGTAAGAAGAAAACAGGCCTATCACAATAACAAGGAAGAGGAGTGGTGCCAGCAGGAGGCTTAGTTTACGGACGAGGGAGCTGAAAAGCAGCATGGTGGATTCCGGCGTTATAACCGTCTTATCGCTGCCAGCAAAAAGAAAACTGATTATGTGGGTAAATTCTGTAAAAAAATAGGGGAGATAGAAGAGCCAGAAAAGTAACAGTATTGTCAACATTGCAGCGGTCTGTACCTCTTTACTTTGAGCTACCTGCCCCTTGTTACGAAAATCTTCCCTGCGTTTTGCGGTAGCTTCTTCGGTTCGCTCGCCGGAAGATGATTCTTCTGCCATCTTTTATGCTTTTTTGTATATGATGAGGTTGTTTAAATACTGAGATTTAGACTGCTCTATCTCTTAAGCAAGATATATACCGATCATGAAAGCATTGCTTCCAGCTAGTGCAGAAGCTGGAGGATCGTCATAATCCGGTCAGGCAGGTTGTCAAATTCTCGACTGATTACGATTTTCAATAACCCCAATGTCAAACTTATGACAACAAAGGAGATGCCGATGTTCAGGGGAAAGGAGAGTAAAAAGACATTAAGCTGCGGAAAGGTGCGGGCCAGGACACCTAGGATGAGACTGGAGAGCAGTAAGATGGCCAGGACGGGAATACTGAACTGGGCTCCTAAAATGAACATCCTGGACGAAAGCTCCATGAGGAAAACAACAGCTTCACCTGAAAAATCGAGATTGCCCGGAGGGAGGATCTCATAGGAATGTACCGCGATTTTTATAAAGTAGTGATGGATATCTAAAGAGAGAAAGAGCAGGATGGCAAAAACGTTTTGAAACTGGGAGACAAGCGAGGTCTGGCGTTGACTTTGCGGATCGAAAACATTGGCAGCTGCAAAACCCATCTGATAGCCGATGACCGTGCCGCCGTATTCCACTGAGGTGAAAATAAGTCTAGCGATAAGCCCGACGAGCATGCCCAGAAGGAGTTCATTGATTATGAGCAGCAGAAAGGCCCCGGTGCTGAATTGAAAAGAGGCAATTTGGGGCTGCAGTATCGGGAAAAAGATAAGGGAGATGAAAAAGGCAAGAACCACTTTGATTCTGGCTGGAGCCTGCCCTGAAAAAAGTACCGGTATTGCTGCAAGAAAGCCACCTACACGTGAAAATATCACCATGAAGTTTTCTATCTGATCCACCGATATGAGAGAAAGTTCCATAGGCGTAGGGTAAACAGGTTGGGGCTAGAAGGTTGCCATCGTGTCAAATATCCCATAGGTAAAGCTGAGCATTGTTTCGATAATCCAGGGACCGAAGATCAACAGGGTGACAAAGACGGCGACTATCTTGGGAATAAAGGTCAGGGTTTGTTCATTGACCTGGGTGGCGGCCTGGAGAATGGATACGATAAGTCCAATGATCATTCCGGCAATGAGCATGGGAGCTGCGCACATTAAAATTGTCTGGATCGCCTTCTTACAAAGATTAACTGCAAATTCCGGTGACATGATTTTTATCCAAAACTTTTTATCAGTGATCCTGTTATAAGTCCCCAGCCGTCAACGAGGACAAAAAGCAGCAGCTTAAAGGGCATCGATATGATGACAGGCGGCAGCATCATCATTCCCATGGACATGAGAATAGAGGCAACAATCATATCAATGACCAGAAATGGGATATAGATCATAAAGCCCATTTGAAAGGCCCTCTTCAGCTCAGAGAGCATGAAGGCTGGAATCAGGGTCATGGTGGGGATGTCATCTCTGTTATTTGGCGCCTCTTTTAATGTGATATCACCAAGGAGCTGGAGCTCTTCCTCTATCACATGGGAAAACATGAAGTCCCGCATCGGTGCAATAGCTTTTTCAAGGGCCTCTTCCTGGCCTATCTCCTCACGCAGATAGGGCTGCAATGCCTGTTCATTGACGGCATTGATGGTGGGAGACATGACGTAGAAGGTGAGAAACAATGCCAGTCCGATGAGTACCTGGGTCGGGGGCATATTCTGGGTGCCCATGGCTTGCCGTACGAAGCCGAAAACGATTACAATCCTGGTAAAACAGGTGGTCATGAGTACAATCGCCGGTGCAACGGAAAGAACTGTCAGCAGTAGAAGGATCTGCAGCGCGTTGCTCACCTGGGTGGGTGAATTTGCATCTTCCACCCCCAGGGTGAGGGTTGGCAGTACTATCGCCTGGACGGTTACCGGAATAGCAAGGAGAAGAGCTGTTGATACAAAAAACAGCAGAGAACGTCCTCTCATGATGCTGCCTCATCTTCCTGCCTGTCAAGATATGAGGAAAACGTTGCTGACTGGACGGGAACGATGGTCGATATGGAATCGTGTCCTGTTCCAACCAGATATTCTTTTCCTCGTACTTCAATGAGGAGTATGGATTTTTTCGGCATGATATGTTTTATCTCAAGAATATTGATTAAACCTTTTTTCTGCTGCTGCAGCGGGGAAAAATGACGTTTGGCGATAATGAATATGACATAGATGATGGCACAGACAATTCCCAGTCCCCAGAGCATTCGTAATCCTGAGTTGAGCGGATCAAACTGATTCTCTGCTGCATACAGAGGGCTATTGTAAAGAAAAAGCAGTGTGATACCAAAAAGGTAAGGTTTCATGGAAGGTCTTTACCCAGTTTTTCTATTCTATCTGTTCTGCTGACAACATCAGTGAGTCTGATGCCAAATTTATCGCCTACAAGAACTGCTTCCCCTCTTGCGATAAGACGAGAATTTACATAGAGATCAAGTGGCTCACCAGCGAGTTTATCAAGCTCTATCACATATCCTTCAGACATAGATAACAGATCTTTTAAAAGGATTTTACAGCGCCCCACTTCCACTGAAATATTCAGTGGAATATCATAGAGAAAATCAAGCTCACGCGGCGCGTTCTGCCCGCTTTTCCCAGATGAATTGGCGGTGTCAGCTGGTGCGGTTGGCAGGTCAGTTTCCAGTAATTCTTTAATTTCTTCCGGGTCTGGTCTGACCATATTTTTTGATTCAGGTGTGTTCATCACCACTCCTTATAGTTTGACACTGGTAATATTTATAGCCTTTTTGCCATTATGCGTTCCAGGTATCGCATGGAATTTAGTTTGATTTCCTACGATTATATTGAGAGGTTTATTGGGATCGTAATCAATAAAAAGGATGTCTCCTCTCTGCATGGAGAGAATTTCCTTTACCGATATGTCTATGCAGCCGGACTGGGCAATGAGATCGATCTCTAGTTCCGACAGCTCCTGTTCAAGGTTTTCAGTCCATAACCCCTTTGTAGACTTTGTTACATTGAGCAAATCCTTCAGCCCCTGCTTGAGCGGGTCTATACTGGTAACAGGGAAAACCGCTTTGATTTCGCCTTGCAGGCTCCCTGTTCTAATCTCGAAGGTGCCAACAATGATTTCAGCATCCGGATCTGTTATGGAAACAAGACGGGAGTTGCTTTCAATTTTGATAACAGACGCGTCTAGCTCCAGGAGCTGCGAGAATGCCCTGTTGAGATCATCACATCCTTTTTCAATGATAGATTGTATGATCTGCAGCTCGATGCTGGTGAGTTTGCGATCCAGTTTGACAGGTTCTATTTCAGTGGAAGCTCCCAGCAGTATCTCCACCATAGTAAAACACATGGCGGAATCAATGAGAATGAGGGCTCCCTGTTTCAACGGGGAAACATCGAGGACTGCGATTGCCCCAACATCCTTGTTTTCCACGAGGAAATCAAAGAATTTGGCAGAATCCATCCCCGTTCTGGTTACAGAAAAGGTGCGTTGCAGGTGATTGGTGAAAGAGATACCGAGATTTTGGGCAAAATTATCCAGAATGATATCAAAGTTAGGGATTCTGCTCACCTCATCACGCAGGGCGTTTGCCTGCAAGAGGTCGAGAGGAGAACAGTCTTTATTGAAATTTGTCCCCTCCTTTTCCAGATCCAGGGAGACTTTGCCCGCTTTAATGGCCTGGAGCAGATCGGCTATTTCTTTCCTGTTGAGAATTGGTTCCACTCTATCACCTGTTACTGTACCACAAAATCTGTGAAGTAAATGGCTTTGATACGGCCTGTGTGGATTATTCTGTTCAATTTACTGAGAAGTTCTGCTTTAAGCTGTTTTTTTCCCTGTAAATCCTGAAGCTCATCAAATGTTTTATTACTGACAAGAAGCAGGATGGAATCACGTATTTGCGGCATTCTTGAAATGGCTTCCTCTTTTGCCATCTCATCTGAGAGTTCAAGTGTAAGAGATGCCTTCACATAGTGGTTGCTTTCACCGCTTATGATATTAACAATGAACTCTTTGATATCAATCATGGGCCCCACTTCAGCGTCATTTTCAAGTTTTGGCACGGGAACTGCTTGAGCTGTCTCTTTTCCCTCCTCAGGGGGAGGATCATCTTTCATAAAAACAAAAAATCCAACTGCTCCTCCTATGACGAGCAGGAGAACCAGCACAGCTGTAATAATAATGATGAGTAATTTTTTACTCTTTTTTCCGCCTTCACCTGATTCGGTTGTTTCTTTCTTTTCTGCCATAGGATCTACCTGAAACTCTTATCACTACTAAAATGGGATTTTAGAGGAGGAACTGGAGGTTGTTCCTTCCTCTGGACTCTTGTTGGATCGTAACACAAAATCGACACGACGATTTTGTGCCCTTCCTTCCTCTGTCGTGTTCTCTGCAATTGGTTTGGTCGAGCCATATCCTGTGGCTGCCATTCTTTCCAGAGGAAGCAGGTTGCTCTTTGTTAAAAAGCGTAGTACAGAAACTGACCTGGCAATTGACGTGTCCCATTTTTTCAGTTCAATGGGCGAACCAGATTGTGTATCTGTGTGTCCCTCAATGGTTATATTAAAGGGAAGGGGACGAATAATATCAGCTATGAAGCGTAATAAGGGATATGATTTTGGAGAAATTTTGGTTTCATTTTCTCCAAAAAGGATGGTGTCTTTAATGCGCAGTACGATGGTATCATTGTCCCTTTGTTCTATGTCCACACTCTGGGTAAGGTTGTTTGCGTCGATCTGGGTTTTGATCTTTTCATAAATTTTATGGGTCATTTCGCTGGCAACCGGAGCAAACTTTGAAATTGGCGGAGAGGGCAGAATGGGGATGGCAAATTCGACATGGGCAGGTCTGGAATGAATACCAAAGGCATCTTTTAAGGAACTTGATGCTTCGGTGAACTTCACCGGATCCATATTGGCCATGGAGAGCAAGAGAACGAAAAAGGTGAGAAGCAGGGTTACCATGTCAGAGTAGGTAACCATCCAGGCCGGGGCACCGCCTCCGCCGCCATCGTCTTTTTTCTTTCTGGAGCTTTTTTGTTCTTCTTCTGCCATAGTTTTTGTCTCCTTACTCACATATTACTTTTTAAAGGTTGACTCGCGTAATTTGGGAGCGATAAACGCATGAAGTTTTTGTTCCATTATGCGTGGATTTTCACCGGACAGGATTGATTGCATACCCTCGATGATAAGTGTTTTTACTAAAATTTCCGATTCAGATCGGGTCTTTAACTTCCCTGACATGGGGGTACAGAATACGTTTGCAATAACAGCGCCATAAAATGTTGTCAATAGAGCAACAGCCATCGCAGGGCCGATTGCTGCCGGGTCATCCATGGTTTGCAGCATCTGTACAAGACCGATCAGCGTGCCGATCATACCCATTGCAGGGGCATAGGCGGCGATAGCAAGGAAGATATTTGCCCCCTTTTCATGTCGCTGCTGGATATATTCAATCTCGGTCATCAGCATGCTGCGCAGGGTGTCAGGTTCTTGACCATCCACTGCCATTTGCATGGCTTTGACGAGAAACTCGTCTTCCACCTCATCCATTGCTCCTTGCAGGGCCAGGATTCCTTCTTTTCTGGCTTTGTTGGCAAAATCCATAAGCTGGACAATGAGATCGTTTATGGACTGCTCCTTGTATAACAGTGTTTTTTTTGCAACATTAAAGGCATCGAACACATCACTGAACGGATAATGTACAAGTGTGTTGCCCACCGTACCTCCAAAAACAATAACCAGGGAGGGAACATTGATAAAAATGGATAAGGGACCGCCCTGTAGAATACCTAGTAACATCAAGCCAAAAGCTGCAGCGATGCCGATTATCGTTGAAAGATCCAAAAATTATTCCTCCGATATTCTGGTTAGTTAGAAAGAAGTTGTGTAGCAATGAGTGTATTTTCTTAATAATTCAATACATAATAAATAATTTTAGATTGTAGAATGTAAAAACTCAAGGAGCAAAAATTGTTCCACCCAAAAAAATGTTGCAAATATGCAAATAAAAACTGAAGAGTGGAACCGGAATAGTGATTTGAATGAGCTGAACGTATAGAAAAGCGGGCGGATGGTAATGAGAAACACAAAAACTAAGAGATTATGGCCGCTGTATATACTGCATGCCGATACTGTCTGTATTCTCGGCATGCAGTCATAAAATTGACAGTGGTGTCGAATTGCCTACCGTTTTAAATTAATCAGTTCACCCAGCAGTTCATCAACGGTGGTTATGATCTTTGAGTTGGCCTGGAAGCCTCGTTGTACGGTGATCATGCTGACAAATTCCTTACCCATGTCGACGTTAGAC
>PDWJ01002825.1_pt1 | contig 17552 bp, 3 predicted proteins | sample 1430881 | NCBI WGS metagenome assembly PDWJ01 (sample SAMN01162460, study PRJNA174530) | Oral metagenome, whole genome shotgun sequencing project. | biome: Marine environment; feature: Marine mammal; material: Swab sample of the gingival sulcus; isolation source: swab sample of gingival sulcus...
GCCAATACTATCAGCACAAGCTGAATATGAAGGACCTGCCGTTACTTCTTTGGATATTCCTGTTATTTTAACCTCATCTGAAACATCAGGACATGAAGCGCTTTGAACCGTCCAAGTAAATGTAGTTGCTCCACCACCCGGCAAGTTTTGAACCTCTGTTACATTATTATTAGAATCGATAATCTTAACGGCAGGATTATTACATGTCCAATATCCTGTTTGTCCTCCTGCAAGCGGTGTTGCCGATAATGTTACTTCAGTTCCGCATATCGACCTATCTGTGCCTGCATAAGTGTCAGGTGCTATATTAGTAATTGATACATAATCTGATTTAGGACAAGCTCCCGCAGAGTTCCAAACTGTCCATTGGAAAGTTGTTACTCCCGGAGGGATAGTTACATTAGGGTTATGCAATGTGCTGCCCGCACCCAATAATGCCGCTCCATTGTCAGGCAATGCCGGTATTGTCCATACTCCTCTTTCTCCGGGTTGAAGCTCTGTTGCCGAAAGCTCAACATCATTTTCACAAACAGTTCTGTCGATACCTGCATTTACAAATTTCGGATTTTGATTTTCAATAGTAAACAGTTTATCGGTTGAACAACCTCCCGGCTCGGTAATAGTCCATTTTAACTGTACTAAACCGGGCTCAATAACTACTTCTGTATTATTCAATGTAGAATTATAACTAACTACAATACCCGATATTGTTGTCCACAAGCCTGATTCGCCACTTTGCGGCTCTTGAGCATCCATTGTAAATGTATTGCTACAGGCCGCAACATAAGCTGTTCCAATAGTATTCAATGGCTTACTGTTATTTATAATAACTTCATCTTTACTTGTACAACCATTATGGTTAACTGTCCATGTAAATTTAGTATTATCAATAGGCAAGCCCGTAACAACAGTAGAACTGTTATTTGGCGATTGTATGTCAATAGCGGGATCAGAAGAAGTGGTTGCCCAAACTCCCGTTGCTCCCGAAGCAATATCTTCAGCCGTTAATGTAATTACATCTGAACAGCCATGAGCTAAATCACCCGTTAAAATATGCGCATTAGGAACATAATGCCAAACTTTCACAGTATCAACATCGTTGCAAGAACCTAATTCAACTACCCATCTTAATGATGTTACTTTATTTGCTGCAAGATTTCTTACGATTGTAGAGAAAGAATTTGCATTATCAATACTCGGCGTTGAACCTACCGGAACATCTAAAAACTCCCAATGTCCTGTAACTCCTCCTGCTTGTAGTGCAGGGTCATCAGCCATAATATTTGCATAATTTTCACAAGTAAATACGCTGTCGTTAGATACATTAGCAAACACTTGATTATTGTAGATTGTTACTGTTGCATCAGCATCACAATCATCATCAATAGTCCACTTAAATATTGTTCGTCTATCATTTATTGTACTTAATCCACTAACATTTACCGAGAATAAAGAAGAGTTTGTTCCCAAAGCATCTGCACTTCCGTGAATAACTGTCCACTCTCCTATTCCTGTTCCTGTTCCAACCAGTGCAGGATTGGTTCCTGTTATTGTTGCTCTGCCGTCGCATACAGATGAAACATTGGCAGTGGCTGTTACCGAATATGAATTATTAGTAACTTCAACAGTATCTCTGCTTACACAACCTCCTTTTTCTATAAGCCAGATAAACTTATTGGAACTACCCGACAATACTGTAACATCTGTATTATTTGCCAATGAATTATGTATGGTTGATGTCATGTTTTCTTTTTCCCAATGTCCTACTCCTTCTGCCGGTATATTAGCCGCAAGAGTTACTGTACTGTTACAAGTTGATTGGTCGGGACCGGCATTTGCATCAGTTGGCAAATTATTGGTAATAATCACCTCATCTGAATCAGAACAAGAATTATGTGTAACTGTCCATGTAAATTCGTTGTTTCCTTTTATTAAATCTGACACAAAAGTATTATATGAATTTGCCGTTTTAATATCAACACTGCCTCCTGCTGATGTTACCCATGTACCTGTTCCTTGCAATGGCGGTACAGCATCTAATGTAACATAATCAACACAAGCCGTAGTTCTGTCTTGTCCTGCATTTGCATGTACCTCATCATTACGCACAATTACATTTGTAGGTACTGAACAAACCGCATCTGTTCCTGCTCCTTTTGTAATTGTCCAAGTAAATGTATTATTACCCAAAGACATGCCTGTTACAGTAGCATTTTCGAGTGTCTCACCAATTATAGTTCCCATTTTAGCGGGGTCTTTGGTCCAAAGTCCTGTTTCTCCTATTTCTAACGGACGACCGGAAGTCAATGATGCCGAACCGTCGCATGTATGCGGATCTGCACCTGCCGTAACATTTACAGGCTTATTATTTGTAATAGTAGCCCAATCGTCGACATCAGAACAAGATGATGTAGAATTAACTGTCCACTTAAACTTATATGTTTGTCCGTCTTGTATACCTGTAACTGTTGCAAGATAACTGCTTCCTACAATATGAGTAAGAGTCAGTGATGATGTCGGATCGTAGTCTATACTCCATGTACCGTTATTAGGAGCCGGGTCAACAGCCGATAATTCTCCTGTATTTCCGCATACATATATTTCATGCTTAGTTACCGAAGCATTAACAGATTTATTTGTTATTTTAAAGTCGGTAAAATCGGTACAGCCCTCGTCGTTAGACGTTACTGTCCAACGCAAAGTATGCTGAATACCTGTTGTTATATTTTGTATTTGTGTGTTTGGATTACTTGGTTCAACTATTACGATAGGCCCTGCTGAAGGCACTTGCGACCACTCTCCTGTAGCTCTGCCTCCAAGTATTGCCGAGTTGGCACTTAAAGTATAAGTACTGCCACAGTGGTCTACCGTTGCACTTCCGTTAAGGGCAGCTGTTACTTGATTGTTTATAACTTCTGCAACAGCGCTTGCTTCACAAAAGTCAGGATTAGAACCTCGTTGTTTTCTAACTGTCCACCTAAAATGAGTTGTACCTTGTACTACACCTGTAACACTTGTTATAGCACTATTTGAATTAACAATAGTTGCTAATGTACCATCATCATCAGACCATAAACCGATACCTTGTACGGGAACCACTGCTACCAAATTTGCAGTACTTGTACAATTTGTTGTTAAAGGTGTTATTACATTAGCCTCAACTTGGTGGTTGGTAATTGATATTTCCTTGCTGTCGGAACAAACATTAGAAGCACCTCTCTGTACTGTCCAAATATAGGTATGAGTTCCTATTGGAATATCCGTAACGGAAGTAGTTATATTAGTCGGACTAACTATTATTCCACCACTGCCCGGTTTTACAGACCAAACACCTGTTTCATCAGCTTGTAAAGTTGCTTGTAAACTTGCATTACCATCACATATATCGGAATTGACCGCAGTTGGCTGCATTGCAACAGGTCTGTTATTAGTTATTGTTACATCATCTGTTGCATCGGTGCATGAAGCATAAGCTGACTCAACATGCCAAGTAAATGTATACGAACCTTGTGTAAGACCTGTAACATAAGCTGTATTGTACGATGTTGAATTATAAATAGTTGCAGGATTTCCCGCAGTTTGTGTCCAGTAAGCTGTATTGCTACCCGGATCTGAAGCAACCAAATTGGCTTGATCGTTACATGTTTCAAAATCGTTCATTACGCTTGCTGTTACAGCAAGATTATTTATTACAACATTAGCTTGGTCGGTACAGCCCTCAGCATTTGATGTAACATGCCAAATAAGAGTATTACTACCCGGATCAAGCCCTGTTACAGATGAATTATATAAAGTTGAGTTTGCAATAATTGCTGTATTACCTACACTCTCCCAATAACCTGTTCCATAAGGACTTACATCTTGCCCCGGTAGTGCCGCATAAGTATCGTTACACGACTCTAAGTTGAAATCAATACCTGCATCTATTTGATTATTGGTAATTACCACAATATCAGATGCAGTACAAGGTGCACCACCGCCATATACTTTGTTTTTAGTAACAGTCCATTGGAATCTTGTTGTTCCCGTTCTTAAATTAGTAACAGTTGTTAAGTAATTAGCAGAACTACCAAAAATAGCAGTTGTATTATCCAAATCGTGCCAAGTTCCACTGCCTTGAGTTAATGCGGGATTATTTGCCAATAGACTTACTGCATCGGTACAATTTGTTGACTGAGCAGTGCCTGCATCAGCAACCACAGCATCGTTAGTAACTCTTAAATCGGCTGAACTTGTACATCCTTTATTTGTTACTGTCCATGTAAATATAGTTTCGCCAAGTGGCAAAGCTGTAACGTTTACAATATCATTTGTTTTATCACCAAGATATGTAACTCCTTTATTATCAGACCACTCCCCAACTCCTATCAGCGGTGAAACTTGTACCTGAACCTGTCCCGAATTAGAACAGAAAGATTTATCAGGTTCTACTAATGCAGGCGATGGTGTATCGTTCCATATATCAACTGATGAAGTTGCCGTACACAATCTACTAATGCCTCCACCTGCATCAAAATTTCTTGTCACTGTCCATATAAATGTAGTATTACCTTGTGATATATCAGTAACTACAGTATTATATAATGTTGCATTAGATATTGAAGCATTAGGCTTGCCATAAGCATTTTGAGTCCATACACCTGTTGCTCCATCGGTTGGCTCTACTGCTTTCAAAGTATAAGTATCTGAACATACATTATCTCCCAAACCTGCATCAGAAGTTACATAATTGTAGTAAATTCTAACTACATCATTAGGAGCACATATTCCATTATCAACAGTCCACCTAAACTCATTCCAAGCATTTGGTGTTAATCCGCGAACTATTGTATTGTAGGCTGTGGAATTATCAAAAGTACCTGTTCCTGTTCCTCCAAGTTCCCAATGCCCTGCTTGTCCTGTACCGGATTGCGGTTGTGAACCATCTAAGGTTGCAAAATTATCACAAACTACTTGGTCATTACCTGCTACAACAGCAAATGCTTTATTTTCAATTTCAACAAATTCTTCATCATTACATCCACCTTTGGTAATTCTCCACCTTAATTGGTTTGTTACAGTATTGCTTAAACCGGATATTGTAGCATCATATAACGATATATCTGTTGCAGGAGTAAAAGTAGCTGTACCTTGATGCACTGTCCACTCTCCCGTTGGTTGTACATGCCCCGGTCCTGCGTAGAAATTAGTTGGATTTGTACCTTGTAATTGAATAGTTCCATCACAAGTTGTACGATTAGGCATTGGGTCTACTTCTACATAGTTGTTAGTAACTGTTACATAATCAACAGAAGCCGGACAATCAGGATGTGCTTTTATTGCCCACTCAAAAGTAATTCTATCACGACCTAAACTGGTTACTCCTGTTTCGTTGCTGTGTTCGTTTAGTATAGTACCTCCGCCTGAACCACTTTGTGAGAAAACACGCCAAGTACCTATTCCATTGTTTGCAACACTTGCCCCTTTTAATACAAATGTTTCGGTAGGTGATGTACATGTGGATTTATCATTACCTGCATCTGCACTATCAGGAATAAATACATGAACATCTATAAGATCCTCTGCATGACATTGAACGCCATTTTGTACCTTACTATATAATGTCCACCTAAAAGTATTGACACCTCTACCCATATCGGTAACCAGTGTTTGATTAGAACTTGCACTATGAATTTGAATACTTGCATCACCCACTGCACGAGTCCATACGCCTGACTCTCCCTCAATAGGATTAGGAGGTGTTGCTGTTAATGTAACTTGTGAGCGTGGTGTTTGTGTTTCAAATCCGCAAACACGAGGTATGTCAGCTCCTGCATTAGCTGTTACACTGTTATTGTATACCATAACATTTGCTTCTTCTCTACAGTCACCTTTTTCAACCACCCATTTGAATTCATTTTGCCCCGAACTTAGTCCATTTACTCGAGTAACATTAGACGATGGGCTTGTAAAAGTTCCTGTACCATAACTACCTACTTCCCAATGGCCTACACCTCTACCTGTAGTAATCGGGTTTCCGTTTAGCTCTATCCAGTCTTTACAAATTACTTGCTCGGGGGCTTGCGCTATATTTGGGTCTTGAGGATTATTATTTACAACAGTGAATAATGCTTCGGCATCGCAATCACCATTGGTAATTCGCCAATAAAAAGTATTTTCATTCTGTCCTAAACCTGTGATTAAAGTCTGATTATTGCTTGGGGAGTGTATCACTACCGACACTCCTCCCGCACTATTTACCCACACACCTGTTTCGTCGGGCTTAAGAACACTTCCTATGGCTGTAACTTGATCGTCGCACACAGGAGGATGTGGTGTAACTGTTGCAATTATAGAACGCTCGTATATTGTCATTTCGTCATATAATTCACAAGTTTTGGTTTTACCGTTATTTGGATCGACATAAGTATTAACAACAGTCCACCTTACTGTATTATTAGAACCTTTCTGAAGATTATCAACAGTTACAGTACAATCATAATCCTGACAAGTAGCATCAGAAAATACTATTGAAGAAGGAACTGCACTCCAATATCCTTCTCCTATTATAGGTCGGTCTGCTCCTACATCAACAGAAGCATCACAAACTCTATCTGTGTGAGTATTAATATTTGCATTTGAAGGTAGGGCATTTACAACTCCTACAACATCAGTTGCTATACATTTTCTATTGGCAGTACCCGGTTGTCCGTTATCGTATGTTACCGTCCATCTAAAAATATTTCGTCCGTAACCCAAACTTGTAACCATTGTAGAATTAAAAGTGGCATTAGCAAAATTTCCACTTCCTTGGTCAATAGACCAACGACCTTTCACACTTTCAGGAGGAGTAAGCGCACCGAAAGAAGTTTCAGGCGAAGTTGCTGTCATTCTATCAAAAGTTGCACAAACATATTTTTCTTCTCCGGCATTTGGTCTTTGTCCGGCCATCATAAGACTATTCATTTCAGTCTCGTCCCATACTTCGCACGTTATTGCAAGGTCTGGATGCTGATATACCTGATGTGCTGCACCCGGACCAAATTCATTACGTTTTGTCCATCTAAAAGTGGTTACACTACTTTGTAATCCTTGAACATAAGAATTATACAAGGCAGGGTTAGAAATAGCAATAGAAGGTGGTGGCGGAGTTGGCGCTACAACAGACCACTGATGAAAATATGCCCCACTTCCGTGATCGAGTGCATTTAGGTGCCCCTCATCTAAACATACATCTTGATCAGGACCTGCATTTGCTGCGTAAGGAGCAGCATTTATTATATCAACCTCATCGTAAGCCTGACAATTTTTATATGTTACAGTCCAACGGAATGTGTTAATTGTTGGGTGGCTATCCCACGGATTATCACCATCATTTCTAACATAATGCTGTAAGTCTGTTATTTTAGGATTAGTAAGTGTACTTGCTTCAAGAAAGGTAGCAGAACCTGCTTCTATTGACCATATTCCTGTTTCACCACGTGAATATTGAGGTGTACTTCCTTGCAATCCTTGAAACAGTTCTTGATAACTGTTAAAATCAATACCGCAAAATATAGTATCACGTCCTGCTGATACATTTCTTATTGTATCATTGCTTATGTTCACTACATCTACATCGGTACATTGTCCGTTAGAAACAGTCCAAATGAGTTGATTGTTATTGTCTGATAAATTAGTAACTACGGCATCTTCAGTAGTATTATTAGGTAAAAAAGTTGCAGGGGAACCGGAAACTCCTGTCCAAGTTCCTGTTGCCACCAAAATGGTACCGGCAGGATCGCCAACATTAATAGTTGCTCCTGAAGTAATGTGTCCATTTAGATTATAAGAACCATTACAAGTATAATCATCTACACCTGCGCTTGCTTTCACACTGAAATTTCTTACTCGCACATCTGCACTTACCGAACAACCTCCATCTGTAATAGTCCATAAGTATTCATTTCTGCCTAAACCCATATTTCGAACTGTTGTATTATATTCGGTATCATTATCAAAAGTACCAAAACCTGTCAACACAGTCCATGTACCTATTGCGGTAGGCGATATAGTTTGCGGATTGGTTGCTCCACTAAATGAGTATGTATCCGAACACAAATTACCTACGCCAAAAGGATCAGAACCTGCGGTAATTGTAGCAGGCATTTTACGATACTCAACAACTACTTCATCTCTACTTGTACAGCCGGCTTTAGAAACAGTCCAAGTTAAGGTATTATAGCCTTGTGGCAGGGGTCGTACATTTGTAAGGTGTGCATTCGGGTTTCCAAATATTAAAGACGGATTAGATGATGACCAAGTGCCTGTTTCGCCCGGTGCCGGCTGAGATGCCGTCAATCCTATCAAATCGTTAGTTCGCTCGCTACAGATAGTCTTATCAGGGCCTGCATAAGCTGTGGTTGGTTGGTCATTGTATATGGTTACTTCGCCGTAAGCATTGGCACATGTACCTGCACCACCGGTTACTGTCCATCTAAATGTGTGAGCACCCGGCACAACTTCTACTGTTATATTTGAGTTATTAGGATTCGTAAATGTCGGGGCTTGCGGACCTGCTACATAAGTCCATAAACCTGTTGCACCTGCGGGTAAGTCTCCGTGTAAATCAAATGTAGCATTTCTATTAGTTGGGTTTGGGTCTCCTGCTACAGCATCATCGGCACACTTTCTATCTATGCCACCCACGGCAACGGCAGAAACTGAATTGGGACTTCTGATAACTGTTATTTGAATATCATCAGAACAAGAGGCTCCTTGTTCTACATGCCAATTTAAAGTGTATGTGACATTTGGTTCTAAGCCTGTTATTGTAGATACCGGATTAGTAGGGTCGGTAATATTGGCTGTTCCTGCAGCTCCTATAAAAGACCAAGAACCTGTCTCGCCAGACTGCAATGTAGCATTTAAACTTGCAACCGCATCACAAGTTGTAATGTCAGAAGCTTGAGCAACAACTGTATTATTGGTAATAGTTGCAGATGCTGATGCACTACAACCACTTGCTGTGTGCGTAATTGTCCAAGTGAAAGTATAAGTACCTTTTTCAAGACCTGTTACTAAGGTCTCATTGCTGTTTATGTTTACAAATGTGGGGGTTCCGGGTCCTGAATACGTCCATGCTCCTACATATCCGCCTGTGGGAACAGCAGAACCTTGTAGGTTAATCTGATTATTATTACAAACCGTTGTACCATTACCTGCAACGCTTACACCTGTGGGAGTGTTGTTTCTTATATTAATCTCGTCATAGTCTTCGCATCCGGCAGGGCCACCACTTATTGTCCAACGTAGTGTTTTTGTGGTCATCGGCGGTATACCCGAAACTGTGGCATTAGGGTCGTTTATATTGGGGGAGTAGGTAAGCGCAGCTCCTCCATTTGTCCATGTTCCTGTAAGAGGTGAAGGATTTGTTGCACTCAAAGAGGCAGAACTGCAAGTTGCATTATCAGGCATATCGGAGCCTGCATTAGCTTCGTGCCTTGTAATGGTTATTGTTGAGGGTGCTCCTGTAGTAGGTGTCCATATTAATGTATTAGCACCAACATTTAAACCCGTTACATCTGATGTAGGGTTTGTAGGGTTAGTTATCGTGACACCTGTAGTAGAAGTTGTCCAAAGTCCTGTGCCTGTAGCATCTAATATGGCATGGTCGCATGCTACATCTTGATTTGTCTGTCCGTATACATTACTATTTGCTACAAAAAGCAATAATGATAGTAGTGCAATTCCTGTTTTTAATAATTTATTATACCGTCCCACAGCTTTATATTTTAAAAGGGTTAAATTTTATTCAATTAGCAATTCAATTAGCAATTAGTAATTAGCAATTAGTAATTAGTAATTAGTAATTAAGAATTATCCATTATCAATTATCCATTATTAATTGTTCATTATTCTGTAACGATTGTATTGATTATATTGTTGTGTCGTTACTACTATTTATATTATGGTAATTCTTCATAACTTGAGTATGAGCCTAAGTTAGGCGTTTTGAATGTTGTTATATTAGCACCACTTCTTGTTGAAGTGTTTGAATTGATTGTTAGATTTGTAATATTGTGTGTGCATTTTATTAAAAATAAACCTCCACCGGCACCGTTTACGTGCAATGCTTTGTTTCCTGTTATGGTAACATTATTCATTATTAAATGAGATGTGGCTGCAAACAAGCCTCCTCCGTAGTTACCTGTTTCGTTTCCTGTTATAGAAACATTATTTAATTCAATGGTAGAATTATCAATGGCTATTCCTCCTCCGCGATATATTAATGCTTTATTTGTTAGCACTTCAACATTATTTAACACAGAGTTTGAGTTTTTTAAATAAATTCCGCCTCCTGATGCTCCTGTTAAACCTTCGGCCTGTACCTCGTTATCCCGGATAATAAGATTAGATAGTGTTGGGCTTGCTCCATTGCAATATATTCCTCCGCCATATCGTGCTTGAGGTGCATAAACACCGGGATTGGCAAGTGTTCCTATTCCGCCACTTATGGTAAGGCTGCTGAGTAATGTACTTGCTGTTTCGCCATTATTAAACACTACAACTGAACCTGTTCCCGTCCCTTGTATTTTCACTAAATTAGGATCGGCACTATTACCTACTACTTCCACATTTTTACCTTGAAAATCAATGTTTTGATTATAAGTTCCATTGGCAAGTTGTATTCTACTATGAGGAATAGCTGCTGTTATTGCATCGTTAATACCATCGGTAGGTACTAAAAAGTAAACTTTTACAATATTAATATAGAATGTTACAGGCGCAGTTTGCTCAGGTGCAGGTGAGCCATTATCTTTTAAATATACTGTAACTTCTGCTGTTCCGCTTTTGTGTGCCTTTACCTTATAAGTTAATACTCCCGTAGGTGATATTGAGGGTTGTGTTACAAATAAAGAGTTGTCATCATTAGTTACTACAAAATCAACATTTTGTGAGGTCTCCTCCCCTGCTCCGGCAGTTATATTTGTAGCCCAAGGCACTGAAAATTCGGTATCGGTTTCTACTCCATACACTTTTTGGTCGCCGCCCGCCGTAAAACTTGGCGCCTCGTTTATTTCGTTTACCGTTATTGTAAATGTTTGATTAGCACTTATTTCAGCAGGAGAGCCATTATCACTTAATGATACCGTTACGGTAGATGTTCCATGTGCATGTTGTGCAGGTGTGTAGCTTAATGTTCCGTCTGATGCAATAGTGGGTTGAACACTAAATAATGTAGGATTATCAGAATTTACATTAAATGTAAGTGTTTGTGTAGATTCTTCGTCGGGTCCTCCTGCACTTATGCCTGTTGCCCAAGCACTTACGGTTACTACCCCACAGTTTTCATCTACTACTTGATTAGCACCCACAGTAAAATAAGGCACGCTGTTTACGGGTATTATGTCTATTGTCATAGTATTTGGCGGATTGCTGCTTGCTGTTCCGTCGCTTACTGTAAAGTTAAATGATTGATTGTCGTTATTGTTGTCTTCGGGCTTGTATTTTAATTTACTCACATTTGCTTTAGGTACATCACTACCGGCTGAAAGTGCGGTTTCCGAACCGTCTACTACTCCATTATTATTGGCATCGACCCATAAAACTCCTTTAGGAGGTACATTTGCACAAGTTATGTGATGAAGCTGATTTCCCATATCAACATCATGAAATTCAAAATGTCCCAAGTTAAAAGTAAAAACTTGATTTTCATTTATTGTTACTGTTTTATCGGCTGATGTTGGTTCATCATTAACTGAGTGTACTTTGATTAAGAAGTACATTCCACTACTAAGCGGATACTTAAGAGGTGGAGTTTCTTCATCATATAGAGAAATATGAATTGCGGAGCTACCACTCGCATTAGGTTTTACAGTATAACTTAAATCGCCTGCCAAAGACATAGTCGGCTGTACACTAAATAGATTAGGATTATCTACAACAATGTCAAAATGAAGCGATTGACCGGTTTCGTCGGGTCCTCCGGCTCTTATATCGGTAGCCCAACCGCTTATAGTTTGTGGTCCGGCATCTTCATTTATGGTTATTTCGCTACTTCCGTATGCTCTTTTAAAAAACGGATTACTGTTTACGGGATTTATATTTATTGTCGTGGTATTGGCAGGGCTGCTGCTTGCTGTTCCGTCGCTTACCGTAAATTTGAATATTTGGTTGGTATTATCATCCGGTACAGAACGAAAACTTAATTGTGCTAAATTAGCCTGACTTACAACAGTACCGTTGTAAATTTTGGTTTCTCCTGTATTATGAACTCCATTATTATCTGCATCTAACCAAAATAATCCTGCAGGTGTTAATGAGAACCTTACACTATGTAAATTGTCTCCTGCATCGGCATCGGAAAACGGGAAATCCGAAGCACTAAATTTATAGGTTGCATTTTCATCAACTGTTATTGAATTATCGGCTGATGTTGGTACGTCGTTAATGGAGTTTACTGTTATTGTAAATGTTTCGGCAGAACTTATTCCGGCAGGCGAACCGTTATCACTTAAAGTTACCGTAACTGTGGAACTTCCGTGTTGATTTGGAGCAGGTGTATAGCTTAATGTTCCGGCAGAAGATATTGTTGGTGATGAGCTAAATAATGATATGTTGGTAGCACTGATATTAAATGTTAATGTTTGTCCACTCTCATCAGCACCTCCATTTTTAATGGTGTGTGCAAAACCTGCTATGGTTTTTGCTCCACAGTCTTCATCTACGGTTTGGTTTCCTAAAATTGCAAATGAAGGGGCATCGTTGACAGCATGAACCCTTACAGTCATTGTTCCGATATTATCACTTATTCCATCATGTCCGTCGTCTACTCTAAATGTGAAAGTAAAATCGCCACTTTCATTTACAGGTGGTGTGAATTTTAATTTTCCTGCATTAATATCGGCAACATCAATAGTTTGACCGGGAGATACGTTTACACCATTTAACTTTAGTAAATCACTATCGGTGGTAGTAGTTACTATGATTACCGATGTTAATGGATCTGATTCTGTATCATAACATGGAAACATTGAACTTTCGAAAGTCAAAACAACATCTTCATTTAAATGTTCAGTATGATTTCCCGTTGTAGGTTTATGCTGCGCAAATATTGCCGTAGAGTAGGCTATTAGTATTAATAACAGTATTTTTTTCATTTCAAAATTATTCAGTTAATTAATTTAAATTCGTTTCACCAATCATTAAACCGCTGTTAATTAGCTGTTTACCGGTTTACACCTGAAAACAACAAGGGCTTATATTACTTAGACTAATATGTTTATAAAAAAGTTGCACGCAGGAAATTAAAAAGTCGGAAGACCGAAGTCGGGAGACCGAAGTCGGGAGACCGAAGTCGGAAGACCGAAGTCGGGAGACCGAAGTCGGAAGTTGGCAATTAGGACTTTTTTCCTGCGACAAAGATAAAAATTTTACCAAAAAATAGCTTGGTATTATTAACGGTAAATATGTAATATCTATTGTAATGCGAATTAAGAATTAAAAGTTAAAAGTTAAGAATTAAAAATTTAGAGTTTTTAACCGCAAAGAGCGCAAATAATATTTCGCCAAGGTCGCAAAGAAAATTAAAAATTATTTTGTTTGCGGCAATTTTATTTAATCGCAAATAATACCAACAAATGTTCCCATAAGAAAATACCCACAATTTTGCTTACGCTGCATTGTGGGCTATTGGTGTGTCGTGCATTATAATACCCACAATTTCGCTGCGCTGCATTGTGGGGGTGTCGTTGTGGTGATAGAGACGTTTCGTGAAACATGATAGAGAGACGTTTCGTGAAACGTCTCTACAATTACAATTTATTGATTTAGTAGTCGGCTTGTGGAGGTTATTAGGTTTTTGTTATACAATATTTCTATTTGGTCTTTGTATTTTTTGGTTATAAAGCTACGCTTTAATTTTAAGGTTGGTGTTAATTCTCCACTCTCTGTTGTCCACTCTTGCTCTATTAATTCAAATTTTTTGATTTGCTCGTGTTGTCCTAATTCCTTATTGAATTTGTTAATTTCTTTTCGTATTCTGTCTATGACTTTTTGGTGTTTTATTAATTTTTTGTTGTCTCTGAATTTAACATCGTGCAGCATACACCAACCATGTAAATATTCAAAAGCAGGGCAAAGCAATGCAGTTACAAATTTTTCGTTTTCGCCAACTATCATAACTTGCTCTATAAAAGGCGATTCTTTAATCTTATTTTCAATTAACTGCGGGTGAATGTATTTACCGGTTGAAAGTTTAAACATTGATTTTTTGCGGTCGGTAATTTTCAACATATTATGCTCAAGAATAACTCCTATGTCGCCCGTGTGGAAATATCCGTCTTCGTCAATTACTTCTTTGGTTGCTTCAGGGTCTTTGTAATAGCCTAACATAACACTTGGTCCTTTAACTAATATTTCACCGTCTTCGGCAATTTTTACATCTAAGTTTTCTAAAATAGCACCTACTGAACCAAATTGTAAATATGGATAATAGTGCATACTAACCGCAATAACAGGAGATGTTTCGGTTAATCCGTAACCTTCTTGAACGATTAAGCCCGCAGCATGAAATATTTTTGCAAGTCGAGGCTGCAATGCTGCTCCTCCCGATACTATAAATTTTATATTGCCTCCAAGTGCTTCGCGCCATTTATGAAATACCAATTTATTGGCAATTTTTAATTGTAGATTGTAAAACCAACCATTGGCATTGTTTAACTCGTATCGTAAGCCCAAATGTACTGCCCAGAAAAATATCTGTTTTTTTATACCTTTTAAACTTCTTCCGTTTAATATAATTTTATCGTAAAGTTTTTCTAACACACGTGGTACACTGTTAAATGCGGCGGGTTTTATTTCTCGAATGTTTGTAATTACTGTTTCGGCACTTTCGGCATAATACACTGAATTACCATTGTATTGAAATAAATAATTAACCATTCTTTCGTAAACATGACATAAGGGCAAAAAACTTAACATTATATCACCGGGTACGGCATTTATGCGCTTGACTGTAGCCAAAACATTACTTACAAAATTTTTATGCGATAGCATGACTCCTTTGGGAGTTCCCGTAGTGCCTGATGTGTAAATTATTGAACAAAGATCATCGGGTTTGATATTCGCTTTTAGTTCTTCGAGTTGGTTTAATCGTTTTTCTTTATTTTGTTCGCCTAATTCAATAATTTCTTTCCAGTTGGCAACATTCTCAATGGCATCAAATGAATACACTTTTTCTATAGCAGTAATTCCCTCAACCACCTCCTTAACTCTGTTGTATACTTTTTTGGAAGATATTATGAGAACTTTTGCATCGGAATGTTGCAAGACATAAGATAATTCCTCCCTGCCCATGTTAGGGTAAATGGGTATATGAACAGCTGCTGCTTGTGCAATCCCCATATCCATCATGTTCCACTCGGGACGGTTATTAGATATGGTTGCTATTTTTGTGCCATTGCCCAAATTCAACTCTAATAAACCCATGGCAAATGCCTGCGCTGTGTCTTTGTATTGTTTTGTGCTGAATTTATCCCACTTTCTGTTACGCTTTACTGCCAGAAAATCGTCTCTCTGAAATTTTTGCGATACGTATTCTAATATGTCAAAGGTTCTTGTTACTTCCATTTTTATTAATGTGATAATTCGTTAATGTGATAATGTGTTAATTAGCTAATTAATTCATTTGCTAATTTGCTAATTATTTTTTTTGCGTTTTTTGTATTTGCGTTTTTTTTCAGGTTTTTCAGGATTGTATTTAGGGCTTTTACCTATTTCGGGTGGTGTAGGTAGTTTTAGTATTTCTTCTGTAATTAAATTTTCTATTCTTTGAAACTTTAGTTGGTCTTTTTTATTTATAAAAGTTATTGCTATTCCCGATGCTTTGGCACGAGCCGTACGACCAATTCTGTGAACATAGTCCTCTGCATCGTTGGGTACATCAAAATTAATTACTAAATCAATATCTGTAATATCAATTCCTCTTGAAACAATATCGGTAGCTACAAGAACTTGCTTTTTTCTGTTACGAAAATCCAGTAATACGCTTTCTCTTTCATGTTGCTCTAAATCGGAGTGTATTTCGCCTGCCGAAAGACCAAGATTGTGCAAAGCAGCTCTTATTTCTTTTACGTTTTTCTTGGTTGCCGAAAAAATTAATATGCTATTTAATTCTTTGCCCTTTACAAGCTGCCGGATTAGGGCAACCTTGTTCTCATCATGTACTAAATATGCAATCTGTAATATGTTTTCGGCAGGTTTTGAAATTGCAAGGTTGATTTCTACAGGTTCATTAAGTAACTTTCTGGCAAGCATCCTGATTTTGTCAGGCATGGTTGCCGAAAACATAAGTGTTTGCTTTTTATTGGGAATAAAACTATTCACTTTCATTATGTCGTCATAAAAGCCCATGTCTAACATTCTGTCGGCTTCGTCTAAAATCAAATGTTTGATGGTGCTAAAATCGACATAACCAAAGTTTAAATGTGATAATAAGCGTCCGGGTGTTGCAATAACTATATCGGCACCTTTTACCATCGCCTGTTTTTGAGTAGTCCAAATATCAGCATCGCCGCCCCCGTAAACCGCTATGGAAGATATATCAACAAAATAGCTAAATCCTTGAAGCTGTCGGTCTATTTGAAGAGCCAGCTCACGCGTAGGTACTAATATTAAGGTGTCGATATTACCGTCGTTTTTTACAGATAACTTGTGTAATACAGGTAGTAGATATGCAGCGGTTTTGCCTGTTCCTGTTTGCGCACAAGCAATTATATCTTTATTGTCAATGATTTTTGGGATTGCTAACTCCTGAATTGGAGTGGCATCTTCAAAGCCCATTGCTTCAATGCTTTGGTTAAGTTGTGGTGAAAGGTGAAAGTCTTTAAATTTCAAGATTAAATAGTTAAATGGTGAAAGTGAAAAGGTAAAGGGAAAGTGGAAAGGTAAAAGTGGAAAGATGTAATAAGATAATGGACAATTCATTATTATTTATAAATTGTCCATTATCAATTATCCACTATCCTAAGTAACTTTTTAATAAATTGCTTCGTGAAGTGTTGCGCAATCTTCTAATTGCTTTTTCTCTTATTTGTCGCACTCTCTCACGTGTAAGTCCGAATTTGTCTCCTATTTCCTCTAATGACATTTCGGGTATTCCTATTCCGAAAGATAGTTTCAAAATTTGTCTTTCTCTGTCGGTTAAAGTAGAAAATGCACGTTCTATTTCTTTGCTTAATGATTCGTTTATTAAGCCTCTATCAGCTACCGGAGAGTCTGCATTTTCCAATACGTCTAACAAACTGCTGTCTTCGCCATCTGCAAATGGAGCATCAACCGAAACATGCCTGCCCGATACTCTCATGGTATCCATTATTTTTTCTCTTGGCAATTCAAGTATTTTTGCCAGTTCCTCTGAGGTTGGGCGGCGCTGATGTTCCTGTTCAAACTCTGCTATTGCTTTGTTGTACTTACTCAACGAACTAACTTGATTTAAGGGCAATCGTACTATTCTCGACTGCTCATTAATTGCTTGCATTATTGATTGACGTATCCACCATACTGCATAGGATATAAATTTGAATCCTCTT
>PDWJ01002944.1_pt1 | contig 17551 bp, 16 predicted proteins | sample 1430881 | NCBI WGS metagenome assembly PDWJ01 (sample SAMN01162460, study PRJNA174530) | Oral metagenome, whole genome shotgun sequencing project. | biome: Marine environment; feature: Marine mammal; material: Swab sample of the gingival sulcus; isolation source: swab sample of gingival sulcus...
GCCTTGAAGCACACCTTGGTTCCCGCCTCAGCACTGTTGTCCAGAGAGGCGTCAAGGTAGTCGTCACCCTCAAACTCACCCTCGATCAAACGGGTGGCAAACGCATGATCCACACCCTTCTTAAAGGGCGAGACAAACTCCGGGCGATCCATCAGCGAGCGGCGTGCATACGTCTCCTCAAAGGACTCGTCCACACAGTCGCGGTCAAGGAAATACCCGTCGCCCCCATTTGCAAGCTCAAGCTCGTCCCTGTCATTCACGGTAGCTCCGTCTGCCGACACGGCTACGAAGTTTCCCTTCTTGGCGAGGACATTAAGAATCCCGCTCACTCCGTCCTCCTTGGAGGTGATCGTGGCTACTACTAATGGTTTGTTTACTACGGACATGGCTTTGCTAGGTGGGTGTTATCTGGATGGTTATGGTTTCTCCGGGATTCCGGCTGGCTTAGAAAATAAAGGGTTTGCCCTCCCCTCCGGCATTATTCTCGCCGGACGGCCCATGGGCTGGCGGTGTGGCAGGTGGCACGTCACCCCGGGACGCCCTGCCGCTGGCTTCACCGGCAGGTGCCTCGTTTTTACCGGAACTTCTTCCGGCCAGCGCGGCGATCGTCTTCACACTGTTCTCAAAGGCGGCATCCCCCTCCGCGTCATAACCCTGGGAAAGAATGTTTACATAGGCATCCGGAGAGGCGTCCGCACTGATGCCGTTTTCCTCAAGCGTGGCTACCCGCGCAGCGAGTGTCCGCACCCTTGCCTCGTAATCCCCGGCAAGCAAGTCCTCGTCCTTCATCGCCCTGGCTGCATGCTCACCGTGGGCGGCTGCCACCTCTGCACGTCTGGTGCTGGCAAGCTCCGCACGGGCACGCACCTCGCCCTCCACAAGCTCGCGCTCGTCCTTGCGCGCAGCGGCAATCGCCACTTCGGACTGGTCCTTGGTCACAAGCTCGCCGCTTTCAAGCCGCGCCGCAATCTCCACCTCCGTAGCCTGCTTCGTCACCTCGTCAAGACGTTGCTCAAGATCAACGATGGTCTGCCCCATCTCCTCCACACGATCCATGCCCCACTTGTATTCACCCAGCAGACACCGGATCGGCTGGGCAGCCTCCATCTGGTCAATCGGAGGCATTCCCTCCAGCGCCTTGTTCAGCCGGGCTTTCACCTCTTGGTAGGACTTTCTGAGAGCTGCGAGAATTTCTGCAAATGGATTCATGGTTCTAGTGATTGTGGTGGTGTTAGAGTGTTGCCTCGCCCGCTATGAACATTGGAGACAAATTGAACATTTCACAATGTGGAACGTTTGGAAAGCATTTTTTTCAGAAAATTTTTCACCCCGTGTCAGGCGCGGACTACAGAGGACGCCGGACGGATAATCTCCCTGCCGCTCCACGGCATCGCAATACGCAGCACGGGGTCTTCCGCGCTCGCCTGGAGGGTATCACCCCACAAGGACACCTCCCCCTCGTAATAAACCTCGCACACCGTCCCCCTGCCCGCGCCGTGGGCAAACAACGGCACCCACTTCACCGCCATGCCCCGCACCCAGTCCGGCGCCGCGCACGCTGCCACCCGGAACTCACCCGCCTCAGAGCTTGCCCGCACCTCCGTGATCTCCGCCGTGGGCTCCGCCGGATTCGGCGTGTAGCCCACACCGTCAAAGGCAACCTCCCCGCCCTCCCCGCCCATGGCCATGGCAAGCTGGTTGCCCTTGTAAGTGCCCAGTATAAGCCCCTTCTCCGGGTCCATCTTCACCGCGTTTTTCATCGCCCCGCTGACCTCCGCAAACGGGATGATCGCCCTCTCGCCAGGGTCATACACACCGGAATCCGCAAACTTGGCGCGGGACTCGATGGACACGCTCCACGGCCTGGACGAAAGATGCTCGCCCAGCATGCCGGCCACCCCCTGCGCCATCTTGAACACCACCGCCAGCACCGTAATGCCCGGTGCCTCCTCCACACTGCCGGGTATCCCCATCGTCGCCGCAGCCGCCGGCACCGCCGTGCCGATCACACACCCCATGATCTGATCCCGGTAAGCCCCGTATGCCTTCAGCTTGTGGTTCAGGTTGTTCTGCTGGTGCAGCAACCCCCGGTGGCACCTCGCCAGCACCTGCGGGTGGAACCCCAGATACATCCCGTGGCTCTCCGGCCCTATCACATTCGGCAGCGCACGGCAAATCCGGTAGCTGATATACGCCTTGCCGTCGTCCGGCTCCAGCTCGCCAAACAGCGGATGGTTCCCAGCGGCCAGCACACGCGCTTCGCTCAAGGCATATTCACCACGCACGCCAAACTCGGCGGGAAGGCTGGAGGGGTCTGTTACGTCAATAGGATCGGCCATGGTATTGGTTGTTGGTTAGTTGGTTGATTCGTTCGTCGATTATCCCTGAAATCATATCTTCGGCGGCCTGCCGCCTTCCCCGCCCGGTCCGCTTGCCGGCGGCACCGTGCCCCCCTCCCCATCGCCACCACGGACGAACTGCACCATCCCCTGCCTCGGCTCATGCACCGGCGTGAAGCCCAGCGGGTCATCATGGGACGCACGAATCCGGCTGGACTCCTCCTTGCTGTCCACCCCGTGAATCCTGCGTGCCGTTTCCGCGCTGATGACCGCGTGGGAAAGCTGGTGCTCCACCAGGCGGACAAGCTCCTCCGTGTTGTAGAGCACGGAATCATTGAACTCCGGCACCAGCTTGATTTCAAGGTCGTTCCGGCGGAAGGAAGGGTCATTGAAAATCCGCTCGCAAAACTCCGCCACATCCCTCCGGCACCGCTGCGCACAGGGACGCTCCAGCCGCGCCATGTAGGGCGATATGCCGCTCACCTGCGAGAAGCCGTCCATCAGCATCGCCGCATGCAGCCCGCCCCACGCCACCAGCCTCTTCACCGCGTCCTTGCAGAGATCCTCGCCAAAAAACTCCGCAGGAAACACCTCGAAACCTAACTTCGTATCCCAGTTCTGCGCCCAGTTCGTCAGCCCGCTGGACTTCTCCATCGCCCCCTTGAGATCCCTCAGGTTCTTCGGCGTCGCGTTGTTCATCGGCCTCCCCGCGTTACTGCCGCTGCTCACCCCGGAACCCTTCGTCGCCGTCCGGAAAATGTCCTTGCGCGTATACGCCCCGTTCCAGTCCCCCACCTTCACCATCTCAAGAAAATCAAGATCGTCCAGCACAGCCACCAGCGAGGGCGTCACATACTCCGCACGCCGCTTCCCGCGCGTCAGCACGTCAAAGTTCCAGTCGGGGTCCTGCCCGCGCACCACCGTCAGTTCCCCGCCCCGGCAGCAGGCATCATACATCCTCTCGCCAAGCTGCTTCACATAATACGCGCGGTTCTCCGTGTCCACCGCCATCGCCGCGTTACGCTCCACATTCAGCGTGATCTTCTTCACCCCCCCTACCGCGCTGTACTGCACATCCTCCGCATCGTAGACCACAATGTGCGGCAGCTCGTCGAGGCCTTTGCGCCACATCGCCACCACATTGTCCACTGCCAGATAATCATACAAAATGTCATTCACCACATCCGCCCACGGATACGCCGCAGGACTCCCCGCCTCATACCGCTCCTCCAGCCCGGCACCCTCCATGCCCGCATACTCCCGCGCAGCCTCCGTGCTGAAGCGGAAACCATGGCCATACACCGCAAGCCGCGAGTTGTGAACCATCCCCGCATACCAGTTGTTCTGCACCGCATTCCGGCACACCTTGATCTGCTTTGCCACATCCAGATTCGCCCAGCTCGTCCGGAACGCCTGCAAATCCGCAAGAGTCCTGCCGTGCCCGCGCAGCCCCGCCACCTTGCAGCTCCCGTCCAGCATCGCACTGAACATCCGCGCACGCATCTCTTGGTAGCCACGGTTTGCCCTGTACTCCGCCGCCTCCGCCTGCACCCGCGCCTCCTCAAGCGCAAGCTCCCCGGCAGAACGTGCCACACCACGCCCGCCGCGCGTGATCGAGAATCCCAGTATCTTCATGCAGACAGCAATACCCACACCAAAATGATTGTCAACGTTCAATAATCCGGCACGTTAAAAAAGCGCATCACCCCGACACCACACAGACATCATCCTCCGCCCCCAACCCCTCCGCCCAGCCGCCACAGATCAGCGCATACACCCCCATGTAGGCGTAGAGCACGGAATAAGCGCCGTCCTTCTTCGTGCCGGACATAAAAGTATAAAACCCTCGCCGCGAGGGCTTTGGCAGCTTCGTCTTGTTGTCCACCGCCACCTTGATTTCGCCGAGCTGACTCCAGAAGTCATCCAGCGCCTTGTTCGCCGCCTGCTGCTCAGGCGTCATCCGCTCCAGCTCCGCAGGCGTCCGCTCCTCCAACAACTGCGGCCAGATGATCGCGCGGGAGTCAAACGCCTTCCGCAGTTCCCGGTGAGACCTGTCCACCGGCCCGTCATCCCCGGTGCGCTCCCTCACGTCCCAGACCGCGTCCAGCACGGAGGACGACCTGCCGAAACGCACCACCACCGGCTCCGCCTCCGGCCACAAGTGCTGGTCTTCCAGAGTACACAGCCCGTTGGTCTGCTGCCACACATTGCTGATGAGCTGCCGCTTGTCCCGCATCTTCTTGTAAACCCAGTCACCCCCGCCGGAGGGGTCCATCACCACCAGGCTGAAGCCGAACACCCGGTGCAGCGCGTGGATCGTGCCGCTGAGCTGGTCCGCGCTCAGCCCGAACAACGGCAAGGCATAAATCACCCGCACCCGCCAGAAAGTGTCACCCCGCTCCGGGTCTTCCACCCGCAGCACCCGCGCCCCGGCACGAGCCACGTAGTCCGCGTCCACCTGCTTCACCCCCATCACCGTGCCGGAGTTCAGGTCAGCCTTGGCCGTCATGCCCGGCGCCGTGTCCCAGCCCAGCACAAGGGATTCCCCGTCATCCGTCCGCCCAAGCTCCGGCACCGCATCCTGCACAAGGCACGCCGTCCTTGACACACTGCTGTACCAGTTCGCCGTGCCGCTGGACCACAGCCCCAGCCACTGCTGCTCAAACGCAGACTTCCCCAGCTCCAGCTTCGCCTGCCGTATCCGCTCGTCCGGGCGGTATTTCTTGATAAACTCCCCCGTGTAGTCCCGGTAGTTGGAACTCATGATGACATGCTTCTGGCTGCCGTCCAGGATCTGCCGCTGCGCCGCGCGGTTCCTGCGGAAACCCGGATGCGTAAACCTATCCTCCGCGTGCCCCATCAGGCAGACGTGGTTCGCCCACACAGGGTGGTTCTGGTTAAACGTCGGCGCCGTGGCGCGGTCCAGCAGCATCTTGTTGATACCGTCGGAGCGGGCGTCAATCTCCTTGCTCTCGTCAATGAACAAGTCATTAAAACGCTTCGATGCCTGGGATTTCGAGTCCCGCCAGAAGTCACCCGCCGGCAGCACAATCTTGTTGCCGTTCCGCAGGGTATACTGGTAGCCCCCCTTCAGCTCCCGGCGGAACTTCCCGCCATGCCCGGGCAGGAACTGCATCCTGAAAATCTCCGAGTGCTCCAGATAGTGGTCAAACCTCGGCAGGATCACCTCCTCCGTAGTGGACAAACTCCAGTAGTAAATGGCCACCACCCGCGCCTTCATCGGGTAAGGGTTCTCCAGCAGGATGGCACGCAGCACCGCACAGGCAAACAACCTCTCTGACTTCCCCGTGGACACCCCGCTGTCATCCAGATAATACGGGCAGAACCACATCTTGCGGAACAACGCCGCCTGGAACACATCAAACTCGATGCCCAGTATCACCCGCGCAGACATCACCGGGTCCTGCACAAACCTCCTGATCCATGGTTCTGTAATTTTAGTCGCCATTGCTTCCCGGGGGGTGGTTTCCGCCCGGTCTGCATTCACCGCCTATCACACGCATCGCCTTCCGTATCCGCTCCACCCTCTCACACGCCTCCTCAATCCCTATCATTTTCCAGCCCATAAACCCGGCAAGCCGGTTATGCTGGTCCATCAGCGCCTCCGCATCGTCACACGTCCTCACAATGCCCCCCATGGCCGCAGCCATGTCCACACGCCCGGACTTCCGGCTGGACTCCCGGCCGGGGCGCACTGTACTGACATTCTCTCCCGTCATACCCATATCACTGCATCCACCCGGACTACCCCGCCGCACGGGCACGCTCCATGTAATCCGCGAAATTTTTCAGAATCAAGTCCACACGCTTCGGAATCTCCGCGTCAGCCCGGTGCATCATCAGCCAGCGGAACACCATCTCGCGCTCCGCCACCAGATACTTCCCGCATACCGCGGATGCCTCCTCCACCAGCGAGGCCCGCCAGTCAGAACTCGCCAGCTCCTTCAGGCGCATCACCCGGCCAAGAATCTGGACCAGCTTGATCGCCTCACGCTTCTGCCCGTCGGAAAGCTCCACCTTGCTCACCTCGTGGCCGTTGCGCTCAAAAATATCCATCTGCTCCGCAGACGTCTTATCCGCCTTCTTGTTCGCACGGCTGACGGCATTCGCATACGCCCCCTTCTGCTGCATGCTCAGCGCGGACTTGCTGTTCAGCGGGTAAAACCCCGTGCAGACCAGATCCACACCGCCGCCGGCCTCCACCAGCGTCAGGAAGCCGGAGTCCACCGCCGCCCGCACCAGCCCGCCACGCGCCCCGTCCCAGTCACAGAACTCCTCCATGATAAGCACCTCGCGGTCAAAGCACGAAACCTTGCCCCCGTCCAGAGGTTCAGACAACCTGCGGCGGTCACTGCTGCCTATCGAGTAATCCGCCCATATCCGGTAAGCACACAGGGCACCCTGCACCCTGTCCCCCACCAACGCCAGAAACCTCCTGTCACACGGGCGGGACAGAAAGCTCTCAGGATACTTCACAATGTTCTTTTCTTTCTGGTTCATGGATACGTATCAATCACAGGGGCAATAGCCACCAAATCACACTCAACCCCGTTTACCGTCACCCGCACCTCCTCAAACCCCTGCGGCACAATCTCTGGCATCCGCTTCACAGGCAGCACCAGATACACCGGCACATGCGCCCGCTCCACAGGCTCTCCGCCTCCGCTGCCACAGCCTCCGCTGCATCCGCCGCCCTCCATGCCTAGCCGGTACATGACCGCTCCGGGGTTACAGGTTCCGCCAGCTCCACACCTCCAGGGCGGTGACGTTCAATGACTTCCCTCACCTCGCGGCGGAAGTCTTCCATCCTCCGCCCGTCATCCGCGTCATCAGCACTCCAGTGCTGCGCCGCATCCAGCGAGGCTTCCACCCATTCCACCAGCCGCTGGCTTCCGGGCTTCCCATCGGTCTCCACTCCCGCCGGGGGAGTGCTTGCGGGTGTGCTTGCACAGGGGGTGTCACTTTTCATGCGCCCATTATTGCCATACCCTGAAAACATGCAAACCATTTTTTCCATTTTTGCCATTTATGATGGTTGTTTGCAGAAACAGAAAAGCAATAATCCTGTGAATAAAACATTCTTGCTAAAAGTCGTACACCGCACACAATACCCCCCCCCCACAGCACACCATGACCCGCAAATCCACATTCCTTGCAAACCTGACCCGTATCAGGGAACAGGCCGGCAAGTCAAAGGCAGAGCTTTCCAAGGACTCCGGCGTCCTGTCGACCACCATTTCACAAATGGAAAAACAGGGGATGAGAATCTCCCCCGCCAACCTCCGCAAGTGCTACTTCCCCCTCTGCCGCAGTGACGAGGAACGCCTCAGCCTGCTCACCCAGTGGGCTGTCTGGAAAGACGGCGAGCACCACTGGTACAAAAACACCCCGGCGCCAACCACCGCGGACAGCGGCGGCCAGGACAGGCTCACCGCCACCACAGAGGCCGTCAAGCGGCTTGACCCGGAAACCCTCCGCCTGGTCAACAGGCTCGCCCCAATGCTCGGCGCCAACCCCCACCTGCGCGAACTCCTCCGCCTCTACATTGAGGCCGACGAAGACCAGCCACCCGCATAACCAGCCTTACGCCGCGCAGCCCCCACCATCCTTCCCATTCTTGCCATGCCAGTAGTTGCTTGCACGTATTGCTTAGTTAAGATTCTGTGAATAAAACAACCTTGCCATAAGTCATACACCGCGCACAATACCCACCCCCACAGCACACCATGGCACACCAATCCACATTCCTTGCAAACCTGGCCCGCATCAGGGAACAGGCCGGGAAAAGCATCACAGACCTCGCGAGAATCTCCGGCGTCCAGCCGCCCACCATCTCACAGATGGAAAGACAGGGGCTGAGAATCTCCGCCGCCAACCTCCGCAAGTGCTACTTCCACCTCTGCCGCAGTGACGAGGAACGCCTCAGCCTGCTCACCCAGTGGGCCATCTGGAAGGACGGCGAACACCACTGGCAAAAGACAGCCAAAGCCCCCCCCTCTATCAACCTCAAGACCCTGCTCAAAGAACAGGGCAAACAACGCGGCGAACTCCTCGCCGCCGCCACCGGCACACTCAAGGACATGAATCCGGAAAACCTGGAACTGCTCCGCAAGGCAGCCCCGCTACTCGAATCCAACCCGCACCTCAGGAAAATGCTCCAGATCTACATAGACGCAGAGCAAGCCCAGCAGGCCGGATAATACCTGGGGCATCCCAACGATTCGACAACGAAGCTATCGTCCCAAAGATCCAGTGAATAATACCAGATATTTTTTGAGTTGGTATACCCCCCGGACGTCAGCACCACCCCGCCTCCAGGGCGGCTACCTCCACCGGAGCGGATGCGCCTCCAGCGGAGCACGCTCACGCTTCCACCCGTACCGCGCGGCAAGCGCAAGCACCGTGGCACGAAACGAATCCTCAAACCCCCTCGGCGGCACCCATCCGTGCATACCCCTCAGCGCATAGCCATTCAGACTGTACCTCAGGTCGTGGCCGGGCCGGCTCGAATGAAAGTCCACCGGGTTCACATCAGGCTCTATCCCCAGAACCTGGCCTGCAAACCCGACAATCTCAAGGTTGCTCACCTCCCGCTCACCGGAAACATGCAGCCTCACAGGACGGTCAGCCCCCCGGCCAAAATGCGCCACCGGAACATTCCTGATGATGTGGCTGATCGCGTGCGCGTGGTTCTCGGCATGCAGCCACACACGGCTGCCGCTCACAAACTTGCCCCCCTCAAAGGCGCCATGCACCGTGACCGGCTCCCCCCTGACCAGATTCCTGACAACCATCGGGATATACTTCTCGTCATTCTGGTTCTCGCCAAAGTTGTTCATCGTGTTCGTAATCACCACCGGCACCCCGTACGTCCGCCAATAGCTGATCGCTATGCTCTCCTGGGCACTCTTGCTCGCCGCATACGGATTGCTCGGCAAATGCTCCTCCCACTCCACATGGCTGTGCCCAGCCGGAGCCGCTCCATACACCTCGTCCGTGGACACCTGCACAAACACCTCCGGCTTCACCCGCCGCGCATACTCCAGCATGTTCAGCACCAGATCCACATTGTTCCGCACAAACTCCACAGGCTCCGCAATCGACCTCTCCACATGGCTCCCGCTGGCCACATTCGCAATGTAGTCCACCCTGCCGATACGCCGCTCCAGAGCCTCCGGCACCGGAGACCTCAGATCATGGTAATACAGCTCCAGCCTCCCCTTGTGCGCGCCCACCGCGCCCAACAGCCCGTGGGTATCCGTCGCATAGTTCAGGCCGTCAAGGCACACCACATCCCAGTCCGTGTTCTCCAGTAGATGCACCACAAGATGATGCCCAATAAAACCGGCCGCGCCGGTCACAAGGATACGTTTTTTTCTATTCATAAAGCTTTCCGTCGTTTTTCTCATCATACCGCTCACCCGGCCCGTGGGCATACCATGGCCGCGTGTACTGCCGCAGATGCCCCACGCACTCCCCGTCTTCCTCGTGCCCCGTGACAATGTGGACAAACTTGCCATCCTCCGTCCGGTGCCTCACCACATGGTCGCACGGAGCGTGCGGAACCGCCGCAATCCTTATCCCGGCAGGATACCACCTGTGGAAATTGATATAAAGATCCTCCGTCCCGCCGCCGTCATAGCCGCTCCAGTCGCACAACGCCATCGCCTCCCGGTTCATCATCGTGCAGCCGAAGCCGCACCAGTCACACGGAACCACCGCACCTTTCCCAATGGCCGGGTAAGCATTATCAAACCAGCCGCGCCGCCGCCACTTCCTGCCATTCAGGGTAAACACATTCGCATTCGGCGGCAAATCCTCAATCTGCTTGTCAACAGCCCGCAGCTTCTCCACCAGCTTCCCGTCAACCTCCTTGCCCTCCTTCGCACACACCTCCGCCTCCGCACGCAAACCCTCGCGTTTCTTCTGCAACTCCCCGGGAATATCCTTCTCGTCCTCGTAAAAACAAGGCAGGATCGGACGCTCGGGAGTCCCCCGTCCACACAAAAACGGACCACCACCCTGGCTCGGGTACGGGCACGCCGCCACACCGTAATACCCGCGGTCAAACTCCAGCATGTCCAGCATGCACCTCAGCGCGTTCGCCGGCGGCAACACATCACTGTCGAGACTCAGCAGCCTGTCCGCGCCCCACGCTATCGCACGGCACGTCGCCAGCGTCCGCATCTGCCCGATCAGCAGTTGCGTGCCACGGTCATAATTCTTCTCACCCGGAACAAGCCCGTCCCCACCCAGCAGCTCAACCTCCGCATCAGGAAGCAGCTCCCTGTAATGCCCCGCCGCGTCTTTCAACCCCTCACAACCGTCCCCAACAACCAGCACCAGAATCTTCAACCTCCGCCCGGCGGCACGCGCCGCAGCCACACAGCTCTGTATCCGCCGCGCCTGGGCATTCATCGCATACGTATACCCCTCCGTCGCCGTCGTGTAGATCGCCAGTCTTATCTTTTCTGAACTCATGCTTGGTCAAATTTGTACACTAATCACCCGTGTAACACAAATGTTTATCTTCGCATCCGCAAGACAGGCATTCGCCGCAGGATGCGGCAGCCACCAAGCGGGTCACCGAGGTTGACTACAAAACCTTATAACCAGTGCCATAACCGTCCTTGATCTCAACCGTCACAATCGGCTCAGACTCAATATACCACTCCTCACCGTTCGGCATCACCCGGCTTACCCCCCACTGGGTGTATGTATATTCGCCCGAACCGATAAAACTGCCATCCTTGTTCGTCGTAACAGAATAGAGGCCCTGCTCAAATACCAGCGTCCTGTCACTACGCAAATCATCCTCCTTCTCAAACGAAAAGAAATACCCGTAATGAATTTGCTTGGGAAGATGCTCGCACTCATTACTCATGGCGGTTCCATTGAGATAATCCTTATACGAAACAAAATTCCCGGTGATTCTGCGCTTCACCCCAAGCCGGTAGGTCGCATACTTGTAAGTCGGCAATGCGACGGACTTGCCGTTTTGGAATCCCATGTAAGTCGATGAATACGTGGCCAGTAAAGTGGACTGCCGGGCAAAGGACGAACCGGGACCGGACCACCGGTAAGTCGCCTCATCTCCCGGCAGACTGCATGAATCCGTCGGGAATAAATACCCGCCTTTTATAGCGACAGCCAATGACCGGAGAACCCCGGGCGTAAGTTTCTGCCAGTCCTCAAAAACAGCACCGGCGGAAGTGATGCCCACCTGTGCGTAAACAGCAGACCTCTCCAGCCCCGGCTTCCCCCCGAACCCGAGATACCCAGACGCATTGACTGGCGTTATCACGCCAATTTTGTGTCCAAACATCATACCGGAATTGGTATACACCGCGTTCAAGGCTCGCCGCTTTGTGGATTTATATATTCCCTTAATAGAAGAAAAGGAACTTCCGCCTTCCCATGATTTTGTATAGCCCTTCTTTCTCTTCGTATCATCATTGACAACCTGATCCCCCCAATGAGACGAGGCACTCTTCAACTTCATATGCAGCCCAAGACCGGCATCCCATGCTGTGCTTTTGACGGCAATATATTCCCGGTATAAGCACTCGTTTGTGTAAGAACGGTATCCTGCAAAGGGACGATTATTACCTGTGCCCATATAAGAAAAGACTATAGCGACACTTGTTGTCTTGATTGTTTTTTCAGCAAGGAATGTGGTCGTAGAACTTCCATACCACGGGTGGTAAGTTTCCTCCACATAGCCGGGTTCAGACTCCACTTTGTCAGTGGTCTGGTAAACTTTTCCGTCAGAACTGTTTTTATAAACAACAAGATCTATATAAGTCTTTGTGCTCGGGTTACTGGAAGGGCCTACCTGCCTCGTGTAAGTCGGCCTGTCGCTATCAAAAACAAGCCTACTTGTCTTTTCCTTTATCACATAACCACCCTTCTTGCCGTCATGCGTATAGAATACACGCCCATTGATATACTCTGTTCTCTTTGTCTTTATGACCGTCCTCGTCTTCCACTCACTGCCATGCTTGTATCTCTCCACACTCTCAAATGTTTCCGTTTTAGTGAAACCCGTATAACGCTTCCCTGTAGTCTCATCAATATACGTCTTGGGCTTCTCCTCAAGTTTGAACGATGTTCCGTTGACTCTTGAAAACAGCTCCCCAACCCTGAACGACGAAGTCCCCGTTGTGTATTCGGGAGGCTGAATCATCGTCCATGCCGCCTCGTCAGAATCCAGATACACCGTGTAATCATGCAACCTAAAGTGATGCCAAGAAGATTTTGTATATGAAGGAATATTTTCCTCTTTAATTATCAAGTTTTTCTGGGTGATTGTTTTTTTCGTACCCAAATCAGTCGTCCCGTATTTTGAATCTCTCGTGGAAGCAGCGAAACGCCACGTAGTGGCCGTCTCCGTCTGGCCGTCAGAAACAACTTCCGTGACATACGAAGAAGTCGAGCAATATGAAGAATCATCCTGCTTGCGGGTTCCCCTTGTTGCCTTGATCGTATACTCTTGGTCAGATTCGGACAAAGAGGATTTTGTCGATCTTTTGGAAGTATACTCCCCACTACTCCCCCCCTTTGTGTTGTATGGGTCAGAATCACCATATTTTTGGCTTAGCGAGTAAGATGATGTCCATTTCGTCCCAAAATAGCTATAACCTGAGTCAGAAGAGCTATGACTGTTGCCTTTGCTAATTTTGTCATCGTCATCATCATTACTGTCTTTTTTTTTCCTGCTGTAAGTTTGCCCATAACGCTCCATGTAAGCGTTTTTTGTGTTAAATGTTTTATAGATGCTTTTTTCTGTAACCGTGCCACCATTTTCCCCGCTGGCCGAACTCTGCGAGTTAGCCTCCTTTGTCTCTGTATCATTCGGGCCAGACCCTGTTTTTTCAATACTGACATAAGTCCATGTAGCTGTCTCACCGGAAGCGTGGCTAGCAGAATTTGAAGTAACCGTGCGCGCTTCGTAAATGGCAAGGGCGGCAGAGTGGAAGTTATGAGTCTTGGTTGATGTCCCGATTTCCATAAAATCAAACTCCCTTCACTTTGTACTTCCACCATATGTGGTAAGGCAACTTGCCCGCCACCACATTCCCCTTCGGCTCAAACAGTGCCTGGTAAGACTCGACATGCAGATTCCTCTTCCAGACCATGCAAGCCTTCCGCTCTTTGAACGCCCCCAGAATAATTTTTAACGAGGAGGGCAAGACATTCTTACCCATCGGATCAAGCTCCGGCAATGGAGGCACCGATGAACTCACACTATAGGTCACACGGCTCACCTTTCCGTCCGTGAAGGAAACAGAAAGCACAATATAATACAGCCCATCACCATTGGAGATATTGATCAATTTATTCCAGTCACTCGCCACAACCCCGTTCACCGTCCCAAGGCCCAGCCTCAGCTTCCAGTTCGGACTCTGTGAGCTTCCCTTGTTCACAAACTCCGGCTTCCACGGGATACACCCAACGTCAACACTGCCGCCACCCGAACCCAGCCGCACCATCGCCACCACCTTGTCAGAACCCGTGTACTCCGCACCGCTGGCAATCACCCCGATGGACTTCGCTCCCCCCGACTTGCAATAATTCTTTCCCTCCTCACACCCGCACACGTCCCCCGTCTTGAACGGCCCCTGCACCAGACACGGAACCTCCCCGGTCTTGGCCACCGTGTACGATGCCCTGTCCCGGCCGGATGCCTTGTCAGGATCACCGGTCACCACAACACCCCCAAAACGTTTGCCCGACTTGTCAATCCGGCCCTTGTCATCCAGCCACATCACATGCCCGGCCTGCCATTTCCCGCCCGCATCAGAGTCCTCCGGCTTCTTGTTCCCATGGTTCGCAATAACCGCCGTAGACACACGGTTGTCGCCCACAGGGTGCGACCACACACGGTTCATCACCTTGCGCCCGCCATCACGGCCGCCACCGCCGGAACGCTTGCTCGCATACTTGCCCAGCAGCCGCAACCTTCTCACCTCCTCCGCCAGCTCCCTCTGCTTCGGATACAGCTCCGCCGCCCGCTGCCGCTGCTCCACCTCCAGCACAGGCTGCTTCGGTCCACCCCCGGACTTCGTCAGCCTCACCTCCTCCACAATCCCCTGACCGTGCCCCACCGTCACCTTGATCGAGTCATGGTAACTCTTCAGCACCGTCCCCGCCACACCGTAACGCTTGTAAGAACCGCTAAGCTGCGCCGCCGACTTCTGGATCACAGAATCCGCCACAGCCTCCGCCACCTCCTCCGCCCTCTTCCCGTTGTCATACAGGATCTCCCGCACATTGCCCAGGGAACCCGCCGGCACGGCAAGACCGTCACCGGCACTCCCCACACCCTGGCCGGGCAACGACAACCCGCCCGTCATGTCCAGCAAGTGCTGGGACAAATTCGGCACACTGTGAATCCCCCGCGTCACCCCAGCCCCAAACTGCTTGCGGAACTTCCCGATGGAAAACACAAAAGACGCCTTCACCTCCGCCGCAGAAATCTTGTAATCCGGGTTAGGCACCACAATGTCCAGCAAGTCCTTCCCCTCCTCCACACCCTGCGTCTTCAAGTCAACCCCTCCACCCTCGCCTCGGTTCTTATACACCACAATGCTCTCCCCCTTGCTGGGATCACCGTCCAGAAACACCGGCGCATTAAAGTGGATCGACTTCTCAGCAAGATCCACCGTGTAATCATTCACCACACTCCACTCATCCCGCAAATCACGCTCACGCCTACGGCCAAACGCCTCATAAGAACGCTCGTCCAGCAAATCCAGCGGTTGCCCACGCGCAATCACAAACGCCTTCGCAGGAGGATAAAACTCCACCGGACTGCTCCGGTAGCCAATCTTGGCATTCCCACCCGTCCCGGAAATCTCCACCCCGGCCAGCAACCCCTCGTGAATCTCCATACTGCTCAGCGGAATCCCACGGTAATCCTTGTCCACCGGTATCCGGTAGCTCCTGAACACAATCTCCGTCACATAAATCCACACCGGCAAATCCCACCTCCCCACATCCCCCCAGCGGCGGTAATCCTTAAACGCATTACCCCCCGCACCCTTTTTCCGCACATACTCCCCCAGCGTAATCTCACGCGCTCGCGCCGCACGCTCCGCCAGCCCCTCGTTCGTTGACACGTCAATGTTCCACAAATCCTCCACCTCCTTCAGCCACACACGCTCACTCACAAACGGCTCCCACGCCTCCTTCCAGTCAGGCTCCAGCTCAATATTGTTGAGCTGCACCAGTGCCGGACCACCCACCACCGTGATCTTCGTCGGCTGACGGGAAATCGCCACCCCCACATCATCCACACAGTCAGGCCACGAGGGCGCGATAAACACCCCGCTCCCCTTCCGCTCCCAGCGCAAACCCCGGTTCCCGTCAATCGTCACATCCATCCCCGTGTCACGGTTGATCTGGCTGACAAGGTTCGCCAGCGTCTGCCCGTTGTTCGCATCCACACCCATCACCGGCTTGTTCAAACCCGCGTGATACGTCCGGTTAAAACCATACGACCCTATCGCACCGTTAAACGCACTGTTCAGGATCTCACGCGCCGTCATCGGCTCGTCATGCCACGTCTTGATCTGCGCCCCCCACTGGTCGGGCAGGATACTCCAGTACCTCCGCCGCCGCCCGGGACTCGCCTGGGGATTCGTCGAGCCAACCCCATGCACCGGCACCACCGTATCCAGCCCCTCACCCGTATCAAGGCCGTCACTCCCGTTGTTTCCGCTGCTCGATGCAAACTGCCCCGTCCGCAACGCCGGCTGCGCCCGCGCACGGCTACCCCACTCCTCATCCTCCATGTTCCACATCCCGAACACAATCTGCCCGCCAAGCCTCACCCGGTTGTCCAGCACCGTAAAATGAACCTTCACCCCTCCGTCCACAGACCTCTTCTCGCGCAAATCAAACACCAGCCCGTAAAACGTCACCGCCCCAAAACTATACGCCACATAATCCCCCACCCCAAAATCCACACTGCCCACCACCACACCACTCGCAGAAGACGGGTTCACACCCCACCCCCGCTCAAAGTCATACCTCTCAATTACACCTCCTCCTATCGTCTCAGCCATACCTATACCCCTTTCATAAGTTCATCCATCCTCGCACTCCCCTCGGATTCACCCGTCCCCACCACAAAAACATCACCACCGTGCGCCACAGCCTCCGCCACCGCCGGTCCACCCACCTCACGGAAATTCCCCCGGGACGCCCCCACATTCTCCACCACCATCCGCCTGTCCCGCACCACAAACTCACCCGCACCAAACAACACATTCCCGCACCCAGGCACCAGCGCACGCGCCTTCAACACCACCTCCTCACCCTCACCCAACTCAAGAAAATCCACATCCACACCATACGCAGCCACACCACCGCGCACCAGAGACACAAACCTCAAATCCCTCTTCCCCGCCTCAAAACCCTCCAAGCGGAACCCCTCCAGCGCCCTCACACGCAGCTCCACCCACGGCAGGCACATCTCGCGTAAAGCCGCTTGACTCCACTCCCCGCCACCATCCCTCCACTCCACCTCCACCACGCAACCCACCGCGTCCGGCGACACCACAGCATCACGCCCGGACACCTCAACCGCCTCACTCCACTCCCCCAGCGGTAACGATACTCCCAACCTCCGGAACGTTCCATGTGAAACAATGTATGATTCATTCCATCAACCTTGTAAATATGGCAAACCATCAGATTATTTATATCATTCGTTCCATTATTTGACCCGTTAATTTTGAAAAATCAACCTTGCGTCCTATCCTTCACTGATGAAGGATATTTACATTCCTGCCAACAAAGCATAATTGTAAATCCAAAAACCTCAAGCACAACATGAGACCCCAGGCCACTCAACCCGTGGACAAAAACGACCTCGTCTGCGCCAGCGACATCGCACGCAGCATCAAACGCTCCCGCCCGTCCGTCGTGGACACCATCACCCGCCTCGGACTGCTCCCCGTCATCACCCTCAAGGGCGTCCGGTGGTACCACCGGGACTGCATCTCACCAATCCAGTCCGCCATGCGCGCCCCAAACAAAACCAAACCCGCAAAAAACTAACCTGGACACACCATGACAGACATCACGCAAAGGCGCAAAGAAGCCCTCGCACTCGCAGAAAAATCCGCGCCATGCCAACTCCCGGAACTCGCCAGGCAATACTGGCCGGAAATGAAAAAGAACGA
>PDWJ01003831.1_pt1 | contig 17548 bp, 16 predicted proteins | sample 1430881 | NCBI WGS metagenome assembly PDWJ01 (sample SAMN01162460, study PRJNA174530) | Oral metagenome, whole genome shotgun sequencing project. | biome: Marine environment; feature: Marine mammal; material: Swab sample of the gingival sulcus; isolation source: swab sample of gingival sulcus...
GATTACGCATTCCCGGAATCAAAATTCTTGGTGAAGACTGTGTTGCGAAGTCCTTTCCTGACTTTTGGCAGCGATTCGAGTTACTTGTCTGAGTTTTTTGTAACAAGAACCTGATTCCCAATGGCGGCTCCAATCTGTGCTGCGGCAGAGCCATTGGCTACTGCAATTTCCAGGAAATCGTGGCTGTCAGCGAGAGCCAGTGCCGTGCCGCTGGCTCTCGCTCCGTAGGTCTTTGCCACTCCTTGAATGGAAAAATTTTTAATTGTTATTCTGGCATCTTTAAGCTCTTCCTGAGAAAGGGCTGTCAGCGGGATATTGGTACAGAGATTCCCGAAATGATCAATGCGAATAACCTCTCCTGTTATTTTCCCGTCTTCATCGCAACAGGCAGGAGACTTGAGCTGAACACATTGTTCTGCTGCGATCTGTGGTCCAACCTCGCTAACGTCAAGGCCGCCTGCCAGCCGTGCCGCTATTGGCGCCATAATATCTCTGCCATGAAAGGTGTTCGAGGGCGTCGCACAAAACAAGGTTTTATTCGTGATTTCATATACATTTATGTTTGCTGAAGAATGAAATATTGGGCTGAGCAAGCCATTATCGGGGGCAATGAAAAAAAACTTGTCGGTCTGTACCGCAAGTATTTTGCGGGCAGTACCAACTCCAGGATCAACGACCGCAAGATGCACAGTACCTGACGGATAATAGCTGTATGTTCGTTCCAAGAGGAAAGCGGCCCGAAGAATGTCTCCCGAAGGGACTGCATGGCTGATATGTACGATTCTCACCGTAGGAAGAATACTCAGAAGAACTCCCTGTAAAGAAGCGACATATTCATCTTCAAGACCAAAATCTGTAAGCAGGGTGATAATCGGTGGATGATCCATAAGTCTCTTATTTACCGACAGCATATTCCAGTATTGCCTGATTTTTCAGATATGTATAATAGGCATTGACCAGAGCTGTTTTCGCCTGAGTATATTCGAGAGTTGCGTCGTTAAGTTCTAAAATCTTACTAAGCCCAGCCTTGTATCTCTCTGTTGCTAAGTCAAGATTCTCCTTGGCCAGATCAAGACGGAGTTGGTTGCTTTTGATACTGTGATAACTCTGTTCGAGATGAAGATATGCCGTGGTAACAGCTTGCCGAATTTCAAGTTTTTTCTGCTCAATACGTTTTCTTGTTGCTGAAATATTTGCCAGCGCAATTTTTTTGTCGGCTTGTGTGGTGTTGCCGGTATAGATATTCCATCTCAGTTTCATAACAAGTGCGGCCTCTTCGCCTTGAATCGCAAGAATATCACTGGACAGTGTATCGCTGTAGAGAGCCGAAACATCAAGGGTCGGATAATATTGCGTCTGGGCTTGCTGCAATTCCGCTTGTTGCGCCAGGAGAACAACCTGAAGTTGTTCCAGATCTTCTCTGTTCTCTACGGCCTCTGCGATGAGCGTAGCAACATTTTTTTGAGGAAAATCGAGCCTCGTTGCAAGAATAGTGATGTCTTCGTTGTCTTTTTTTATCTCAATAGGTGCAGGAAGGTTTTTTCCGAGCAAAGAAGTCAAAGAGGTTGTTGCAATTTTCAGATTATATTCTGCCTGAATGTGTTTGAGCCGTGACTGTGACAACTGCAACTTGGCATTGGTAACCTCAATTTGTGTTTTTATTCCGGCCTCAAGATAGGCCTTTGCCTGGGAGAGTTGTAAGTCATCTAATAAAACCGCTTCTTGGGCGACAATGATCTGCTGATGACTGTTCAATATATCGTAATATGCTTTTTTTATTGATAATATGGTTTGTTTTTTCTGTAATGTAATATCGACATCTGCACTTTCAAGATAATGTTCTGCGGCAGCAACACTGTTTGCAGTCTTGGCAAAATCATAAAGCAATTGATTTGCAGTAATCTTTACGGTGGTTGCGCTTCCATCCTGATGAGAACCTGGTCTCTTGATATCATAGAAGCCAGTATCTCCACCCAACGCAATTTTAGGAAGATAGGCCGATTTTGCTTTTCTGAACTGTTCGTGGTGTTGCTCTTTTTGGTACTCGGATAATTTGATAGCAGCGTTATTTTTTAAAGCAATATCAAGCAGCTCTTCAAGGGAAAATTCTCGGGTGTATCCATCTGAGAATAAAGTGAAGAATACTATTGCAACGAGCAGAGGTTTATTTTTCAGCATTGTTTTTCTTTTTCAAAGTACGACAATAACAGCTTTTGTCAAAGGAGGTTTTGAAAACGCTTTTGAGCCTCACTTATATGAATGAGTTATATTCCTGTTACAATGAAAAAAACAGTATTTTCATCGCTTCTGCGATGAGAATAGCCGAATAATGTACATTGCAAAACAAAAATTTGGCGGTAGATGTGGTAGGTGTATTGGCGGCGATAAACGACTATGCTGTAGATCAGAGTTTTTATGAGTCTGTCATGACGGTTTTTCAACGCATTATGATGTCTTATGTCGTTATTTTTCTGGAAAGCGTTTCAAGAGAGGGAAGGGCAGTAGTAAGATTAGGAAGAGTATATATCATATTTCTTCTGGTGTTTGGGCATTGAAAAGCTAATTGGTAGGCAAGCAGACAAAGAGGCATCTTATCGTTTTTTGCTCCGTATTTGTTATCTCCAACTACGGGATGGCCTTTCTCTTTGAAATGGCGACGAATCTGGTGAAACCGTCCGGTGCCAAGGGAAATATCGACCAAGGTGTAATCCTGGTTAAGAGCCATAATGGTAAACGAAGTTTCGGCATTTTTGCCATCAAGAGGTATGGCTATGGTCGCCTTTTCACCTGGTATGCCAAGCGTTCCATGGATAATGGCCCGGTAGCGTTTTGTTATCTGACGTTTCTGGAAAAGCGCTGAAAAGCGGGCTGCATTTTGAGAACCATGGGCCAATAAAAGAAGTCCCTTTGTTTCTCTATCCAGTCGATGCACCAGATACGGAGATGCAATATGACAAGGCAGGAGCTGTGCGGCGCGGCGCAATAAAGTATTATAGTCCCCAAAGCGGCTTCCCTGGCTGGGCATCATCGCCGGTTTGTTCCAGATGGAATAGTCGTTTTCCTGTGCGATACATTCTGGGTTGGGAAGTTGTGCCTGATTGATAACCTGACTGTCATAGTATAGGTTGAGAGTATCACCTTTTCGCAGCAATGATTGTGCCCGGCGAATACGACGCTCTTTTTTCCCGGCCCGACGGAGCCAGACACATCCCTTATTCAGGCAATTTTTGAGCTGTGTTTTTGAAAGAGGACAGTGTGCTGCAAGTGTATCAATTGTGATGCTGTCACACTGCACTGGTATTTTTTTGATATATTTCAAAGCTGTGCTATTTTATAAAGGTACAGAAATTTTCCTGAAAATGGGATAAGTACTTTGAATGGTTTGGGGTATTTCGTCATTGCCAAAATATGTTTATTGTCCTGCTTTTTATAATACGTTTTGGTGGGTATAAATGTGTGTGGAGGACTTGGAAATATTTTTTAAATTAAAGCTTTTATCAAGCTATTTCCTTAAAAATTAATTGTCAATTAAAATTTAAGACAATTTTTACCATTTATAGATAATTTTATTTTACTGGTTTGGGTAATAAATAAAAAAAGCCTCTGGATATTATCCAGAGGCTTTTAAACATAATGTAAAAATCGTTTATTAAACGACAGTTACATTTTTAGCTGCAGAACCTTTGGGGCCTTGCTCGATATCAAATGTTACCTGATCCCCTTCGTTAAGCGATTTAAAACCGGTTGCATTGATTCCTGAATGATGGACAAAGACATCGTCTCCTCCATTAGATAATTCAATAAAACCAAAGCCTTTTGCGTCATTAAACCACTTTACAGTAATATATTTTTATACCTCTAGGAAAATGACTGATAAATTCAAAATAATGAAATGCTTTTTAAGCAGTTAACTCGTTGTTATTTAATGTTTATATGAATGTTTTTTTTCAAAAAATAGTGGTTGTTTTGATGAAAATATTTAAGAATAAAATTCCTGGTCTATACAGCTTGAGAATATTTTTATCCAGAATATAAACGAAAATATTCTCAACGGTGCTGCTGTTGTGTGTTTTAAAGACTTTGAGGAGATGAAAACTGCTAACTATCTGGGTCCATAATAGATGAGACCTTGTTTGTCTGTTTCCGAGACGGAAACACTGTATAGGCTATACCGTTTGTGTTGCAGTTTTTCGACAAGGTTATCGTAAATATACATTGCAATATGTTCCGATGATGGGTTTTTCACCGCAAAGGCCTGGTGTTCGTTGAGATCACAGTGGTCAATAGTATCAATGACTTCTTTCACATGCTTTTTCAGCACTGTGAAATCAATACCCATACCTAAGGAATCAAGTTCTGTAGCTCGTACGGTAACTTCAACTTTCCAGTTATGACCATGGGGCTTTTCGCAGTCACCAGGATAGTTGCGAAGATGGTGTGCTCCAGCAAAGTGGGTCTTTACAAAAATATCAAACATTACGACTCCTTTTTCGCTAAAACAATGCTTTGTGTTCCATTGTTCATCTGATTCTCAGGTTAAGTCCATCGTTGAGACAGTGGGCTGATTTACACAATATACAACATAGACGAAGGACAGTTCAACTTGAGGTTTTTTATCATGTTGTTTGCCTGTTTTCGCCTTTTTGTTTATCGTTTATTGAAAAATGTTTTTGGAAAAAGTTATCTTTGCTATTTTTTCATATAAAACGAATGGTTACAGTATTCTTTTTGATGGGGAGTGGCATTGTAAAATACGGAGCAATGTTTTAAATGTTAAAAAACTTTTATCCTTGGTTACTTTCTAAAAAAAATTGTATATGGTGAAGTCCCTTTTTCCATTGTACATTGCAAATTACTGTTATTTTTTATGTAAATACTTTTATGTCTGGTGTAGAGTTGTTTACCTGTAAAGAATGCACTGCCGATACGCTTTTTAATGGGGAATTGCTTTGTTCCCAGCATCAACAGGGGTATCGATTTTCAGTGGATGCAATACTTGCAGCGCATTTCCTTTGTCCTGAAAAGGGTGCTGCGATCTGTGATATTGGTACCGGTTGCGGGATTATTCCCCTTATTCTTTTATATCGCCATACCACATCAATTTCCCGAGTTGATGGTATCGAAGTACAACCACAGCTTAAACAACTTGCTGCCAATAATATCGAACGAAACGGCTTTGCTGAACGCTCCTCTGTTATTGAAGCAGATATCCGGCAGATTTATACACGGGGGTATGCTGAAAAATACCAGCATTTTATTTGTAACCCACCGTATTATAAAAAAAATACCGGAAGAACAAACCAAAATTCTGAGGCACTTAAAGCCCGGCATCAAATAGCCGGTGACATAAAAGATTTTGCTGCCGGAGCTGCGGCCATTATCAAGAATCGGGGAACCGGAGTTTTTGTTTATCCCGCAACTCATAGTAGTGAGCTTTTTGCAGCGTTAGCTGCGGCACGTCTTGAGCCGAAGAAGATGCAATATATCTATAGTTCGCCCGGCTACAATCAGGAGGCAAAGCTGGTTCTTGTGGAAAGCCGCAAAAACGGTGGTACTGGTTTGCGGGTCCTGCCGCCATTTTATATATATAAAGAGCATTCAAAAGATTATAGTGCGGAGATGGCCAGACTCTATGCGCCGAACTCTTCGTAAGTGTTTTATATTTTTACTTTATTGACTGTCCTATGCTTTCTACAATAAAAAGTTGCACTGTTATTGGTGTTGATGGTCTGCTCATTGATGTAGAAGTTGATGTTGCTCGTGGTCTGCCAACCTTTTCCACAGTGGGACTTCCTGACAGTGCCGTCCGTGAGAATAAAGACCGAGTTAAAGCTGCCATCAACAATTGTGGCTACCAATTTCCCCAACAAAAGATTACCGTGAATCTAGCTCCTGCTGATGTGAAAAAAGAAGGAGCAGGTTTTGATCTGCCCACTGCCATAGGTATTCTTGTTGCCACTGGAGTTATCGAGCAACAGGCACTTGCCGGTGTCTGTATTGTTGGTGAACTTTCTTTAAATGGTGGGGTGCGTCCGGTAAAAGGGGTACTGTCCATTTTGCTTGAGGCTCGAAAAAACGGTCTTGAGAAATGTCTTATTCCTGAAGAAAATCTTCCCGAGGCTGCGATTATCTCAGATGATATTGAGGTCTTTGGGGTGGCCTCACTTCCCGAGGCCGTTGAGTATTTATCTGGTATGCAATCTCTGGCGCAGCGTTTGGTTATTTCCTGGGAAGAAAAAACAAACATTTCCAGAGAGAGCAATAAAGATTTTTCTGAGGTAAAAGGCCAGTATCAGGCCAAAAGAGCCCTTGAGATTGCTGCTGCCGGAAACCATAATGTCTTGCTCGTTGGGCCACCAGGTTCGGGAAAAACCATGCTGGCTCGAAGATTGCCAACCATACTTCCGGCAATGAACAGAGAAGAAATTCTGGAGACCACCAAGGTGTACAGCGTCAGCGATCAACAGCAGCGGGGTCGCCTCGTTGCAATACGGCCATTTCGGGCACCGCATCACACGGTTTCCGATGCTGGTTTGATCGGCGGTGGTGCCTTCCCACGGCCAGGTGAAGTCTCTTTAGCCCATAACGGGGTACTTTTTCTTGATGAATTTCCAGAATTTAGAAAGCATGTCCTCGAAGTGTTGCGCCAGCCGCTGGAAGATGGCTATGTTACTATTTCCAGAGCCAATATGCGAGTCCAGTTCCCAGCCCGCTTTATATTGGTGGCTGCAATGAATCCCTGTCCCTGCGGTTATTATGGAGATGCCCGAAACCGTTGCAATTGTCGTCCCGATCAGATACAAAAGTACACCAGCAGAATATCAGGCCCGTTACTTGATCGTATAGATATGCATGTCTCGGTGGCAGCGGTGCCATATAGTACCTTGCAGGAAAAGGCTCCAGCCGAAGATTCGGCATCAATTCAGGCCCGGGTAAACAAAGTGCGGCAGCTTCAGGAAACACGATTTGCCGCAAATAAAGAGATCTTTTGTAATGGAATGATGGGAACAAAAGAAATCGAAAAATATTGTCATCTTGATAAAGAATGTTCGGCCTTGTTTCGTCATAGTGTTGAGGCATTAGGTCTTTCAGCACGAGCATTTCACCGGGTTCTCCGTATTGCACGAACCATTGCTGATCTTGATGGCAAAGAACAGCTTATGTCTTCGCATCTCGCAGAGTCCATACAATATCGCCGGGCTTTTTTATGATCTGTGGCATGCTTATCAGATGTATTAAAAAAAGATTCCTGTTGCTTTTTTTGGCCGGACTTTTTGTTTTACCCAGTGCCTTCTGGTTTTTACGACAAAATGAGTCCTCCGGTGATCCCTGCTATTTTCTTCCTGAAGATACCGTTTTTTACGTGCAAGGCCGTCATCAGCCGCAAAAATTAAAAAATTTTTTCCATAGCCTTTTGGGCAAGGTCTTCACTGCGATAGAATATAGACAAATTTTCCAGAAAATCGGTGCTTCTGAAGAATTTATCAATAATATCGAAGCACTGTGCGATTTTGGCACGTCAATAGTCGATGAACCACTTTTTGCCACAGCGTTTGATGAATATTTTCTTGTGGCAATGTTTTCTGAACGCAGTTGGTCGTCTTCATCCCGACCTCTCGGAAAATATTTGAAAAATCAGATGTTTTTGCTTGCAAGACCTCCATCTGCTTCGCAGCTCATCAAAGATTTTCTTGCGGCAACTTCATACCGGGAAATTACCTCAGCACCCTACGGGAAGTATCGAATCCGACGCTTTGAAAAAATGGAGGAACGGTTCAGTGTTACTGTGGTTGATGGCTATCTTCTTGCAGCTTTTGAAGAACGACTGATTCGAGAAGCTATCAGACATTATGAAACTCGCTCAAAGACACTTCATAGCCATTCTTTATTTGAAAAAATTACATCCCGTATGGAATCACAGATTCCTTTTTTCTATACGAATCTTGAAAAAGTAACAGCACTTGCCAGCCATCTTGCTGCGACTGCCGAATCTCGTCATGAGCAGATTCTTTTCAAAATAATAACGTATCTTAAAGGCGTTGATGCAGTGGGATGGGACGGCCATAACAGCAAACAGGATATCTGGAAATCGACAATTATTGCCCATAAATCTGCTGCCGGTTCCCCGTTACTGGAAAGACTTTTTGCCATTTCTCCTCAAAAAAACAACACCGCATCATTTGCTGTTGATGATACCTTTTTCTACTTTTGGTCAAATACCTTTACTGCGAAGACATTAGTGCAGTTTTTCCTTGCTGAGATGGCTAGAACTGATGAGAAAGAACAATGTCATAGCATAATAAAAAAAATGAGCGGTTTTGACGTGGACGATCTTTTAGCCATGTTTGGTGAGGAAAGCATGCTGTTTGTACGGCCAGGCGGTTGGAGCCCTCTTTTTCCGCTTCCGGGGACTGTTTTGGCTGTTTCACTCAAGGATTCACAGAAAGTACAAAAGGTTATTGAAACCCTTGTCAAAAATTTTAATACCTCTTTGTATAAAAAAACATATAAGAATCTTACCTATTATTCCTGGGGTTTATATCCTTTCGAGAATCTGCAGCCGGTGTATGCGATGTATAAAAATTATCTTGTCATTGCCAATACCCGAGATACCCTGACATCGGTACTTGCACTTCCGGGAGATAAAGAAACCTTGTTTTCTTCTTTACAATTTGCGGCTGTTGATCCAGGTTTTGCGGCAAACAACAATACAGTATGTTACCTTGAGCCTAAAGCCTTACGGAAGTTTCTTGTTGATTTTTTTGAGATGGCAAGAATTCTTGTTGCCATTGAAAATAAAGAAACCGCAGCCCGAATGGTACTTATAAAAAAAGAGTTTCTTGAGCCGCTTTTTTTTGGAGGGGTTATGTCTCACCCTATCGCAATGAAAACAAAAAACGAAGAGGAACTTATTATTACCACATACCATGTAAATCTTAACCAACACCAGCCTGGTAAAATTTATGGAAAATCTTATAAAAGAATTAAGAAATCTGGTGGATTTTAAACCAACAACCGAACCTGGAGATGTAGTGCTTATTGCTGCCAAAGACCCCCAAATGCTCCTTTATGCGATGGTTACCGATATTGAGCGGGATACCGGTCGTAAAGATGAATGGTGGCAGGTACATCTGACGGTTCTTTCTCTACCCATGCAGCAGATGATCTGGACTTTACGAACACCTCAAATGACAGGGCAGGAAATTTTCACCATGGGGGGTGAAGAGCGTTTTGTTCAGGCGGTGGCTTTTCCCACTCCCAAATCCCCGGAACCCACTGCAAAAAAATCAGAGAAACAGCAGAAAATTGTTCCATTGAAAAGGGTGAAATAAGACCATGCAAGAGCGAGCTTTTATACAACATATTGTTGCCTCGATGAAAGATCAGCATTCTGGTGTTACCGCTGGAATAGGTGATGATTGCGCCGTTTTCAATGGTATTTCAAACGATGAAGAATGTCTTGTTACCACCGATATGCTGCTCGAAGGTGTTCATTTCGACACCTCCTGGCATCCACCATTTCTTCTTGGAAAAAAAGCAGCTGCAGTCAATTTAAGTGATATTGCAGCTATGGCTGGAACGCCACGCTATGCGTTGCTTTCATTGGGAGTTCCAGATTGTTATGATCAGAGCTGGCTGACATCGTTTATGGATGGACTTTTAAGTCAGCTTGGTGCTTTTTCCTGTGTGCTCATTGGTGGTGATACGGTTAGTGCAAAACGATTGACTATTAATCTTACCATCATAGGCAGCGCAAAAAAGGGCAGGGCTGTGTATCGTAATGGTGCCGGAGAAGGTGATGGTGTTTTTGTCACCGGGCCGCTTGGTGCTGCGGCGGCGGCATTACATCTCTTTCAGTCTGAAAAGTTTTACCAGCTTGACCAGGCACAGTGGCCTGTTCTGGTTGCAAGTCTACTTGAGCCTCAGCCGCAAATAACCACAGCCCGGTTGCTTGAACAATATGGTCATGTGACTGCGATGCAAGACATTTCTGATGGTATTGCCACCGATCTCAGCCATATTTGTGCGGCAAGTGGTGTCGGAGCTATTCTTCAAGAGACGATGTTGCCAGCCCATGATGAACTTCGAAAAATGTGCCAGGTAACCGGATGTAATCTTGTTGATTTTCAGTTACGGGGCGGGGAAGATTATGAACTTCTTTTTACCGTAGAAGCCCAACATACTCCTTATATCGCAGAAAAATTCTGGGAAAATCATCAAATAAAACTCTTTCAGGTTGGGGAAATTGTCGCTGGGGAAGGTGTCATGCTCGCAGAACCTCATGGCAGAAGCCGGCAGATAACCTTTCAAGGCTATGAGCATTGCTCTCGATAATGGGCGTTTTATTTTTCATGAAAAATGATATGGAATTTTTTATGAAACGTTATTGACATACTAAACCACCACCGACTTGAGTCGGTGGTGGTTTAGTCGTTGAAAATTGAATTCATTAAGATAATATGAATTAGTTATGATTTGATCTGACAAATGCCTCGTCAAAATTGGTTATTTGTCAGATCAAGTCTTGACGAATACACATTTGAATGGAACGAACATACTTTACAACAGAAAATTCTATATGTAGTCGATATCCAGTTTGAAATTTATGTGTTAGTCCTTACAGTTTTCTATTTAAAATAAGAATGCAAGACTTGTTTTTAGTTGGAACCATAGCTATGAAGCCCTGCGAGCAGGAAGTTCACCCCATAATAGGTGAATATGACCGAGGCAAAACCTACTAAAGAGAGCCAGGCGATACGTCTTCCTGACCAACCACGGGTGTATCTGGTGTGTAAGGTGATCGCATAAACAAACCAGGTGATCAGTGACCAGGTTTCTTTCGGATCCCAGCTCCAGTAGGTGCCCCATGCGGAATTAGCCCAGACGGCACCGGTAATAATTCCGGCAGAGAGCCAGATAAAACCAAAAACCATGGTTTTATGGACGAGATCATCAATAATTGGTAATTCGGGAAGTCGTGAAAAAAATGATGCCGAATTGTTGCTCGGAGAGCTTTTCAAGAGGTACATGATGCCGAGACCCGCAGCAATGGTGAATGAGGCATAGCCCACAAAACAGGTAACAACATGGGAGATCAGCCAGTTTGATTGCAAAGCCGGCACCAGCGGGCTGATACCTTTATTGATATTGGTAGAAAGAGAACCATACATCATCGCAAGAGCAGCAAAGGGCAGGGTAAAGGCACCGATCATGCGGTTCTGGAATTTCCATTCCATGAAAAGGTAAATAGCCACAATAGTCCAGGAGAAAAAAACCACCGATTCATACATATTGGTCAGTGGCGCATGGCCAATACCCATCACATACGATTCTTGCCATCTGAGTCCAATGGCAATGGTTTGGATCGCAAGTGCTCCAAAGGTGAAGACGGTTGCCAACTTACCAAGTTTTTTCTCTGCCTTAAAAATGAAAATAATCAGGTAGAGAAGCGAGGCAAAAAGATAACTGAGGGTGGTAATCCCCAGAAGTTGTGAGCTATTCATAAAGTACATTCCTTATATTAGTGAGCAAAATCAGAGGAGGTTAGTTTTTTCTGGTAGCGCCAGACTTTTCCAGTTCCTGATAAATGGCTGTAAAGATTTTTTCAAAACCCATCTTGTTTTTGGTGGTGGTTCCAGCAAAGAGAGGTGCCTGTTTTTTATCATTGAAAAGCACCAGCCAGAGTCGTCTATGTGAGACGAAAAAGCTGAGATACAGCCCAAAGAGCATCAGGAGGCATCCCAGGTATACCAGCCAGACTCCAGGGTCTTTGGCGACCTGTAAACCAGTTGCATAGGCCTGATCCACAGTGAAAATGATGTCGCTTTTCTTGTTGAGTTGAAATTCTTTTCCGGGAATGACCGTGACGATCTTTGCTTTGTCTTTTCCGGCTTTAATCCATACTTTGATACGTCTTATTTTATTGAACTGTTTTTCTGTGTTTAACACGCCGAAGGTAATGTTTTTTTCCGGCCAGGATTCTTTTTGCTGAAAAGGCACGATAAAAGAATGCGCTGCGGTCTCTTTAGGATCAGCAATGGTCACGGTAAAGGTGTTCGGAAGGGGCTGATAACTTGCCTGGTAAAAGGTGATGCCTTGGTATTTTAAAGGGGTATTTACTTCGATTTTCTGGGAGAGTACTTTTTTGCCGTTTTCAAGTATGGAAAGGCCGGAAAGATATTCTTTGGGCATCCCGTTTTGGTAAAATTCGATATCAAAGAAATCACATTGTACTTCAAAATCGAGATTGATAATACCGGAGCTTTGTGTATTGCGAACCATGGTCGTTGCTTCGGATTCAGGAAGCAGCATGAATCCCTTAAAACCAAGAAATTGTCCGACCATGGCTCCGGCAAAGATAACCAGAATGGAAAGGTGTACAATATAGACACCGCATCGAGACCAGGCACCTTGCTGGGCCGCAATGAGATGGCCTTCGCTAAGTTCGCAATGCTCTACCTTAAAGCCTTTGGAAGACAGAATCTGGTTTACTCGTTCCTTATTAATACGGCTTTTTTTGTGCAGACTATGGCTGAAAGCCATGTCTTTAAGTCGTTTCGGCGAATATTTGGTCTGGTCTTTGGTTATTTGCTTCCAGGCAAACGGAAATCTGTGGATTGAGCAAACTACAAGATTGACGCTTAACACCCCCAGCAATGCTAAAAACCACCATGAGGTGTACATATTGGGGATGTCCAAAAGGAAGAAAATTTCGGCGACATTTTCACCGTAACGAGCGAGATAATAATTTTGTGGTTGATTTTGCAGGATAATCGTGCCAGCAATGGAGCTAATGGCAAGGGCACTGAGGGTAACAATGGCCAATTTTACAGAGGCGAAAAATTTCCAGAGTGTTTTTGGCATATTCATGAGAAAAGATACTGGTTGGTAATTACTCTTTGATGTGTCGCTCTAGCTACCATGGTGACATCTTTATTGCAATGAAAAAGCTTTTTGTTAAAGGCACCTAGAGAGATGAGGCACGTGAGATTTTATTGGATATCCCAAGATTGAATGGGAAAGAAGATGTTTTTTAATGCGGAAAGTTCTTGTCTCTTATTGCAAAACAAGTTATTATTGGCAGTTCTTGAATTGGTTTACAGTATATTTGTTCAGCAGGTTTCGTTGCAGAGTAACCTCGGGGCCGCTGGTGAGTTTTATACGAGGAGATGGAGAACAATGTCAAAGGTATGTGAAGTTTGCGGTAAAGGACCTGTAACTGGGAATAATGTTTCCCACGCCCACAATAAAACCCGTCGTCGTTGGCTACCGAATCTGAAAAGAGTTCGTATGGTCACTGAAGGGGGCGGCATAAAACGAGCCAAGGTTTGTACCCGTTGCATTCGTTCCGGGGCTGTGGTCAAACCTGCATGAGTTGTACGAACGAAAATAAGGTAATATATAAGGCGAGCGCAAAAAAAGTTGCTCGCCTTTTTCTTTTGGGAGAGTGAGATGTCCGAAGAAATAACTTATCTGAGCTATGAGCAGGCTGTTAATTTAGTTGGGGCAATTCAGGAAGAAGAAGATATTGAGCAGGAGAATAGACATATTTTAACTGTATATTCTGTTGATGATAAGGAACTTTGCTGGTTTGACTTCGAAGAGGTTATGCAAGATGTTGGCGATGTAGCCAAAGGGGAAAAAAAAGAAGCGGTACAAGATTATATCCTGCACCGCATTCCAACCTGGGCTTTGGAAATATAGGAGAGCAATTTGTAATCCCGTAAGCGGGGTTATTTTTTAGGAAGTTGAATGCGTTGTTCCTTTTTAAGTTCCGGGTTCTTTTTGTATAATATTATAGTTTTTCCAATAATCTGAACAAGGTGGCTTGATGTTGCGGTGGCAAGTTCTGTGGCTCCTTGTTCTTTTGCAGTATTGCTGTTTTTGCCGATCTTGATTTTGACCAGCTCTTTGAGTTCAAGTTCTTGAGTGATTGCGTTGAGAACTCCTTCGGTGATTCCCTCCTTGCCAATCTGTACATTTGTCGTGAGGCTGTGAGCCAATCCTTTGAGATATTTTTTTTGCTTACCAGTGAGCGTAGAGTGTTCTTGGGAAAGTGTTGTGTCAGACATAAGAGAATCCTTGAGAAGCCCTGTTCAGGGCTTTGTTATGTTTTTTGAAAAACGGGTGTTTTTATATGAGCATCAGGAGGTATTTATTTTGTGGTACTTTGAGTATCTTTAATGAAACAGGTTCTTAAATATTTCGTATCCGCCGACCCAGGTGCCAATTGCTGAACCGAGGCCTGTAAGAAAGAATACCAGAAAGACCCGAAGGAGTTTGTTTTTCCACCAGGCGGTGATGGAGGTGATATCATTGGCGACATTCTCAAATTCTCGAACAACTGGTGGGCATTTCATTACCTGAATGAATGCTGAAACATAGCCTGCGCCAATGACCGGTGTTAGGCTGGTAATTGGTGCTGCGGCAAAAGCTCCAATGATGGTGACGGGATGAGCCAGCGCAAAAACAGCACCGATTGCTGCCGGGATTCCGTTGGCAAGAATCCAGAACAGAAGATTAGAGCCTGCAACATCGGCACCTTTGGTTATTCCTATTGCGAAAAGAGAGCCGAGAATTAACAACGGGATGCCCCAGCCAAGAACCTTCCAGAGTTTTGATACCGGAGGAATGGTATCCAGCTCCGGTAAAGAAGGGCTTGTGGCACTGGAGATAGCTTTTTTTATGCCTTCAACATGACCAGCACCGACAACGGCGACCAGGCGTTGTCCTGGTGCTGTTTTAATCTTTTCTGCAAGATAGAGATCTCTCTCATCAATGAGTACCCGTTTCAGGTCGGGAAAACTATCGCCCATCTCGTCCATGAGATTTGCCAAAATATCTTTTTTCTTTAACTCTTCAAGTTTTTCTGCGTCGATCTCTTCATCATCAAAGATTGATGCAAAAAGCACTGCGATAAGTTGGCATTTTTTCAAAAAAGGTGTTGATTTCCAGGCTCGCCGTAGGGTGATGCGTACGTCGCGGTCACAGAGGGATATCGGTATTTGCAGTTCGTTGGCAGTTGTGGCTCCTGCGAGCAGTTCAGAGCCGGGTAATACCCCAAGTTTTCCGCCAAGACGCTTCTGGTACGAGGCCATCAGGATTGAAACAAGAAGTGTCGAGAGCTGCTTGTTACGAATTATTTGTTTGAGGTCAAGGGATTGCCATTTCGCCTGCTGCGTCATTGCCTGGTAGCGTTTTTCGTCAAGTTCAAGGCAGACATGATCAGGATGTTCTTGATTAATAATTTTTTTGACCAGAGTGACCGATTCTTTTGAAACATGGGCGGTGCCAACAAGCAGGATTTTCCGGTCATCAACAGTGATAGCGTGTACGTCGGGGCCGTATTGTTCTGGGGATTGTGAAGATATCATAATATATTGCGACAACAGATATAACATACGTGCCTCGGCTCTTTATTCTGTGAAAAAGGGCTGCGGCATAAGCCGAGTATTGGCTGTGATGTCATACTTTTTTGAGTTTGAGCTTATTTCCTGGATGAATCAGGTTTGATTTCAGATTATTCCATTTGCGGATGTCTGCGGTAGAGAGTTTGAATTTTCGAGATATTTTCCAAATAGAGTCACCGTTTTGTACTTCGTACCAATGGTATTGGTCTGTGGTGCTATTTTTAACCGGCAATCGTTTTTTAGAAGCGATGAGGACCGGAACATGAGTGCGTGGGGACGTTGTTTGTGCAGAAGCAGCAAGAACAGGCGCAGCCTTTTGTTTTGAGGTGTGATCTCGTTTGATTTTATAGGTTCCAGCGAGGATTCGACCGTTAAAGGGTTGAGAAATAATATTCTTTGAAAGTGAATCTGGTGTTGCTGGATGGAGTATCAATTGTTCTCCGGCCTTTATACGGCGTACGTTTTTTATGCCATTCCAGGAGATAATCATTTCCATGGGTACGCCATATTTTCTGGCAATTTTGCCAACGGTCTCCCCTTTTTTAATGGTATGTAATAGCATATTATTTTTATTACTTGCAGCAAGTCTTCGGGCATCGGCTTCAGAGAGTAACTGATATTTTACTGTTGAGTATGGAATACGCAGATTGGTTCCTGCGATCAAGGTGTTAGAGCGTAAATTGTTCACCTTTAATAGTGTCGTGGTATTTATATTATAGCGTCGGCAAACCTTTCTTATAGTATCGCCCTTTCTAATTTTATGGGTGAGATATCCAGAACTTATATAGGGGTGTACTCTGGGAAGATTGCTTTTGGCAAGAGCCTTGCTCCCTTGAGGAATTTTTACGGTATATTCTTTTTTGTTTGGCGGAGTCTTTGCCTTACGAAGTTGTGGGTTGAGTTCCTTGATTGTTTTGATATCGCTTCCTGAGATAAGTGCCACAGCATCAAGGCTCATTCCGGGAGGAACGGCAATTTTGTCATAATTCAGTGGGTGTTGGTAAACGATTTTGTCAAATCCATAATTTTCAGGGGCTTTTGCAACGATAATCGCAGCAATCAGTTTCGGAACATAGCGTTTTGTTTCAAGGCGGAGGTGTTTTTTTGTCGCCAGTTTCCAGAAATCATTGACTTTATAACGCTTCATTCCAGAACGAACCTTCCCTGGGCCAGCATTATAGGCGGCTACTGCGAGATGCCAGTCTCCAAAATCTTTGTAGAGATCGGAGAGAAAAGCAATAGCGGCAGCGGTCGATTTCTCAAAATCCCTTCGCTCATCGACATACTTATTAATGGTGAGATTATAGAGCCTTCCGGTACTTCGGATGAACTGCCATAAGCCCACAGCGTGGGCGTGAGAGTAGGCTCGCTGGTTAAAACCGCTTTCAATCATAGCCAGATAGGCAAGATCTTGGGGCAGTCCTGCTTTTTTAAATTCGGCACGAATATAGGGAAGATAACGAGTTGATCTGCCCAACCAACGGGCAAAGGTCTTTTTCTGTTTGGTTTGAAAGAGTCTGATATAGGTTTCTACCTGTTTGTTGATAACCACAGGGAAATCATATTGCAGCAAACTCTGTTTTGCATTTTGGTCTGTTTTTGTTGCGGTGTTTTTCACCCATTTCCCTGAATCGTCAAGGGCTTTAAGCTCCTCGTCCAGCCCTGCCTGCTCTTCGGTGAGTACCAATTGCATATCTGGATCATCAAGCTCTTCTATGATGGTGTCATCTTTTGTTTGCTGGATGTCAGTTTCAAGAAATTGAGACTTTTCAGCAAGACAGCCGCTTAAAGTTATGCAGCTTACTCCGCAAAAAAGCAGGAGATAGGCTTTTGATATGAGTTTTGTCATGAGTTGTTCGGAAGTTTTATATCGAACCGGGATTCGGTGCAGGATATCTATAAAAAGTGTATTGAGATATGTTTGCTAACTGAGTACATTCTGCGTTGTTTTTTTTATCGTGTTTACACGGCATCTATTTAAACCCTAACTTGATGAAAAGTGCAAGCATTATCGAATTGTTGTATCTTTCCTTCGTGCGTTGCTGGCCAAAATCTGTCATAAAAAACAAGAAATTGAACCTGTCTTGGTACTGGCTGAGTAACCTGAAGCATTAAGGCATTTATCCTGCTTATCGGGG
>PDWJ01002826.1_pt1 | contig 17545 bp, 14 predicted proteins | sample 1430881 | NCBI WGS metagenome assembly PDWJ01 (sample SAMN01162460, study PRJNA174530) | Oral metagenome, whole genome shotgun sequencing project. | biome: Marine environment; feature: Marine mammal; material: Swab sample of the gingival sulcus; isolation source: swab sample of gingival sulcus...
GAAAAAGCTACTGGATAAAATACCGCTTAAAGAATTACTGGAAAACTCTGCTTTTATCAAGCAATATCAGGAAGCTGTTGCACAAGGAAAAATCACAGAACCCAATGTCAGGCACTTTTTTATAAACTTATTGAGTTTGGTTATTTTTCCCTTTATCGGACGACCGTTTTTACAAGAAATTCACGGTTTAAATGACGAACAATATTTTAGCCTTATAGAAGAACGTAAACAATTGATCCCTGTATGGATTAAAACCATGATGATCACAACCTAAATTTTTTTGCACCACAATTAATCAAATGATTAAAACATTAATTTAAATAAGATGATTAAGCTTAAAGCAACTTCCGACAAAAAACTCTATAACACACTGTACAACAAAACCATAAATTGTTATTCAGGGTTAAATGTTTTACGCTCCCTATTAGGACTTATACTGCTTTTGACTCCTTACAATCATAAAGCGTTGGCGCAACAAAGCTACGTCTTAAATATTGAGCAATGCTTTGATATGGCGCAACAAAATTACCCACTTATCAAGCAGTACAACCTGATAGAACAAACCAAGGCATATTCTATAGCCAACGCCCAAAAAAATTATTTACCCAAAGTGTCTGTCATTGGGCAAGCAACTTATCAATCTGATGTATCTGAAATACCTATAAGCCTACCCCAAATAGACATTCCTACCATAGATTACGACCAATACCGATTGTATGGCGAAATATCGCAGTCTTTGACAGACTTGTTTATCGTCAGCAAACAGAAAAAACAGATCAATCGCCAATCTGAAGTGGACACACAGAAAACAGCAGTCGAACTGTATCAATTAAAAGAACGAATAGCCAACCTGTATTTTGGCATACTGATGATTGATGCACAAATAAAACAGGCTGAATTAATGGCCAAAGACATTCAATACGGCATTGACAAAGCCAAAATTGCAATTGCCAACGGTGTGGCTTTAAAAAGCACGATTGACGGTTTGGAAGCAGAATTATTAAACGTCAATCAACACAGTATTGCCTTAAAAGCCAACAGAAAAGGCTATACAGATATGTTGTCTTTGTTTACAGGCAGTCCTATTGACGACAACAGCATTTTCGAGATACCTGTCAGGCAATCTTTTACGAATAGCATCAATCGTCCGGAACAGAAATTGTTTGAGCTGCAAGCGCAAGCTATCGACCAGCAAAAACAATTATTGGCTACAACTAACTGGCCACAGGTAAGCTTATTTCTTCAGGGCGGTATAGGTAAACCCGGATTGAACATTCTAAATCCAGACCCTGAAAATTTTTATATCGCAGGTGTTCGTTTGCATTGGAACCTGTCGAGGTTATACACCTATCGAAAAGAAAAAGAACTACTGACAGTTAACCAGAATATGATAGACGTGCAGGAAGAAACCTTTTTGTTTAACACCCATCTCAAGCTCAAAGAACAAAAGGCTAATATTGACAAAATAAAAGCTCTGATAGACACCGACAAAGCCATTGTAAGCCTTAGACAAAACATCAAGCAAACCACCCTCAATCAGTTGACTTACGGCACGGCAAGCGCCAATGATTACCTGATAGCGGTAAATGCAGAAAACAAAGCCAAACAAAATCTGATTTTACACGAGATACAACTTCTAATGACTGAATATCAGACACAAATCATCACCGGATATTAAAAAAAACCGATAGCCAATAGCTCACAGCAAAGAGCTCATTAAGCATTAAATCATAAAAACCTGACTTATGAATAACCTAAAAACATTTACATTCATCACAAGCCTGAGCCTCATATTAGTTGCTTGTACCGGCAACAAACCTTCATTTGATGCTTCGGGCAGCTTTGAAGCAGAAGAAATTATTATTTCAGCCGAAGCAAACGGGATCATCAAAAGATTTGATATAGAAGAAGGTCAAAGTCTGGAAGCCGGGCAGGCTATCGGCTATATAGACAGTATTCAATTGCATTTAAAGAAAAGACAACTCCAAGCTCAAATTGCAGCCATACTAAGTAAGAAACCCAATATTAAGATTCAAACATCTTCATTGGAACAACAGCTAGAAACAGCCCGAACAGAACAGAACAGAATAGCCAATTTGGTCAAAGGCGACGCGGCTACGCCAAAACAGTTGGACGATATCAACGCACAGATTAAAGTATTGGAAAAGCAAATCAAAGCTCAACAATCGACTTTAAGCATTTCAAACAGGGCTTTGGACAAAAATGTTGTGCCTTTGCAGATACAAATCGAACAACTGAATGATTTACTCGATAAATGCACCATCATCAACCCTGTTGACGGTACTGTACTCACCAAATATGCGCAAACAAACGAGATGGCAGCCACGGGGAAACCATTGTATAAAATGGCGGATCTGACAAATATTATTTTAAGGGTTTACATTACAAATGACCAATTGGCTCAGGTAAAACTCAACCAAAACGTCAAAGTGTTTACAGATGATGGTCAGGGCTCTTATAAGGAAACAAACGGTACGATTATCTGGATTAACAATAAAGCTGAATTTACCCCAAAAACCGTTCAGACCAAGAAAGAACGTGCAGATTTAGTCTATGCCGTAAAGGTCAAAGTGCCTAATGACGGTTATTATAAAATCGGTATGTATGGCGAAATAAACTTCGAATAAGTATGGAAGCCATTGTATTAAATCATATTATAAAAACCTATAACAAAGGAGCAGTAAAAGCCGTCAACGATGTGTCGTTTAAGGTCAGTGATGGCGAACTGTTTGGATTGATTGGAGCGGACGGTGCCGGAAAAACAAGTATTTTCCGTCTATTGACGACACTCATCATACCCGATAGCGGTACGGCATACGTCAACGGTTACCATATCATCAAGGATTATAAAGCTATTCGTAAAACGGTAGGTTATATGCCGGGAAAATTTTCTCTGTATCAGGATTTGTCTGTCGAAGAAAACTTAGATTTTTTTGCCAGCGTTTTTGACACCAGTGTCAAGGCCAATTTTGATTTAATCAAAGATATTTACAGCCATTTAGAACCTTTTAAAACACGCAGGGCAGGAAAATTATCCGGTGGTATGAAACAAAAATTAGCCTTGTGTTGTGCATTGATCCATCGCCCTACGGTCTTGTTTTTAGACGAGCCTACCACCGGTGTGGATGCTGTATCGAGACAGGAATTTTGGGGCATGCTGAAAAGACTAAAGCAACAAGGGATTACCATCATGGTATCCACGCCCTATATGGATGAAGCCACACTTTGTGAACGCATTGCTTTAATACAAAACGGCAATATCATGTCTATTGATACGCCCGGCAACATTATCAACAGGTTTTCAGAACATTTATATGCCGTAAAAGCGGATCATATGGGTAGATTGTTAAAAAATTTACGCCATAATACCCACATCAAATCTTGTTTTTCGTTTGGCGATTATCACCATATCATTTTTAAAAATGAACATGAATACGCTCAAAATGAATTGAGCCGGAGTCTGGAACAGAACAATTTTAAACAACTCGACATCAAACCAATTACCCCGGGCATAGAAGATTGTTTTATAAACCTTATGAAGAAATAAAATGACCAAAGAAATTGTCATAACAACTCATAAGCTCACCAAGCGTTTTGGTGATTTTATTGCCGTGGATAACATCACGTTTGAAGTCTATGCCGGAGAGATTTTCGGCTTTTTAGGCGCCAATGGGGCCGGAAAAACAACAGCCATGAAAATGCTTTGCGGATTGTCAACACCTTCATCGGGAAATGCCAACATCGCAGGTTTTGATGTTTACAGGCAAACGGAAAAAATAAAACAAAATATCGGGTATATGAGTCAGAAATTTTCCCTCTACGAAGATTTAACCATCATGGAAAACATCCAATTCTTCGGAGGGATTTATGGTTTATCCAACAAACAACTCAAAGCAAAGAGCCAGGAACTGCTCGAAACATTGGGATTGACCAATGAAGCAAAAAAATTAGTAGTCTCACTGCCTTTAGGGTGGAAACAAAAATTAGCCTTTTCGGTGGCCATCTTACACCAACCCAGGATCGTTTTTCTGGATGAACCCACCGGAGGCGTTGACCCTGTGACGAGACGGCAGTTTTGGGATATGATTTATGACGCTACCGAAAGTGGCATTACCGTATTTGTGACGACACATTATATGGACGAAGCTGAATACTGTAACCGCGTTTCAATAATGGTGGACGGTGCCATACAAGCACTGGATACACCGGCCAATCTCAAACAAGAATACGCTGTTACGTCTATGGACAGAGTATTTTATGAATTAGCCAGAGGCGCAAAACGTCAATCAGATTAAATATGAAACGGTTTTTATCATTTTTAAAAAAAGAATTCTATCACGTTTTCCGGGATAGCAAAACCTTGTTGATGTTATTTGGTTTGCCCATTGTCTTGATTGTGCTTTTTGGCTTTGCGGTAACCAATGAAATTAAAAATGCCAAGATTGTCATCTGCGATTATGCCAAAGACGATGCATCCCAACAAATCATCAATCAACTGTCGGTTAACAAAACCTTTCATATTGAAAAAGCATTGTATGATCATAAAGAAATTGAAGAAATCTTTAAAAAGGACAACATCAAACTGGCCGTTGTCTTCCCTCCCAATTTTAACAAGGATTTGTTACACCAAAACAAAGCACAAATACAGCTTATCGCCGATGGTTCTGATCCTAATACAGCCAACACCCTGACCAAATATGCTACAGCCGTCATCATGGACTATCAACGACGTTTGATACCTACCGGAAAAATGCCTTACAGCATTCAGCCTGAAATCAGGATGTTATACAACCCCGGGTTAAAAGGAGCTATCAATTTTGTACCGGGTATTATGGCATTAGTATTGGTATTAGTATGTGTTTTGATGACTGCGGTTTCCATCGTCAAAGAGAAAGAAATGGGCACTATGGAAGTCTTGTTGGTGTCTCCTGTCAATCCATTTATGGTAATTATCTCCAAAGCAATGCCGTATTTATTTCTCTCCATCATCAACCTTGGCGTAATACTTATTTTGAGTGTAACCCTTCTGGATATGCCTGTCAACGGTAGTTTATGGCTCTTGATAGCCGAAAGTATTTTACTGATCATTACAGCGCTTTCTTTGGGACTACTAATTTCAAATGTGGCCGAATCCCAACAAGTTGCCATGCTTATCTCAATGATGGGTATGTTGATACCCACAATACTGTTTACAGGCTTTATGTTTCCCTTAGAGAATATGCCTGTTTTCCTTCAACTCTTGGCCAATATCTTTCCGTCAAAATGGTATTATATCATAATACAATCTATAATGATTAAAGGTCTAGGCTTTGGGGCTATTTGGAAAGAAACCCTGATTCTCGTGATGATGACTTGTGTTTTACTGATTGTTAGTTTTAAAAAATTCAAAATCAGATTGTCATGAGAACATTGAGATTTTTACTGCAAAAAGAATTCAAGCAAATTATTCGCAACAAAGCGCTACTGGCACTGATGTTCTTTGCCCCCATTGTTCAATTGCTTATTTTGCCTTTGGCCGCTGATTACGAAGTGAAAAACATCAATATTGCAATAGTGGATCACGATAATTCCACCTATGCGCAACAGTTGACCTCAAAGATTGATGCTTCGCCTTATTTTCATTTAATTGATTATCAACAGTCGTTTCAGGAAGCATTCACAACCATTGAAACTAACAAAGCTGATTTAATTTTAGAAATCCCGCAAGATTTTGAAAAAAACCTTATCAAAGAGCAACACAACAAAGTGTTTATTGCCATAAACGCCATCAATGGGGTCAAAGCCGGTTTATCAGGTTTTTATCTAACGCAAATTATAGCTGCCTACAATAACGATATTCGCATGAAGTGGTTACAGCCCACTCAACCGAGCCGTCTGCCACAAATTGAAGTGCAACCTTCAGTATGGTTTAATCCTCATTTAAGCTATTATTTTTTTATGGTTCCCAGTATCTTAGTGATTTTGGTGACTGTTATGGGTGCCTTTATGAGTGCATTGAATATCGTCAAGGAAAAAGAAATGGGTACAATAGAACAAATCAACGTTACCCCCATCAAAAAACATCAGTTTATTTTGGGTAAACTTTTACCGTTTTGGCTTATTGGAATGTTTGTTTTTAGCCTTGGGTTATTTCTGGTTGCCCGCTTGATTTACGGCATTGTCCCCGTAGGCAGTTTACTCCTGCTCTACGCCTACCTTGCCCTGTTTTTAATTGCTGTTTTGGGTTTAGGACTGCTCATTTCCACTTTTGCGGATACCCAGCAACAAGCCATGTCGATAGCATTCTTTTTTATGATGATTTTTATCTTGATGAGTGGCTTGTTTACACCTATTGAGAGTATGCCCCGATGGGCTTACTATATTGCAAGGTGCAGTCCTATCACATATTTTATCGAAGTAGTACGTATGGTAGTGTTAAAAGGAAGCGGTTTTGCCGACATCAAATATCATTTTATCATTATGGCAGGTTTTGCCATTTTCCTCAACGGATTTGCCATTTTAAATTATCGAAAAACACAGTAGTCGTTGAGCGTTTGAACTGATTGGTATAGAAAAAATGTATTTAACTTGTATCATAAAACCGGCATATCCTTAGTTTTGGGCTATATGTTTGATTGATTAACCTTAATAGCCAAGCAAATAGTCAAAAGCCACTATCACTGCCATTTTTCCATTAACGCTATAATCCCTTTTTTAATACCGGAATAAAACGCTTTATTTTTAAATTCAGGAATAATAGTTTTGTCAATGACTTCTTTACAGATTGGGTCAGTCAATACAAGACTTGTACCATAGCCTGTAGCTATACCAATTTTTCGACAAGGTTTACATACTACAATTATCAACCCGTTATCAGTTTCAGCTGATCCAACACCCCATGCACTGCCCAGATCAGAAGCGTATTTTTGAATGTCTTGATAAGGTTTTATACTGTCAACTGTTACAACGACAATTTGCCGGGTAGTTTCTATATCGTAATCATAAAGCATTTTGGACAATTCAACCCGTTGCGATTCTGTAAAGACATTTCCATAATCATTGATGATCCCCATCGGTTTTGGAATAGCAGTCTTTGCTGATGCTGACAATTCAACTTCAGATTTAGGTTGATTGATTTCAGTTTTCGAAGCAGTAGTTTTACATGAGATTAAATGTAAACTCAATAACAGCATTAATACTTTTACACCTGTTTTCATATTTAACACCTTTATTTGTTTTAAGCATAAATAATTAATAACCAATTATTTAGTATAAAATAATATTCTTTTTATTCAGGGCGCAATATACAGAATTTGCATCAAACAAAAAGTCTGAAATTTTGATTCTATCACAAGAATTATGTAAAACAAGTTACAATGATTCAATATGAAATAACTAAAGAAAAAAGGCTATAAGTCTGATGATTGACACAGCTTATAGCCCCTTATAACAACCGTAGGTTTGCCTACTTAATTATTTTAAATTGTTCATGCTGTATATTTCTTTTATAGGCATTAAACAATTCTTTCGCTTTTTTGTACGCTTTAGAATTAGCGTTAAGCTTTTTCATATCTTCCTGAAGCTTCAAGGCTTTATTGTGATAGGTCAAATCATTATAAAGCATCATGGCATCTTCTATGATTTCTGTACTTTTAGTTTCGATATCAGCACCATAGAACTTTTCCAGAATAGACGCTGCGGCTATTTTTGGACTGAATTCATTCAATTCCTGATCCCTGTCTCTACCATCAATACTCAACAATATATAAGGTGCTTCTCCCTTGTATTCTTTGCCCGTTTGTTTATGAACCAGAGCCTTTCTGTATTCCTCACCGGTCTTAATAAAACCGGGTCTGTAATCTTTAAATTTATACTCGTCTTTATCATTATAGACTACAGCTGCACGGGCATTAGCCAAAGGCATATCCGGCGAATCAAAATAAAACGGAATATTATCTTTCATAAAAGCCTTACTTTCAAACAGCGCTTTACCCAGTTCACCCGCCATTTTTACGATAGACGACCCGGCTAATAAATACATACTTGAGGTAAAGAACACCGGAATATTGGCTGCTTTGTCAAAAAGATGTGAAATGCTTTCGAATGTACTGTCTGAAAAGGTATCGGCAACCATTTCCAAGGAACACAAAATTGTACTGACATCTACAGCAGGCGTATAATAAATAATTGGAGACCCCTGCACAAAAGCCGACGGTTGAATGTATTGGTAATCTTCAACTTTTTTGACGAGTTGATTTATGGCGCGTGGCGATTCGTCGTGGGTATTCGTTGCCCGAACACCTGAAACAACCAATAAGTCCTTTTTACCGCCAAACAGTTTGTTAGGCGCATCTCCGGTATACACACAAAGAATTTCAATACTCAAAGGCTTTCCTATACCAATAGGCGTACGGTTGGGAATATTCAAATCTGTGTTGTCATTAATCTCATGGAATTTAACACTTCCATTCCTGAACATAAGCAAAGGATCTTCCCCCTTGAGGATACTCTTGTTAAACTTTTGAAAAGATCCCATTACATTTTTTTCTGCAACCTCTTGAGAAGACACCATGGTGTTTCCGTAAAAATAACTTACTGCCATTTGAATTTAATTTTAAGTTTGTAACTATTCTATTTTATCGCACTGACTACAGCAAAACACACCACTAATAATCAGTTGTTTTAATTTTACATTGTATGATCATCTTTTAAAGCCCAAAAGACACTACCCTGTTAATCAAACATCTATAGTTTCTGTGAGCCTTTAGAGATTCCGGAGGAATGGTATATCTATAAACGCAACTATAACTCAAAAAAGTATAACACTTCAATTAAAGACCTCTCCGTAAACATACAAAAAATTCGGTTAAGATGCTACACTATTATTGGGATTTTTACCGGGTTTTTACAGTGTGTTTATAGTAATAATAGGAGATCAAAACTTAGAATTTGAATTTACACTGTATTTATTTTATTTTTGGGATATATTTTGCTCCGGTGTCGTTTATAACAAACGGCATTCTGAGGTAACCACAAAAAACATCAGCGTAAACCATGATTAAAGCCCTGATTATAGAAGATGAAAAACCCGCTGCACGGCGGTTAGGACGCTTGTTGAGTGACCTCGATATAGATGTTTTGACCTTATTGCACTCTGTCAAGCAAAGTATCGATTGGCTACAATCAAATCCTGCCCCCGATTTGATTTTTCTCGACATCCAACTCTCTGACGGCTTATCTTTTGAAATCTTCGAGCAGGTGACCTGCCAATCACCTATTATTTTCACTACAGCTTATGACTCATACACACTGAAAGCATTTAAACTGAACAGTGTAGATTACCTTTTAAAACCCATAAACGAAGACGAATTGTCAACAGCTGTACACAAATTCAAACACCTGTTCAATAAAACCTCAACCAATCACAACACTTTAGACATTGAGCAAATCAAAGCCATTCTTTACCCCAAACCATCCTACAAGGAACGTCTGACAATCTATACCGGCAATCAAATCAAAGTGATAGAGACAGACAATATCGCTTTTATTTACAGCCAAAATCATATTACCCATTGTCACACATTTGACCATTCAAGTCATATTATTGACAGTTCATTGGAACAATTGTCTCAAAATCTGAATACTAATACTTTCTTTAAACTCAACCGCAAACATATCATCAATATCAAAGCCATAGATGATATTTTATACCACTCCAATCACCGCTTGATGATTAAAACAAAGTATTATACCGAAGAACCTATTATCGTTAGCCGCGAACGGGTCAAAGCTTTTAAAAACTGGTTAGAGCAATGATGTCGTGGGTAATGGGCAGTGCGTAGTGGGCAGTTTTCAGTTGGCAGTGAGCAGTACATAGTATGTAGTAGGCAGTTTACAGTAGGCAGTAAGCAGTGGGGAGTGTGTAGAAGGCAGTAGGTAGTGGGCAGTAGGTAGTGGGCAGTGAGCAGTGAGCAGTAGGCTAATATTCCTAAATTAGTTCAAACACTTTTTTTAATTGTTGTGATGTACTCAAAGGTTTTATGTATGTTTGCCTTTTATTTTATATAACTTTTGGATACTTATTACAAAAATATCACGCAGACACTGTCCTATTTTGGGAAAAATTGGGAGAAACCCTATTATATAACCTCCAATGACAGCATCACCAATTTTTTGGAAACACCCTTTAAAACTGATTTTTTTATTGTTGCGATTTGTCTGCAAGGCACCCTTAAAGTGAGTGTCAACGGTGTCAAAAACACTTTTAAAAAAAACCAAATATTTACGGGAACACCGGCAAGTATTATACAATTTGAAGAGGCATCTGATGATTTCAAAATGAACATTTTGTTTTTTGACAAATTCTATTTGTTTAAATACTTTTCTGACACCAATCTCATCTTTAAACTGGAGTATTTTCGTAACCATGATGATTGTGTCTTCCCTATGGATGAACAACATGCGGAAACCATTCTCATTATGTTTCAGTATTTATCTAAGGTTGCTGAAAAAGACAGTCCTTACCAGAATGAAATCATCAAATCCACCATCTTTGCCCTACTCTTTCACTTGGCTGAAATTTATCTCAACCATACCGAAGATCGTATAAAAATCACTAAAACTGCCACAGGTATTTATCCAAAGTTTAAAGAATTGATTCAAGTCTATCTGCCTGAAGAAAAATCGCTGGATTTCTATGCCGGTGAACTCTGTGTAAGCACTAAATACCTGATAGAACTTATCAAAAAAGAAAAAAACACTACGCCAAGACATATCATTGATGAACAATTAGCCCAAGAAGCCGGGTTATTACTGTCTGATAGTAATATGACCATCAATGAAATAGCAGATCATTTACAGTTCAGTTCAACAGCCTCATTTACCCGCTTTTTTAAACGGCTAACCGGCACAACACCCTCTGCTTACCAAAAACAATCCAATACTGAATTGTAAATTAACTCCAGTTATAGAGGTTTTTTGCCACCGCAAAACTAACCCGCATTTTCATGGGTTTATTTTTATTGTTTTTATACGTCAGCGTTGCTGTCTTGCTTGTATTAAAAACAAAACAACCCCTATAACAATTAATACACTGCCCAAAAACAAATACACATTATAAGGTTTAATCAGTGACAACCCATACATAATGGCTGTTCCCTGATAAAACAACATCAATTCAGTCAATAAAAATCCTGAGATAAAAAAGATAAATGCCAAACGTTTCATCAAACGCTCTTTAAATCCGTATAGCCATAGGAGACTCATACTGATGAAACCCAGACCAACCCAATGTATATATCCAATCACAAAATAAGGCTTAAAAGTCAATACTTTTTCTGCCAATGAAGGAAAAGCACTTAAAAACTGTAATACAACTTTTATACTAAAAATAACGAGAATCATTCTAAGAACACCCGATAACTTTGCTGATGTCGTTTTATAAATTCCACCCAATAAAAACCCTAAACCAATCAACTGAAAAGTTCCTGAAATACTTCCAAAGTACAAAACGAAACTCCGGGTTGTATGCCAATACAACGAAAGAAAATATGCCGGAACAACGGCCATATTCAACCATAAAAAAGCCTTTTTCAAATAACTATGCTCCGGATTATGCTTACAAATTTGGTGTAAAATAAGTCCAAGAATCACAAAAACAAAATAACCATTATACAAAAAATGTAAATAAAAGTATATAAGGTCATAATAGAGCCAATCCTTACCTGTTTTGAGTAAAACAACCGGAATAATCCACACGGCTAAACTCGATATAAAGTAATAGATGATTCCCCAACGTATCAATTTATTTGATAAGGACCTATGACTACCCAGCTTCCTGTACAGTTTTATCAAATAGATATAAGAAGTCAATAAAAACAAAACTAAAAAGGCTATAGACGGCGGTTTATAACCTACATAAATAAAAGCAACTAACATACCTGTCACGGCTACATTTAACAGTAACCACAACACCCGGAATACAGAATCAAATGTGACTTGTTTTTTTTTATGAATAAGCACCAGAGTTGCCAAAAATCCCCATCCCAGAAAAGTAACATGCGAATGGGCTTGTAGTAAACGGTTATACGCCAGATCAAACCAGGAGTAAGCATTATTAGCCCTTAAAAGCAATCCGATACACACAGACAACACAAAAAACAACAATGGCAAATAAAATACCGGCATCTTATCAGGCCTTACTACTTTGGTCATATACTAACGTCTTTTAACTTTAAAATATACAGCTCCCAAAGGCGGTAAGGTAATTTCTGCCGAATAAGGTTTATCCTGAAAAGGTTTATCTGAAATCTTAATTAGTTTTTTATTATGCACCCCACTACCGGCAAATTCCACGGCATCAGAATTGAAGACCTCTTCCAGCTTGCCTTGTAATGGTAAACCTATGCTGTAATGTTCTATGACATTCGGAGTGAAATTACAAGCCACAATAATCATATTGCGCCAGGACTTAGCTTTACGCATAAATACAATGACCGTATTTTCCACATCAGTATAAGTAATCCACTCAAAGCCCTCATCAGAGAATTGTTTGGCATAAAAAGGCGCATGTTTTTTATAAAACTTATTAAGTGCTCTTACCGTTGCCTGAAGACCGGCATGCACATCGTATTGCAATAAATCCCATTCTAAACTCGTGTCAAAATTCCATTCGTTATACTGACCTATGTCACTTCCCATAAACAATAGTTTTGTTCCGGGATGCGCATACATATAGGCATACAGCAATCTTAGGTTGGCAAATTTTTGCCATTCATCACCCGGCATTTTACCAATCAAAGCAGATTTTCCATGAACGACTTCATCATGAGATAAAGGCAGAACAAAATTCTCACTAAACACATAGGCTATTGAAAAGCAGATGTCGTAGTAATGGTGTTGTCTGTGAACCGGCTCTCTTTTGAAAAAGTCCAGAGTATCGTGCATCCATCCCATCATCCATTTCATACCAAAACCCAAACCATGCATAAACACCGGCTTGGTTATATCAGGGTAGTCTGTACTCTCTTCAGCTATGGTTTGCACATCCGGAAATTCTTTGTAAACAGCTGTATTGAGTTCCCTTACAAAGTCCATTGCCGCAAGGTTTTCCCTGCCTCCGTATTCGTTGGGCTCCCATTCACCTTCTTCTCTTGAATAATCTAAAAACAATACAGAGCTTACGGCATCTACACGTAAGCCGTCTATATGAAACTCTTTAAGCCAATAAATGGCATTGCTGATCAAAAAAGATTTGACCTCCGGTCGTTCATAATTAAAAATCAGGCTTTTCCAATCCGGATGATAACCTTTTTTATAATCCGGGTGTTCATAAACATGTGTACCATCAAATTTGGCTAATCCATGAGCGTCTTCCGGAAAGTGCGACGGTACCCAATCCAAAATTACCCCTATACCGGCTCTGTGGCATTTATCTATCAAAAACTTAAAATCCTCAGGTGTACCAAAACGTGAGGTGGGCGCGTAAAATCCTGTAATCTGATAGCCCCAGGACGGGTCAAAAGGATACTCCATTACCGGCATCAACTCCAGATGTGTAAACCCCATATCTTTGACATAATTCACCAATTCTACAGCCAATTCCCTATAAGTCAAAGCACGGTTGTCCTGTATATGTCTTCGCCAGGAGCCCAAATGCACTTCATAGATAGACATCGGACTGTCATGCGCATTTTTTTTATGTCTGTGTGACATCCAATAGGCATCTTGCCAAGCATAACCATCCTGCCAAACAACCGATGCTGTTTGGGGCGGTGTTTCACAAAATCTGCCATAGGGATCCGCTTTGTAAGTAATGATATTCTGATGCTTTGAATGAATCTTATATTTGTAAAGTTCTCCTGATTGAATACCCGGAATAAAGCCTTCCCATATACCGGAACTATCCCAACGCGGAAACAACTCATGATGCTCTCCATTCCAGGCATTAAAATTCCCAACAACTGATACTGCTTTTGCCGAAGGTGCCCACACGGCAAAATACACCCCTTCCTGACCATTGAAGTTCATGGGGAAAGCCCCCATTTTTTGGTAAATATGATAGTGTTTGCCAGTCTTAAAAAGGTCAATATCAAAATCTGAAAAACGGGAATAAGGTTGGACAAGATTCATAAACAACCGGTTTTATTGTTTACAACAAAAATACGTGATTTTTTTAAGGTTTTACGGATTATTCTATTCATTATACAACTTGTTTCGGAACCTTAGAAAACAATCAATCCTAAACCTGAAGTCTTCATGTATAAAAAACACTGATTAAGTCTTATATTTCAAGTATTTTTCAAACAGCCTTGACTAAATTAAAGCACTGTATTTTAACTGATAATAATTATTATCATTCTATGATTGCATTCATGTAATAACTAAATTTTAAATTTAAGTTAAAATGAGATTTTTTCCCTGTATTAAACCACTATTTTTTATACATTTGTCTGGTCTTTATGTAAAGTATAAGACACACAAAAAAAGAAATTTATTTAGTTAATAATACTAACGCTTTAAACCTATTTTTTTGGGTATGAAACCTCCTGTAAACGCCTGTTTTTAGGGAGGTTTCTTTATTTTTTAACCTTAGCATTTAGTAAATCCTATTTTGACTGATATTTCACTGTCGCCATGATTGATGATAAAAATTTCGGCATGGCAATAATCTGCATGGGTGAAAACCATACGATAGTTTCCCTCATCCCGATTGACAGAATACTCTCCGGATTGTAATGCCGTAACAAAATATCCGTAATCTACCGGATCAAACAACTTTTGAGCATGAATCAACACCTCTTTAATCACCACATCCTGGTAATCCGGCATTGTTTCTGTATATTTTTTATGTAAGGTGATATAACAATTGTACTGATGACATCCCCCTCTGACAACGACCAATGTCGATTTATCATTCAAAACTATTCTGGCCACTTTAGCCTCATGATCCCAGTCATACGAAGCATATTCAGGATATGGGCTTAAAAAATCATCATTTTGGCGGTCAAAATCATATTTGCAGTCTTTATGTAATGCTCTATCCGGTGTCTTTGTCAGATGCTGTATGGTGTCTAACTTGTCTGTTATAATGGTTTCAAAAGCACTGAAGGTCACTTTTAAATAGCTCATAAAAAAGATAAGACCTCCTGTTAAAATCAAGGTCAATACTATCCCAAAAAGTACATAACGCTTATTCACAACCGCACAAGATTTATAAGTTTATGATTTGAAGTCCTCTAAAAACGCCTGATTTTTATAACTGAGGTTAATTAGCAACTTCACTGATAAACTTAATCCGCATCAATCGCAATTCTTCTTCCTCGTATTCCCCCTCAAATTCTTCCATAGCCAAACTTATCTTATCTGTTTCAGATTCCATAAAATAATCAAAAATATCTTCTTGTTGATCCTCATCCAATAGTTCATCCAAGGCATAATTCAAATTGAGTTTGGTTCCCGAATAGACAATACTCTGCATCTCCATAAGCAACTCACTGACTGTAAGTCCTTTGGATCTTGCAATATCTTCCAAGGGGATTTTACGATCTGTATTTTGAATGATAAACAGCTTCAACGCAGAATTGCTACCGGTAGATTTAACGATTAAATCGTCCGGTCTGATTATCTCATTCTCTTCTACATAACGGCTTATCAATTTGACAAATTCCTGACCATATTTTCTGGCCTTACCCTCTCCCACACCAAAAACATTGGATAGTTCCTCAAGCGTAACGGGGTATTTTAACGCCATGTCCTCCAAAGATTGCTCTTGAAAAACCGCATAAGGCGGTACACCTTTTTGTTTGGCCACTTTTTTCTGCAATTCTTTGAGCATTTTCATGAGGTTTTCATCAGAACCTCCGGCTCCTTTACCACCGGATGTAATGATACTGTCATCTCTCACATCCTCATACACATGATCTTCTGTCATCATAAAGGACATAGGCTTGTTGATGAAGTCCTCTGCTAAAGGCGTTAATTTCAACACGCCGTATTGCTCTATTTCTTTTCTAATGTATTTTTTCACCAGAACCTGCCGCAACAAGGCCATCCAATATTCTTCAGTATGCGCACTTCCTTTGCCGAATAATTCAAGTTGATCCGTTTTATGAGATTTAAGCATCGCATTGGATTTTCCCACCAGTGTTTTGACTATCTCATTTGCCTTGTATTGTTGATTGGTTCCTTTGATGACTTGTAACAACAATACCACCTCGTCCTTAGCCTCTTTTTTCTGTTTAGGATTTCTGGTATTATCATCCATATCTGCCCCTAAACCATTAACTTCATCAAATTCTTCTCCAAAATAGTGCAACAGATATTTACGCCTGCTCATAGAGGTTTCCGCATAACCTATAACCTCCTGCAATAGTGCATTACCTATCTCCTGCTCTGCTACCGGTTTACCGGCCAAAAACTTTTCTAATTTCTCAATATCAGCATAAGAATAATAAGCCAAACAATGACCTTCACCACCGTCACGACCCGCCCTACCGGTTTCCTGATAATAGCTTTCCAAGCTTTTGGGCATATCATGGTGAATGACAAAACGCACATCGGGTTTGTCTATACCCATACCAAAGGCTATAGTCGCCACAACGACATCTATATCTTCCATCAGAAACATATCCTGGTGTTTGGCTCTTGTTTTGGCATCCAGACCCGCATGATAAGGTACCGCTTTGATTCCATTGACCTGAAGTACCTGAGCTATTTCTTCCACCTTTTTACGACTCAAACAGTAAATAATCCCTGATTTATTCTGGAAATTTCTCACAAAACGAATGATATCTTTTTCAATGGCTTTAGTCTTTGGACGCACTTCATAAAAAAGATTGGGCCTGTTAAAAGAGGCTTTAAACGTATTGGCATCTGTCATACGCAGGGTTTTCAATATATCTTCCTGAACCTTTTCAGTAGCCGTAGCTGTCAATCCTATGATAGGCACATCATCAATCTCGTTGATAATATTTCTCAGGTTTCTGTACTCCGGTCTGAAATCATGTCCCCACTCAGAAATACAATGCGCTTCATCAACAGCTACAAATGAAATTTTCTGTTGCTTGAGAAAGTCTGTATATTCCGATTTTGCGAGCGATTCAGGGGCTACGTATAACAATTTTGTAACGCCGTTTTCTATATCACTCATCACCTGACGTATCTCCCCTTTAGTCAAAGAAGAATTAAGTACATGAGCAATACCTCTATTTTCTGAGACACCTCTTATGGCATCTACCTGATTTTTCATCAGAGCTATAAGCGGAGAGACGACAATTGCCGTGCCTTCTTTAAGCAATGCCGGCAACTGATAACACAATGATTTACCACCTCCTGTAGGCATGATGACAAAAGTATTACTATTGTCCAACACACTATTGATTACCTCTTCCTGTAGCCCAATAAAATTATCAAATCCGAAGTATTTTTTAAGTGCTTGCCTTAATTCCATGTGATTAATCCGCTTAAATGTGATATTAGATTTTTTTAGATATTTTTGCAGAACAAAATAAAAAACAACTGTCTGCTTTATCGATTACGAATATAC
>PDWJ01003791.1_pt1 | contig 17544 bp, 6 predicted proteins | sample 1430881 | NCBI WGS metagenome assembly PDWJ01 (sample SAMN01162460, study PRJNA174530) | Oral metagenome, whole genome shotgun sequencing project. | biome: Marine environment; feature: Marine mammal; material: Swab sample of the gingival sulcus; isolation source: swab sample of gingival sulcus...
GGAGTATAAACATGTCAGGCTTTTGGATATTGCAAGATGTACGATGCCGTCACTTGTAGCACCACATAAACCATATGTAAGTCTACCTAAGGAAGCGGATCTTTCACTTGTATATCAAAGAGTTGATTACGATATAGATAGAGAAGCTATGGAGGATGTTGTAGGTAGAATAGAATATATGTATGGTGATAGAGTAGTGGGAACGGCATATATCCGCACTGACGGAGCACAGATAGTAGAGGCGACTCCCTTATCGGAAGAATATCAACACAGTAATGTGCACAAAAGTTTGATCAATAAATTATTCGATAAACTTGATTACAAAACTCTTATATCCATAGTGACTATTATACTGATAATTGCCATTATGAGTTATCTGCTAGTAAGATTATATATATCGCACAGAGAAAAAAAGAAGAAAGAGAGTTTAAGAAAGGCATATGAAAATAAGCTTACACCACATAGCGGCAATATGGTAATAGAGTCAAGAGAGGGTGGCTTTAGAAGTAGAAAAAGAAGGTAAGGGTGAGATAATAGGCTTTCATTATGAGCAGGGCAGGAACTGTCCAAATTGACGCCTGTGGAGATAGTAGATTACGGGACCTATGAAGCGGTAAGTCCATTGGTCAATGAGTAGTTCACACTTTTGATTTTGTGAATCTTGATGCTGTATGAAGGCATGGTTGAGTAACTGCTGTATTTTTATCAATATTTATTAGGTATAAATTGCGTTATTTGTAACTTGAATAACGTTGTTTATACCTTTTTTAAATAAAGATATATAAACTAAGTTAGAATTGTACTTGCATGCTGGGATGGGATCCATAAAATGTAAAAGTATTCAATACTTGTCAGTATGCAAAACTGCATCTGGAACGGGAAATAAGTAATATAGAATAAGAGATATAAATTAGGGAAAAAGATAAAACATATAACAAAAAACATACAATTATCAGATATATATTAAATTTTTTCAAAAAAAAGCAAAATAACATAAAAACAAGTCGTAAATTAGTTGCAATAATATTTAGAAAGTATTATGATAAGGGTGGTATGTAATCTAATTTATTTCCAAGGTTATAAACTGTTTGTAATTATTTAGTTGTGTAGGCAATATTTGGCATACATGAAAGTAGAGTGATGACTATGAAGGATCGTACCACTAAGGAAAGTATTACTGAACAGCTAAAAACATCGTTGGAATAGGAGGTAGTTTATGGGATGAGTGAAAAGTGAATACAATGTGAAAATGTCGACAAAAATATAATAACGAAGGGGGAAATATGGTTAAGAACAAATTGGTTTTGGTGGTATCCATGCTGCTGCTTATGATAGCAACAATATTTATCATAAGCTCTGATCCGACCTATGCCTTACCAGGTTGGACCAGAAACGATAGCGGAGAATGGACGTACCTTAACGAAAATGAACTACCCATCCAAAACAAATGGATGGATTCCAAGGGTCATATGTACTACTTGGGAAGTAATGGAATTATAGTAAAAAATTCTTTTGTAGAACAGGGTGAAAACCTGTATTATGTAAAAGAAGACGGCAAGCAGGCTGTCAATGAATGGGTCTTGATAGATGCCGACATAAGTGGCTCTGAAGACAGAGAGGGATGGTATTACTTCGGCAGCGATGGCAGGGCTTATAAGGGTCATTCCGACAGAGTTGTTCCCCGTGAGATCAACGGCAAGAAGTACGGCTTCGATACCGAAGGTTGCATGCTTACCGGTCTTATCAAGGAGGATGGCAATCCTGTAGCAGATGAAGACGAGTATCCATTCCAAGCGGCTATGTACTTCTTTGGCGACAGCGGTGCCATGTATAAGAACCGCTGGTACCTCTACAGCAACAATCTGGATCCTACTAACACGAGTTCACTGGGATATGGAAGAAATTATGATGAGTACGAACAGATGTGGCTCTATTTCGGTGCAGACGGCAAGAAGGTAGCTGCCAATCCGAGCGATAATTACCAAGGACAGTACGGTATAAGAACCAGACAGATAGATGGCAATACTTACCGCTTCGATGAAAATGGGGTATTAATACCGCATTTCTCAGTAAACAGGACGGGTGCTACTCCGTCAAATGCCGACACCACCATATACCTCGGTTCGCTTGATACTCAGGGATATACAAAGGCTAATTACTGGAGGTTTGTAGTGCCTGCGGAGATAATGGATCAGAGCACCATAGATAGTATCGGCGACTACGATTCACAGGAATATGCATGGTTCTGGACCAAAGCCGACGGCAAGGTGATAAGAGATAGAATCTATACGGTCTACAACAAAAAGTATGCCTTTGATAAGCTCGGTCGTATGCAGACGGGTTTTGTGATTATGTATGATAACGGCAAATTCGCTATAAAATACGGAGTTGACGAGTTTGATTCATCGGAATTCACGGCATTAAAGAATTCATCATTTATTATACCTTCACTTGACAGGGGAAACCTGTATCTGTTCAATACGGACGAGATTAACGACGGCTCTATGGTGGCTGGCAGGGAAGTCAATGTGGACTTAAATGACGGACCGGCAGTGTTCAGGTTTAAGGACAACGGCAAAGCCTACGGCAATCGCTTTACAGTAGAGAAAGCAGATAATAAATTCTATTATAACGGTCTTAGACTTGAGGCGGATTTGGATATAGGCTACGGCATAGTCGACATAAATGCCGGAGACATATTATCTTCCACCCATCAAGCGTCTTATGTAGTGGTGGATAAGAATGGTCGCTGGGTTAAGGCTAAGCGAAGAGTGATAAAAGACAGAGAAGGTATGTGGATAGTAATAAAGGATAATAAATTTATTGCACGTGTAGGCGATGATGAACGCCCGAGATGGCATAATGGAGATTATTATCATTACAATCCTGACCTTGAAGGTCCAGCCAGATATACAGCACCTGTGATGAGAGATGTGTATTCAAACACAGGTGGCAGCTTCAAGATATTAGGAGAATAGGAGGAATTAATGAAAAAATTTTTTAACAAGATAAAACGCAGCTTGGCTATTGCACTGTCGGTAGCTATGCTGGCAGGAGGGATGTCGGCTATGATTCCGACCACTGCTAAGGCTGCCGAGTTGCAGAATAATACCAATCTTATGAATGGTAGGTTTCAAGCGGGAATGGTGAATGGTCATGCACATGCGAACAATAATCATGGTGGAGCGTCCACCTTTGGGCACGGTGAGAATACCGCTTATGAACATGGATACATTGATTTTGGTCGTACAACTTACAACAGTAATATTCATACCACATTCAACTTTGCCGCCCTGCCGAAAGACAGAATACACTATGATAATGTGAGCGCAATAGGTGATGAGGGCTATAGAAAAGGAGATGCTCTGACCTTAACGACTGTGTACGACAAGGCCTATTGGAAGACGGCTTACCAGTTCGGTAAGTTAAGGAATCCTATAAAACCATATCCGGGACCGACAAGCTCGGATGCTGTAATAGTGGATCCCGATATTACACTCAATAGCACAAATCATGTCAGTACAGACGGTGCGAATCCGCCAACACAGGATGAAAAACTATACGGTGATACTTCTCCGGGATTAAAGAACGGTGAAGTGACGACATTAACAGATGCGAACGGAGAGGTTGAGGTTAGGCAGGAGATACTTCCTTCTTCTACAGGAGAGTTTCTTATAGTGCAGTACACCGTACATAATACCAAGAGTCAAGCCGTAAACTTTTCTATAGGAAATGTAGCCGATACCATGATAAATAATCATGACGGTTGCCCTACCATAGTGACACCGCAGACGGGTAAAGGTGATAAATTCGAGGGACTCCATATTATTGCAAATAACGGCGGAACATATAGGTTTACAAACCTTGATATACTTACCTATCATCCGGATTCAAGCATAAATGCAGGAATGCAAAGGAGAGACGGTAACGACCCTAGTGAAACCAGAGTTTGGGCTGAGTATTGGAGAAACACACCTTACACTACCAGCCCGGGGAGCGACGGTTACGGTCCCGGACCGCAATTGAACTTTTCCAGATATATATTTGCAAAATCTCCGGAGAAGTTTACAAACGATGGAGTGGATGCTGCGGCTGCTTTTTCAGCCAACTTCAATCTTATGCCGCATGAAACTAAGATAGCGAGATTTGCAGTGTCCATGAAGGTGGGAGTGTACTATGTGGATCCTCTCACGAACAATACGACACAGGACGGTTTTATTGCCACACCTTGTAAGAGTATAAAGCAAGCCATGGATGAAATAGCCGCAAGAGGTGCTAGTCTTGAAAAAGCATTTATCTATGTAATGAATGATGCCGAGATCGACCAGACTATCACCGTTCCAAGCGGAAAGAGTATTACCTTGGAAACCACGGATTTTACCATTCCTACCACAGGTGATTGGGCAGGTGGCAATGTCCCTGAGGTGACGGCAGAGGCTCCGAAGGTTTATACCGGCGGCAATAAAACAATTAAGAGAGCTGCAGGATTTAATGAAGAGATGTTTAAGGTGGATGCTGCCAACACCACTCTTGTAATAAACGATGTTAATATAGACGGTGGCAGCAGTGCGACTTCAACGGCACCTATGATAAAGGCGACTGCCGGAATTATAAGAACGCTTAAGGGTTCGAAACTGGTAAACAATTATATCAATGCAAACGGATCAAACAATGATGTGGCAAGTGCTATAGATATAGGCGGAAGTGCACAGCTCGAACTTAATAATGTTGAGATAACAGGGAATAAGGCAATTAACGGAGCGGCTATAGTATATGACGGTCTTGCTACAACCTCCCCAGCTTCGAACACCCCCGCAAAGGGATTCCTAATAAAAGGCAACTTACAGATATCAGGCAATGCAGACAGTTCATCCGGTCGGGCGAATGTAATGCTGGGAAACGGCAAGTTTATGCAGACCTTGGATGATATAGGTGCCTCAAACATAGGCGTCAGTAGCAAGACTCCTATAACAGCTACAGGACAGGAAGTTGTTGTGGCACAAAAAGGAGTGAGCCTGGGAGATTCTACAGTAATACATTACGCTTCTTCCAATTTTGTTGCAGACAAGCAGGGAACAAATGTTAGTATAAGTACAACACCGCCGAATGAGGGTAAAGCCGTGTTGACCGCAAGCATATCAACTATATATGCAGGGTATGTAAATGCTGCAAACGGCACCCCTATATCGGGACATCCTGGAATACATAGTCAGTATTCTGCCGGTACTTCTCTTGCAGGCAAGCCCGAAGCTAGTTCCAAAACTATACCAGGATGGGTTATAGACGGAGTGGAGTTTAATAATTCGGATGTAGCTCTTAGTAATATAGTGGGCACGAATAAACAGGCTACGGTAGGTGGCTTAACCTTTACTATGCCGGTATCACCGGACGGAACTTCCGTTCTAAACGTAACTGGTTCCATGCCTACTTCAGATATATTTATAAATTATAAGTATATAAGGAATAGAGTTGTGCATAAGTTTGATGCACAGGGAGGTACTGCAATAAGTGAAAAAGATGAGGCAGTAAATCCTAGTGCGACAGCATCAATATATCCTTTGCCGACCGCTGAAACTGCGAAAGTAGGGTATACATTGAGTGCTTGGCATAGGTATGATGATACAGATGGTAACGGAAAATTTGATACGGGAGAGACTGACCATGGAGTGGTTACAGCACTGATGCCACCTACTTCAGCAGCCGTGTATAATTACTATGCTGTTTGGACACCTGGCGGTTCAGGTTATGCGGTAACTGAAGAACATAAGAACAAAACAGCCAGCACACCGGTGACATTTAAGACATCGAACACACAACATCTGGCAGGTGACAATGTGACGGCAAGTCCTCTTACCATACCGGGATATAAAAGAGATAGCAATGTAACTGTACCTGCAGGTATAGGTGCGTTTGATGCTTCGGGCAATTTTGCATTCACCATGAATACCAGTCCTTTTAGTATCAAATATGTCTATGATGTAGATCCGGCAGTAAAATGCAACTTCAAGGTAAGACATGAGTGGACTAACGGAACTCTGATAAGCGAGAATACGGTGCAGAAGATAGCAGAACAGCCTATAGTGGCAGCACCGCTTAGCGATGCTGACAAGGCGTATGCTTCGCACAGCATACTGGCTGGTCAGACAGGAACAGTGCCGGCTAACGGTCCTCCTTATCTTACGGGAACCGATGATTTTGGCGGGGCATTTGACTTGACAACACATATATTTACAAGTCTTATGCCGAACCAGGATGTAACGATACTGTATAGGTATAATTCGACGACAGCTACTTTACTCAATAGAAAGTACCTTGATGCGGACAATGGCGATGCGATTATCAAGGTTGATTCGGAACCGAAGAACCACCTTGACCCTATAAATTTGCCAGCTCCGTCACTGTATGGATACATATACATGGCTGGCAGTGCAACGGTGGATCCAAGCACTACGGCTGGATTAAATGCTGCTGCAGGAACATTTAACGGAACTATGCCTAATTCTAATCTGACTCTGACATACAAGATGAACAGAGATATCGGAAGTGGATTATGGCAGAATATGAACTTTGCCGTGGCAGCGGCCCCTTATGACAAGGGAACCCTTACGGGTGCTTCAAGTTTACAGTTCCTGATAGATGACGGACTTGGTTCGGCGACGGATCCGCACGGGCATACACTTGAGAATATTAAGTCTATGTATAGTAACTTCCCTACAGCAAAGGGCAATCCGGAGCGTTACTATATGTTTGAAGCATGGTATACAGATCCGAATTGTACTCCGACATCAAAGGTAGACCCAGGTGCAACGAAGTTTAGTGGGGCTGTAACCCTGTATGCAAAGTTTGTTGAAGATCCTGCTCATTGGATAGATATTAACTTCAGTGCGGGACCGAACGGTAGCATATCCGGACCTAGTACACTTCATACTTACGATGAGAATAAATGGGGAGATATAGCAAGTTATATCCCTAGTACCGTTCCTATAGTGAATTATATAGACGACGGGTGGACGGTTAATGGTACTGCTGTAGTAAATAGCACACCTCTGGTAAACGGTGCAACGTATATAGCAAACTTTAAGAAAGATCCGTTGGTTTGGGGAACGAATCCCGGACCTGTACCGAATTCGTATTTTTCTCCTGTGGGACAGATAGGATTTGACGGAAGTGGACAGATAAAGATTAACGCTGCAACACCTGGATATAAGTACATCATTGTGGATGAAGACGGTAAGGTGGTAGCGGTAGTAACTGCAAACAGCCCTACTGAAACCGTACAGGACTTGTATCCGGGAGCTACATATCAAGTATACGAAGCTACACCTGATGCAGCGGTAAATGTAGGAGATAACACAAATACCATGCCGTCGCCGCCTACATTTGGAGCAAGCAATACTTCTGCGGCAAATGAGGTGATGACACCTACGGTTGACGGTAACTACAGTGTAGCCAACGATCCGGCAAATGATGAGAGAGCTTCACTTATCATTAATCCGGCAGACCCCGATTCGGACTATGCACTTATAGATCAGGACGGCAATGTGGTAAGAAGAAGCGGTGCGGATGCAGACGGTTGGATGACACCTCAGGGCAGTGCACCTTCTACGGTTACCTGGGATGATCTGGATCCGAATACCACATATAGAGTAGTGGCAAGGAAGAAAGGCGATACGGCAACTACACCGAATTCCAGAGTACCTTGGGGTAACGATATAGTAACAAATGTAGGTGACCTTGCGGAATCACAGAAGTTTAGGGTTGTTACAAAGAACGGTGAGATAGTAAGTGTGGGTACGACTGCAGTAGGAAGTAGCGAGTATATTGAAGCCGGAGCTACGGATACAGTTACTATACATGCGGATTCGACCAATGCCTCAGGAAAGAACTTCCTGTATTGGAAAGTGATAGCGGGAAGAAGTACGGACTTTACAAGCAGGGTAAACACTCCTGACCACAGCTTTAATCTGTCATCTTCAAACATAGTGCTTCAGGCAGTGTATGAGAGAGAGCTTTCTTCACCGCTGAATGCCATAGTTGAAGACGAGCGTCGTGGAACAGCGGCAGAGGGAGAGTTTGCACTTGACCCTGATCAGATATCAGCGCTGGAAGAAACTTTAACAACAGCGGCTGATGAGGTTCTTATGGGAATAAATAATGCAGAAGTTACCTATAAGGTGGTATTTGACAAGAAGTCAACCAAGGCTGCCGACAAGGCACTTGTAAGACCTCTGACGAGGGCGGCTGCATATCCGAAGGCGTTTACGGCTGCATATACTTTGGATGTATATGCCGACAGGTATGTGGACGGCAGAAAAGTGGAAAGAGCATCGACCTCGAATGCTGCGGTTAAGGTTATTACACAGCTTCCTAAGGTAAATATGGACCAGATGGATTACGATATAGTAGAGATAGATCCTATGGGGAACCCTACTCTCTTACCGGCATTGACGCCTGATCCAGATAAAGACCTTACAGCAGGTTATCTGGTGTTTGACGGTAAACTCAATCACAGATATGTGCTTGTATATTCTAAGGCATTTTGGCTGAGGTTTTATAACAGCAGTACTATGAAGAAGTGTGCTCCTTTCACTCCGGAAGAGTTCTTTGGTAAGACAAAGGCAAGAAAGGGAGAGAGTGCTGCAAGCACCGCTTACGAGCCGTCACCGGCTGCAAATGCACTTTATCAGAACAAAATAGGTTTCTCCCGTATAGATGCATACAACAGTGATGTGACAACTCTCGGAAGTGTAGGAGACAATAATCATTTTGAGGATAAATTCGGAGTGGATTATCAGTGGAAGCATTGGGCAGAGAAGTGTAACACCGCAAATAAAAAGAAACATGAATTAGATAAAGAAGTTAAACGCCATATGATACTGTGCGGACATTACGAGGATAACAGATCTAAGGTTGCTAGTGCGAGAACGGAGCTTACAGATCTTATAGCGGAAGGTCATGTGCTTAAACAGGATCCGTTTATAAAGGCGGCTGATATAGCCTTACTGGATCAGTTGTTGGCAGAGTCACAGAATGTGCTTGATGCAGATTGGTTAAATCCGGGTCTTAATCTACGCAATACAACTATGCCAATCCATGAACGTATGGCAAATGAGGCAGAGTTGAGGGCACAGATAGATGCGTTGAGAGCACTTATCATGAGATTGCGTGATGAGATAACCCGTAACAGAAATGCATATTTGGGCAGAACCGGAGGAAGTTCCGGCGGTGGAAGAGGAAGTGCAGGCAGAGGAACAGGCAGCAGCAGAAGACCGCTGGAAGGAACAGTGGAGAAAACCTTTATGATGGGGATCAACGGCAACTGGGAGAAGGATCCTGACACAGGAAAGTATAAGTACATACTTCACGGTGGACTTCCACTTGTAAATAATTGGGGCAAGATACAGACATTTGATGCAGCCAGATCCAAGATGGTTACCCACTGGTACTTCTTTGATAATGAGGGCATTATGGTAACAGGCTGGTATCTGGACAGTAGAACAAATATATGGTATCACTTGAACACTGAGAAGGGTGCTAAAGAGGGTCAGATGACTATAGACTTCTTTACTGATACGGACGGTCATATGTATTACCTTGATCCTGTCACGGGTGCTATGCAGGTAGGTTGGAGAAAGATAGGCGAGAGTTGGTATTACTTCTCTACAAGCAGTACAGCACAGCGACCGTACGGTTCCCTGTATAGAAATACAACTACACCTGACGGTTACAAAGTCGGTGGTTCCGGCGCCTGGATAGAGTAAGGGAGGATATATATGAGAAAATACAATATAAAAAGAGCTGTTTCAAAATTGTTGGCAGCAAGCATGGTTTTAACCATGCTTGCCCCGGCAATACCTTCATATGCCGCAACCTCCGGGAAAATAGAATTCGATATAGGAGAGGGTTTGTATAATAAGTATACAGGAAATCCTAATCCCGTTTTACATGACCCCGCAGCTGCGGCAGGAGATCCGTTAAACGTTCCAGGAGAGACACCCGTAGGCGGTAGGTTCTATGTGCCGTTCTGGGACGGAAGCAATTTTAACGGTGGCGTTACACCTGCTGTTTGGAATTGGAATGGAGGTTCTTACACCTTCCCCGGATATAAGATGGATGGTTGGTATGAAAATAAAACCTATCAGGCACAGGGTTTTAAGACGGAGCTGATGCCCGGCTACTATCCTTATGCAGACAAATCGTACATAGGTAAATTGATATCGGACGGTACTGAGTATGATTGGAAGGTGGAATACTCGGGATTGCATCCTGCGATTACACCTCAGGACGGTGATCCTGCCACTGCCACAACTCACCCTCTGGAGAGATTGACGGGGAAGAAAAAGGTGCTTGAAGGTCTAGTGGTACTGCCGAAGACTATTCCAGGGTATAAACTTAAATCTCCGCTGGAACCGGCAGGGTTAAGTTTTAAATTTTATGAACCAGGTGGAACTTACGCAACGGAGAACACCCCTCTTCCTGCGGCAAACAGATACTCTTTCATTGTCGACAGTCGAGGTTTTATAAAGGGGACTATGACAAATAAAGATGTAGCGGCAAAGATAAACTATGAGGTGGATACCGGTACGAAGTTTAATCTGAATATAAAACATATTTTGGTTGATGCGGCAGGTAATAAAATCAGTGAGAGACAGGATCCTTCTCATAAGTTTAATGTCGGTGAGAATATATACGGTATAGAACCAGATCCGTCGCTGATAGTACCGCTCACGGGTATGACAGAAGCGAGGTATAAGCTTGTTACAGCAGATGGTGCGAATAATAAGAAGGCACCTAGGCTCAGACTGGGAGGAGGTGCTCCATTAGACAGCGCCGATGCTTCACATATAAAATATCTATTGCACCCTGATGATGGTTCTATAGCGTTTGATTCAGACAAAAAGATAACGGGAACCATGATAAACAGGACACTTGAGGTGCAGTACGTTTATGAACCGAATCCGAATTATGTAATCAGTGCAAAGGTTACATACAAGGATACATATAATAATAATGTGACGGATGCGGTTGTAGCCCAACTCAATGGAGATGGTGGAAACGATGTGGTTACAAATGGAACGGATCCGGTTAAGTGGTACAAGGTGGGAAGCGGCGCAGCTGCTTATATAGAGGCTGCGGTGCCTCCGAGTACGGGTAAAGACATACCGGCTCCGGCGCTGAGCGGTTTTTTGCAGACTCCAGGATCTGTGACCATGGGTTACAGCGAGAACGGAACGGAGTTTAGCAACGACGGCGGTCAGGCTACGTTTGGCGGTTGGTCCGATAGTAATCAGAAGTTTAATATGACCATGGGTTCCACGGGAAGAAGTGTAGGTTTTAAGGTTACATATCAGGTGGATCCCGGTGCTACAGCACAGCTGAGTTTTACTACCAATACTGGTGGTAGGCTGACAAAGAACGGACAGCCTTGGAATCCTAATACAGATCCTGTTATACTTGCCAAGGATACCGCAGGTAATGTTGTAGTAAATACCGCAGTGGATCTTCCGGATGCGACGCCTGATCCGGGATACGATTTTGATGCGTGGTATTTGCCTTCGGGAACAACTCCTCTGGGAGCTACGTTTACCTTGGGTGCGCCGTATAGTTTGGAGGCCAGATTTAAGCATAATGCCGCAAATTGGAATCAATACACATTTGCGATAGCGCCTAGTTCCAACGGACTTATATTTATGCCGGGAGCACCTGTTACAAATGAAGCGAAGAATATTGATAATATGGGGAACGCCTTGGCAAGTTATACTTGGCAGGATGCTATTAATGATGGAGTTGTACCTACAGCTACACCTCTAGGTGCTTATGCTGTGAAGTGGTATGACAGCAATATGCAAGAGATACAGCCTACCGATGACATATTGGGTAGGGCGGGTGAAACATTTACGGCTTATGCGGTTTCAACAACTCCTGTTGCCGTGGGCGATCCTACAGTGCTTGCACATGAGCTGGATGCTTCGGCACAACCGCTTATATCCGTACAGATTCCGGCAGGTGAACATCCTGCTATGCAGTATCTGATAATTGACGATATAACGGGTAAAGTAGTGGATGTTATATCATCCAACGATCTTCAGGCTACGTCAGGTATGATACAGAATAAGCCTTATCTCAGTCCAGGAGGCAAATATAAGGTGGCACAGGCACTTCCAGGTTATGCAGTGAATGTGGGAGATCCTATAAGCGGTCATACTCATCCTAATATAAGTGCAACACCTACACAGGCGGACATACCTGAGGTGATAAATGAGAGTATCGAGCAGGATACAAACAATCCGGGCAAGGCAAAGGTTACTATACCTGTTATAACACCGAATACGGAATATGCCTTGGTGGATGCGGCAGGCAATGTGGTATCCGGATTTGCACAACCGGGCTCAGCACCGCTTGTTTATGATAATTTGGATAGGGATGCTACCTATCGCATCATAGCAAGACCTGCTGGAAGTACTGCAAGCATAGCGGACAGAGGACCGGGTTATGATATACTTACAAACAATCTTCCGGTTAGCGCAACGCATTTTAAGGTAACTGTGGTAACTCCGACAGGCGGTGAAATCGAAGGAATAGAGATTACGGACGAAGGTGTAACAACGGGTTCTTTAAGCACGGTTGACATGAGCTTATTGGACCAGGTGCATAAAGGTGCAACAGTTAAGATTAAGGTTGCTACAACAGATGCAAACGGCAATTTCTTTGACAGTTGGCATAAGGTATCAAGCTTTACGGGAGGCAGTGCCAGCTTAAATACATATACGTTTGTTATGCCGAGAAAACCGATTACATTGCAGGCAAAGTACAGTGTTCCGGGTGTGACATGGGATACTCCTGTTCTGCCGGGCGGAACGCCTCCTATCGGAGCCGCTAATCCTTATATAACCGTTCCGGGAAAATATAGGGTTAAGGTAACAAAGGGTACTATGAGTGCCGCGTTTAAAACTGCTATAGAGAACGATGTGAATCCGGATCCTTATACGGATCTCTACACACTGAAGGCAGTGCTTGAAAAAGAAACTCCTTCCGGCAGTGGTAGTTATGTGGAAGATGCTTCCTACGCGGGTCAGGGCATAGCAGTAACAGTAGATACAGGGGCATTGGATACTACCAGAGACTATAAGTTATATCTGGCTTCCGCCTCTAATGCAACCGAGGTAAGCTCGGATCTGGGCTTGGACTTTGCAGACCCTAATTATGGTGGAGGTTTTACAGCAAACTTTGAGGCGGGATCTTTGTATGGTTTCGGATATACATTACCGCAGACACATACCATAACTATAGTAAATACCATTACGGGTATGCCAGGTGGAGTGTTGCAAAAACAATCTCATCATCCTGTGCGTGTCAGTGATGTCAGCCCTTGGCTTACACCATCACCTCATATAGCAGCAAATGGTGTAACCTGGATTTACAAGGGAATTGCTACCGTTGACACGTCATCTCCTTACGCGGGAAATGAATATGACCCTACGCAAAGATTTACGGCGGATACTACGCTTTATTTATACTATGAAGACGATGCGGTTCCTAGAAATGCCGCTGAGACCAGATTGGGTGATGCTATAGCAGAGGCAAGACAGACCTTACGACTTAATGTTTTACAACCGTTTTCAAGAGAACTTATTAATGCATTTCGTGATGCAAAGGCGTTGTACGATAGAACTGCACCTACTAAGGCAACAAGAGCCGAACTTGAAGCTATGGAGATTCACTTAAACGCAGTTATTGCCAGAGCGAAAGCCAATCTAGGCAGCGGCGGCGGTGGCGGCGGCGGTGGCGGCGGTGGCAGCACCGGCGGCAGCGGTAGCGGCAGATCAAGAAGAAATGTCGAAAACAAAATCACCGGAGTAATCAAAGTCGGTATAGACGGCGACTGGGAACTTGTCGATGCAGCCAACCACAAGTGGGTATTTAACCTTACCAACGATCCGAATCACAAGAGGTTGAAAGGCTGGGCAGCTCTGTCATATACATATGAGGGAGAAACCAGAGTTGACTGGTATCACTTTGCAGATAATAATATTATGGACAGCGGTTGGTTCAAAGATGAGTCAAGCGGTGCATGGTATTATTATGATAACAAACTGGTATGAGGTAAGCCATGGTGATTGGTATTACTTCAATCCTACAGCATCAGCTCCTACCTGGGCTTATGACGAGTCCAGTAAGAAGTGGGAGTACAAGGGTACGGATGTAAGACCTCTCGGCTCTATGTATTCCGATGAAGTTACGCCTGACGGCTATAATGTAAGACAGTCAGGTACTTGGGATAGAGAGACACCATAGTGATACATCTATACTGATAGGCAATGCATATGCTATGTTAGATAAGATATTATAAGTAAATATGCAGAGCAAAGAGCAAGTTCCGAACCGATTATCGGTTTGAAACTTGCTCTTTTAGTAATCGTTTAGTATATATTTTTTCTATGACCCAAGGCTAGAGCAAGTATAATTATCTCGTCATATTTAATCTGACAAATAAGTCTATAATTGCTTATTCTGTATCTCCATTATCCTTTATAATTTCCTACTAGGGCTTTTCTTTTATCCCTTGGATTTTCACATTCAAGTAGATTTTTGGTAATTCAGGTTTTAATCATCTGTTCAGTATATCCATCCAGTTTATTAAATTGTTTTTCAACCTTTGGTCTTGTTTTAAATCTATGTTTTATCGCCAAATATAGGTAGAAGTAAAGCATAAGCAAAGAGATATATAGGAGCTCAAATCTTATTAATATCGATATAATAAAGATAAAAAATATAAAAAAATCATAAAAAAACCATATAGCATTTGCTTGAATAAGAATATTTTGTGTGATATACTTAACGAACAGAACAAGAGAGAAAATATCCTGAATAGTTCAAGTGGAAGGAGGGCTGTATAAGATTAGTTTGTTTAGGAAAACAAAAGACTATTAATTGTGTATTGTATCCGGGTTTTACAATTAAGCCAAGAATCCTACAATTTTAATCGTGGGAGGTTCAAACTATAAAATTAAAAGGGAGAAAAAGTGATGGAAACATTGAGCAATATAGTTGATTCCCTTAATGGGGTTTTATCAAATTATGTACTTATTATCGCCCTGCTGGGTGGGGGTATATGGTTTAGTTTTAACTTAGGTTTTATACAAGTAAGTGGATTTGGCGAGGGCATGAGAAGAACCTTCGGAGGTCTATTCCATAAATCAGGCGAAGCTAACGAAGACGGTATGACTGCTTTCCAGGCACTTGCAACTGCTATTGCGGCACAGGTTGGTACAGGTAATATAGCAGGTGCGGCTACAGCTATAGCTGTAGGTGGTGCGGGAGCTATATTCTGGATGTGGATAGCAGCTTTTCTCGGCATGTCTACTATATATGCGGAGGCAGTTCTGGCACAGAAGTTCAAGGTCAGAGGTGACGACGGAGAGATTACCGGTGGACCTGTGTACTACATCAAGGCGGCATTTTCAGGAGGATTAGGTAAGATACTGGCGGGTGCATTTTCAGTATTTATTATACTTGCACTAGGCTTTATAGGCAATGCGGTTCAGTCAAACTCTATTGCGGATGCATTTTATACAGCTTTTAAAGTACCTCAACCTATTATGGGTGGTATTATAGCAGTGCTTGGATTTATAGTATTTATAGGTGGAACCAAGAGAATTGCAAAGGTTACGGAAACTATAGTTCCTTTTATGGCAGGGCTGTATATACTTGGTTCACTTATACTTATATTTGCATACTACAAGGATATACCTAGGGTGTTCCATGATATATTTGCAGGAGCATTTAATCCGCAGGCAGTCTACGGTGGAGCTTTCGGTGCAACCATCAAGGTAGCACTTACCAAGGGAGTTGCAAGAGGTCTATTCTCCAACGAAGCAGGTATGGGTTCCACACCTCATGCACATGCGGTGGCGAAGGTTAAGCATCCGGTAGAGCAGGGATTTGTAGCTATGACAGGAGTTTTTATAGATACTTTTATAGTGTTAAATGTTACTGCATTTGTTATACTTGCTACCACGGACTTAGCGGCAAATCAGGGGCTTACGCTTATACCGGGACAGGAGGAAGCACTTACGGGTGCAGCACTGACACAGCATGCATTTTCACAGTTATATGGCGGATATGGTCCTAAATTTATAGCTATATGTATGCTTTTCTTTGCCTTCTCAACTATTATAGGTTGGTACTTCTTTGGGCAGGCAAATATCAAATACCTCTTCGGTTCCAAAGCTGTAAAGATATATGGAATACTTGTGTGTGTATGCGTATTCTTAGGTTCTCTTACAAAGGTTACTCTTATATGGAATATGGCAGATTTGTTTAATTCTCTGATGGTTGTGCCGAACGTTATAGGTTTATTTGCACTTACCGGAGTGGTTAAACAATTAACCAAGGAATTCAAGGATGAAAAGTAAAAAAGACAGGTATTTACTTGACTATTTTTCAAAAAAAATGTATAAATAAACTATACACAATTAATAATTAATAGAGCGGATACTCGCAGCGTTGGTTGTGGGATGTTCGGATTGGGTTGATCTCCTGTGAGAGAGAATTGTTAAGGAAATAACTTAATTAACCCTTAACTTATTGTAGGGTTTTCGGGTATGTATAACTTATTTCTCTTGATAATCACCGAAGAGGCAAGCCATATAATCACTTATATGGCGAATCTTTCAGGTAAACGGATTGCAGGATGTACCATATTCTGAATCTATATCTAGGGCAATATTTAAGAGATGGACTTTATCATTAAATTGATTAGTTATTTGCACATACATATGCCCTTTATATAAGAAACAGGAGAGAGCGAGGCTGGGTTTGGTCGTTTGCTTTCTCCTGTTTTAATATAGAAGAGAGGGATGTTTTTTGAACTATCTAATACTTACAAATAATCCAGTGGTGGCAGAGAAGTACAGGCATGACAAAGATGTGCTATATGAGGATGTAGGTTTTATAGAATTACTTAAGCTTGCAAGAGATATGGTTCATAAGTCATATAAGTTGCTCAGTCACCCTCTGTCCGGCAGTGTCAAGCCTACAGAGACACCTTATAAGTCAGTTATGCTGACTAAGCATGCAGCAATAGATATGGAATCTCTTGTGCTTATAGAAAATGCCATAGCAGCGTGTGGTAAATTCGATTTTTCCGATAAACATTATAGTGATAAGGCATATGAGGATTTTAGACTGATTGACTATACGCTTATCAGAAATGCAGTTGAATCAGCGGATGCGCAGGGGTTACAGGGGTTAAATTTTTAGAGTATTTGAGGGCAGTAGAGCAACTAAAGCTGTAAAAGCTTTTATTGACTCGGATATAGATTGCCGGCAAATCTCGCTTGTGGAATTCTCTCGTTAAGAGACGGAAATACCGTATGAATGTCTGTACACCTTGCGGAGTATTTATCAGTGTGAGGCTGCACTCTCATTGATACAATGATGGTCGCAACTCGCCACTTTAGAAGTGGGAGTATTGTTAATACTGAAAAACTAAGGAGGTAGATCTAAGTGAAACTAGAATTAGGACATATTTTCATCAAGGAT
>PDWJ01002831.1_pt1 | contig 17512 bp, 15 predicted proteins | sample 1430881 | NCBI WGS metagenome assembly PDWJ01 (sample SAMN01162460, study PRJNA174530) | Oral metagenome, whole genome shotgun sequencing project. | biome: Marine environment; feature: Marine mammal; material: Swab sample of the gingival sulcus; isolation source: swab sample of gingival sulcus...
ATGGTATCGATGGGCGGGCGATTGATGTCGAAGTCGACATCGCCAATGGTTTTCCGGCTTTTAATATCGTCGGGTTGCCCGATACCGTCGTCAAGGAGTCGAAAGAGCGCATTAGAACGGCAATCAACAATGCCGGCTTTGAGTTTCCCAGTCGCCGCGTCACAGTTAATTTTGTGCCGACCAATATCAAAAAAGACGGCAGTCAACTCGATTTACCAGTCGCCTTGGGCGTGCTCAATGCCTTTAATGGCAGCGTCGACGTCGCCCACATTGGCAGTTTAGGTGAGCTCAGTCTAAGCGGTGACATCGTCAGCGTCAAGGGCATTATTCCATTACTCTTGGCATTACAGGCGCGCGGCATCGACCGCGTAATTATACCGCAGAGCAATTTAGCTGAGGCGCAACTCTTAAAGGACATTGTGGTCTATCCAGTCGCCAATTTGGCAGAATGTTATCAGTTATTGCGCGAAATCGATTGCGTTGAGGGCGTTTATTGCAGCGGTCGATATAGCAGCAGCGTGCACTACGATGTTGACTTCAGTGAAGTCGCCGGACAGAGTCAGGCCAAGCGCGCGCTGGAAATCGCTGCCGCCGGCGGTCATCACGTCCTATTACAAGGATTGCCCGGCAGCGGCAAGAGCATGTTGGCCAAGCGCTTTTGCAGTATTTTTCCGGAACTGGACTATCAAGCAGTCGTCGAACTGACCAAGTTATACAGCATCGCCGGTCAAATGGGACAAAGCGGTGTAATCGCCGAACGACCGTTTCGCAGTCCACATCACAGCGTTTCGGTGGCGGCGCTCTGTGGCGGCGGCGCACAACCCCGTCCAGGTGAAATCTCGCTGGCGCACAAGGGCGTTTTATTTTTAGATGAATTTCCCGAATTTAGTCGCACCGCCATCGAAGCCTTGCGTCAACCGATTGAGGACAAGACGATTCAGATTGCGCGGGCGATGTCCAGTGTCCAGTATCCCTGTAACTTTGTCTTAGTGGCGGCGTTTAATCCCTGTCCCTGTGGCTATGCCGGTGACCCCGCTGGCCGTTGCCGCTGTTCACCCTATGACATTAAACGCTATTTAAGTAAATTGTCCGGTCCGCTTATCGACCGGTTTGACTTACAGGTGATATTGCCGAAAGTGCCATATCAAAAGTTGCGCAGTGAAGCAAAGGCTGAAACCTCTAGTGCGATTCGCAGTAGGGTGAGGGCGGCGCGCGATCGCCAAGCTGCACGCCTGTCTTCAAATCGCTTAAATAGCCAGTTGACAAGTAGTGAAATCAAGCGCTATTGTCAGTTGTCTGACGACGCCGAACAACTGTTAAAGCAAGCCTACCAAAGCATGCAATTATCGGCTCGCAGTTTGATGAGCACGTTAAAAGTCAGTCGTACGATCGCCGATTTGGCCGGACAAAAAGACATCGCCCAACAGCACGTCGCCGAGGCGCTGCAATATCGTAGAATTGATCGCGAGGTCATTGCCCATGTCTAATTTAGTCAAGTTAATGGCCGCTCACTTGAGCTACACCGGTGCGACCTTAAGCGGCTTGCGCGCCGCGCTACACAGGGCCTTTGACGACGCCGATGACGCTGCCGCGCTGGACGCAATCGAACGAATTGAATTGACGGCCTCAACTGAAGCGGCCGCCGTGCGACAGATCGATTACGCCAGGCAGTCAAACCATCGGATTGTCGATTGTCTCTCTAGCGATTATCCGCCCTTATTGCGTCAAATCGACGACTTTCCCTTGCTACTTTATTGTCGCGGCGATGTCGAGCGGCTGCGCGACGACTTAAAAATTGCCGTTATCGGCACCCGCAAGCCGAGTTATGACGGCAAAAAAATGTGTGATATCGCAATGCGTTATTTGGCCAAGTGGCCCTATACTGTGGTCAGCGGTTTGGCGATGGGCATCGATTCGCTGGCGCACCGCGCCGCACTTAGCTACGGTTGTCCGACGATTGCCGTATTGGCCTGTCCGGTCGACCAGGTGACGCCGCGTTGTCACCTCAATTTAGCGCGGCTACTAATTGAAAGGGGTGGATTGATCTTGAGCGAAACGCCTTATTATGAGGCGACTCAGAATTACTACTATGTACGGCGCAATCGCATCATCAGCGGTCTCTGTAAAAAAGTCTTCATCGTCGAGGGCGCGCGCAAGAGCGGCAGTATGACGACGGCGCAACACGCCCTTGAGCAAAACCGCGATCTCTACGCCATGCCCGGATCAGTCTTTAATCAAGTCGCCGGCGGCACGAATGACCTCATTAAAAATGGCGCTCATGTCGTCGTTGAACCGGCAGATTTGTTCGTGGCCGATGACAGGCCAGAAACAGTCGTCAAGCACTACACGCATCCAGTGGCTCAATTACTATTGGAACGCGGTCAACTGAGCATTGAGCAGATCAGCCAGATGATGGAGATACCGATTCATATTTTGCTGTCCGAATTGACGCTATTGGAATGTCAAGAAATTTTAAAAGTGACAGGTGATATGGTCGCTTTAGTAAAGGATTAAACAAAATGAATGAAGTATTAGAGATAAATTCAGTAAATATAAAAGACTTGATTTATACAATTAGGGGAAAACAAGTCATGATAGACAGTGATTTAGCGCTCATATACAACTATCAAGTTAAGAGGTTGAATGAGCAAGTAAAAAGAAATATTAAAAGATTTCCTAAAGACTTTATGTTTCAATTAACTAGAAAAGAATTTGATTTCGTGAAGTCGCAATTTGCGACTTCACGAAAAAATAATCAATTTACTGGCTAAAGTGGTGGTCGACGAAAACTGCCATTTGTTTTTACTGAACAAGGAATTTATATGTTAGCAACTGTTTTGAAGGGTGAAGTAGCTGAAAAACAAAGCATTTTTATAATGCGATCATTTAGAGAAATGCGTAGCTTTATGACAAATAATCATGAACTCTTTTCAAGACTTAACAGAGTAGAATTAAAACAATTAGAAACAGATAAAAAGTTTGAAGAAGTGTTTGCTTTTATGTCTGAGAATAAGGAAGTGTCACAAAAAATATTCTTTAACGGTCAAATCTACGACGCATTTTCGCTACTCGTAGATATAGTGAAAAAAGCTGATAAAACGATTGTTCTTATAGATAACTACATAGGGGTTGACACATTAAATATACTGGCTAAAAAGAAAGAGGGGGTAAAAGTTGGAATCTACACGAAGAAGAAAAGCAACTTAACTAAGAGTGATATAGAAAAGTTTAATATGCAGTACAAAAATTTGACCGTTAGAACATTAGATGCATTCCACGATAGATTTCTGATATTGGACAGTAGCATTTGCTATCATATTGGCGCCTCGCTAAAAGATGCCGGTAAAAAGAGTTTTGCTGTTAGCAAAATAGAAGACGAAAAAATTATAGAAGATATTTTAGATAAAGTGTGGCGCAGTAGATAATCAAGTTGCCGATTGAAGTTATTAGAATGTCTGAATATTAAAAGTGACTGGTGATGGTCGCGTTGGTCAAGAATTAGATCAGAGGCGACCTTGACAATGATGGCATTAAAATATACAATTAATAAATAACAACGTTATTGAAAGATGAAAGCGCGGCCATGTTAGCTAAAGATAAAAGTTTAAATCCTAAAATAATTAAAGCGGCCCAAGAAGAATTTTATAAAAAAGGCTATAAACGGGCAACGCTCAGAAGTATTGCCGATTTAGCCGGCGTTACAACTGGGGCCATCTATACGCGGTATAAAGATAAGAACACATTATTTTATACATTGTGCAAAGACACTATCGAAGCGATGGCGCAATACTTTACTTTGAATAACGAACAAAAACTGATGATACCACTCATTTTTAGTGATTTAAATGTCATGAAACAAGTGATACAGTATCATTTGAAAATCGTCTTAGAGAATGTCACTGGCTTAGAATTGTTATTGTTTAAGTCTGAAGGGTCTAAATATCAAAACTACCGCGCAGAACTGATTAGTATCTATCAAATAGAGTTTGCTAAGTGGATGTCGCTCGTCGTTAATAACAATTCCTTTTGCGCCAGCGCATCAAATCAAATTCTATTGAAAAATATGGCTGCTTTTTATATTTCATATATCGAGGAAATTATTATTCATCAAAATAACAGGGCATTAGTAGAAGATTATACGGATAAGATTGCCAGTTTATTATTTGTTATGTTTCAGTCTTTGCCGAGTGATCATTAGTATTGAGAAAGGATTTTACAATGCAATTTATACCAAAATTAGGAATAGGACTATGGCATGCTTATTTACCAATCGTATTTTATTTAGTTTTTACAATGTTATTTTCGTATTTTCTCGATAAAGAGGGTTTTAAAAGGGGTGCCGATGATTCTTGGGTGAAACAAGAAGAAAAATTCTCAATGCACTTATCGGGGTATATATTTATGCTGATAATGCTTTTTTCTGTTTTTGTACCACTCCAAAATGACGAGCATTTATTTAATCTAGGGCTGGTCATGTATATTGTGACTCTGCTTTTATCCGGGTATACCAGCACTTGTTTTGTAACGGCGCCGAAAGATAAATTGATTACTAAAGGGATTTATAAGTATTCTAGAAATCCGATATATTTAGTCAATGGTTTGATTATTATCACAGTGGCATTGCTCACTAGCGCATCGATCTACTTTGTTTTATTTGTCATTTATATTATCAGCACTTATTTTACAATCAGAGTAGAAGAAAGGTATTGTGCAGTAAAATATGCCGATGATTATCGGAAGTACATAAAGAATACACCGCGTTACTTCTGGAAAATTTAATTTTTATAATCTCTCTATTTTAGTAAAATAGGGCATTTTTTTAGTTAGCCTAAAAATTTATTAAGTAATTTTAAGATTGCACTATATTTTTGTGAACATTTTGTGTATAATATTTAAGACGAGCAATCACGCTCGCAGAAAAGGAGGGTTATTCTAAATGAAGGAAAAGAAACAACCAACAATTTTGATGGCATTGGTACCAATTCTATTCTTAGTTATTAACTTGGTATTTGTCCTCAGAACGGGATTAGAAGAAGCTCATATCCCGCTATTCATGTCAGCAATCTTTGCTGCACTGTTCGGCATGTTCGTATTAGGTTTTACATGGGCCGAGCTGGAAGAAGGTATTGTTGACGTCATCAAGATGTCCATGGGAGCTATTATTATTCTTATGATTATCGGTATGGTCGTCGGTACTTGGGTTGCTTCAGGTGTCGTGCCTACAATGATTTACTATGGACTCAAGATTTTGTCACCAAAGATCTTCTTAGTCGCAACACTTCTCATCTGTTCTATCGTTTCACTTGCTACCGGTTCTTCTTGGACGACGGCTGCCACAGTCGGTATCGCGCTCATGGGCGTTGGTCAAGGCTTGGGCTTCGCGCCTCCAGTAATTGCCGGTGCTGTTATTTCTGGATCATATTTTGGCGACAAAATGTCTCCGCTGTCTGATACGACCAACTTGGCGCCGGCCGTTTCTGGTGCGACTCTGTTTGGTCACATCAAGCACATGGTCTACACGGTTACGCCGAGTTACATTATCGCATTAGTCGTATTTGGCGTACTCAGCTTGCAAGCACAAGGTGCAGTCGACACTGCTACGGTAGATGAATTTTTGATGGTTTTAGATCAAACGTTCACGATTACACCTTTGTTATTGTTAATTCCGCTCATCACAATTACGGCCGTCATCATGAAGGTTCCGGCTATCCCGGGTCTATTCGGCGGTGCATTACTGGGCGGCCTCGGCATGTTCATGCAAAAGAGTTCAGAAGGTGCTGCTTACGCTTTAACTGACGTCTACAACGTATTGCAAAATGGTATTGCTTACGAAACGTCTTCTACTTTCGTCAACGACCTACTCAGCCGCGGTGGTATGCAGAGCATGATGTGGACGATTTCACTTATCCTCTGTGCCTTGACATTTGGTGGCGTCATGGAAAAAACGGGTATGCTAAAAGCTTTGTCAAGCGGCATCTTGAAGATTTTCAAGGGTCGCGGTGGCCTCGTTCTTTCAACTGTCTTAACGGCAATCGTCATGAACATCATCGCCGGCGACCAGTACTTGGCAATCGTTATTCCGGGCCGTATGTACAAGCAAACTTACGATGAAATGGGCTTACACCCGAAAAACTTGTCGCGTGCACTGGAAGACTCTGCAACACTTACGTCGCCATTGGTACCGTGGAACACCTGTGGTGCTTACATGATGGGCGCACTCGGCGTCGAGCCATGGACTTACGTACCATACTGTGTGCTCAACATCTGTAACCCAATCATTTCAGTTATCTACGGTTACACTGGTTTCTCAATAAAGTCAATCGATGAAGATCCGGACGATATGGTTCAAGTTAAGTAATTGTAATTAAATGCACATAAAAATCTATGCCGCTTGCGGCATAGATTTTTTGTGCTTAAAATTGTGGCGCCGTGTCGATGGGGCAGCGACTTCAGTAAATGAATCGTCGCTCAATCGTTAAAACTAGCTGGATTACTGGCGAAGTACACGCGCTCGGAGCACTCTTTGATGGCAAAGATTTCATTTTGTAGGTGCTCGACTTCGGCGCTCAACTTGGCGAGTGAGACCTCGTCGATATTGTAGTACAAATAGAGGTCTTCAAAGGTGCGCACCGTTTCCGATATGCGCCTATCGATTTCGATAAACTGCTCGAAGTGCGAGGATTGCATTGCATTTTTAAATTGTGCAATATCATTTTTTATAATGTCGACGATTTCGCTCTCGGTTTGATAGCTGCCAATTTCCATTGCATAGGGCTTAGCCCGCTCAAAGTGGAATGTATCTTGCGGCGTTAAGCTGTAAATATAGGCGATGGTCGTCTCGGCGAACTCAAAGGCAACGTAGGTCATAATTTCCGAAACGTCCATGACATTTGCGCCGAATTCCAGCAATTCTTGCCGGCAGATGTCGTGGCGAATTAATCTTGAAGATTTTGATTTCATGTGACCTCCTCATATATTAACATTATACCACGTCGTACAACTGCTGAAAATAGTAAACAAAGTCCTAATTGAAAACAAAATTCTAAATCAGAGGTGCATAATTGGCGCGAACGTGATAGAATGAATAGTAAACTTATGATGGAGGATAGTAATGAGCTGGCTTAGAGCTGTTTTTAAACTCTATAAACGCGCATTTCAAGGGGCGTTTAAAAATTTTATAGCAAATCCAATCTTTATGATCATTGGCGCAGTGATTTTCGTCGTGCTATTTACAGTGCAACTGTTGACGGCCGGCTTGCCACTATTTGGCTACTTAATACGCGCCTTGGTACAGTCTGCTAGCTATTCCAGTTATTTATATCTGGTACAACGAGCTTCACTTGGTTATCGGGTTGATTGGCAGGACGCCAAACAGGGTATTTATGACTATACCCGTGTCATTATGGGTCTTATTATTCTCAACAATTTCATTTTAATTATTTTAGTGCAATATTTGAAGATGCCGCCCCAAGTGCTATTTACTTATCTTTTGGTCGTGACGCTACTTTTGAACGCCTTGCCGGAAGTCATTGTCAATCGCCGCTACTACGTCATAGACAGCATAAAGTATGCGATTGCATTTGCCCGACAGAATTGGTTGATTTGGTATTTGCCGAATTTGCTATTTGCCTTGTTGTTTGTGGTCGTACAGGGGTTTATTACGGTCAGCAGCTATCAACTTGACGCCGTCATTTCGGTTAAAGTTGCGGCGTTGACAATAGTGTTATTATTAGTCGTACAATTTTTGGGCGGTATCGTCATGTTGTTTAGACAAATACTGTTTAGAATGCTCGAATCGGGCGATTTTAAACGGCGCTTTAGAACGGTAAAGTAGGGTTTATGAAAAAAATATTGATTCATCACAACTTTAGGCGCGAAACAATCGAGACCAAAGAACGATTGATTCAACTATTACAAAATGAGGGCATTGACATCGTGTCGCAAAATCCCGATTTAGTCGTTTCAATCGGTGGTGATGGCACGATGCTCAACGCGATTAGAAAACACTTTAATGAACAAGTGCCCTTTATTGGCATCAATACGGGTAGCTTGGGATTTTTGCCGACGATTTCATCCGATCGCTTGCGCGATTTTATCGATGTGATTAAAAACAAGCTGTTCACCATTACCAAATACCCGCTCTTAAAAGTGGACTTGGTCACTGTAAAGGGGCATAGCATATCCGGTTTCGCTTTCAATGAGGTGCTGATAAAACAGGCCGAACCGCGCCTGATGAAGTCCGAAATACTAATTGACGGCAAGCACTTTAACCACTTTACCGGCGATGGCCTCTTGGTGTCGACGGCGGCCGGCTCGACCGGCTATGCGATTTGGACCGGCGGCGCAGCGATCGATCCGGAAGTCAAGGCAATCCAGTTGGTGCCGTTAAATGCCAACGATTGCGCGATCAATTATCCGGTTAAGACCGCAATCGTCTTGCCAGAGCGCACGATTATCGACGTCAATATCGACCGTCCGCTTTATTCGGCCGTTCTAGTCGGCTGTGATGGCGTTAAATTAGCGCGCCATCCAGCTAAGTCGATAAATGTTAAAATTCACGATAAGCCGATTCAAATCTTGCGCTGTCATCCCTTTAATTACCTCGAACTCTACTCCGAAAAGATTTTACGCAAGCAGTTGGAGGATTAATTGAAGATAAAAACTTTAGCTGAAAAGCGCTTGTCCCAATTTTTCTTTGTGACGACCAATAAAGAAATAGCGATTGGCAACTACAAAATTGCCGCGCAAACCGATTTGCCAATAAGCGATCGCGCTGTCAGTGGGCTGATTGTCGAAGATAAAGGCTTTGATTTCAAGGCGATTGTCGCTAATATTTGCCTAATCATCGGTTTGGACGACAGCTTTAGACACCGTCCATTGTATATCGAAATGGTTAGCCGGTTAATCCGTCAGCCGGCGAACTATTGTTTGGCGCGCGGCATTGAAGCGGCCAACCAATCGGACTGGATTGACGCGGTTGGCTATTTTAAGGCCGCGTTGAGCTTTGATGGTGACAATTACGATGCCAACTATCACTTGGGGCGGGCGTATTATCAAATGTATCAAACCGAACTGGCCGTTGAATCAACGCTGACATTGGCATATCAGTCGTTGCGGCGCGCACAGGCAATCGACGATCGAGCGGAGACCGATTACTATTTAACCTACGTTTGTTTTCACCGTCAGGCCTTTGCCGAGTCCTTTCAATTTGCTAAACGCGCACTGCAACGCGGTCTAGACGCTGACTTAAAAGACGGTTTAATTGCCAATATGCAAATTTTTGAAGATCGCGCCAAGTACGAAACCGGTTATCGTCACGTCTTGGCAGCGCGCTATCAAGAGGGCCTGGAAGCGCTTTTAACGATTAGTGAACAAGGTCAAGATGATTGGCGCGTACAGTTTTTTATCGCTTTAGCCTATCGCAGTAGCGGTCAATTATCAACGGCCCTACAATATTTTAATAAGGCGCGCGATTTAAATTCAACCAATCCCGACGTCTATAATGATCTCGGCGTCTGCTATTTGATGCTGGGCGATTTACAAGCCGCCAAAGACAGTTTTTCTGATGGACTCTATAAGTTTCCCGACAATGCCGATTTGCTTTGCAATATGGGAATAGCCCATTTGCACGACAATCAGCTCGATTTGGCCGAAGCGTTTTTGTCACAGGCTAAACAATTAGAGCCGACGGGGCAGTCAATACTGGCGGCATTGGCCGAGTTAGCGCGCAGGAGACAGTCTTGAAAACGCAATCAGTTGCAGAAATCAGGCGCCTTTACCAACAAATAACGCCGGCCGATTTGCCGGCTTTTGTCGCCCAATACCAGTCCGATCGACGCAAGGTAGTTTGTGACTTAGTGGCCCGCGCCGAGCGACAGTTAGCGCGCTTGGCTCAGCGACGTGACCATCTGGCCGGTTTGCATCAGTTCGATTTAGCTCATCAGCCGACCGGACGAGTAATCGGCATCGACGAAGCGGGGCGAGGTCCTTTGGCCGGACCGGTAGTCGCAGCGGCTTGTGTGATTGAGCCCTGTGAAGACTTGCTCGGCTTAGACGACTCCAAAAAACTGTCGGCGGCCGAGCGCGATCGTCTCTATCAAGTGATTGTGTCACGCGCAATTAGCTACGGCGTCGGCATCGTCGACAATCGCGTCATCGATCAAATAAACATACTGAACGCGACAAAGCGGGCCATGACGATGGCGCTGCAAAATGCCGATAAGTGTTATCGCCTAATTTTGACTGACTGTGTACAACTGACTGATGTCGATTTGCCGTTGCGGCCAATCGTCAAAGGCGATGCTAAAAGTTTGGCGATTGCCGCCGCTTCGGTGATTGCCAAAGTGACGCGTGACCGCCTCATGCTAGCCTACCATCGGCGCTATCCGCAATACGGTTTTGATCAACATAAAGGCTATGGCACTGCGCAACACATCGCAGCGCTGCGCCGCTATGGCAGTTGCCCGCTGCACCGCAACAGTTTTACGAAAAATTTTTTAGAGTAGGCCAGTGGGGGTAGAGGGTGAGTTTAAAAATTGGTCATCAAAAAGAACGCTTGGCGATGAATTACCTCACGGCGCGCGGTTTTAAAATTATCGCCCGCAACTATCGCATCAGGCAAGGTGAGGTCGACATCATCGCATTACAAGGCGACGCGCTGGTCTTTATCGAAGTAAAATACCGGTCGAGTGACGATCATGGCAAGGCGTTTGAATACGTTCGTCCCTATAAGGTTAGGCGCATTATGAAGGCGGCTTGGCACTTTATTCAAACCGCCGAGCGGCTGCTGCCGACCAATTATCGCATCGATGTCATCGCCATCGACGGTCAAGACATCAGCTATTATAAAGATATTCCAACGACATCTTAACACAGAGGAGAGAATATGTACGGGTATAATCTTAAGTCAAAATTAATTTCGCTATTATTTGTTTTCTTGTTAATTGCATTGACCTTATTTGTCGATAAATGGGGCATTAAAGCACTATTTTTTCTGGCGACTGTACTGATGACAAAGGACGCCATTTCAATGTTGTCGGGCAAGTATTCAGTCGATCAAAGCGGCTTGCGCTTAAAAGACAAGTTTCGCGATCGCGAAGTCGTCAACTGGCGTCAGCTGGAATACATTACGATTACGCGCAAGAACAAAAAATGGATTGCCCTAGTGATGCCGGAAAAGATTCACTACTTAAAGCAAAATATTGAAAATAGAGAGGAATTGCTCCACAATATCATCGAGAAAGTCAAGGGCAGTAAGACCTTGGCTATTCACGATGACATCAATGAGCGCTTTAACCTCGGTTTAAAATTAAACGACGAGGGTCGCATCATACACAGCCGCTAAAAGCGCTGCCCAGTGCGTGGTAGGCCTAAAAATTATGTCGGCAGGCCGGACAAGTCAACTTCAGTTTTGAGGCGTCTTTGGGAACGCGCAATTTCTTTTGACAAGCTGGACAGTTGACAATTTTGTAGTCGATGGCAGCGAGTAGGCGTTCAATATCGAGACCGGAAAATGTCGTCTCGCCAATTTTAAACGACGGTACACCCATAAAACCGAGTGCGCGCATTTCGGCAGCGGCTGCCGGGTCGCGACTGACGTCTTTTTCGATGTACTTAATGCCGTGTTGCACCAACTGGTGCTTCGCCGTGTGGCAGTGCGGTCAAGTGGGGCTGGTGTACATAATGACAGTTTGCATAATATCCTCCTCTTGCTAAGTGACGATGGCTTCATTTAATTAATACACAAAATGGGTTTGATTATTCAAAGATTATCTCATTCGAGGTAATCTTTTTTAGTGGGCTCAATATCGCCTGTAAACAAAGTGTAAACAAACCGTGAAGTCTATTGTTTTTTTGGTGAATTGTTTTACAATGAGAATAGATTAGCACTCTAAGCCAGAGAGTGCTAAGAAAGGAGATAATATGAATAGAGAAAAGTATACCCAAAATGTGATACAGTCATTGAATCGCGCCTTAGCGTTGACAGAAGAATACGGCAACGCCGCGATTGGAAGCTTGCAGATGTTGTTGGCAATGTTGAAGTTAGAGCACAGTTTAGTGGCACAACTGGTTCAAAAATTGTCGGACGATGGCGAAAAACTAGTTGAACAGCTTGAAGCGGCAATTAGTCGCTTGCCCAAAGTCAGCGGCGCGACAGAAAAGTACATGGCACAGGATTTGACGAGAGTCATGAACGGCGCGCAGCAGTATGCCGACCGTTTGGGAGACGATTTTATAAGCGTTGAACACGTCTTGTTGGCGATGGTCGCCCAGCCAGTCGCGCAGCTGGTCAGCTTATTTGAAAGACATCATTTAAGCGAAGACAATTTATTGGCCGCACTAGCTGAAATTAGGGGAAATCGCCGAGTGACGACAGATAATCCGGAAGCGACTTATCAAGCGCTACAAAAATACGGCGTCGACCTGGTCGCGCGGGCGCGCCAAAACAAATTAGATCCGGTGATTGGGCGCGACGAAGAAATTCGGCGCACGGTGCGCATACTATCGCGCAAAACCAAAAACAATCCGGTGTTAATCGGCGAACCGGGCGTCGGTAAAACGGCGATAGCCGAGGGTTTGGCGATGCGCATTGTCAAGGGCGACGTGCCGGACAACCTCAAAGACAAGACGATTTTTTCACTCGATATGGGTGCGCTGATTGCCGGTGCCAAGTTTCGCGGTGAATTTGAAGAACGGCTCAAAGCAGTACTAGACGAAGTGGTCGGCAGCGCCGGCAAAATCATCATGTTTATCGACGAGCTGCACACTGTGGTCGGCGCCGGCAAGAGCGACGGCGCCTTAGATGCCGGCAACATGCTCAAGCCGCTATTGGCGCGCGGCGAATTAAAGTGCATCGGCGCCACGACGCTGTTGGAATACAAAAAATACATCGAAAAGGATTCGGCTTTAGAAAGGCGTTTTCAACCGGTCTTGGTCGAAGAACCAACTGTCCAAGATACCATTACGATTTTGCGCGGCATCAAAGAGCGCTACGAGCTGTTTCACGGCGTGCGCATCGACGATGACGCCCTCATTCAAGCCGCCGTGTTGAGCGATCGCTACATTTCCGATCGCTTTTTACCGGACAAGGCAATCGACCTAGTCGACGAAGCCTGTGCGACGATTAAAACCGAGTTGCAGTCGATGCCAACTGAATTGGACGACCTGTCGCGCCAAATTATGACACTGGAAATCGAGCGCGCGGCGCTGGCCAAAGAATCAGCCGACGCCGCCCAAGTGCAAAGGGATCAGTTAGATCAAAAAATCGGTAATTTAAAAGCCGATTTAGATGGCAAAATGGCGCTATGGCAAAACGAGAAGTCGGCCGTTCAAGCCGTCACAGACTTAAAGGAACAAATTGAAGCGATCGATTATCAAATTGAACAGGCCGAGCGCGATTACGATTTAAATCGCGCCGCCGAATTAAAATACGGTCAGAGACCGCAGTTAGAAAAACAGCTTGCGCAGCTAGAAGCTGCCGCCAAAGGCGATAATGCCATGCTGCGCGAACACGTCAGCGCCGAAGAAATCGCCGCCATCGTGTCGCGTTGGACAAAAATTCCACTGCAGAAATTAGTCGAGGGCGAACGCCAGAAATTACTTGGGCTAGAGGCACATCTCAAGTCGCGCGTCATCGGTCAAGACGTCGCAGTCGCCCGCGTCAGTGACGCGGTAATCCGGTCGCGCGCCGGCATTAAAGATCCCAAAAAACCGATTGGATCATTTTTGTTCTTGGGTCCGACCGGCGTCGGCAAAACTCAGTTGGCTAAGGAGTTGACCACCAGTCTATTTGACAACGCCGAAAACATCGTCCGCATCGATATGAGCGAGTACATGGAAAAGCACGCCGTATCAAAATTGATCGGCGCACCTCCGGGCTACATCGGCTATGAGGAGGGCGGGCAACTCACGGAATTGATTCGCCGCAAGCCCTATTCAGTCATTTTATTTGACGAAGTTGAAAAAGCTCACCCCGACGTATTTAACGTCTTATTGCAAGTGCTCGACGACGGTCATATTACCGATGCTCAAGGTCGCACGGTCGACTTTAAAAATACCGTCATCATCATGACTTCCAATATCGGCGCCGATTTAATGCTCAACGGCATTAGTCGAGCCGGGCAATTCGAGGACGGCATCGAAGCGGCGGTTAAAGCGCGTTTACAGCAACACTTTCGACCGGAGTTTCTCAATCGCCTCGACGAAGTCGTCTTGTTTAAGCCGCTCGGCAAGCAGACAGTGCGTCAAATTGCGCAGTTGTTATTACAAGACATCAACCAGCGCTTGGCCGATCGACGCATCGCCATTAGCCTGACTACGGCGGCGATTGACTTGCTGATCGCTCGCGCCTACAATGAACAATTTGGCGCGCGGCCGCTCAAGCGCTATTTACAGCATACCGTCGAAAACGCGCTGGCGCGCGCACTGCTAAGTGGACGCGTTGAGGTCGGTGACAGCGTTGAGTTTGACGCCGTCGATGGCGAACTGGTCATTGTCGCGCCACCTGAAATGACTTAATCCTCTATTTGATACGCAAGTCGTCGCTGGCCCGTTTAGCTACGTAGAAATAGGCGATGTCGCCGTGTACATAGCGGTCATCATAACCCTCGATTTGCCATTCGTCGCTGTGATCGGTGACGAAAGCCAAGCGCGCCGTTTGAATATCGTTCATATCGGAGAGCCCAATCGTGGCGTTTACGGCGATGTAACCATCGTTTAAAAAGGGGTTGATCGCCTCGCGATAGGCCGATTTGATGTCGGTACCGCGGGGCAGCGCAATCGTGCTATTTGGTAGACAGTAGCTGCCGTGCCAACACTGTACGGCGGCCCGCGCCCGCTGTGGGTCGACGCCGGCTGGCAAGTCGGCGACGCTGCCGATAAAAGTGCGTTGAAATGCGCCAAGTGCGACGATACCAGCCGTATAAATTGGACTCGAACGGTAGGTTTCGGCTTGATAATTATCAGTGCGGCCACCGTATTGGCTGCTGCCGAGGGCCGCGATTGCATCGGCTGTATCGGCGATGTCGTTGGCGTTTACCAGCGGCTGTTTGGCGGTAATCGCCCGATACATCTTGACGTCGCTGGCGCTGCCAATTTGAATGTATTGGCCGTTAGCGCCGCGGTAGTAGAGGTCGACCGGTTGACGTCGTCCGCTCGAATCGATGTGAAAAAATTGCATCGCAAGCGTGACGACGTCGTCTTTTTTAAATGCGCTGCCCATCGTCTTAACGGAAAAGTGCAGCGGATAACCCAACTTAATGGCGACCTGATCATAGCCCGCTAAAATTTGTTTGCCGGGCATCAGCGGTAGCGTATAGGGCCATTTGCCACCGAGCGCCTTGCTGCGGCGGTTGGTCACGCCGTTTTTATTATTGCTGCCACTGGCAAACCAGACATGGCGCTTTTGCTTAAACAGCGGTTGCCAGAGCGGATCGTCAACGCCGCTAATTAACAGGTCAAATAGACGTCCTGTCACCTCTACGGTCTGTTCGTAGCGGGCGCAGTCGTTTGCCAGATTGAGATTGGCTTGAGCTTGGTGGGCGTTTGGCGTTGCGGCGTTACTGGCCACCACATCGCTGATCAGTCGATAAGGGCCTTCGTCGACCCATGCCGGTAGTTTTAGATAGACGACGTCGACGTCGAGCGGCACTTCAAGCCAGTTGTCTCGCGCCAAAAACTGGCGACTGTTGGCGAAGTCAGTTTTGCTAAAACTATAATAGGCGTCGAAGGGCAAAAATAGTCTTTTAAATCGGGCGTGATTGCGATAGTCGCGTTGGCCGTAGCCGGGAGCATCAATGTGGCGACCGCTGGTGCCAAAGTGTAGTTCGGCTATGGCGTCGAGCGGCAGTGCTTGTCGGTCATTTCTTTGTGGGCGTTGATCGAATTGCGCCATAGGCAATAGACGCGAGTCATTATAGACCGGCGTGTGTACGGTGACGGCATTGCCGCTGATGGCGGTGTCCGGAACTGCTTGGTTCGACAGGCCGATGGCTGCGATCCGGCGGTAGTGTAACTGACCAGTCGTAGCGGCGTTGCCGTTGGCGATGTGATCGCCAATCGCGATGTCCGGTCGCCTCAGGGTGATTGTCGGGTAGGGTGTTGCGGCGCGCGGCGCGCTGGCGGTACCATCGGTCCAACTGCCGTCGAGTAGTGATTGTGTACCTAATTGGAGCTTATCGTTGCGCACCCGAATGGCTGAGAGCTCAGCCTCGACAAAGTCGCTAAAGTCAAACGCCGGTATACTGTCGCGCGGGTAACTGGATTTATTCAGCGTCAGTTGATAAGTGTTGGACGCGGCATCGTAGCTGGCACCATTCAAAGTTGGCGCTTGCAAGTGCTCGGTTGGTTGTTCGAGCGTCAATGTCGGCGCGACAAATTCGCCGTCTGCCAAAGTCAGCGCAATCGGATCGATTGGGCTAATTTTGGCGTTGTGCACGGCGACGTAGTCCAGTTCATCGTGATAAAGGGCGTCGACGACGTAATAGAGATAGTCGCGGCTGATTTGATAACTGCGCGTCACCGAACTGTCGACAGAATGGTATTCGGCCGCTTCAAAGTGTCCGGGACAGTGATCGGCGATGCCGTCGCCGTCGCCATCGGTACAGGGCAAAGTGTGATACGAGGTCGCGCTCGGCTCTGTCCAATGATAGCTATATGGTTTAGTGACGTTGACGGTATAGGTTTGGCTGCCGCTGACCGTCCTACTGCGGTAGTCGAACAGCACCGGTTGGGCGACAGTTGCTTCAATCGCGACGCTTTCACCGCTCGGAATGGCCCGCGCGACGTCGTAGATGGGATTGTAAATGACAATTTGGCCGTCGATGTCAGTCGGTGTATCGAGTAGGTTGGCTGCATAGTAAAAGACGACGCAATGTTGCAGCGCACTACTGGTCGCCGGGTCAATCGTCACTTGATTGGCGCTATTGCTCAAAGCGGGAGCGTCATCTTGGTCCGAATAGCCGTAGCCGCGATAGTTGAGACCGGCTAAAGTTGGCGCCGACAAAGTCGTCACCTGACTGGCGGCGAACTGTTGACTGGGTGCGACAGTGCGGCCAGTCAAATCGCGATAGTGTACGTCAATGTTGCCGACTAAGTCGTTAAAGGGGGCCAGCGGTGCGTCGATATACCAAATCTTGTCGCCACTGCGGTGAAATAAAATCGCCACGCCATAGCTGTCGGCCGTCGGCGGCAAGATGATATGGTAGTAGCGCTCCCAAGGAAAGTCTCGGTCGCGTACGCTGTCAAATTTACCGGTTGCGCCGTAGCGCCGCTGCATGGCCAGCAGAAAGCTGTCCTTAAAGCCGGCGCGCCATTCGTCGCTATCAAAATAAGTTTGTCTGATATTCTTAAAATTTTCTAATGCAATAATTTCGTTTGATTTCCACGGCTGTTCTATCCAATTCATATCGCGAAAGGGCTTAGCGCTTAGCACGTCGTAGGGAAAATAGGGGTTAGAAACGCTTTCGCCAAATTGATTATAACCCAAAAAGCGCCGTTCGGTGCGGCCGTCAAC
>PDWJ01002832.1_pt1 | contig 17510 bp, 13 predicted proteins | sample 1430881 | NCBI WGS metagenome assembly PDWJ01 (sample SAMN01162460, study PRJNA174530) | Oral metagenome, whole genome shotgun sequencing project. | biome: Marine environment; feature: Marine mammal; material: Swab sample of the gingival sulcus; isolation source: swab sample of gingival sulcus...
TTTAGCTTGACAGGTAAACTTACGGATTTTGTGCTGTGCAAAATCTACTAATAAGCATTCAGCACGTTCTATTCCCATACCGTTATCATAAGCAATGCTTTGGAATAAGCGCGCGGTGTCAATATCATAATCAGCCCACATCACCACATCATTGCCACCTGCTTGCCAATCCGTCTCATAACTAAAGATTTGGCGAGTACCTGCTATTGACCATTGTTTAATATAATGTCTGCCCGCACTGATGATTTGGCTTTCATCGGCTGAGAAATAGAGTGTTTTTAAATCAGTCGTTTCATATCCATGTTCCAGTCGAGGCGTGACTGCTTCAGCAGTATGAGCGGACAGGACTTGCACCCACCAGTTATCATCCTGAGTCAATAACAAGGCCAAATACTTCCCTGTTTGGCTGAAGCGTGCCATCAATATAGAATCGGTCTGCTGAAGTAAATGCAGTCCAGCTGAATGATGGGTGTCTGTCTTGTTCAGGTAAAGATAACAATCAGTCGCTGAATCAGTTCCTGCCGGTGTGGCACAAATTAAAACCCGCTGCCCATCTTGCGACAAAGCGCGAATACTCACCCGTTCGTAGTCTTTGGGTAGCGTCAGTTCAAGACGTTCAGGGGCTTGCTGCAAAGCTAATAAATCATAACGTGTGAGCTGATATTGTCGGTTTTCAAGCGGCATCAGGCTAAGCCAATAACGGTCGTTTTCAAATACCACCGCCTTTTCTGCCACCGTCGGTAAATGATAAGCCTGTAGTTTAATGATCAACTGATCATTTAAGTGTTCATTCGCACTGCTTAAGCCTGTCAAAAAAAATACTGTTATAAAGCTTATTATCTGAAGCGATAAAGATTGATTTGATAGGTGCATTTGCCATCCTTTTGCTGTGGATCTACAGCAGAAATTAACTGCCTGTTCTGCAAGCGACAAGTACCGTCTTGAATCATAGAATCAAAGGCGTGTCGAGCCAATTGGGCTTGTTGGCTACCACTTAAAGCACCAGAAGCGGCACTTTCGTCTTTATTACCGGCTACATGACCAGTCAATAGACCATTAATGACACAAAAGCAATCTTCGTTATAGTTCTACTAGACTTAATACCTTACCCATATCCAAATGTGCTTCCAGCGTGTCTGCCAAACGCTCCAACTGTTGTTCGCGCAAAGTATCTACCGAAAATGTTTCAGCTTGTGCTAATCCTGCCCAGTTTAACAGCCATTGCAATGCTTCAGGTTCATCAAATAAACCATGCAGATAGCTTGCCAGTATTTGTCCATCAGTAGAACATGCACCATCAGCTAGCCCCTCTAAATACAAAGCAGGCCGTTCCATAGCTGCTCCTACACTTCGTCCACAATGAATTTCATAGCCACGCACCTTAACCGTTGTACCTGCGATATGTCCCAAGCGATTGCGCAATTGCTTTTCGGGCTGTAATACAGTTTCCAGCTCTAGTAATCCCAAGCCTAGATAGGCGGCTTGATCACCTTCTATACCCTCTGGATCATGTAGCCACTGCCCCAGCATTTGCAAACCACCACAAATACCGATTAGCTTGCCGCCATAACGCAAATGTCGTTGAATCGCTTCCTCCCAGCCTTGTTGCTTCAGCCAATTCAGATCAAAACCAACATGCTTACTGCCCGGCAAGATAATCAAGTCAGCAGCAGGAATCGCTTCTTCATGGCGAATATAGCGAAATTCCAATTGAGGGTGTAAGCGCAAAGGCTCAAAATCAGTATGATTACTGATATGGGGTAGTTGCGGCACAATCACCCGTAACCGAGCTTCCGCTTTGAAGTGTATTGCAGTGCTGGGTACAGCATCTTCCGCATCCAAATGGAAGCCATGTAAATACGGCAAAACGCCTAGCACTGGCTTAGCTGTATAGTGCTCCAGCCAATCTAGGCCGCTTTGCAGTAAAGCAAGATCGCCGCGAAAACGATTAATCACAAAGCCTTTAACACGTGCCTGTTCAGTGGCAGATAATAAAGCCAGTGTACCCACCAAATGAGCAAAGGCCCCGCCTTTATCAATATCAGCAATGAGTACCACCGGACAATCCACCCGCTCAGCAAAGCCCATATTGGCAATATCACCTGCGCGCAGATTAATTTCAGCCGGACTACCCGCACCCTCCACAATAAGATAAGGGTATTGCTGTGCCAATAAAGCGTAGGAATCAAAGACAACTTGTGCTGCTTTAGGTTTATAAGAGTGATAATCCAGTGCTTCTAGGTTGCCAATCGCATGGCCTTGCAGAATGACTTGCGCCCCCGTATCCGTGTTTGGTTTCAACAAAACCGGATTCATATGAACCGTTGGAGCAAGCCCTGCTGCCTGCGCTTGCAAAGCTTGTGCGCGTCCTATTTCACCACCATCTGCTGTTACCGCGCTGTTCAAAGCCATGTTTTGTGGCTTAAAGGGCGCAACACGCAAGCCACGCCGCTTAAAGACCCGACACAAGCCTGCCACCAAGGTACTTTTACCTGCATCCGAGGTGCAACCTTGTACCATCAAAGTACGATTCACTGTGGACGATATTCCAAGGTTAACAAGCCATTGATACCGTCCTGATAGTAATTACGCTTCAAAGTATAATCCTTATCCAATATATTATTAACTTTAAGTCCTAAACTGACAGATCGATTCAAGGCATAGGCTGCGCGCATATCCAGGGTGGCAAAGCCGCCTAAATAATGAGTATTGCCAACATCTGTAGCACGATTGCCCTCAGCATGTACAGTCGCCCCCACCGACCAACGTCCAAAATCACGATCAACCGTTAGATTGAGTAATTTTTCTGGCCGATAAATCAGACGCTTACCATCATTACTGCCTGAGCTTACTTGTGGCTTCTGCAAAGTTGCATTAGCAGCTACTTGCCAAGCTGCTACCTGAGTATTCATCAATAACTCAAGGCCACGGATACGTACAGCACTCACATTCATAGGCTTCCATACCCCATTGCCGGTATCCTGCCACTCAATCAGATCATCAATATTGTTCTGGAAGGCATTAATTCCCCAATTACCCTGCTCACCAAATTGCCCGGAAAACCCTAGTTCTATATTGCGACTTTTTTCCGGGGACAGCTCAGGATTACCACTATTGGGGTAATATAAATCATTGAAGGTAGGCGCTTTAAATGCCGTACCATAAGAGAGACGAGCTTGCAGATCACGCCCCCAATCATGCGCCAGTGCTATAGCTCCAGTGGTCTTATTGCCAAACTGCTCATTATCATCCCGTCGCAAAGAAACATCCAAGCTATTGGCCGCAAAACGATTCTGATAAGACGCAAACAACCCTGTATTATCACGACTAGTGATACTATAGGCCGTATTACTACCTACTTTATCATCCTGATAATCCACGCCTACTGTTAATTTACCTTGCGCTCCCCAATGACTATCCATTTGTAGGCTGGCTGTATTGCGCTTAGTATCAAAGGTACTGCGATATGCGCCATCTTTATACTGATCGCTGTCATCACGCGATTGACCTAACTGAGCAGTCATATTACCCCACCCTGCTACCGGTACGCTCAGCTTGGTACTGATAACTTGCTGACGAAATTCAGTCTCATTGACAAAACCGCCATCAAACTCAGTATCCCCTTCAGCATTCAAAAAGCTCAGTTCAATATTGATGTCATTGGCAAAACGATAGCCTGCACGTAAGGAAAGGCTGTTATTACTATAAGCATCTTTATCCGTTTCTCTAACAGTAACCGGATTATAATCTGGTGCAGGGTAGTCCGTATAAGAGGCTAGAACATTGATACCATCACTTTTTTCATGCGCCAAACCCACATTAAACCAAGCTTGATAGTTACCACCCGACCAATTCGCAGAAACCTTACGCGTATTATGGCTGCCATAGCTAATACTAGCTTGTGGCACGAATCCCTGCCCTTTGGGATTAGTCCTACGAGTAAAAATCTGAATAACGCCGCCAATGGCCTCCGAGCCATACAAGCTAGAGCGTGGCCCCCGTACCACTTCTATGCGCTCAATTTGATCCAAAGGCAATAACTGCAAGGCACTTCCACCCAAGGTGGCTGAACCAATCTTAACGCCATCCACTAAAACCAAAGTATGATTAGCATTGGTTCCACGCAAATATAACGACGTTTGTTTGCCGGCACCACCACCGCTGCTCAGCACACTTAAACCGGGCAAATTAGACAAAATTTCAGGTACAGTACTGGCTTGGAAGCGTTCAATATCCTGACGGGTAATAATGCTGACAGGTGCTAAGGTATTGTTAATACTCTGAGCTTTGCGTCCAGCAGTAATAACAATTTCGATTTCATCTGAGGGCTTATCAGCAGCCCACAAGGGAGTAAAGACAATGACACTAGCGCTGGCGACAGCAAAACTTAAACAGGTTTTGCCAAAACGGCGGTTTTGATTATTCATATTGAGATTCCTGCCACTGCGCCCACCGCGCAGTTATTGCGAACATGGCCTGCACAAGCAAAACCACACGGATCACTCAGGCCGGTCTCCGGGCTTATGGACTCCTCAACTGGACGTGCAATGTTGCCTTCCCATGTAATGACTACACAGTGGCAGATTAACAATACACTTGGTCTATTTTACCGTTGCGGGGGCAGCGCTGGATTTGCAAAAGTGTACTATAGATAGTACCTGTCTGACGCACCAGCTTCCCGTTTAACACTCTGACAGAACGAACAAAATGCACCTGAGCAAGTATGGAGACGTTACGATATTCGTGATCTGCTGTCAAACAACGGGTCTGGATAAACGCTCGCCAGCACTGAACCCTGTTCTTACCACGAAGTCCAAAGTAACAAAGGGAAAGCAAAAAATTAGCTTCCTACAGCATAGACTCAAAAAAGGATAATCTAATGTTAAACATGATACGCTCTGTTGCTGCCATGCTCCTGCTTACCGCTGCGGTAAGTGTCACTCAAGCAGCTCCACCCGCTCACCAAGCCCGTTATACGGTTGAAAAATCTGGCATGACCTTGGGTGAAATGCAGGTCAATCTGGCTTATGCAGGCAGCCGGTATACTTATCTCAAACAAACCAAAGCGACAGGACTTGCCGCTATGATTAGTGGCGATACACTGACAGAACGCAGCGCAGGTACACGTCAAGGCGAAGTGCTACATTCGACTACCTATCTTTATCATCATAAAAGTAAACGTAAAGACCGGCGTGATCAGTATAGTTTTACCAGTCCAACGCAAGTAAGTGGCTCGTTTGAAGGTCGCCATTACCAGTTAACTGTACCCAATGGCACACTTGATCCTGCTTTATTGGAGTTGCGTCTAATGGATAATTTAGCCGCTAATCGCCCCCTGAATTACACTATTAGCGAACGTGGCAAAGTAAAAAACTACCGTTTTCAGCGTTTAGGAAAACAGAGCGTATCCGTCCCAGCGGGCAGCTTTCAAGCTGAAGTAGTCCAAATGACTCGTGACAATGGTGAAAGACAAACGACAATTTGGCTAGCACCTGAGTTAAACTATGCCATTGTAAAAATACGCCACAATGAAAAAGGCGACATTATCGAAAGCAAGCTAGAAAGCTATCGGGCTCGTTAACGCACTAAGCCGGCAGAAATACTCGTTTGTTGGCAATGTAAAGATATAAAAAAGGCCACAGATTGTTTCCTTTCCGTGGCTTTCTCGTCAGTCATCAGTCATTGCAGGTAAAACCACCCGCAACCGTTGATAGTAAAAAATAGATTACTCAGCGGCAGGTTTTTCTTCTGTATTATTATCTGGCTTTGGCGTCCAAACCCACTCACCATCCTTACCAGTGTTTTCAACTGAATCGGAGCTTTCTCTACTGACGGCTTCTTCAACGGCGGTGGCAACTTCGCTAGCTGTTTCTGTTTCTTCGGCTGCATCCTGAGTTGCTTCGGAAGCTTCTTCTGTCGCTTGCTCTACTGCTTCGGGCGCAGCATCAGTTACTACGTCGTTGGCTTCATTAGCTGCTTCCATCGCTTCGGAGGCTTCTTCTGTCGCTTGCTCTACTGCTTCGGGCGCAACATCAGTTGCCACGTCGCTCGCTTCACTGGCTGCTTTCGGTGTCGCTTCGGAGGCTTCTTCTGTCGCTTGCTCTACTGCTTCGGGCGCAACATCAGTTGCCACGTCGCTCGCTTCACTGGCTGCTTTCGGTGTCGCTTCAGTAGAAAGTGATTTTTCAGGTCGCCATTTGCAAACCCATTCACTTTGGGCACCGCCAGTTTTGCCATCCGCAGAAACCCAGTTACATTCCCACTCGCCTTTTGCAAGTTTGGCTTCATCCGCCAAAATAGTGGGCGAAATCAACAAGCTACCCAATAAGATAGCCAGCGATTGTTGTTTGAAATGATTCATTAGTTTAATGCCTCCAATCAACTGGTTAATGAATTTAGCGTTAATTTAGCTTTATGTAAACGCTATGAGTATGGAGAGAAAAACTCAAAAAATCTATAGCCGCTACACATGATCACTCATTCAGCAACAAAAGCAAATAAGCGGTGAATACGTAAGAGAACAACAATTATTGCTCAAAGACAGGGCTGTCTAAACCAGACATTTCAAGACAATACTTGAAAAAGATTTCGATGATGATTCGTTTTTGCGCAAATACGGCAATATACTGGCTGAGCGCCATCTTGAGCTGGATAATGAAAATCCGTTCCACACGCTTTGCAGCGTGCTTGATACAAAGGTAATACCTTCTGAACTTGCGTTTGTAACTTATGCAAACTCACCGCCTGTACATCACAACTATCAACACAAAGCTCACAGCCTGTACATAATTCAGGGTAAATACAATAAGCCAAGGATGAAACGTTCATCCCCTCAAGAGCTTCAACCGTATCTAAGGTCAAGGCATCGTGTGGACATAAACGCACGCAAGCATCACAAGCATTGCAACGTTCCTCATCCAATACTGGCACAAACGGCCAAAGTACACTCGCATCAGCTTGCGGCAATTGAGCCGCCCAAGGCGTAACGGGTTTGTTCTGATCCTCACTGGCAATATCCAAAGCTTGCTGTACTTGGAAGGCAGTGCTTGCCGTAAGTTTAACCGCAGCACCCAAGAAGCCACGCCGTTCCTCAACAGTAGGCTCTGATTGGGTAAAATCTACTGGGGTAACACTTGATTGGGTAAAAGATGGGGATACGTTTACTTTAGGAAGGTTTTGGCGATAATGCCACCAACGCGCTGCACTAACCGCAGCATGTCGTAAAACGGCTGCTTGACGACTAACAAGCAACTGATTTAACTCATGTAATCGCTCACGGAATAAATCCTTGCCCGTGTAGCGTGGACATTGTTCACACACACCACGACATGAAATAATCTGCTGGAAACCTTGTTGATAATAACTCATGAGGCGACGACTACTCAGAGCATGGAGACAAGGGACAACCCCCGCCCCGTGATGCCCTTTTGCGTTCGCTTCACAAGCAAACAACAAAGTACTCCTCCCCTCCAGTTTATGACAGGAAGCTTGCATAGGCGTGTCCAAGGCTGCTTCTGTACAAACTGCACCGCACAAGCCACAGCCGTCACACACGTCTGTTTGAATACTTAAACTGTCATCCTGCAAAATCCAAGCATCTTGTGGGCAAATATCAACACAGCGCACACACTCAGCAATTTCACACTGCGTGTGTACACAGCGCGCCGCAGCGACTTCAGGTATCAGCCACTCTTGGCGCAATTGTTGCCACCAGGCGCTGGCGCTACTCATGCAAGCCTTACCAACTAGGCGCAGTCCCTGGAAAATACTGGAGTGGTTGCGGCATAGCAGCCGCACGCTGACGTGCTTGGCGCGCTGCGTCTAATGCCTCACGATCTGGACGTTCAACACCTAACATCTCTGCTAGTAAATCACGTAACTGCTCAAGATAAAAAGCAGTCAACATCGCTAGTCCAGCATAAAAATCCGTGTGGCAACGCTGTGCCACACGGCTGCCAAACGGCAATAACCATAGCAACAAATGTTCATCCATGAAACTAGCTGCCTCCTCAATGAAGACAGTTTTTTCCTCTGTCGCAGCTTTATTCAGTAGATGAGCCACAAATAGCAGCTCATTTACCAAATGATCATCTGCCATTACCCGCCAATTAGGCACGGCCAATTGATGATTTTCATACCATTTGCGTACTTCAAACATGGGCTGCTGACAGACGAGCTCCTCATCATCCAACCAAATGGACTCACAAGGACCCGCATGCAGGCTGCCCGTAAGAAAAATACGAGCAAAGTCCGAAGCCAAATCATCGATTAAAGCTGGGTCTTGGCAGTCCCAGTCTTTAATTAAAGCCGCTAACTGTTGACGAGTTAACAACATATCACCGCCCTGATCAGCCAAAGCTAGCTGCTCAGGAAAGTTCATTTGTTGCAAAACTTGCAAGCGCTCAGCAGTTAACTCAGTAGCATTCAAATCAGCCAATAAGCGCAAATCAGCCACAACAGCCTCAAAAAAAGGCTTTACTAATGCAGCATCTTCCGCCATGACATCCACTGCCACTATTGCCTTAGCCATTCGATTGCTCCATGGCAGCTTTGTCAGCCGGTGCTGACGCACTTTCTACAATCCCTTTACTGTGAGGTACAAATACAATCGATGGGTTGGTCAACTTTGGACTAGCCATGCTCTTGACTTGGCGCACAACTTTTTCGTGTGGTGCAACCGCCTTGGTCTCGTAAGTACCCTCACGCAGCTTGTCAATCGGGCCAATATCCAATACACGCATCATGCAGGCCATGACACAGTAAGGCTTGCGCCCTGCTTCAATTTCGTCCACACACATATTGCACTTAGAGACAATATTCATTTCAGGAATGAACTGTGGCGCACCAAACGGACAAGCTGCTTCACAACGGCGGCAACCAATACATAAAGTGGAGTCAATATCAACAATACCGTCTTTTTTACGCTTAAAAATAGCGCCAGTCGGACAAGTCGGCAAGCAGGCAGGCTCTGCACAATGGTTACAGGACATATTCACCTTATAGGCGTAAACATCTGGATAAGTCCCACCTTCAATATACATCACACGGCGAAAACGTGGACCTGGTGGCAAGCCGTTTTTATCCTTACAAGCCATTTCACAGGCACGGCAACCAATACAATCCACGTTATTGTGAATAAAGCCGAACTGCACATCGGGAACAACCGGAGTATACGTCACTCTCTTACGACGCTTAATGGCCTCCTTGATTTTCCCTTTATCTTTTTCTGTTTCATTTGCCATTGGAAATTCCTCCTGGAGGTCTTACAGGTCACGACGAAAAACGTGACTACGGGCTGTTGCCAAACGATCCCAACCAGACTTGTGCTTAAGATCCGTTTTCTTGATATTTGCTAAAACGGTGTTGTAAGCAAAAGCTCCAGCCGGACTAGGCGCATCTAGGGTCAACATGTCAGGATTACCCGCACGGTCAATACCGTTTTCATCCACATCAAGCCAAGCACCCTCATAAACCACCAAGACGCTTGGCATACAACGTTCAGTTACATAGGCAGGCACCACAATACGACCACGGTCGTTAAATACCTCGACTATATCACCTGTTTTAATACCTAATCTCTTGGCATCAGAAGCATTAATAGTTACTTCCTGCTCATAGGTCTCCCGTAGCCAACCGATATTATTGAAAATGGAGTGAGTCCGCCAACGTGGGTGAGGAGAAACTAAATGGAAAGGATGCTTCTCTACCTTTTCTTTGGCTCCGAGATACTCCCAAGGCTCAATCCACTTAGGAATAGCTGGAATGTAATGACCATAGGCCGTTTTAGTCCAGTCACTATACTGCGCTAATTGGCCGGAGAAGATTTCAATCTTGCCAGAAGCAGTTTTCCAAGGTACACCTTTTTCCACATTATCTTGGAAAGCCACATGAGGCCGCTCTAGCTTAAACTTGTAAATACCGTGTTTTTTGAACTCTTCCCAAGACATTTCAACATGCTGATGGTGCATAACTTTATTTTCCCACCACTCACGCAGATAGGTTTCATCAACCGCTGTATTGTCGAAGAAGTAATCACGGCTCGCTTTCGGGTTATAACGACGACCAAATTGCTCGCCACCCAAACGATACGCCAACTCCGTATAAATCTGGAAGTCAGTTTTACTCTCGCCCATAGGCTCAATGACTTTAGGACGATGAATGTAGTAATGCCCTTTATACCAAGGTAATGCCACATCATGCCGCTCAAAATGCGTCGCAACGGGGAAGAGTACATCTGCATATAGACCAGATGGTGTAATGGTTGAATCATTACAAACCACTAGATCCAGTTTATCCGCAGCTTTAATTTCCTTATTAATATTGGTCAACTGGTTAAACCAATCAGAACCCTGCCAGAAAATACCACGAATATTTGGAATAACACCATCACCCGCTGCACCACCTGGCCACAAACCAATATCTTCGCGCTTAACATTTGGGTAATTCAGCACACAATGCGCCCAGCGGTCTGACTTAATAGACTCATAGAAAACATTGGCATACTCATCATAAGGATAAGCGACAGCTTCAGAGTGCCAAGCTTTACCAATGCCTTCTGAAGAGCCACCTAATACACCAATATTACCCGTCATGGCTTGCAAAGCAGCCGCCATACGATTGTATTGTTCACCATAAGCATTACGACCGGGAGCCCAAGAAGCTTTTAACGCGGCTGGCTTGGTACGTGCGTACATATCAGCGAGCTTCTTAATATTCTCCGCAGAAACCCCGCAGATTTCAGCCGCCCACTCAGGTGTTTTTGGCGTATTGTCATACTTGCCCAGGATATAATCCTTGAAGTTTTCTTGACCTTTCGCCCATTGTGGCATCGTACCTTCATCCATACCCTGCACAAATTTATCGATAAACGCCTGATCATGCAGATTATTAGTGAAAATGTAATGCGCCATACCCGCCATCATTGCGGCATCGGTATTAGGTCGAATCGGAATCCACCAAGCATCGTAGGCAGCCGCTGAATCAGTATATTGTGGGTCGATCAATACAAATTTGCAGCCACGTTGTTTGGCAACGCGCATATAATAGAAAGTATTACCACCGTGGAAAGTGTAAGCCGGATTCCAGCCCCACATAATAATTAGCTTTGAATGAGCGAAAGCATCGTCTTCATTGCCATCCTGAATAGTTCCATAAGTAATGCGCGAACTAAATTTAGTCCCCTCATAAGAAGGCACGGACCAAGAGCTGGTGCGACAACCGTACATACCCAAGAAACGACCCAGCAAACCTTCAATCTGGTCTGACTTATGCAGCACACCATACGAGGCTCCAGCATAAGACTGATCCAGCAAGGCTGTAGGACCATACTTGGCTTTCAAGTCTTGCATTTTTCCTGCAACAAAGTCTAATGCTTCATTCCATGAAGCACGCTTAAACTTACCTTCACCACGTGCACCCGTACGAATCATGGGGTACAGCAAACGCTCTTGCGAGTACAAGCGCACACGGTAAGAACGCCCCCGCAAACAAGCACGCACTTGCGGCTCTTCCAAGGTGTCTTTACCAAATTCACCGTCTTTTTGGTAACGTCCATCATCAGCAGACAAACGTACAATCACATCACCTTTCTTATGAGCAACCAGCGCATGACGCGAACCACAGTTATGTGCACAACTGGTTACAACCGTTGTCAGTTGATTATCTCGTGGGTAAGGCCCATAAGCAAAGGCATTAGCTTCTTTCGATTTTAGTGTTAAGCCACCAGCAGCAATAGCAGCCGAACCCAACGCAGAGGTTTTAATAAAAGTGCGCCGATCCATTTGCAGGGAAGCTTGCAGCTTGTCTTTCCAATTTTGTCCAGTCATGGATATCAACTCCCGTATTTATTGCTGTGGCGCTTCGATCAGGAAACGCAGCTCAGACATGGTGGGACGATCTACCGCCCAATCTGGTTTAGCTCCGGTATCGCCTGGCCAAGGGTGGCGAGGGTATTTATAAGCAATGCGATACCATTGCCGCCCACCGTGGCAGCCAAAACAAGTGTCTCGATTGGTTTGTGCTTCCGCTTCAATACCTTTGGCATTCAGGAAATTAACTTGATGGCGACTAGTGCGAATGCCAGCATGGCAGACAAGGCAATTAAACTGAAATGCAGCACCTGTTTCTAACCACGGCCCTGGTAGTCCCATGATTTCATAGTCATGACGCCCATGACACATTAAGCAAACTTCAGGATTCACCATTTTACGCATCGTTAGATCGCCCCGGATGTCGGCTGCACTACTACCAACTTCTTCGCGCGGGTCATTACCTTGGTGGCAAGTATTACAGCTCATATTGGCAACTTTTTTAATAAAAGGCGCGGCCAAATGACGCTGGTGAAAAGTCAATTGATCACCTTCATAAGTATCGAGTGTCTGATACCAAGCTAAAGCATCCTCACGCTTTAACCCCGCAGGACTGAGCTCTCTGGTCTCACGGGTCATGATTTCTTGATGGCACTTTAGACAAGTCTCGTTACTAGCTTTGTAAATAGCAGGTTTAAAATGAATGGGATGCCAACGGGCTACTTTATAATCCATTTTGGAAACATCAACGCCCTCAAGGCTGGCAATTACCTCATCAGCCTGCTTTTGCTCTTCCTGAGTCAGCAACTTATCCATTGCCTCTTCAGGGCTAATTGTATTTTGCTGAGCCGCATCAGGCTCTGCCTGTGTTGTTACAGTTGGCTCAGTAGTCGCGGCTGCTGGTGGTTCAGCCGTTTGTGTTTGCGCTGCCTGTGCGACCGTAGGCTTCTCATCGCCTGCATCGGAATCAGTGCTAGCGCCCTTTGCTTGAGTAGCCACTATGGACTGCCCCGTACTTGCGTCTGTTTCTTCGACCGTATTTACCGTATTTTTTGATTGGGAAGACGAAACTGCTGCTGTGGGACTAATAGCTGATGAACTAACGATGGGAGCCGACTGAGTAGTGGATTGAGAGACATAACTCAACAATACACCACCAAAAATAATAACAAGGATACCAATACCTAGTACCCCTCCAATGGCCAAGGCTCCCAATGACCATTTATCCTGACCTGATTTCATGAGTCCTGCTCCCTAATAATTCGAGAGAACCCACGAGCAGCCTAAACTACTCGCGGGTTTGTGGCCTAAGCCACTGGGTATCGCTTATGAGTAGCGATTATTTTTTGGCAGGCGGAGTCCAAGTTTCTTCGCCTTTCTTGCCTTCCATGCCTGACATACCGCTCATGCCACCCATCCCGGACATGCCGCTCATGCCGGACATGCCGCTCATGCCACCCATTCCGGACATGCCGCTCATGCCACCCATTCCGGACATGCCGCTCATGCCACCCATGCCTGACATACCGCTCATGCCACCCATTCCGGACATGCCGCTCATGCCTTGCTGATCATCTGCAAATGCGACAGGGGAAATCAGCATTGCACCAATCAACATTGCCAACGAATTCTTAACTAATTTTTTCATGTGTAGCCTCCAATCAAAAGGATTTTTTAACGAGTTTTAAGGTGAGTCAAAAACAACGCGGGCGTACCAACTAACACCCTCGCATTACTATTACTATTCAGTACTAGAATGCCATCCACGCACATCATATCGGGGTAACATGCCCGAATGATTAAAGGGAGTAAACCAATTTCCCTGATCTTCCAAAAAACGCAATGAAGCAGGATAAGGCTTCTTTACGCCGTGCAAAGCTAAATCATACCAAGCAGCATCTTTCTCAACTTCAGTCAACGTGGGAGCTGCGGCTGGGCGCTCAGATGGGTTAACTCCCGCGATGTAGGTAGGCTCGGCTTGGGCAGCCACACTTACGAAAGCGAGAACAGCTAACAAGCTACTAATATGACGCATATGCATTGTCGATACTCCTGATGTTGCACTTTACTCCCCATAATACACGCAGAATCTGTGCCACTTCTACATTATTCTGCTCAAGATATTGATTTGAATGATCTAATAAGCTTATTTATAAAACAGCAAAATGAATAAAAAAACAGAGTTAATGACATTTTGTCATGGTTTTATATGACAAAATGTCACGAACAATGATTATTAGGACAACTTGTCATTAAAACGCTACACTAGACGCTATAACAACGGCATATTTGGACAGGTATGAATTTTGCTAGCCACTATGGAAATCCATCGCTCAGTCACCGCTTCATTCTATTTTTGTTTAGCGTGTTAGGCTTAGTGTCGGCTTGTTTTTTATTAATGTTTTATTATTTTTACAATACACAACTCGCTGACGAGCGTAGGCACACTTCGCAGTCTGTGAACTTGCTATTTGAGTCCTCATTAAAACGTGCCATGCTCCGGCGAGATCTCGCTGGCTTGCATAATATCGTTCACGACTTAGGGCAGCAACAAGGCATACAAGATGTACTCATTCTTAATCCTGATGGTGAAGTACGTTTTTCTGCTCAACAGGCTCGCTTAGGAAGCTCAGAAATTAACATTATCAAACAATTCCACCCTACTTATCCCCAAGACCATCTAGCTGAAGCTCAATCGACTACTTTGTTTGTGAAATCGAACTCAGGCCAAGAATTATTGCGCGCTTTTCACCCCATACACAACCAAGCAGAGTGTGCCTCTTGCCACGGTAGCCCAGCTAACAATCCCGTCAATGGCATTTTAGTGATCGATTATGATGCCAGCGCCATCCGCCAAAAAGGGTGGACGAATATCCTTATGTTAATTATTGCTGGTGCTATTGCGGTATTTTTTAGTGCACTAGCCGCGTGGTGGTTTATGCGCCGCTATGTATTGCAACCCGTCAAGCAACTGGATCAAGCCAGTAAGGATCTGTCACAAGGTAAATTAACGGGTCGCGTTTCATTGCAAGGTTCGGATGAAATTGCCAATCTGGGTAAAACATTCAATATTATGGCAGAGCGTTTGCAATTTAGTCAGGCTGAGCTGCAAAGTCGAGAACAATTTTTACAAGGACTTATTGATGGAATACCTGATGGCGTGAGGGTTATCGACCGACATCATCGGATCATTGCAGCCAATCAAGCTTATGCCAAATTATGTGGTGTAGATACCCCTACCAAGTTACACCAAAAATATTGCTATGAACTGACTTATCAACGTCAAACGCCCTGTCTCACTGATTTGCACACTTGTCCATTACAAGCGCTCAACTCTAAAAGGCCTACGCTCAAGTTTTATGAAACGCTACGCCGTAACAATGGCGATAAAATTGCCACAGAAGTTTATGCAGCCCGCCTAATAGTGACTGAAGCTGAGCTACAACGTGAAAGTTTAGTGGTCGAGTCAGTCAGAGATTTACAGGAAATTGTGCAATACTCGCACGAGCAAAAGCTCGCATCATTAGGCGAGTTGGCCGCAGGGGTTGCCCATGAAATACATAATCCACTGGCATCTATTCGTATAGCACTGCAAGCCAGTGATCAGTTACTGGAAGAAAAAGTATTAGAAGCGCAAGGACAGCTCACAACCAATAAACACAAACGAGAAATCAAGGAATACTTACAATTAGTTGACGAAAAAGTTGAACATTGTCTGGATGTTACACGCCGTTTAATGAAGTTGGGTAGCCTAGGCAGTAGCCACCCTGAGCTAGTAGAAGTCAATACGGCTATTGAGGAAACCTTATCTTTATTACGTTTTGAACGGGAAATGCGAAATATTAAGTTGCAACTGGATCTAGCCCGTAGCAATCCGCGCATTTTGGCAGCCGATAATGATGTCCGTATGATGATTTTAAATCTTAGTCAGAATGCCTTTCATGCGATGACTTCAGGCGACACACTCAGTATTCGTACTTGGCAAGAACGGGGGTACGTTATGATCAGCGTTACGGATACGGGTAGTGGTATTGATGCAAATATACTGGATTATGTTTTCGAGCCCTTTTTTAGCCGCCGCAAAGATACACCCGGCTCCGGTTTAGGTTTAACCATTGTACGCTCACTAGCCACTCAACATAACGGCTCTATTTCCATAGTCTCTCATCTACCCGGCAAAACCACTTTCGTACTGTCATTTCTAGACATTGATGCCATGGACACTACAGGTCAGGAGGCTGCATGATACCGCATATACTGGTTATTGATGATGATGCGACCTTAAATCGTTTAATGGTCAGCCAACTCAATAAAATGGGTTATGCTGCTACGGGTGTTTTATCTTGGCAAGAAGCTCAACGCTATTTAAAGCAACATAATCCTCATTTAGTTTTGCTGGACTGCCATTTACCTGATGCCATAGGCAGTGAAATTCTGCCACAACTCACGCCTGACTACCCTGTTGTGATTATTACCGCTTTTGGCAGTGTGAAAGAAGCTGTTAATGCAATGCGTTCAGGTGCCGCAGAATATTTATTAAAACCTGTAAATATGGATGAGCTGGAGCTGATTATTCATAAAACCTTGGATAATCAAAGCATGAAAAAGGAATTTCTCTACTTAAAAGCTCGGGTGCAAAAAAGAAAGTCCTTCATGATTGGTGACAGTCCAGCCATGCAGGAAGTCGAAAAACTGATTGATGCCGTTGCGCCCAGCACCATGACGGTCTTGATCCAAGGTGAAAGTGGTGTTGGAAAAGAATTAGTCGCACGCGAGATACACGAACGTAGCGAAGTAGCCAAGAACGGTTATGTTGCATTGGACTGCTGTACCATGCAGGAAAATTTATTCGAATCGGAATTATTTGGTCATGAAAAAGGCTCATTTACAGGTGCAGATCGACAGAAACGAGGACTGATTGAAAGTGCAGAGGGAGGCACATTATTTCTGGATGAAATTGGTGAAATCGGCTCACCGATTCAAGCCAAGTTATTGCGTGTCTTGGAAACTGGACGCTTTCGCCGCCTTGGAGGAACTAGGGATTTAAGCGCAAATGTGCGCATAGTAGCAGCAACTAACCGTAATCTGTTGGAAATGTGTCAAGAAGGCTCATTTCGTACTGACTTATTTTATCGCCTGAATGCTTTTACGGTTTACGTTCCACCCTTACGTGAGCGCAAACAGGATATACCTGCTCTTGTACAATTATTCATGAATAATCATGGCTTTTCCCGACGCATACAAAAACGTATTACAGACGCAGCTATTGAAAAGCTATTAGCTTATCCTTGGCCTGGCAATGTACGCGAATTAAAAAACATGGTCGAGCGGGCAATTATTCTATCTAGCGATGCAGAAGAAATCTTGCCAGAACACATTACTCTGAATGAAAATGAAGAAGCCAACGATAACAAGAGCCACTTTACCTCTTATTGTAACGGCAGCATTCAATTAAACTTTGAAAATGCACCTAGCTTGGAGGAATTGGAGAAACATTATTTAGGATTATTACTAGATAAATACAATGCCCACCGAGGAAAAGTCGCTAATACGTTAGGCATTAGTGAGCGTAATGTCTATCGATTATTAAAGAAATATGAGCTGTAAATAACTTCAATAATCACGGGCGGGGTCTGGTCTGTCAAGCAAGGAAGCCGAAACAAAAAAGCCCGACACACTTACAAGTATACAACTACCAGTAAG
>PDWJ01002834.1_pt1 | contig 17500 bp, 13 predicted proteins | sample 1430881 | NCBI WGS metagenome assembly PDWJ01 (sample SAMN01162460, study PRJNA174530) | Oral metagenome, whole genome shotgun sequencing project. | biome: Marine environment; feature: Marine mammal; material: Swab sample of the gingival sulcus; isolation source: swab sample of gingival sulcus...
AGAAAAAAATATTACCCAATACATCTGGGAACATGCCTGAACCCCATGCAGGTTGACCTGCAACGTCTTTGACAAGGATGATGCCCTCCTGAAGATTCAAGATACGGTGCATTACCGCATTGCCTAGTCTCCCATTCCAGGACACCATACGTTGTATTGTATCTATGAGGTATCAAACATCGTTCCTTGTATTACTGGTCAAAGCTCTACAGTTCCCAACTCAAACGTGGAGACAAATACGGGAAGCTGTCTCCTGTCATTTGCATTAATATCCTGGATTTTAACCTTTTTGCAGAACAGGATCGGTACCATCTCTGCTTTATGCTCAGAGACCTTGAAGAACCTGAACTTTTTTTAACAGATCGTATAGCAATCCATTATCTTGAACTGCCCCAACTTCTGGATTACCATGCCGATAATGCATTGGAACAATGGCTGTACTACTTAAAAAACGAAGGCAAGCCAGAGGAGGAAGAACGCATGCGTATCTTACTACAAGACAACCCTGGCCTGAGCAGAGCCCACGAAAAATACGTTTCTTTTACCCAAGATTCCTACCAAGTCGTTTCACCGGACAGGTTGTCTTGTCTGGTAGCGTTGTACTATATTTTCACTAACCACATTACCAAGAGGAAGTAACACAGTATGAAACAAACAGTCCTTTATCTGCTTCGTTGTGTCGCGTTGACATGTGTTTTTTTGGCTGGAGCATTGAGTGTCCAGGCTGTGACCTTAGACGAGGTTCTCAGGGACGTGGTTGCTACCAACCCCATGATACTGGAAAAACAAAAGGCATATAATGCGGCCCTGGAAGAGCAGCGGGTTGCCAGAAGCGGCTATTTTCCCAAGGTCATCTTTTCTGGTGATGTGGGCTACAAGGCGTATCGGGACAGCGGCACTGGATATGAGAACGAGGATGATGGGTTTTACGATGCCAGAGTGACCCTGAGCCAGCTTCTGTACGATTGGGGCAAGACCTCTTCTCTGGAAGAAGCCAGAAAAAACTTTATGCTGTCGTCCTTGTATGGCTATGTGAGCAAGGCCAATCAGGTGACCTATGAGACCATTATCGCCTACTTAAACGTCCTCAAGTATAATGAATTACAGGAACTTGCTGCGCAAAACGTGCTGACCCATGAGAATCTGCTGACAAGTATTCAAATGCAGGTTGACCAGGGTGCCAAAGGCCGTTCCGAACTGGAACGAATCAATGGCCGTATGGCCTCGGCCCAATCCAAACTGCTCTTGCGTCAGAATGACTACAAACAGGCGGTGTACAATCTGCACAAGATGCTGGGTCGGTTCACCCCGGTGGAAGAAATGGTCATGCCCAAGCTGAGCACCGAGAAATTGCCTGCTTCTTTGAAAGAGGCCCTTGAGCTGCAACGGCAATTCAACCCCCTTTTGCGGGAGGCTTTTTACAATATTGAGCAGAAGAAGTGGGAACATGAGAACAAGAAAAGCGAATATTGGGGCCGTCTGTCTCTGGAAGGCGTTGCCAGTATAGAAAACGAGTTTGAAGACGAAGATGAGTATGAAACCGAGGCCAGTATTGCCCTGCGCTATCGCCATACCCTTTTTGATACTGGCCGACCGCATCGGGTGCAGTCGGCAGCCAGCCAGGTACATGCTGAACAGCAGAAGCAGTATCGGGTACGCAGGGTGCTGCTCAATGACATCCAGCTTTCCTGGGCTGCCCACAAACTGCTCAATGAGCAAATCGGTGTGCTCAAGAAAAACCTCTATTTTACACGCCGGTCTTTGGAATCCTATAAGGAAGAATTTATCCTGGGCCGCAGGGACCTCATCAATATCCTGGATGCCCAGAACGAACACCTCTATATCAACGAACAGCTTATTGATGCCATCTATTCCAAAGAAGTAGAGAAATACAAAATCCTGTATTCTGAAGGAGTTCTTCTTACCATTCTGGGGCTCCTTAACCCCCAGGCCCAGGCCATGCTGGAAAGGGATGACACCTACAAACCTTTGAGCAAGGATGATCTGCCCTTAGGCCATGACTTTGACAGAGACAGCGTGCCTGATGATGTGGATATCAGTGTCAACAGCCGTGCCAAGACCGTTGTGAACAACCTGGGTGTGAACAAGAGGTATGATATAAGCTATATCTATGAGGTCGCATCAGACCAGAAGGACCATGCCGAAAATATCATCGGGCCTGATGGTTCCCTGAAAGAACATCCCATCACCTTGAATGTTACCACACGCTTTAATTTTGATGCCTTTCTGCAGGATACTCTCAGATTGAGTCCTGTTCTTGCTGACAAGATGATGCGGGAATTGGTGGAACAGGCCAAGACTTACAGTGTGGAGACACCTTTGTATATTATGGTGAGTACCAATGAATATGATGATGCGAACAAAAATTATAATCTGGCCTTGCAACGGGCATATAATCTGAAACGTATCCTGCAACGGCATAAAGTTGATGAAAAGGGCGTGTTTGTGTTCGCCGATACCAATGCCCCCAAGGGACATAATATCCTGCGTCTCACCTTTACCGATAAAATATCTGGCTATGAACGGCAGTATCGTACCCGTTCTGTGTATCAGCCGATTTTTGCCAACAAAGAGAATCGGATTGAAAATTTTCGGGGACTGAATGCCATTATCTCGGCCATTAACCATCACAATGGCCGAGCAGAAATCATCCTTTATTCCAATGAAATGCCAACTATGGAGACCAGTCGGCAGCTTGGTTTGCAGCGAGCCGAGCTCCTGGGTGATTACCTGGCCAAAAAGGGCCTTGGCCCGGATAAGGTAACCATCCTCTCCTGGGGCGGTTTCAAGGCAGACCCGCTCCTTGCAAAATCCCGCACAATGAATCAATTCCTGCAATATGTGCTGAGGGATCCAGGGCAATAGGAGAATACTACGTTATGCCCTTATGGCTTTGAACAATAATACAGCTTTGTCGATTAAATATAACTCATTACATTGCGAAATTCATAATATACAATGAAATTCAATGATTAGTTTTCAAATCAACAATGCAGTAATAAAGAGAATGTATTATGATACAGGAAAACATCTCAAATGAATTTGCCGCCCTGCCCCCTGAAGCGCGGCGACAGGTTGCCGATTTCATGGATTTTCTGAAAACACGGTACGCAGGTGCCAGGGATGAAGGAACGTCTGATCTTTCCGACGAGCCTTTCATAGGGATGTGGCGTGACCGTGAAGACATGCGAGACAGTAGCGCATGGGTCAGAAACATGCGGAACAGTGAGTGGGCGGTGAAAGATGGCTGATCCGCTGATATCCGCAGGGTGGCCATAACCCGGCGGTCAGGTTAGCTTGGTGTTATGTCTCGTACCGTACCAGTAAGACAGTCACGTATGATGCCTTATCATGCCAACCAGTCAGGGGCTTTTTGAGTATATTGCCCACAAAGGTATATGAACCACTATGAAATATAGCGTTCTTGAAACCCTGGCGGCCCATCTGGGCCGTCAGGGTTTTGAAGTCCACACGGAAACCATCTGCCACAGCCTTGGTCTTGCGGCAGATGCCGAGACCATTGAGCCTTCTCATGTGCAGGCTTTTGCTCAAAAGGCAGGTATTGCTGCCACCTTTGTCCGCACAAAGCTTGCCCAGATCCACGATCTCACCCTGCCTGTCCTCCTCATTCTCAAGGATGGCAGCGGCTGCCTGCTCACCCATAAGACGGCCGAGCAGGCGGGTTGTGTGTTTGACCATGATGTGGTCAAGGACGTACCCTTGGAAGAATTGGCAGCAGATTATTCCGGGTATTGCTTTTTCCTGGGCAAGAAACCCCTGGATGCGCATGATGGGCATCCAGGTATCCGTGATAAACACGGCTGGCTGTTTCAGGCCATCAAGGTCTCTCTGCCCATTTATCGGGACATCCTGCTGGCCTCGCTGGCCGTGAACCTGTTTGTACTGGCCGTGCCCATGTTTTCCATGAACGCCTATGATCGGGTGGTGCCCAATTTTGCCACAGACACCTTGTGGGTGCTGGCCAGTGCGGTGATTATGATCATCTGCTTTGACGGGCTGCTCAAATTTTTACGGGTGAATTTTATTGAGCTTGCCACCAAGAAGAGCGATATTCTGGTGTCTTCCCTGCTTTTTGAAAAGGTCATGGATTTGCGCATGGAGGCCAGTCCCACCCATGTGGGAGGCTTTGCCACCAATATCAAGGAATTTGACTCTATCAAGAATTTCATGAGTTCCTCGGTCATCCTTTTTGTCATTGACCTGCCTTTTGCCCTGCTGTTTCTGGGCATGATTTTTTATGTGGGCGGGCCTTTGGTGATGGTGCCCATCGTGTGTATGCTCCTGCTGCTGACCTATGTGCTGATCATCAGAAAACCCCTTTTTGCCAGCATTGCAGCCACCTTTGAGGGCGGGGTCCAGAAGAATGCCCTGCTTATTGAGAGCCTTGCCGGATTGGGCAATATCAAACTCCTGAACGCTGGGGGACGATTTCGGGCCAGGTGGGAGCAGCTTGTGAGCACCCTGGCGGGATATGGCATCAAGACCCGATTTCTTTCCAGCTCCATCTCTACGGTTATGGGGATGCTCATCCAATTGGATAGCGTGTTTATTGTTATCTACGGCGTGTATCTCATCCATGATGGTGAATTGACTATGGGGGGACTCATTGCGGTAATGATCCTCTCTTCCCGAGCCATCTCGCCTGTGGGGCAGGTGGCATCCCTGCTGTCTTCCTACGACCAGACCAAAATCGCTTACGTCTCCCTCAAACATATTATGGAACTGCCTGCTGAACTGGAGGGATCTCCCACAACCTTCTCCCAGACAGACCCGACTGGGATGGTTCCATCTGAGATGGCTCCATCTGGGATGGCTCCATCTGGGATGGGTGCTTCTGGTCAGCAGGTGTTTTTGCATCCCAGGCGTCTGACCGGGGATCTTTGTTTCAAGGATGTGACCTTTGCCTATCCTCATGCCGAGCAGCCCAGTGTGACGGGCATTTCTTGCCATATTCATGCGGGAGAAAAGGTGGCCTTGCTGGGGGCCAATGGTTCCGGCAAGACCACGCTGCACCGGCTGATGGTGGGTTTTTATGTGCCTCAGCAGGGCAGTATCCTGCTGGATGGTTTGGAAATGGCCTCCATTTCTCCCATTTTTCTGCGCCAGCAGATCGCCTGTGTGCCCCAGGATGTCATGCTGTTTGCAGGCACCTTGCGCAGTAATCTGACCCTTAAAAACGTGCGTATTTCTGACGAGGAACTCATTGCTGCCATTCGTCTGGCTGGTCTGGAATCGCTTATTGCCGGTAGTCCTCAGGGGCTTGCCATGCCTGTACGAGAGGGGGGGGCCAATCTTTCCGGCGGTCAGCGGCAGGCCATTGCCATTGCCAGGGCCTTTGTGGGCAACCCTTCTCTTGTCCTGTTGGACGAGCCCACCAATTTTATGGACGGAACAAGCGAGCAGGCCTTTGTGGAGCGTCTTGGCACCTGGGTTCAGGACAAGACCCTTATTGTCTCCAGCCATAAGAACGCCTTGTTATCGCTGGTGGATCGGGTGATTGTTATGGATCAGGGCCGGATCGTCTTTGATAACACCAAGCAGGCATTTATCCAGACCTTTTACCGCAAGAAACCTGCAAAACCCCAACCCGTTCGGGTTGCTGCCCAAGGCAGTTCTGCCCAAGGCAGCTCTGCCTCATCCTCGACCTCAGACTTAGCTTCGGCAGGCACCAAGCCCGCTTCCAACCATCCTTCAACTTCGGATGAGGGACCATTGTCGTGAACCGTATTATTCCCAAGGATCAACTGGATTATATCACTGTGTATGAACGTGCTGTGCATGAGCAGCACTATACCCGATCCCGTAGCATTGTGCTGACCCTGGTATTGACTTGCGTGATGCTTGTTGGGTGGGCCTGGTTGGCCACGGTGGACGAGGTAACGCGGGGCATGGGGGTTGTGATTCCTTCGGGAAAGATTCAGACGGTTCAGAATCTTGAAGGGGGAATTGTGGAGGAACTCCTTGTGCGGGACGGTGATGAGGTGGTCAAGGGCCAGGCCCTTATCAAGATCAAGAACCAGGGGTTTGAAAGTGTGTTTAACGAGGCGGCCACAAGCATTGAGGGCCTTTCGCTGGAGATTGCCCGTTTGGAGGCGGAATTGAATGAAACGCCTTTGGTTATCGACCCGGAACTGGCCCGCAAGAACCCGGACATTGCCCAGGTGCAGCAGGAACTCTATCAGTCCAACACACGTTTTCTCGCAAACCAGCAGCGTATTCTGGAAGAGAAGATCAAGCAAAAACAATCCCAGATCACCAAGCTTCGTTTGCAGATCAAGCATTTGAAGAAAAAGGCGTCCTTATTGAAACAGCAGATCGACATCACCCAGCCCCTGGTGGAACGCAAGATTGAATCCCAGAGTGATTTTTTGGAATTACAGCGCAAACAGACGGACATTCTTGAAGAAAAGGAAATGGCTACTTCGTCTATTCCTGAGTTAGTGAGTCAGGTCAGTGAGATGCGGAAGAAAAAGGAGGAACTGATCATCACCTTTAAGGCGAGGGCTCAGAAGGAGCTCAGTCTGGCATTACGCAACCGTGCCTCATTGGAGGAAAAGCAGGAGACGTTCAAGGATCAGGTACGCCGCACCCTGGTCACGGCCCCTTCCTCGGGCATTGTCAAACAGATTCATGTGAATACCCTGGGCCAGGTCATCAGGCCGGGCATGGATTTAGTTGAAATCGTCCCTTTGGAGGACAATCTGCTCATAGAGGCCAGAATCCGGCCTTCAGACATAGCCTTTCTGCATCCTGGTCAAAAGGCCACGGTGAAGGTAACGGCCTATGATTTTTCCATCTACGGCGGCCTTGCCGGCCGTGTGGAACGCATCAGTGCGGATACCCTCAAGGACGAACAGAACCAGACCTATTTTCTCGTGGAAATTGTGACGCCGAAAACCAATCTGGGCACCAAGGATAAACCCCTTAAAATCATCCCAGGCATGACGGTATCGGTGGACATCATCACCGGCAAAAAGACCATCCTTTCCTATATCCTCAAACCATTGCTCAAGGCAAAGCAGAACGCCCTGACAGAGCGGTGAGGGACAAGGCCCCACAAACGCATCAAGGCCGAAGCAGGTAACCCTGCTTCGGCCTTGATGGTATTGAATCTGTGTCATCTGTGGAGGCTTAGCGTCTTGGCCGTCTCCGATTATTCCCCCCTCGTTGAGCCTGCTCCATAGAAAAGGTTTCTCCGGCCTCTTCCATCAGCACGGCCTTACGGCTCAAACGTATCTTCCCGCCAGGATCCACCTCAATCACCTTCACCTTAATAGGATCGCCTTCCCTGACCACATCTTCCACCTTGTTCACCCGTTCGCGGGCCAATTGGGAGATATGGCAGAGTCCTTCCAATCCTGGCAGGATTTCAACAAAGGCCCCAAAGTCCATGATCTTTTTGACCACCCCTTCATAATCCTTCCCGGGTTCGGCCTTTTGATCATAGAACAGCACCATTTCCTTGGCCTTTTCCAGGGCTTCCTGATTGCGGGCAAAAATAGAAATTTTTCCGGAATCTTCAATATCAATAGATGCTTCAGTGGCTGCGGTAATGGCCTTAATATTCTTCCCACCAGGTCCAATAACGTCCCTGATCTTACTTGTATCCACATACACAACCTCCATCTGAGGCGCATAGGTAGAGAGTTCTGCCCTGGGCCTGGCAATGGTCTTGCCCATTTCTTCTAAAATATGCAGCCGTGCCTCCCGTGCCTGTTCCAGGGCCTTGGCCATAATAGCTGAAGGAATCCCTGCAATCTTAATATCCATCTGAATAGCGGTCACCCCTTCTGCGGTGCCTGCCACCTTAAAATCCATATCCCCTAAATGATCCTCATCTCCTAAAATATCGGTGAGGATGCGATACTCTTCGCCTTCCTTAATAAGCCCCATAGCAATCCCAGCCACTGGAGCGGTAATGGGCACACCAGCGTCCATAAGCGACAGGGTACCGCCGCACACCGATGCCATAGACGACGACCCATTACTCTCAAGGATCTCGGAAACAACCCGTGTGGTATAGGGAAAATCATCGGACGAGGGCATAACAGGGGCAAGGGCGCGTTCAGACAAGGCTCCGTGTCCGATTTCCCGCCGTCCAGGGGCCCTGAGCATCCGTGCCTCACCCACGGAATAGGGCGGGAAGTTGTAGTGGAGCATAAAAGGCTTGGTGACTTCGCCCGTCAGGGTCTCTACCCGCTGCTCATCCCTGGTACTGCCCAGGGTAGCGGTACACAGGCTCTTGGTTTCACCACGGGTGAAGATGGCAGAACCGTGGGCCCTGGGAAGCAGTCCCACTTCCATCGTCAGGGGCCTGACCGTGGTCATATCCCGACCATCAATGCGGGTATTGGTGGTAACAATACGCTGCCGCACAATGGTCTTTTCCAGATCCTGAAGTATGGACGGTATGGCGGCAAGGCGTTCAGGCGTTTCTGCAAGGGATTCACTCAAGGCCTCAATGGCAGCCTTTTTCACCTGTTTTTTGGCAGCATACCGTTCCATCTTCGCAGGAATCGCCAATGCCTTTTCCAAACCTTCTCTGGCAAGCTCATGCACCATCCCTTCAAGCTCAGTATCCGGCTCAGGGACAATAACTTCTAACTTTTCCTTGCCTACCTTGGCCCGCAATTCTTCCTGGGCCTGGATCATAGGCTGGAGGGCCGTATGGCCCCAGGCAATGGCCTCGGCCAGCAGGGATTCCTTGAGAAAGTGGGAGCCGCCTTCCACCATAACAACGGCGTCTTTGGTACCGGCCAGGAGGAGGTTCAAGGTACTGGCCTTTTGCTGGGCATAGGTGGGGTTAAGGACAAAGGCCCCGTCCACATAGCCGATCCTGGCCCCGGCAATGGGGCCGAGAAAGGGAATATCTGAGATGTGCATGGCTGCGGAGGCCCCGGTGAGAGCAAGGACATCGGGATCATGCTTGTCGTCTGCTGAGATAACCGTGGCAATGACCTGCACCTCATCCCGGAATCCTTCGGGAAACAGGGGGCGGATGGGCCGGTCAATAAGCCGTGACACCAGGGTTTCATGATCGCTGGGCCGACCGATTTCACGGCGGAAGTACGAGCCGGGGATCTTGCCTGCGGCGTACATTTTTTCCACATAATTAACGGTTAAGGGCATAAAATCTGCCACTCTGTCCATAGGCTGGGTCACGGCCGTAACCATGACAGCGGTCTCACCGCAGGTGATCAGGACGGCTCCATTGGCTTGTAAGGCAATGCGGCCATGTTCAATGGTGATGGCATCATGGGCCAGGGGAATGGAGACTGTTGTGGTTGCAAAAACGTGTGACATAGGTGTTCCTCGTTACGGGCTGAGGGTGGGGCCTCGGGGTTTTGCACATCCCATGAGGGGGCTGTTTAGTGTTTTGCTGGTGTGTTCAAAGGGCTGTTTGTTCTCTGAACCCACACGCCAAACACCAAACACAAAACCCGAAGCGTACAAACAAGTCAGGACAGAAGGATCATCCTCCTGTCCTGACAGATCATGAGTCTACTTACGCAGGCCCAGCCGAGCGATGAGATCTCGATAACGCTGGATATCCTTGTTCTTGAGGTAGTTGAGCAGCTTGCGGCGTTTACCCACAAGCTTGAGCAACCCGGTTCTGGAATGGAAATCCTTTTTGTGCGTTTTGAAATGCTCGGTCAGGTAGGTGATGCGGTTGGTGAGCAGGGCCACCTGAACCTCTGGCGAACCTGTATCGCCTTCGTGGTGGCTGAATTCCTGGATAATAGTGTTCTTTTGTTCTGAAGTCATAACCACAGCGGTATCCTCCGATGAGAATGAGTAAATGGGAATGCCTTTGCCGATTCGGGTCGGGAAAGCCAACCAAAGGCCGACTCCCTATGATGTCCAGAGCCCTCGCAAAATAGCCCAATACAGCGATGCGTCACGTTTGGTCGCCTGGACCAGGGCAAGGGCATGACCCTGGGGATCAACGAGCATACGCTGTTCGCCTTCTGGGGCGTTGTCTGACGCTGATGCTTCCAGCCAGAGGCCGTTTTTCACTCCCTGGGCCTGCTCCTGGGTGATGGCCATGCGGGGCCAATGGGGCAGGGCGTCTTGCAAGGGAATGATACGGTCTGGAAAGCCAGACAGATCGTCAACCACCTGATCAAGCTGGTGGGCGCGGCTCAGGTCAAAGGGGTGGCAGGCTTGGCGTCGCAGGCCTGTAAGGATTGCTCCGCACCCTAGACGCTTCCCCAGGCTGTGGGCCAGGGAGCGGATATAGGTGCCTTGGGAGCAGGTGACCCGAAAATGTACCAGGGGGATCTGGATGGCCAGAATCTCCACCTGGGAAATATGAATAGACTTTGTTTTGACCGGAACCTTGTGACCTTCTCGGTGCAGTTTGTAAAGGGGTTTTCCCTGGTGTTTGGCCGCTGATACCGGCGGGACTTCCTGAACGGTCAGATATTTCCAGTCCAGGACGGCCTGTTCCACCTCCTGGTCGGTGAGGTGGTCATAGGGGGCCTGTTCCAGGATCTGTCCTTCCTGATCATAGGTGTCGGTGGTGCGTCCGAGCATCAGGGTACCTTCATAGACCTTGGTACCTGCGGTGAGATAGGGTGCCAATTTGGTTCCCTGACCCAGGAGAACCAGGAGAACACCTGTGGCCATAGGATCAAGGGTTCCGGCATGACCTATTTTTTTCTGACCAAGCTTATGCTTGATGGTATTGAGACAGGCGGTTGAGGTTGGCCCCTTGGGTTTGTCCAGTACCAAGACACCGTGTTCCTGAGCAGGCTGCATGGGTTATGTATCCTGTAGACCCAGGGTTTCCTGGATAGCGGCAACCAATTGGCGTTCAGCCGATTCCAGGGTGGCGTTGATCACCCCGCCCGAGGCATTGATATGACCGCCGCCTCCAAAGCGCAGGGCCACCTGCCTGATGTCCACATCGCCTGTGGATCTGAGGCTGAACTTGATTTTTCGGGGCTCTTCCTGACGCAGGCTTGCGGCGGCCACCACCGTGCGGACATTGCGGATCATATCCACAAGCCCTTCGGTATCACTGCCGGTAGCACCGGTTTGATCAAAGTCCTGGGAAGAGGCTGTCACAAGGCCAATACGTCCCTTAGCGTAAAAACGGGCGTGCGCCAGGGCCTGACCCACAAGATGCACCTTGTTGACGGTCCAATTATACATGAGCTTGGGGGCAAAGAGGTCAGGCCGCAGCCCCTGGCGGATGATATCTGCTGCCAATTCCATGGTTTGGGGTGAGGTATTGCCATAGCTGAACCATCCGGTATCGCTCACCAGGGCGAGATACAGGGCCTCGCCCATTTCACCGGAAAGGGGAATACCCAGGTGCTGGGCAATCCCCGCCACCATTTCGCCGGTGGAGGACATCTGGGTATCCACCCAATTGAGCTGTCCAAAAAGGGGGTTGCCCTGGTGGTGATCAATATTGATGACCTTGGAGGAATCCAGGCGTTTGAGCAGGTGCTGCCCAACCCGCTTAGGTTCACCGCAATCCAGCACCACTATCCAGCGGGGTTTGGTATTGGGGAGGGTATCTTCAAGGGGTGCAGGCAGGGGCAGCCAGGAAAAGCGCTCGGGCATACCGGAATCGTTATACAGATGAAAACGTTTGGACAGGGAGGTCAGCATCCATCCTACAGCGGCCATAGAACCAATGGCATCACCATCAGGACTGTAGTGGGATACCACCAGAAAGTCGTCTTCGGCTTGAAGAATCTCAGCGATTCTGGCCATTGATGTGGTCATAGACCATCTCCTCCAAGAAGTCGTCCCAGGTGAACCGCAGTTCAGGAATCCGCCGCATTCTGAGGCGTTGACCAAGGCGTGAACGCAGAAAACCATTGGCCTTGGCAAACCCTTTTTCCAGGTCTGGAATGGCTGTTTTCCCCTTGATATGGGTGTACATAACCTGGGCGATACTGAAATTTCGATTCATACGGACACCCGTAATGGAGACCTGATCCAACCGAGGGTCCTGAGACTCTTCCACCATGATCTTACTCAACTCACGCATGATCTGGTCAGCCATCCTGGTAGCACGCCGTGATGTAGATCGCTGCATAACTCTCCCAAACTCTCAAAAATGATCCCCGCCACCACACACACCTGTCTCTTTATCAACAAACCTGCGAGGCTGTTCCCCAAGCGTCAGATGCAAGGCGCGAAAACATTTCAAGCTCGAAGCGTACCCCCGTACGTGAGAGCTTGAAATGTTTGAAGCAACGCAGCAGGTGATGCTTGGGGGACAGCCTCGCTAGAGGGTACGTTTTTCTTCGACTTCCTCGAAAGCTTCAATGACGTCGCCTTCCTTGATGTCATTGAATTTTTCCAGGCCGGTTCCGCATTCAAATCCCTTGACGACCTCACGGGCATCATCTTTGAAGCGTTTGAGGGAATTGAGCTTGCCCGTATAGATAACCACGCCGTCACGCAAAAGGCGTACCATAGCGTTACGTACCAGCTTACCGTCAACCACAGCGCATCCGGCAATGGTACCGACCTTGGGCACGCTAAAGGTCTGCCTGACCTCTGCCTGACCAAGATAGACCTCTTTGATGGTCGGGGCGAGCATACCGCTCATGGCATCCCTGATCTCGGCAACCAGTTTGTAGATGATATTGTAGAATCTGATTTCCACCTTTTCCTGATCTGCCACTTCTTTGACCTTGGCGGTGGGACGGACGTTGAATCCAATGATAATGGCATTGGAGGCCGAGGCCAGCAGGATGTCGGATTCAGTGATGGCTCCGGTGCCGCTGTGGATGATGTCAATACGCACTTCGTCGCCGGACAATTTATGCAAGGCTTCGATAATGGCCTCCTGGGAACCCTGCACATCGGATTTGACCACCAGATTGAGCATCTTGACCTTTTCACCGGCCTTGGCCGCAAGGAATTTGTCCAGGGTGAACTTGGTCTCTTTGGCAAGTTCTTTTTCCCGCTGTTTGGTCTTGCGGGTGTCAGAGATCTTGCGGGCCACCTTTTCGTCAGCCACCACCACAAACTCGTCACCAGCATCCGGCACGCCGTCAAACCCCTGGACTTCAACAGGCATGGCAGGGCCGGCCTTTTTGAGCATTTTGCCCTGATCGTTCAAAATGGCCCGAATCTTACCGGCGTGCAGACCACAGGTAAAGGCATCACCCTTGCGGATGGTTCCTGCCTGCATGAGCACGGTGGCCACGGCCCCGCGTCCCTTGTCCAGACGGGCTTCTACAATATGGCCCACACCCCGTCGGTTGGGGTTGGCCTTGAGTTCAAGTACCTCGGCCTGGAGGAGCACCAATTCCAGCAATTCCTCAATACCGATTTTCTGCTTGGCCGAGACATGGGCGTAGATGGTATCTCCCCCCCAATCTTCCGGCACAAGACCGTGTTCAGCAAGTTCGCGTTTGACCCGTTCGGGATCAGCCCCTTCTTTGTCGATCTTGTTCACGGCCACCACAATGGGCACATTTGCGGCCTTGGAATGGTTAATGGCCTCACGGGTCTGATCCATCACCCCGTCGTCAGCCGCAACCACCAGGATGACCAGATCCGTCACCTGGGCACCCCTGGCACGCATGGCGGTAAAGGCCTCATGGCCGGGCGTATCCAGGAACACGATCTCACCGCCAGGGGTGGTCACATGATAGGCACCAATATGCTGGGTGATGCCGCCGGCCTCGCCCGAGGTGATATGGGACTTGCGGATGACATCCAGCAGGGAGGTTTTGCCGTGATCCACATGGCCCATGATGGTGACCACTGGGGGACGAGGCAGGAGGTCTTCTTCCTTGTCCTCGTGAACCGGTGCCAGGTATTCCTTTTCTGAAAAGCCGATTTTTTCCACATCATAGCCAAAATCCGCAGCAATAATGGCGGCGGTATCCGCATCAATGGACTGGTTGATGGTGGCCATCACCCCCATACCAATAAGATTTTTGATAAGATCCTGGGCCTTGATACCCATTTGCTGGGCCAGGTCAGCGATCCTGATGGCCTCGTCAATACGGATCTTGCGCTTGGCCGCCTTGATAGGCTGGGTGGTGACCATAGGCTTGGGCGGTGCCTGATCTTTGGCCTTGCGGCCCTTTTTGCCACGGCCCTTACGTCCGCCCACGAGTTCGGGCTTGGAGGTCTCTGCCATACGGACTTTGCGGTAGAGCTCATCGGCCTCCACCGTCCGGCGATGCTTTTTCTTATATCCTTTGCCCTTTTTCTTGTTCGAGGTTGTTTCTGAATCCTCGGCAGCAGGCGTTGTGTCGGCTGGATCGGGTCGGGATATGATCTTGACCTGGGGAGCTGGCTGGGGGGCCTTTTTCTTCTTGGATTTTTTGCGCTTGCCCCGTTTTTTCTCAGAGACCTTTTTGTCGGGGTCGCCGACAGATGAGGTTTCTGGCTGGGCAGTATGTTCACCGGCCTGGGCAGACGTGGACGAGGGAGAGGAGGGTACGGATTCGGCTGGCTGGGAGGCCTTCTGAATATCCTGGGCAGAAGGGGACGTGACTGAACGCTGATCTTCCTTGCCTGGTGCCTGGGGCGTATGGCTGGCAGGGGTGACTACGGCACCTGTGTCAACGGCATTCGTGTCTGCGGCACCTGTGTCTCCGGCACCTGTGTCTGGGGCACTCGTGTCCGTGGCAGGTGTCTTTTGGGCATTCGTGTCTTTGGCACGTGTGGCCGTATCGCCTGGTTCCGCAACTTCCTCTTGGGAGGCCGCCGCAGCATCTTTTTTGGGCCTTTTGACGGTTTTTCTGCGCTTACGGACAATGACGCCGGAACCCAGCTTATTTTCCACCACCGGCTCCTGGGCGGCCTTGCGGCATTGCTGACGGGCCTTGTCCACCTCATCTTCGGTCAAGCCGCTCATGTGGGTTTTGACATTGATTTGGAGCTTACGGAGCAATTGGATGAGCTCCTTGTTGGAAATGCCGAGTTCTTTGGATAATTCGTTTACTCGCATTTTAGTGGCCATGATGGTTCCCCCTACATTTTTTCTGCCAGCCCCTGAATGTTGTGAATTTTTTGATACATTCACTGCGTGTACACAGGTAGAAACCCCGTCCTGGGCGTTTGCCTTCAGGATCAGCCCATAAGGCGGTTTCACCTTCCTGGGGGCAGGTGTATCGCATGATTCCTGATTTTGGGAATCGCTGGCGGCACACAACACACATGCGCATGGGCACATGGACTTTGGGGTGCGCCAGATGATGGCCCTTTGTGATTCGGGAAAATTGGTCAGATGGATGCATAGCAGGTCGAAAAAGAAAGAGTCTTTTTTATGAACAAAGGTTGTTTATGATTCACTGGACGGAAGGTCGGCGGCCTTTGGGTCGGCGACCCCTTCCTGGAGGTCGGAATCGTTATCCTGGGCATGATCTTTGATTGTGGAGCAGAGCATATTGGCAGCGGCCTTCAAGTCGGCAACATTTTCCTCGCCAATCCCTTCAATGTCTAAAAGTTCCTCTTCGGAGCTGGCCAGAACGCGTTCCACCTCATCGAACCCGGCCTCAAGGAGATTGTCCACACTAATCTCGGCAGCACTGGCAAGCTGTTCCAGGGCCTGCCGGTTTTTGTTGAGTTCGCCGTACCTGGTTTCTGTGAAAATATCGATGCGCCATCCCAGGAGTCTGGCCGCCAGTTTGACATTCTGGCCCTTGCGCCCGATGGCCGGGGTGAGCTGGTCGTCGGGCACCACCACCTCAAGGGTTTTGTCCTCATCATCCACAGTGATCCTGGAGATAGTGGCCGGTGAAAGGGCATTGGCCGCATAGGTGGTGATGTCGGGATTCCAGAGGACAATATCAATCCGTTCACCCCGAAATTCCTGCACAATATTCTGGATACGCGAACCCTTGACCCCCACGCAGGCACCTACGGGATCCACGTCGGCCTCATGGGAAATAACCGCTACCTTGGCTCGTAGTCCTGGATCCCTGGCAACTCCCATAATAGTCACAATGCCGTCGTCAATTTCCGGCACTTCCCGCTTGAACAGGGCCTTCATATAATCGGGGCGGGATCTGGAGACCACCACCTGGGGGCCGCGCCCTTCTTTTTTAACATCCACGATATAGGCCTGCACGCGGTCGCTCTGACGGAAACGTTCCCTGGGAATCTGCTCGTTTTTGGGAAGGATGGCCTCGGTACGCCCCAGGTTGATGACCCAGCCGTTGCGATCCCTGCGTTGGATGATCCCGCTGACAATCTCACCGATGCGGTCTTTATATTCTTCGTAGATGATTTCGTGTTCAGCATCTCGCATACGCTGGATAATGACCTGCTTAGCTGATTGGGCAGCAATCCTTCCCAGGTCTTCCACTTCCATACGAAAGCCGATTTCATCCTCTTCCTGGACATTGGGATCGTGGACCTGAGCCTCTTGCAGGGTGATTTCCCGTGCAGGGTCTTCGACCTCATCCACGACAACCTTAAATTGATAGACCTCGATTTCGCCGACCTCTTCGTTGAAGCTGACTTCAATATCAAGATTGTCGCCGTATTTTTTGATCACCGATGCCCTGATGGCCTCTTCAAGGGTGTCCACGAGAAGGTCGCGGTCAATGCCCTTGTCCTTGCTTATCTGGTCGATGGCCTTTTTGAGTTCCATACCCATTGCAATGTCTCCGCTTCTGCCTGGAATCACGAGGATTCGGATGCCGGTTTGGTTGTGAATGACGAGGAAAGAAGAGGGCGCATGGTCAGCCCGTAAAAATCAGGTTGAGTTTTCGGGTTTCTTCCCAGGAAAAGGTGTGTTCGTCGTTGGTCTCAAGACGCAGGACAAAGGTATTTTCGTGCCGCGCGACCAGCGTGCCTCTGAAATGTTTGCGCCCCTGCACCGGATTGTTGAGGGTCAGCTTGACCTCCTTGCCCAGGAAACCGTCGAGTTGGTGGGGGGCAAAAAAGGTACGGTCAAGACCTGGGGAAGAGACCTCCAGGTTGTACCTGCCTGGAATAAAGTCTTCCACGTCCAGGAGCACAGATGCCTGACGGCTGAAGGCAGCACAGAGGTCAATGGTGACGCCTTCGGGTGCATCAAGGAAGATGCGCACCACCCGATGCTTGGGCGAGGCAAGGGCGAGTTCAATACCCCAGAGGGTAACCTGCAATTCGTCGCACAAAGGCGTCAAAAGGGACGTAAGCTGCTGATGTCGTGTGGTGCTGTGCATAGCGTTCCAAAAAAAAAGTGGACCAAATGGCCCACCCCTCAATAACCCTGTTCTCTTCAGGTCTGTCATGAAATCGTGGAGTGGAGCGGATGACGGGGTTCGAACCCGCGACACCAAGCTTGGGAAGCTTGTACTCTACCAGCTGAGCTACATCCGCCCGAAAAGGCCTTCTCTTTTGTCGAATTTTTGGCCGTTGTCAATGTTTTTACGCTTTTTTGTTAAGAACAAATAAACTGTCCTCAGTAAGAACACATAAACTGTCCGGTTTGTTAAGGTGGGAAAGCTCAAGGAGGTTTTCCCATGAAACAGACAGA
>PDWJ01002835.1_pt1 | contig 17498 bp, 13 predicted proteins | sample 1430881 | NCBI WGS metagenome assembly PDWJ01 (sample SAMN01162460, study PRJNA174530) | Oral metagenome, whole genome shotgun sequencing project. | biome: Marine environment; feature: Marine mammal; material: Swab sample of the gingival sulcus; isolation source: swab sample of gingival sulcus...
CGGATATTTGGATTTTATGTATGTTGATAAAGACAGTCAAGGACAAGGGGTAGCAAGTGCCCTTTTAGCTGAAATTGAGAAAAAGGCAATTAAACAAAATAATGACTTGATTTATTCAGACGTAAGCATAACAGCAAAAGAGTTCTTTGAAATTAAAGGGTTTATTGTTGAAAGACAGCAATTAAAAAAATCAAAGAAGAAAGAGTTGATTAATTTTAGGATGATAAAGAATAACACACGGTAACACTGTGTAAGCAATATCAGTTATTGACATTAGATGGAGATTGCTTCGTTTCACTCGCAATGACGTGTGGTAGCTGGTCACTGAAGGGAATTATGAATTGTGAATTATAAATTATGAATGAAGGTCGCCAGTCGCTGTGCGTCAGCCGGTCACTGAGCGGAGTCGAAGTGGTGGGGAGGAATTATAAATGGTGAATGTAACGTAGTGGAGTGTGGCAATCTCCAAACCAATACAAAGAGGTTTTTTGCCAATATCTTACTGATAGATGGAGATAGCTTCGTTTCTCTCGCCAAAGGCTAAAAGCCAAAAGCTAAAGGCCAACACCCAACACCTAATAAAAAACAAATGCAAGAAAATAAAAGTAAATACGGAAAATGGATTGGTGGCGGATTAGGATGGGTACTTGGGGGACCCATTGGAGCTATTATTGGCTTCATATTCGGCTCAATGTATGACGGATTACAAAATGGAACGTTTGAATATGATGGTTTTAATCGTTCTCAAGCTAATTCATCACACCAAAATACGCAATCAGGTGATTTTTCTATTAGTTTGATTGTACTGGCAGCTGCTGTAATGAAAGCAGATGGAAAGGTCATTAAGTCAGAACTTAATTATGTAAAACAGTTTTTGTTACAACAATTTGGGGAAGAAAAAGCCAATCAGCTTTTATTAGTATTGCGAGACACGCTAAAGCAAGACTTTGATTTACAAGCTGTTTCTCAACAGATAAAACAATATATGGGTTATGCTGCCAGATTACAGTTATTGCATTTTTTATTTGGCATATCCAAAGCTGACGGGCATATTGACAATTCAGAAATAGCTGTTATAGAATCTATTGCAGGATATTTAGGCATTCGTCATTCAGATATTGAATCTATCAAAGCCATGTTTATTCAGCAAAATGATAATTACTACAAAATTTTGGGCGTTTCCAAAAATGCTACTGATGCTGAAATAAAATCTGCTTACCGAAAAATGGCATTAACTTATCATCCCGACAAGGTCAGTCATCTTGGGGAAGAGTTGAGAAAAGCTGCAGAAGAAAAATTCAAAACCATCACAGAAGCTTACGAAGCAATAAAAAAAGAACGAGGAATAAAATAGCACATTTGCCCTTTGTAATAGAAATATCCTTGCAGATTTTAGGTTTAAAGTGAAAAGTACTAACAAACATGACAAGTCTAAATAAAGAAATTAGTGCCTACCATAAATAATTTATTTTTCTAATTTTCCATTTCAGCATCTAACTTTGCTTTTTCAGCAAGTTATAAATTAGTTTTTATAATAGATTATCGTATTTTTGTGCGTTTAAATAAATATAAAATTGAACTATGGAATTAAGCGATATAGATAAAGTAGAACTTGGATATTTACAATTTGAAGATTATGTAGAATTAAAAGAAGCGATGATATCCGTTTATGCTGATATGGAGGATAATTATTGGGAGGAAAATCAGCTTCAAAGATTGCTTAAAAAATTCCCTGAAGGACAGGTTGTAGTAAAGGTAAATGGACAAATTGCAGGTTGTGCTTTATCAATTATTGTTAATTACGAAGATTTTGATAAAAATCACACCTATCAGGATATCACAGCCAATTACACCTTTGATTCTCATTCTGATGATGGAGATGTTTTATATGGTATAGAAGTTTTTATCAAACCTGAATTCAGAGGTTTACGCTTAGCAAGACGTTTGTATGACTCTAGAAAAGAGCTTTGCGAAAGGTTAAATTTAAGAAGTATTGCCTTTGGAGGTCGTATTCCCAACTATCATAAATATGCCAAAGAACTTACACCTAAACAATATATTGAAAAGGTTAAACGCAAAGAAATTCACGATCCGGTTTTAGATTTTCAGATTTCTAATGATTTTCACCCTTCTCGTATAATGAAAAGTTATATGGAAGGTGATGCAGATTCTAATGATTATGCTGTGCTATTGGAATGGGATAATATCTATTACGAAAAACCAATTCAAAAAGTGGCTGCCCAGAAAAAAGTAGTGCGATTGGGACTTATCCAATGGCAAATGCGTCCTTATAAAGATTTGAAGACTTTAATGCAACAAGCTGAATTTTTTATTGATGCAGTAGCCGGTTACAGAGCGGATTTTGCGCTTTTTCCTGAGTTTTTCAATGCACCACTTATGGCGCAGAACAATCACCTTTCAGAGTCGGAAGCAATTAGAGAGTTAGCAAACTATACCGATGATATTGTGCAACAGTTTTCTAATTTTTCAATCTCTTACAACATCAATATCATAACCGGTAGCATGCCCGAAAAAAGAGATGGAAAATTGTATAATGTAGGCTACTTGTGTAGACGAGACGGCACCATGGAAAAGTATGAAAAGATACACGTAACACCTGATGAAGCCAAAGTTTGGGGTATGCAAGGTGGTCGTCAAATTAAAGTATTTGATACGGATTGTGGTAAAATTGGGGTACTGATTTGTTATGATTCGGAGTTTCCGGAATTAAGTCGTTTACTTGCTGAGCAAGGCATGGATATTCTTTTTGTTCCTTTTCTAACAGATACCCAAAACGGATATTCAAGGGTAAGAAATTGTGCCCAAGCCAGAGCCATAGAAAATGAATGTTATGTTGCCATAGCCGGTAGTGTGGGTAATCTGCCCAACGTGCACAATATGGATATACAATATGCCCAATCTATGGTATTTACACCTTGTGATTTCGCTTTTCCTGCTAACGGTATTAAAGCGGAAGCTACACCCAATACAGAAATGATTTTAATTGCCAATATGGATATTGATTTACTTCGAGAATTACACCAGTTTGGAAGCGTCAGAAATCTAAAAGACAGGCGATTAGATTTATTTAAATTGAAAAAAAGGTAATATTATAATCAATATTTCGCTAAATTAAGAATTAATTTTTTGATTACGAACAATTTAATAATGTAAAAATGCATGGTAGGGCAAAAATCTTAATGATTCTTAATGCCTTAATGGTTCAAAAAATTAAGATAAAAGTTAAAACCATTAAGGAGTTAAGGATAATGTAGAATAAAAAACATCATTTATCACTTATTATTTAAAAACTAAAGGCCAAAGGCTAACAGCTAACCGCCAAAAACCAATACCTAAAAATATGATTACTGTTTTGCTCATAATGACTGCCGGAATAATCTTAGGTTATTTTATCCACAATAAAACAGCCTTAATTAAAATCAGTGATAAACTCACCTCCTGGTCAATTTATTTATTGTTATTCTTGTTGGGCATTCAAGTGGGATTGAATGATAAGATTATCAATAATATACATACCATTGGAATTCAAGCAACTGTCATCACAATAGGATCTTTATTAGGTAGTCTTATCTTTGCTTACATTACTTACAAGCTATTTTTTATTGATAAAAATAAGAATAATGAAAAATAGTTTAATCATATTAGGTTTCTTTGCGTTAGGTCTCATTTTGGGATTAACTCGTTTCTTACCTGAAACTATCATTAACAATGATTTTTCGATGTATGCACTATATGTATTGATGTTTTTGGTAGGAATAGGTGTTGGTGCTGACAGAAAATCCTGGAAAGTAATACGTGAAACCAATATAAAGATTATTTTAGTTCCCATTTGTGTCATTATAGGGTCACTGTCAGGAGCGGCAGCAATAGCTTTTTTATTGCCTTCTATTACCGTACAAGAAAGTATGGCTGTAGGTGCGGGTTTTGGATATTACAGCTTATCTTCTATTTTTATCACACAAATTAGTGGTGAAACATTAGGGGTAATCGCTTTACTATCTAACATCTTACGTGAATTGATTACATTGGTAGCCACACCCATTTTTGTAATTTACTTTGGAAAATTAGCCGGAATAGCTTCCGGGGGAGCTACAGCCATGGATACCACATTACCTATCATCACCGAATATTCCGGAAAAGAGTGGGCAATTATTTCTGTTTTTAGTGGAGTAGTACTAACTATTATTGTTCCATTTTTAGTACCATTTATATTAACGGTATTATAAATTTAGACATGTAGATTCAATAGTTTTAAATGAGTTCTATATCAAAAAACAACTACCCCTTAATTTATCAAAATTAAAGGATAGTTATTAATAATTAAACTAAGTTATTAAGGTTTTAATATAATTTGTTTCAAATAACCACTTTTAGGATTTATATCAGCTCCTAAATTTTTACTACTTGGCACATAAGTTTCTACACCAAATTGATTGATCGGCATACGCAAATGATGTAATACTTTATTTTTATAAACAACCTCAACAGTAGCCATTTCAGGAATTCGATAATAAAATCCCTTTTCTTCTCTTGATGAAGCTAATTTTTTAATATAGCTTGCTATTTTTTCTGTCGTATTATGCGTTTTCAGTTCAATATAAATAGGATCTCCGGATTTTGAAATCCCCATTCTTTCAGAGAAATAAGACAAAATATCTTTTGCATTCTTATTATCCTTATTAGGCACATAATCAAAATAATAGGTCTCGGTATAAGTGATATTTTTTCCCATAAACAACGCTTTGTATTCCTCATACTGCTCTTTTAACCTCAAATCCATATACTTTAACGCTCCAGCATCATAATTAACCTCCTGATAACCCGTACTTAACGCATATCTATCTTTATTGATTTGATTCATTAAACGTGCAATTTCCTCTGCTTTTTCTTTATCAGAAAGTCTTACTAATTTTTTATTTAAAATAAACTCATCAATAACAGCAGTATCTACACTAACCTGTCTAATAGTGGTATCCACAATTTCTTTAACTTCAGCAACCAACTGATAATCAAATAAATCAACATTTTTATTCGATAATTGATATTGTATTGATTTATTAGACTTTACTTTATTATCTTCGTCATTTCTTATATTTACACCGGAAATCATTCCTGAATTATCAAAAGACAACAACATCGAATGTTCCTTCTTTCTTTCTTCAAGATTAAATTCCGCAAAATAAAACTGTTCCGGATCAGGTTCGGTGGATGAAGTTATCTTTGTATCCAAAATCGTACATGAAGAATATGGAGACGCATCTGCACGCTGACCTAAAAACTCTGTTGCATATTGTTGCAAAGGTCCCGGTACAAAATCTTGTCGCAATACCTCTACTTCAACATGAATAACGGTTTGTGGCAAGGCATAAAACACACCACTTGTTGCTGTTGATTCACTCGCCGGCTTAACTGAAACTTGAGCCATTGTGAAAAATGTCGCTACAATAATCAACAATGACGTAAAAAAAAGTTTTTTCATTTAAATTTATTTATATTTTAGGCTATTGGCCTTTAGCTATTGGCTGTTGGCCTTTGGCCTTTAGTTCAATTAATAATGTGCAATTAGTAATTATTTTTTGAACCATTAAGGCATTAAAAATAATCAATATTTTTTCATTACAACATTATCTTTCACATTCTTAATCTTTCTTAACTTCTTAATGGTTATATTTTTCATTATCAAATTATCACATTTTACAAAATAGCCAAGCCCTCTTTTTCCTTGTTCAAATCAATAACGATTGGTTTTTCTTCCGAAATATCACCTTGAAGAATGGCATCTGACAATATATCTTCAATATGTTCTTGGATTGCTCTCTTCAATGGTCTTGCTCCAAAATCTTTATCCCAACCTTTTTCAACAATAAAATCTTTGGCATTATCTGTTATCTGCACTTGATATCCCAGTGTCTCTACTCTTTTCAGCGTATCTTTTAATTCAATATCAATAATTTTCTTAATATCTTCTTTTTCAAGTGAATTAAAGATAACGACATCATCAATTCTATTAAGGAATTCAGGTGCAAATGTCCTTTTCAAAGCATTTTGAATGATGCTACGTTCATTTTTCGACCTGTTTTCATTACGTGCCGAAGTATCAAAACCAACACCTTGACCAAAATCTTTCAATTGGCGAGAACCAATATTAGACGTCATGATGATAATCGTGTTTTTAAAGTCCACTCTCCTACCATTACTATCTGTCAAAACACCATCATCCATCACTTGCAACAACAAATGATACACATCCGGATGAGCTTTCTCTATTTCATCCAACAATACAATTGAATATGGTTTGCGACGAATTTTCTCCGTAAGTTGTCCTCCTTCCTCAAAACCCACATATCCGGGAGGCGCTCCTACCAATCTACTCACGGCAAATTTCTCCATATATTCACTCATGTCTATTCTTATCAACGCATCTTCACTATCAAAAAGGTATTTTGCCAACACTTTTGCCAAATGCGTTTTTCCCACACCGGTAGGTCCTAAAAAGATAAAACTACCTATAGGTCTTTTTGGATCTTTCAATCCCGCTCTGTTCCTACGAATAGATTTTACAATTTTTTCAACGGCACCATCTTGTCCTATTACACTTCCCTTCAGTTCCTCACCCATTTTAAGCAATCTGTTGCTTTCATTCTGTGCAATTCTCTGAACCGGAACACCTGTCATCATGGCTATTACTTCTGCCACATTGTCTTCATTCACTTCCTCTCTTAACAATTTTGTTTCTTCCTCCCACTTTGCTTTGGCTTTATCCAATTCTTTAGACAAGTTTCTTTCTTCATTTCTATATTCTGCCGCCAATTCATATGCTTGCTCACTCACTGCCTGCTGCTTTTCCGATTTAACCCTTTCTATCTCCTGTTCGTAATGCTCAATATCTTTTGGCACTTTAATATTACGCAAATGTACACGAGAACCGGCTTCATCCAAAGCATCTATCGCTTTATCCGGCAATGCCCTATCAGACATATATCGCTCTGTTAAAAGCACACATGATTTAATGGCTTCATCTGTATATTTTACAAAATGATGATCCTCATACTTATCTTTTATATTGTGAAGAATCTCTATTGTTTCATCCACTGTTGTAGGCTCTACCAATATTTTCTGAAAACGTCTTTCCAAAGCACCATCTTTCTCAATATGTTGGCGATATTCATCTAGTGTAGTAGCTCCAATACATTGAATTTCACCACGTGCCAATGCCGGCTTAAACATATTGGAAGCATCCAAAGACCCTGAGGCATTTCCTGCTCCTACAATCGTATGGATTTCATCAATAAATAATATGATATCAGGATTTTTCTCCAACTCATTGATTAACGCTTTCATACGCTCTTCAAACTGACCTCTATACTTGGTTCCGGCAACTAAAGATGCTAAATCAAGTGTAAAAATTCGTTTATTAAACAATACCCTTGACACTTTCTTTTCTACAATTCTTATTGCCAAACCTTCAGCCAATGCAGATTTACCCACTCCCGGCTCACCAATTAAAATCGGATTATTTTTCTTTCTCCGACTTAAAACTTGTGCCATTCGTTCCAACTCTTTTTCCCTACCAACAATCTTATTTAACTTTTCTTCCTCTGCCAACCTTGTTAAATCCTTTCCAAAATTATCTAGAACAGGTGTTTTAGATTTCACCTCAACTTTCTTTCGCATCTTTCTACTCTCTATCTTCATTTCCTCCTCTTCCATATCATCATCCGGCGTTTCTATATCAGCATAAGGGAGCTTGGTTTCCTGTGTATCTTTATTCGTATTAGATATCAACAGTCTAATCTCATCTTTCACATCTTCATACGCTACATTGTATTTTTTTAAGGTTTTACTTGTCAAATTGTCAGTATCCTTTAACAATGCCAACAAAAGATGCTCTGTTCCTATCAAATCACTTTTTAATGATTTTGCCTCAAGATAAGTGATTTTCAATGCCTTTTCAGCCTGTTTTTTCAACGGTAATTGTGCTGTATCTTTATTCAAATCCACTTCCGTATTAAACTGAACAACAGCTTCTTCAATGCGCTGCTTCACCTGTTCTATCTCAACTCCAAAATCTTTTAATATTTGAACAGCAGTACTGTTTTCCAATCTTACAATACCCAGCATCAGATGTTCTGTACCAATATACGAATTACCCAAACGCAATGCCTCCTCTCTACTATATTTAAGCACATTACGAGCACTTTGTGAAAATTTTGCTTCCATTTATTTTTATTTCCTTACTTTCAATTTATACGATTAAAGATTTTCCCATAAACCCAATCCTTAAATCTCAAAAAACTGTAAATCAGATTGTTTTTTGATTAAAAATCTTTACTAATATATTTATATAACGTTAAAATCATTTATAAAGTTTGTGTTAAAAATGATAATAACCATAAATTACATTACAAAGATAATGCCCAAAAGCTTTATGATTACCTTTTTTCCTATTTTATTATCCACAATTATATGTTAATACCTAAAATCCGCAAATATTTTTTGTTTTGTTATGAAGATATCTTGAAACATGCCAAATTAATTCAAAATTTATCATTATTATTTATTCATATTAAATTTTCTATTCTAAATAACTTTTAATGAAAAAGCAAAAAACATCAATTATATCCATTTGAATCAATCTTTTTTTAAAATTAAAACAATTGATTTTCAGAATTGCAAATTCATTACATATAACCTTTCATTATTTTATAAATTGAATTAAATCTTTTAATCTAAACTATAAATAAAAAAATTAAGCCCAAAAAATTATTTTATTTATGATAAATTTATATATCTTTGAATAATAAATTAATAAATTAGGTGTAGATTTTTTTCGAAATTTACACTAATTCGTTCATTAAATTTAAACGTTATGCCTTCAATAAAGGAAAAAACAATTGAATTACAAAAACGTATGCGTGATGCCCTTAAAGGTGGTGGAAATAAAGCCATTGAAAAACAAAAAGGGTCGGGAAAATTAACAGCTCGTGAGCGTATTGTTGCTTTGTTAGACAAATCTTCATTTCATGAATATGATCTTTTTGTATCTCATGCTGCAAAAGATTTCGGTATGGATAAAAAAGAGCTTCCGGGCGATGGTGTAATTACCGGAACTGGAACCATTAATGGTCACCCTGTTTGTATTTACGCCCAAGATTTCACCGTAGCAGGTGGTTCACTGGGTTTTATGCATGCCAAGAAGATTACCAAAATCATGGATCATGCCATGCGATTGAAAGTACCTATTATTGGTATTAATGATTCTGGAGGAGCTCGTATTCAAGAGGGAGTAAATTCTTTGGCCGGTTATGGGGAAATCTTTTACAGAAACACATTGGCATCAGGAGTTATCCCTCAAATTTCAGTTATTTTGGGACCTTGTGCCGGAGGTGCTGTTTACTCACCTGCACTAACGGATTTTGTATTCGTTGTAGATAAAATTTCTAAAATGTTTATTACCGGTCCTGAGGTTATCAAAACCGTATTGGGAGAAGAAATATCAATGGAAGATTTAGGAGGGGCTAAAGTACATGCCGAAACAACCGGTAATGCACATTTTTATGCTGAAAGTGAACAAGAATCTTTTGACCAAATCAAACAATTGATGAGTTTTATTCCTTGGAATAACACTAGAAAAGCACAACCTTTTCCTAAAAAATCACCAAAACGAGGATATAAAATCGATAACATCATACCTGCAGATCCAAAAATGCCATATGATGTAAGAGATATTATAAAAGCGGTAGTTGATGATTCTGAGTTTTTGGAAATACAAGAATTATTTGCATCTAATATTGTTATTGGATTTTCAAGATTAAACGGACAAACTGTTGGTTTTGTAGCCAATCAACCTATGGTTTTAGCCGGTGTATTAGATGTTGATTCTTCTGATAAGGCTGCCAGATTTATTCGCTATTGCGATGCATTTAATATTCCATTGGTTACATTGGTTGACCTTCCGGGTTATCTTCCGGGTATCGACCAAGAGCATGCCGGAGTTATTCGCCATGGAGCGAAAATCTTATACGCTTATTCCGAAGCTACCGTACCAAAAACAACCGTAATTCTAAGAAAAGCTTATGGAGGAGGATACATTGCAATGTGTTCTAACCACTTGAGAGCTGACTTTGTTTTTGCATGGCCTACTGCCGAAATTGCCGTTATGGGACCTGAAGGCGCTGCAAATATTATCTTTAGAAAAGATATTATGGGATCAGACCATCCTGAATTAATGCGTAAGAAAAAAGTTGAGGAGTATAAACTAAAATTTGCAAATCCCTATGTTGCAGCTGCTTATGGATATGTTGATGCTGTAATTGATCCTTCAGAAACAAGACATTTCTTAACACATGCGTTAGAAATTTCTTCGGAAAAGAAAGTTGATATACCTCACAAAAAACATGGTATTCCTCCATTTTAAACCTTGAAAATATGGCTAAAGATAATAAATTAACGGATTTTGTTGTTGAAAGTGCTGCTTATAAAACAACCTTAAACAAGAGTTTTCTTAATAGAAAGCCTTACAAAGCGAACAATCCGAAAAAACAATTTTCTGTTTTACCCGGAACCATCAAAGAGGTAAAAGTGAAAAAAGGAGACAAAGTAAAAGTTGGGGATCCTGTACTTGTACTTGAATCTATGAAAATGAATAACGTAGTACTTTCATCCTATTCAGGAAAAGTAAAAGAAGTGAATGTAAAAAAGGATGATGTTATTCCAAAACAGTTCTTAATGATTGAATATTTATAATAAGAACTCATTTAAACTTCTAAAAATTACAAACCTCTTGGGTTTGTAATTTTTAGAAGTTTTTCATTTTTGAGAAGATAAAATCAATATAAATTTTATAAAAATCTGATTAAAAATACTTTAATATTGATTTGAACACTAACTCATCAAAAAAGCCTTAATAAAGTCATCAATTTCTCCATCTAATACAGCTTGCACATTGCCCGTTTCGTAGTTTGTTCTCACATCTTTAACCAACTTATACGGATGCAATACATAATTACGAATCTGTGAACCCCACTCTATTTTTTTCTTTCCGGCCTCAATCTCATCTTTAGCACTTTGTTGTTTTCTCAACTCAATTTCATATAATTGAGATTTAAGCATTTGCAGAGCTTTTTCGCGGTTTTGACCTTGCGAACGGGTTTCCTGACACTCAATGACAATGCCCGTAGGTTCGTGATGCAACCTTACAGCTGTTTCCACCTTATTAACATTCTGTCCTCCCGGACCACTGGAACGATAAGTATCCCAGGAAATATCCGCCATATTAATCTCAATATCAATAGTATCATCAACAACAGGATAAGCATATACCGAAGCAAAAGAAGTATGTCTCCTCTTATTGGAATCAAACGGCGAAATTCTTACCAAACGATGCACTCCGTTTTCACCACGCAAATATCCAAAAGCATAATCCCCTTGAATTTGAATCGTAACCGATTTTATACCTGCCACATCACCCTGCTGATAATCAATTTGCTTAACAGAAAATCCATTATTTTCAGCCCACCTCATATACATCCGTGTTAGCATTTCTGCCCAATCCTGACTCTCCGTTCCGCCAGCTCCGGGATTAATATTCAATATGGCATCCAATTTATCCTCTTCGGCTTTCATCATATTCATAAACTCCAACTTCTCGACCTTTTCCAGTGTTTTTTCATACAAACTTTCAACCTCTTCTTCCTTTCCTTCGCCCATGTCGAGAAATTCTTGAAGAATTACCAACTCTTCTTTCATTTCCTCAATCTCATCAAAAGCGATTACCCACTTTTTCTTAGACTGGAGTTGCTTCATAAAAGCTTCTGCTTCCGCAGGATGATTCCAAAAATCAGGATCCTGTGTTTTCTCTTCCTCTTCTGATATTATCATTTTTCTTTGAGCAATGTCAAAGATACCCCCTCAACGCTTCAATGCGTTTAATCATTTCTTGAATTTGGTCTTTTACACTCATGTTGATTAATTTTTTAACCTATTAAGAAGTTAAGAAAACTAAGTTTGATTTTTCGCTATTTATCCATTTCCTCATCATCAACCCAATTTATCATCCTTCTAAAATTTTCGCTACAAATATACACCATTTTCTCTTTTCTTAATATTATCGCGTCTTTCTTCGGATAACTTTCAACCTAAAATCAACACTAGACTATCAACACTTTTTTTCACTATCATCGAAATTTTTGTATTTTTGCTTCCTATTATTTTTTTAATTGTTAGACTGGATGAAAAATACGCGAAACTTTTGCATTATTGCCCATATCGACCATGGGAAAAGCACATTGGCAGACAGATTATTACAACTTACAGAAACCATATCTGAACGGGATTACAAAGATCAGGTATTGGATGATATGGATTTGGAAAGAGAACGTGGAATTACCATCAAAAGTCACGCCATACAAATGGATTACAAATATAATGGCGAACAATATAAACTGAATTTAATAGACACCCCCGGCCATGTGGACTTCTCTTATGAAGTTTCTCGCTCTATTGCGGCTTGTGAAGGTGCTTTATTGGTAATCGATGCTACACAAGGTATTCAGGCTCAAACCATTTCAAACCTTTACATTGCCATTGAAAATGATTTGGAAATCATTCCTATCCTTAATAAAATGGACTTGCCCAACGCCATGCCGGACGAGGTAAAAGACCAAATAGAGGATTTGTTGGGTTGTGATAGAGACGACATCATTGAAGCCAGTGGAAAAACCGGCATTGGAGTGGACAAAATCTTACACCGAATTGTAAATAATATTCCGGCTCCTACAGGAGATGCTGAGGCACCATTGCAAGCCCTTATTTTTGATTCCGTTTTTAATTCTTATCGTGGTATTATTGCTTATTTCAGAATTTTTAACGGAACCATAAAAACCAATGACCATGTAAAATTTATCAACACCGGAAAACATTATCATGCAGATGAAATTGGTGTTTTAAGATTGAAACAAGAGAAGAAAAAACAGCTATCTGCTGGTGATGTGGGATATATTATTTCAGGTATAAAAGATTCTAAGGAAGTAAAAGTGGGTGATACCATTACCCATAATGACAACCCCAATCCGGAAGCCATATCAGGATTTGAAGAAGTAAAACCAATGGTTTTTGCGGGTATTTATCCGGTAGATGCCAAAGATTATGAAGATTTGAAAACTTCTTTAGAAAAATTACAACTGAATGATGCATCATTAACCTATCAGGCAGAATCTTCTGCGGCACTAGGATTTGGTTTTAGAGCCGGATTCTTGGGGTTATTGCACATGGAAATTGTACAAGAGCGTTTGGACAGAGAGTTTGATATGGATGTTATTACTACTGTGCCTAACGTATCTTATCACATCACCACCAATGACGGAGAAAAATTAGAAGTACACAATCCCTCGGGATTGCCCGACCCTACGAAAATCAATATTATTGAAGAACCTTATATTCACGCTTCTATCATTTCTCATCCCGATTATATCGGAAATATCATGACACTTTGTATCGAAAAAAGAGGAACGCTGAAAAATCAGGTCTATTTAAGTGAAAAGCGAGTAGAATTAACTTTTGATTTGCCGTTAGCAGAAATTGTTTTTGATTTCTATGATAAATTAAAAAGTGTGTCAAGGGGATATGCCTCTTTGGATTATTACATTTCAGGATATAAGCCGGCAAAATTAGCGAAGTTAGATATTTTATTAAATGGCGAAAGTGTGGATGCTTTATCTACCTTAACGCACGTTGATAATGCCTATTATTTGGGTAGGAAGATGTGTCAAAAGTTAAAAGAACTAATTCCAAGACAACAATTTGATATTGCCATACAAGCCGCTATCGGTGCCAAAATCATTGCAAGAGAAACTGTAAAAGCTGTACGAAAAGATGTTACAGCCAAATGTTATGGTGGAGATATCACCCGAAAGCGTAAGTTATTGGAGAAGCAGAAAAAAGGGAAAAAGCGTATGCGTCAGGTAGGTAACGTACAAGTGCCTCAAAAAGCATTCTTGGCGGTATTAAAATTGGATGATTAAACCCAAGCAACTGTATTGATGAATCTTATTCAGGCCAAGCATATCAGCAAAACATATGGCGAAAAAGAACTTTTTCATGATATTTCTTTTGCCATCGACAAAGGCGACAAAGTAGCCCTTGTATCAGCCAATGGCAAAGGAAAATCCACATTGCTCAATATCTTAACCGGAAAAGAAACGCCGGATGAAGGGTATATTACCACGCATAATGATTTGCGTTGGGCTGCATTATCACAAAATCCTGAATTTGAAGACCATCATACGGTTTTAGAATCCATTTACAGTGGAAACTCCAACCTTACCAATACCATTAAAGCCTATCATGAAGCCCTTTTTTTAGTCGAAAAGGAAGACTCAAACCTCCATCGTCAGGAATTGCAAAACTGCATGGAGAAAATGGAAAAAGAGCATGCCTGGGATTATGAAAGACGAATGCAAGAAATGCTCAATAAGTTGGGGATTACCAATCTTTCTGCGGAAATTGGCACTTTATCAGGTGGACAAAAAAAGAAGATTGCTTTAGCCAAAACTTTACTGCAAGAAGTGGATTTATTGATATTGGATGAGCCTACCAACCATTTGGATGTAAGCTTGATAGAATGGTTAGAAAACTACCTTTCTCGTCAAAACCTTTCCATTTTATTGGTTACCCACGACCGTTATTTTCTGGACAATGTATGTAATAGCATTATTGAATTAGCCGATGACGGCATACATACCTATCACGGTGATTTCGATTATTTTTTGACCAAGCGACAAGAACGCATTGAGCAAAAAATGGCGGAAATTGAACGGGCTCAAAACAAATATCGCAGAGAAATCGAATGGATTAGACGTTCGCCTAAAGCCCGAACCAGTAAATCGAAAAAACGAATAGAACAGTTTGAGCAGATTGAAGAAGTTGCCAAACAAAGAATAGAAAAAGACCAGCCGGCAGATTTTCAAGTGTCAGCGGGCAGGTTAGGAAAAAAGATTTTAGAAATCAAAAATATCTCAAAATCTTATGATGACCATGTATTGATTCATGATTTTTCTTATGTATTTAAGAAAAATGAACGCATTGGCATTGTAGGACCTAACGGCGTGGGAAAAAGTACATTGCTCAATATCATCACCGGAAGCATTACACCGGATAACGGCAATGTGGTGAAAGGCGAAACCGTGCAATTTGGCTATTATACCCAAGGTGGCATGTCCTTTAGAGATGACGAACGACTTATTGATATTGCTCTTGAGGTAGCTTCGGTGGTTAATTTCGGGAAACATACCATGGGCGTATCGCAATTTTTATCGCATTTTGGATTTCCACATACTACGCAGTATAATTATTTTGCCAACCTAAGTGGTGGCGAAAAAAGGCGATTTTATTTGATGATTACGTTGTTGAGAAATCCCAATTTCCTTATTTTGGATGAGCCTACCAATGATTTGGATGTTTATACCCTTAATGTATTGGAAAATTTCTTGGAAACTTATCCGGGATGTATTCTAATGGTATCACACGACAGGCGATTTTTGGATTCTTTGTCCGACCATGTCTTTGCCTTTAGAGGCAATGGCGAAATTAAAGATTTTCCGGGAAATTACTCCCAGTATGAAGTATGGGAAAAGGAACAGCAAGCCGCATTACGACGTGCCGAAAATCAAAAGAAAAAAGCAGCCCGAGAAAATGAGAAAAAACCTCAAAAATCAAAGGTAAAGGTTTCGTACAAAGAGCGAAAAGAGTTTGAGCAATTGGAAACTGATTTACAACAATTAGACACTCAAAAAAAGGAAATTTTAGAGCAGCTGAACACGGAAAGAGATAATGTAAAATTAACCGAACTATCGAATAAATATCAAGAAATCATTGATTTATTGGAAGAAAAAGAGATGCGTTGGTTAGAATTAAGCGAAAAAATAGATTCAGCTTCATGAAATTATTGTTAGCCCCCCTACAAGGTTTAACCGACCATACCTATCGTAAGGTTTTCCAAGAATATTTTACCGGAATAGATGTGGCTTATACGCCTTATTTCAGTATGAATCGGGGAAATCCCATCAAAAAATCAAAGATTAAAAAACGATTGGACAATGAAGATTCTGTCTTTGAAATCATTCCGCAAATCCTGACTAATGATGCTGAAGCTTTCATCTTATTTTCACAAGCGGTGAAAGAGTTGGGCGTTCAGTGTGTGAACCTAAACATGGGTTGCCCCTACCCTATTGTAACTAAAAAAGGAAAAGGTGTTGCTATGATGCAACAAGTAGATAACACCAAACGTTTTTTTGAGGAAATCATGGCAAAAGCTATTTTGCCGGTTTCGGTTAAGTTGCGATTGGGGTTTATGCAAGACACCGAAATTGATAATATCATTCCCATACTCAATGATTATCCGATAAAGGAAATCATCTTGCATCCACGATGTGGCACACAATATTATACCGGCAATGTGGATTTGGAAGCTTTTGAAAAAGTATGCAACAACACCCGCCATGAACTTATCTACAACGGTGATATTCTTACCATAGAGGATTTTCATCGCATCAAAAATCAATTCCCTACCCTAAAAAAAATAATGATTGGTCGGGGTATTTTAAGAAATCCTTACCTATTTTCTGAAATCAAAGGAGAAACAACTACACCCCCTCATAAAAAACAAACCATACTGGATTTTTCCTTGCACTTGGCTCAGGAATTATCTCAACACCGCTCCAAAGGCAAATACTTTCCCCAAGGTATTAAAGAACATTGGAAATACTTATCCCAATCTTTCGACCATCCCCAAGCAATTTTTGACCAAATTAAAATCTGTAATTCTTTTGAGGAGTATGAGAGAGTTATTGAGGGAATTAGGGAGAGTTTGGAAGAGTAAAAGAGTTCGCTGAGTGGGGTTTCCAGTACTCTGCCTGGCTCTTGAGTGGGTCAGCCGGTCGCTGAGCGGAGTCGAAGCGCTGCGGGAAAGCATGCTAGAAAAAATCTAAATCTTCCTCAATAATTTTAATAATAGATACCTTGCCCGCCCACCACTTCGACTCCGCTCAGTGACCGGCTCTCCGCATTAATTTAAACATTCAAGAAAAACCCAAATCTTCCTCAATAATTTCTAAATCAGATTATAACAATAGATGATTGGAATCGTTACATTTCAACTTAGCCCTATAAACAAATCAGCTGTTCACTATACTTCGACCCTGCTTGGCTCTTGAGTGTGTCAGCCGGTCACTGAGCGGAGTCGAAGTGCCGTGGGAGGGGATGACAGAAAAAAATCAAAATGATAGTATAAGTCAATAAAAACAGCTATATTTGTTCTATGACAGCATATGTTTATATACTACTATGTCGTGATGGCTCTTACTATACAGGAAGCACCAAAAATATGGATAGAAGATTATTACAGCATGAAAATGGTGAAGGATCTAACTATACCAAAAAGCGTTTGCCAGTACGTTTGGTATATATAGAAAAATTTATGC
>PDWJ01002837.1_pt1 | contig 17485 bp, 16 predicted proteins | sample 1430881 | NCBI WGS metagenome assembly PDWJ01 (sample SAMN01162460, study PRJNA174530) | Oral metagenome, whole genome shotgun sequencing project. | biome: Marine environment; feature: Marine mammal; material: Swab sample of the gingival sulcus; isolation source: swab sample of gingival sulcus...
TATTGTATTAATGGAATCAATTACATAATCTATAGGAGCATTTCTTGGGTCTTCACCGACTTCAAGCGCCAGTCTTTTATGTCCTAAGTTCTCTAGAATCTCAACTTCTTGAATAAGTTCTTCTTTGTTTAGTCTTCTCCTTTTGAAGTCATTACTTCTAGCGTAACCACAATAAGTACAGTTATTTACACAGTGATTTGATATATATAGAGGTGCGAAAAGCACAACTCTATTGCCATAAATCTTATTCTTAATCTTTCCTGCTACTTCAGATAGAGTAGGGATAACCATCTCTTCTGGAGCATTAAGTAAAACTCCTACTTCTTCAAAAGTCAGGCCTTTACATTCTTTTGATTTTTCAAGCACCTCATTTATTTCCTCTACACTTGGTGTCTTAGATAGTATTTCCATAATTTTCTTATCATCAATAAAGTTTTTTTCTAAAGTCATAGTGATCTCCTTTCACCTTAGATATTTTAATTCCGCTACTTATTAGTTCCTCTACAGTCTTACTTTTTTTATTATCATAGAGTTTGTAATCTTTCTTATAATCGTTTGGAGTAATGTTTGGCATTACTACATTAGCACTGTTTCTAAGCGCTAATAGTTGTTTTTCATTTGATACGGTTCCAAGCGCTGTGGTTGCAGGTATTAATGCTTTAGGTAGCATATTTCTAATTAGCACTAATATCCTTAATATTTCGTTTGCATCTCCTTTTTTTTCATTTCTTAGCACTGTATCATTATGAGGTATAAAAGGTCCTATACCAACCATCTCTGGCTGTAATTCATCTATAAAAACTAAGTCATTATATAAGTCATCATAGGTTTGAGAGGGCAGCCCCACCATAAAACCTGTTCCAACCTGATATCCTAATTCTTTCAAGTTGTATAGACATCTTATTCTATTATCAAAGTCTTGTCCGGGGTGGAGTAGAGAGTACAGTTTTTTATTGACTGTCTCATGTCTTAAAAGATATCTATCGACTCCAGCTTCCTTTAATTTTCTATAGCTATCATAACTTCTCTCGCCGAGAGAGAGTGTAATTGCAATGTCATTAAACTTACTCTTTAAAGAATAAATAACTCTAACTAATAAATCATCACTGTAATATGGATCATCACCGCCTTGAAGTACAAAAGACCTATAACCATCGGTATATCCAGCTATTACTGAATTAAATATTTCGTTTGAATTCATTCTATAACGCTTTACTTTTAAATTTTTAGAGTTAATTCCACAATATAGACACTCATTCTTGCAAAAATTGCTGATTTCAAGTAGACCTCTAATAATAACTTTATCACCATAGTATTTTAGTTTTAAATTTCTCGCTGACTCCGTTAAGGCAGCATTATCTATGCTACCTGAAATAAAATCAGCCACATATTCTTTAGTATATTTCAATAAAAAATCCTCCCTGACAGGGAGGATAAATATATAAATATAATCTCTCCCTACAGAATTAGTAAACTTCTCCTTAAGGGTCTGTTGATATAAATATAACACTAAATATTTTGTTGTCAATTATGTTACCTGTTTTTTAAAAGTTAAATGGATAATAGTATTGAGAATGAATATAAATAAAAAAACGAGGATTAACCTCGTTTGCTATGTATTTAACTCAATTCCTTCTTACTAAATGATATTTTTACGTTAACTGTTGGTATTTTACCTAATAGACCAGATAAATGATTAATTCTGTCCATTTCACCTTTAACGATTAATGATAGAACAGATATGTTTTCTTCTGGCATTGGTACACCCATACGCGCTACGACTATGTCCTTATGCTCTTCAATAATTGAATTAAATTCACAATTGATATCCTTAGGATTATCAAGTACACATCCTATAACTGCTATTCTTAACATAATACCTCCTATCATTAATTTATCACTATTATTATATTTGTCAATTATAAAATGATTATAATTGATTAGATAATATTATTAATATATAATTAGAAAGAAGTGGAGGGAATATGTCAGTATATTTTGATGACTTAAAAGCAAAGTATTACCATAAGAAAATTAGAAGTTATCCTTTCGGTAAAATGAGCGAAACCGATTTTATCAAGGTTAGAAATTATTTTAAGGAGTTATTTAAGATAATAGACAAATATGAGTATGATGAAGCTATTAAGTCAAATTATATTGCATTTTTAGAGGAAAATGGTAAACATGAAGAAGTTATTGAAGTAGGGGAAATACTTGTTAACAAATTTTTTCACGGCGTATTAGATTACAACGAACATGTAATGCAAGCTTTAAAAACGCTAAGCACTGCGTATTATTATAGCAACATGTACGAAAAATATTTAGAGGTTAACAATGAAATTATTAAAAACCAAGACTTAAATACAGACGATATAGATAAACATGTTATAAGTGCCTATGTTAATATTTCACTCAGTCTTATTAAACTAAAAAGATATGAAGAATGTTTGAGAGTACTTTTTGAAGCAAAACAATATTTAGAGGCAAGATATGAAGAAACTGATTATTATTTGACTTCATACATGAAGATCCTAAATCAATTAGTATACGCTTACTCATTGTTAGATAACTTAGATAAAACCCTTTACTATTTACAGGTAACAAGAGAATATATATACAGCACCAAGAGTTGGCAAGATAATAGTAATTACTTAAATTTGCTAATTTCTAATGAATTAAAATATGTTAGCGTTTCTAAAGATCACAGTGAAGAGCAGTATTCAAAAGCTACATTGACATTTTACGAAATTCTTACCAATCATAAAAAAGATATTGCATCTATAAGTGTGTTTAACAATATAAGAGACATCGTTATAGAACTTAATAAAGTTAATAAGGTAAGTTATATTAAGTATAAAGATCTTTATATAAAAAAAGAAGTTTGTGATTTTGATGAATTTGATTTAGATTCAATAATTTCATTTGCCTATGTTGAGCATTACATAGAGAAATATGATGTGGTTAATATTTTAATAAAAAAGGCAATTAAAGTATTTGAAAATTTAAAAAAAGACTCACTATTTGAAAAAAAGTCTCTATCAACACTTTTTGACTTACTATATGAAAGCGCAGATGATGAGGATTATAAAGAATATATTGAATACGATATAGACGTTAAATTGGCTATTATTAGGGAAATATTAGATAGCGATTTAAGTAATGAACTCGATGTAGAGTTAGCTTCTTTGTGTTTAAGTCTTTTTAATATATATACTAAAATAAATAAAAAAGAAGAAGCCCATATTTTTGCATATCAATCTATAGATTACTATAACAAAGATGATGCTTACCATCCACCAAAGGGTTTGCTTGATGCAATTAAGTTTGAATTAGAATATTATACTGAAAGTAACTATAAATCTCATACTCATAGTGAAATAAGAAATTGTTTTAAAGTTATGGAATTGATTGATGAGATAAAAGATTTGCATGAAAATAATCCTTTTGATATTGACTATAATAACGATTTGAGAACAGAATTTGATAAGTTTAAAAGCATAGATGATAGAGTTTTAATAGAAGAATTAAACCATATATATAAAATGTTTTATAATATTTTTTACAAAATAAAATACTATAGGCATTCATATGACTGTTATGTTAAGTATTTATTCACTGAGCATTTGCTTAATAGATTTGATTCGATGGAGTCCGAAACTATTTTAAATATAACTAATTGTCTGTATTACTCTAATCAGTACACAAAAACAATTGATTATGCAAGCTATTTGCTAGATAAGGGTGATGAGTACGAAGAGCTATATTTAACTAAAGAATATGATGATGCGCTTTATGAAGTAGGAGTATTAGCTAGAAAAAGCATCGCGAAGCTTGATGAAGAAGAAAATGACATTTCTTAGTTGAAATGTGTTACTGTAACATAAATATATGCTATAATAATAAAATATTAATTCTAATTTTTAGGAGGAAAAATGACAGTAAAACTAACTGTTAGAGAGTTGTTCAACGGAATAGAAATGGAAATACCAAAACAATTCATAGAAAATACCGAAGATGTGTTAACCAATGTTGCTTATACATTAAAACATGTAAGAGAGGATGGAGCTATTTTTTGTTCTAACACATTCACAAGAAATAGAGATGTAAATGATTTAATAAAAGAATTACTTATACAAAAACCTAAAGTAATTTTCGTTACAAAAGAACAATATGAAAATTTAAATATAAATGGTCCCATTATAATGTTAGATAATGTTTATAGGAGTATCTTAAAGATATCTAAGGTTATAAGAAGTAGGTATCATCAAAGAATAATTGGAATAACAGGTAGTCTGGGTAAAACAACAACTAAAGACATTATTTACAGCGCTTTGGCTCCTACATTTTATGAAATAAAAAGTTTTGGTAATGAAAATCTTATAGGATATATATTGAAAAATCTACAAAGACTAACTGATACACATGAGTTTTTAATACAAGAGTATGGATCATATTTACCAGGAATTATTTCAGACTCTAGCAATGCTGTTAGACCAGATGCTGCTGTTATAACTAATATTGCTACACCTCATTTAGATGTATTCAAATCTAAAGATGCAATTTTACAAGAAAAATTAAGTTTAGTAAAAGCTATGATGGCAGGAAGCCCTGTTTTCTTAAATTATGATGATGAATTACTTAGAAGTGTAAATCTAAGAAGATATAAAATTATTTCCATTGGTATAGATAACAAAGATGTAGATTATTATGCCGATAATATTTTAGAAACTTCAGAGAATATCAAATTTGATATAGTTAATAGAAGAGGCGATAGCCATTCAATAACTCTTAATTTAAGAGGTAGGTATAACGTTTACAATGCTTTAATGGCGTTTGCTATTGGCGACTATTATGGCTCAACTATTGAAAATATTATAAAAGGTATTGAAAAATTTAGACCTACGGGAATAAGACAAAATCTAGTTAATATAGGTGGACAGAAAATCTATATGGATGCATATAATACCGCACCAGAATCCCTTGTTTCTGCGATTTCTATATTAGAAAAATTTGATAATGAAAGTCATGGCAAAAAAATAGCGATAATAGCTGACATGGCTAGACTTGGTGAATTTGCTCCACAACTACATAAAGAAACTGGAGAAAATCTATCAGATTTAAATGTTGATATTATCTATTGTTTTGGTAATAATAATGCAAAAATAATGGCAGAGAGTATAGATAATGAAAAAACTGAAGTTTATTATACTGACGATAGAGATGTATTAAATAGTTGGATTGTAGAAAATGTTAAAAAGAATGATATTTTACTCTTTAAGGGTCCTGTAAATCGATTGCTAAATAAGAGCGTTGATTTAATTTACGGAAGTTCTTTTCATTTCTATGGTGACTATTTTGAGATAAAAACTGAAGAAGATTTTCAATATAAAATACTTTATGAATCTGATGATTACAGCAAAAAAACAGTATTTTTAAGAAAAGTTTTTAAAAATACTCCTATTATAGAGATACCAGATTCATACAATAATATTGATATTTTTGGTATGGCTCCAGGTATATTAGAAGAAAATAAAGAAATAAAATCCTTGATAATGCCAAATACGATTCGTAACATTCCGCTTAATGCATTTAAAAACTGTGAAAATTTAGAAACTGTAAAGTTTTCGAATTCGCTAAATGTTATAGAAATAAATGCTTTTAGAAACTGTAAGAGTTTAAAACAAATTGAAATCCCAAATACCGTTACTCATATTGATGATAATGCGTTTATGGATTGTGATAGTTTAGAAGAAGTTATTATACCTAATACAGTGGGATATTTCGGCAATGATATTTTTAAGAATTCAAATAATGTTACATTTAAATACTCAGTAGACGGACAGGTAAAAGATTATTTGACATTAGGTGAATACAAAATAGAATTCTTTAATAGTCCAAAATATGGGCTTGTAGCTTACTATTTAGATAAAGTGGGTGATTTAACTGAATACAATGGAATTAAAATAGTTGATATATCAGAAATAAAAGAAGATGAAAATCAGGTAGAATCAGATGATTCTTGTGAAGTAGACAGTTAGTCAATGATTTATAGCTGAAAACAAAAACTGTTTAAATTTAAAAGCCTTCATTTCAGAAGGCTTTTATTCGTATTATTTTACTATCATGGCTTTCTTTAAGTCATTTGATACATTTTCCCCAAGTAACTCTTCAACGATTTTTAATGCAAACTCTATTGCAACACCAGGACCTTTAGCAGTTATTATTTTATTGTCTGATACAACTCTATCGTCTGAATAATTACCACTTTTTATAACTTTCTCAAAACCAGGGTAGCATGTATAATTCTTTGTATTAAGCACATCAGCTTCATCTAAGACAATTGGTGAAGCGCATATAGAAGCGACATGTCTATTCTCAGAGACTTGTTTTTTTATTATTTCTATAACTAGATTAGATTCCTTTAAATTAGTTGAACCTGGCATTCCTCCAGGTGTAATAATAATATCTGGTGACTCATTTAAATAATCTGACAGAAGACCATCTGCTGCAATAATTACATTATGTGCCCCTGTTATTTTTTTGCTATCATGTATAGATAGGGTAGTTACATCAAAACCAGCTCTTCTTAACACATCAATTGGTGTTATCGCTTCAATCTCTTCAAATCCATTTGCAAGAAGTACATAAGCTCTCATAAGTCCTCCTTATAGCTCGTATATATATTCTTTACCGTTATATTTAAAGCCCATATTGTCTAAATATTTTTTATGCAGATCATTATCTGTTACGCATTTAATTAGTTCGAAACCTTCTTTTTTAAACATTTCTTTATTATCAGTATATAAGTATTTACCTATCTTAAAATCCCTGTATTGCAGTGTTACAAAATCAAGTTCTACTTCAAGTGATTTACCATCCCTTTTACCTATAAATATACCTATAGGTGACATATCTTTTAAAATATAAAAGGCGAATTTGCTACTATCTATGCTAAATTTGTCAGTGCCAAAAAATTTAATCAAGTCGTCCTTATGATACTTTAATAAACTATTAAAGTAATCAGTTTCTTCCTTCAATTCTAAAATGCTAAAATAACTCTTTGATGTATATATCTTTACAAGAAAATATATATCAATAAGTGCTATAGCAAAGTTCATAAAAGCTGTAGGTATGCTTTTAATAAGTATTGCATATATTGTAAATAATATTGCGCCAAATAAATTGATCCATCTAAGTTTTTTAATGGAACTAGCTAATAGCGAAATAAGTATTACTAGTGATGCAAAATAACCAAAATAATCTAAATAATTCATATTAACTCCTTTTTAAAAAAGATAGAGAAAACTCTATCTAAAAAATCTAAATACTGCGTGAACTACGCCAACAATATGTAAATCCTTAGTTAGGATAGGGCTAAAAGCAGAATTTTGAGGTTGTAACCTAAAATGATCCTTTTCTTTATATAAGTTTTTTACTGTTGCCTCACCATCAATTAATGCTACTATCATATCACCATTATTCGCAGTGTTCTGTTCATTAACTAGAACATAATCACCGTCATGGATACCAGCGTCAATCATGCTATCACCAACAACTTTAAGTAAAAAATTTGTACCATTTTTAAGCTTGTGAGCAGGCATAGGTAAATAGTCCTCTATATTCTGCTCAGCTAGGATAGGTACTCCAGCTGCAACTTGTCCAATAACTGGAATATCTACAGCTTCAACTTTTGATTCTACTAAGTCTTCTTCTTCAACTATTTTAATTGCACGATTCATATTGCCTTGTCTTAGTATAACTCCTTTATTTTCAAGTTTTTTTAGATAATAATGCACTGTAGCAGTGCTTCTGATTTTTAAATCCTTACACATATCCCGTATAGTAGGGGGGAAGCCATCGGATTCAATTCTATCTTTTATATAATTTAGTATAATTTCTTCTTTAACAGTTAAAAAATTCTTATTCATATTTCACCTCAACTATATTTTAACAAAAATAAATTTAAAAATCAAACAAAAGTTCTAAAAAAACAGTTGACATCGAACAAATGTTTGATATAATGTTATTAGAACAAATGTTTGGAGGTTAATATGAACTTAAGAATAGTTAATAAGAAAAGATTTATATTTAGTACAACAATTACTCTTTTAACGATAGGATTTATACTATATCTAATTTTTAGTTTTATTATAAGCTCAATAGATACTACTTTAGATGATTATGATAAAGTAAACATAAGGGTTAAATACGGAGATACACTTTGGAAAATTGCTGAGAAACATAATGATGGAAGCCTTGATATTAGAACACATATAGACTATATAAAGTATTTAAATGATTTAGATAATTCAGAACATATAGTGATTGGTCAGGTACTTATAGTTCCAACATTAGTAAACAATCAAGTGGCAGAAGTAAATTAAGAGAGCGTAGGCTCTCTTTATTCATCTAATTCAAAGTTTTCTATGATGTTCTTTTTAACGTTTTTCTTATGTGCAGCATAGAGTTGGGTAGTGGTAACATTATCATGATCAAGTAGATTCTGTACATCATAAATGCTGAATCCTCTCTCTATAAGTGTACTTGCAGCTGTAGCTCTTAATTTATGTGGACTATAAGCATTTTTTCTCGAAGTCTGCATAGACAGTGATGTATATTTTTTTACAAGTTTACGTACAGCTCTTTCTGTTATTCGTTTACCTTGAAGTGAAATAAATAGGGCTTCATCAGCAAACATTTTATTTCTCTCTAATTTAAGATAATCGTTTATCGCTTTCTCTATAGTAGTATTCAGTGGCATAACAGATTCTTTTTCTCTTTTTCTAAATATAGTAAATTCTTTACGGTTAAAATTGAATGATGAGATATCTAGATTCACTAATTCCTTAAGTCTCAGACCATAGGTTACAAATAAAAGTATTATTGCTTTATCACGGTATTTAGTCTTTTCCCAATATATTTTCTCTCTATCACTTAAACCTTCACCAGTAGTAACAATATCTATTAAGCTGTATAATTCGTTTTCTCTAAGTCTTTTAATGCTCTCAGGAGATGGTTTAGGAAGTCTTATAGGATTTAAACCTGGTGTAATATCTTTGCTTAACTGCTCATTTCTATACATAAATTTAATCATTGAAGCGAGTGCGCTTTTTTTCCTAGATAGACTTCTATTATGATTTTCAAACACCTGTAGTTTTCCGTCATCTTCTTTAAAATAGCGTTTACAATAATCTCCAAGAAAATAGTTTATGTCACGAGCATGAAGACCATCTAAGGTTTCTATATTATTTACATCTAATTTTTTAATATCACTTAGGTAATTAAAAAAGAATCGTATATCTGTAAGGTATGCATATCTAGAGCTAATAGACACAGCTGTCTTAAGATATATAAAGTAATCAGCTAAGTAACTAGGTAGATCGTTTTCTATATTTCTGATCTTAAGTTCTAGTTCATATTCCTTTTCAATCATATGATTTGGCTTATTTGTTTTATTGTTTATATTGATCATATTCACTCCTATAAAAGAATTCCGAAAATATACATTTAAGGAATAGTTGATAATATAATTATAACACAGCTTTAAAAAGTGTCAATAATAAAAAAGGGATATCTTCCCTTCTTAAACTGTGTTTCGTAAATACTCTTTAATCGCACTAATATGTATTTCCTTAAAACTATCTGAATTGTTTTTAATTATCTCCTTTAATTCATTAATGTTAATCCACTGTGCATCTATTTCTTCTTTAAGATTACCCATTGATTCGCATACAAAAGTATTTAGTACAACAGTAAAATTACCCTCAAAGCTAGTTGCTATATGAAATGGTTTGAAAAAGTAGTCTTCGTTACTACTATAGACTACATCTATACCAGATATTTTAGTTAAAGTGAGTCCTGTTTCTTCTCTAACCTTCTTAGACAAAGCTAAAGTCATATTATCATCTTCATTAATACTACCTCCAGGTATATCTAGTAAGGCTCTTCTATCATTAGTTGTTTGAATCAACACATACGTATCATTTCCAACTGTTTTTTCAATTATTGCAGCTACTCCTACTAGCATTACATTTCTTTTTTCTGTATACACTACACTAGCATAATAAATAGAGACTATAATCATGACAAGTGCTGTAGTTAATAAAAATGTTTTAAAATTTTCATCTAAATTAAAATTAAACGAAAAATAAAGCATTGTAAGTGACAATACAGACATAATAACTAAAATAATTGGATTAATAAAATCCTTATATAGAGTTATATATGTTGCAATTATAGAGATACACACAATAATAAAAACATTACTAAGGGTTAACTCTATACCTTTAGAAGCAGAATACATTAGTACTAAAACAGTAACAGCTATTATTGAAACAATTGTATAAAGAGCTTCGTTTCGTTTTTTCATTCGCTTTACTTACACCTCTTTTATAAAAGACTCTAAGTATTTCAACCATATATCTGAATTTTCTTCTTCAAATAATCTTCTTAAAAAATCTATCATTATTTTTTCTCGTTTTTTAGCTTCTACTCTACCTGGCTCAGTAAGCATAATACTTGGAATAAGCAATAACTTATCAAAAAAATGTTGAACTCCATGTTCACTTTTTATTTGCTTATATTCATAAGATATATCCGTTGTTTTTGGATGTATACTTTTATCAAAGAAAACCCTATTCATACCTTCGCCAAATATAATAGCCCTTATAATTCCAATAGACCCTATTGCATCGCACATATCCGCATCACTTACTATCATTCCTTCAATACTTGTAGGTCTAACACCTTCTAAGTATCTATTATAGCCCATGCTTTTAATTATATTTAGCACTTTATTTTGCTTAATCTCGCTTATTTCTAGCTTAGCTAATATATCCTTAGCATTAGTAAGACTTTCTGCACTCTTGTTACCAAAAAGTTTATAGTCATCTACATCATGTAAGTAAGAAGCTAATTCTACTATTTCTTTATCTGCATTTAATTCATCCGCAAAAGATAAAGCAAGTTTATTTACCCTATCAATATGGTCTATTTCATGTCCTTTTTTATCACTTAGCAGTGACTTTACATATTCTCTTACTTGCTTATCCATGAGTAAGTCTACCTTTTACATTTATATTTTTCATAGTTAGATTAACATTCATTTTATACTCAAAATCTATCTCATCACCTGAGAATTTCATTCTATAATTTACAATATAAGGCGTTTCCAAATAATAAACTATAACTTCAAGTTCATTATCATTTACCCAATTTGTAAAAGCTAGGTATTTTTGACGTGAGTATACTGTATCTTTCCTAAACATCCCCACCCCACTTGTAGGCGTGTTTATGTCTAAGTCTAGGTTACATACAACTCCTTCTTCTGTAGTAATATTAAATACTATTTTATCGTCTTTTTGATCGAAAAATAATTTTTCAAATCTATTGAAATTCTTATCTAGTAAATATGTTTCATTCTTGAATACTCTATCTACTTTATTCTTTGTTATATCAGGTAATTTATAGCTTAAGTTTAACTCATTAAAATCTTCTTCTATGTCAACATCAATTATATGTTCATATACTGTTTTTAACATATTTTCAGTTGGTTTTGAGTAAGTAGACATAAGTGTTATTACCATTTTTTTATCAGGAACAATAATGCACAGCTGACCAAATGCCCCTTGGATTGTAAAATATCCATCTTTAATTATATGAAACTGATAACCATAGCCATTTCCTGAATACTCTTTTTCTATTCCCTTTGTAACTTTAATAGATGTAGCTTCTCTTATATAATCTTCTGAGAGTATCCTTTTTTCTTTATAAACACCATTATTTAAAAGCATCAAACCTATTTTTGATAAAGACTCTATTGAAAGACTTACTCCCATTCCACCGAGCGTAGCGCCACTAGGACTCTCTCCCCAATCATATTCTGTTATTTCAAGTGGTTTGAAAAGATTCTCTTCTAAGAAATCTGACAGTTTTTTCCCTGTTAACTCAGTAAAGATCTCTGAAATTATGTGAGAACATAAAGTACTATAGTAATAGTGTGTTCCAGGTTTTTTCTCAAAATCAAGTTTTAGAAATTCACTTACCCAGTCTTTATCACTTGATGTTATTTCTAAGACCTTATCATCTGTAATTCCAGATGTCATACTTAACAAATGCTCTAGAGTTACATTTTTAAGATTATTACTAATAGAACTAGGATGTTTACCCTTAAAACAATCAACTAATTTTGTATTAAGATCAATAAGTCCCTTATCTAGTGCAATACCTATCCCTATGGATGTTAGAGACTTAGCAACTGAAAAAACAAGGCTTAGATCATCAAATTTATAAGGTGATTTCGTAAACTTTCCAATTACCTTATCATCTTTTATAATCATAAATGATTTTATATTAATCTTTTCATCTAGTTCACAAGCTTTTACAAAACTATTCAGACTCATTAAATACCTCTATAATAAATTCTTCAGCTTCTTTCTTTACTTTATAGTTTAAGTTATTCTCTTCAAGCGCAAGTGTTAAATGTCTGAGTGCAATTCCCATATCAATTACGTTTAGGTCCTTTAAAATTCTATTATTTTTATTATTGTTATATAAGACTATTTTTTTATCTTTAAACTTAAGTCTAGCTGGTTGAGAATTCTTAGCTGATGGAGCTTCTCTAAGTGCTTTTACTATATCAATTAAGTCAGTATCCCCTTCATAGTAATCTTCTATGTTAAGCCTTCTTCTATTTACATCAATATAAGTATCACTATATCCAAAAGCAATACCAATAATATAGTCTTGACCTCTGTCAAACACTTTTGCAGCACCGACCCAGCATGTATCAAGGCCAATCTCTTTTAATCTAAGAACTAGTTCTTCACCGCAGTAACCCGCATTAATATAAGCATCTTCAGTTTTGTTTCTAAGTATAGAAATATAATATGGAGATTTAATAACCATCTTTTTAGTTATAAAGTTTAGCTTTTTGTCGTTAACAAATTCTTTATAAGTTTGTATTTTAAACTTAAGAGTACACTCCTTACCATTAAAGAGTTTTAGAGTGCTTATAGCACTATCGATCTTTTTCTTTGTCTCATTATCTAGAGTTCTATCACTATACTTTCTTACCGATTTTCTTTTATAAATCTGCTCATATAATTTACTCATCATTTTCTTTCCTCAAATAAAATATCTCAGTTACATCATCTGGTAAATAGTCCTGTTTTACTTCTGAGTTAGGATAGTCATGTGGATACAAATATATGCTCTTATCTCCTTTAAGCTTCTTCTTCGTAAAATCTTGAAGATGCGCTGGAACATTAGCGTTAGGGTTATTTCTAACATAATCAATCGCTTTATCTATCGCAAGATATGCACTATTGCTTTTTTTTGATTTAGCCAAGTATATTGTAGCTTCTGAGAGTATAATTCTTGCTTCAGGCATACCAATTTTTTTAACTGCCTCAAATGCTGAATTTGCTATTACAAGTGCAGTTGGATTAGCTAGCCCAATATCCTCTGCAGCAAGTATAACAAGTCTTCTAGCTATAAATTTAATATCCTCTCCAGCAACAAGCATTTTTGCTAGATAAAATAGACTCGCATCGATGTCTGAGCCTCTAACAGACTTTATAAACGCAGATATAGTGTCATAATGGCTATCACCAGTCTTATCATAGGTAATATGTCTAAGTTGCATAGAGTTTTTTATATCATCTAATGTTATCACACTTCTTTTTTGACTAAGCACTGCTATCTCAAGTACATTTAATGCGTACCTTGCATCACCTTCTACCTTAGATGATAAAAAATTTAGTGCATCTTCTTCTATACTAATAGACTTACCTTTTAAAATATCATCCTTCTCTAGTGCGTTGTTTATTATATCTCTTATGTTATTATCACTGAGCCTTTTTAGTTCAAATACATTTGATCTAGATATAAGTGCAGAATTGACTTCATAAAAAGGGTTTTCAGTAGTGGCACCGATTAGTGTTACTACCCCCTCTTCCACATGCTTAAGTAGTGCGTCTTGTTGAGATTTATTGAACCTGTGAATCTCATCTATAAAGAGTATAGTCTTTAAACTATACCTTGATAGATTATCCTTTGCTCTTTCAATCACATTTCTAATATCTGCAACCCCAGATGTAACCGCATTTATAGAAAGAAAATCACCCTTTGTTGTATTTGATATAATTCTTGCAAGAGAACTCTTACCAACACCAGATGGGCCGTAGAGTATTATGGATGAGAGTCTGTCACTCTCGATAAGTCTCCTAAGCAGTTTTCCTTCACCAAGAATCTCTTCTTGCCCAAAAAAACTGTCGAAACTCCTAGGTTTCATCCTATCTGCTAATGGCTTAATACTATTAAGATTTTCTTCTTCAATCATGTTAAGTAAGTTCATTATAATCCCTGTATTACTCTATAAATCGCAAGTGCAACTCCAACAATACCTTCACCGCCTAAAAATCCTGAAGATATAATTACACCAGCATTATTTCTATTCGGTGCAAACTTATCAACTAATAATTTTATCATTCCACCTACAAAAGCTGTAGTTGATATAAACATCGGTAGATATATACCTATTCCAAGTGTCATTGCTGGAATATTTGCAATAAATAGTACTAAACCTATGGTAAATCCAGCTATAAATGCTCCAAGGTTAGGTATTCCAGCTACCATAGTAGATACCGCATAAGCTTGTGGCGCTGGAAGCTGTGTGTCAGGTCCAAAGGTACCATATGCTTTATGCATTATAATAAGAACAAATACGCTCACTAATGCACCTACTATTGCACCTATTAATTCTGCTATAATCTGCTTCTTAGGATCAGTCTTAAGAATATATCCTGATTTAAAGTCATTTAATACATCACCTGCAAGTCCCGTTGATACCGCTACAAGCGCAACAACAAAGAAAGCCTCAGTAGTTCCAACTTTAATAAAGAGCCTAGTTATTAATAGTACAATAATACCAAATATTTCCATAGGATTTATTCCAGTTTGTCCTGTAATCTGAGCTGACATAGCAGTAGCTAAAAATACTCCAATTATTGCTATAACACTGCTAATGACACCCATATCAGTATATATTGTAATAAAGAATGTAATTAGCGCCAAGACTATAGGAATATAAGCATATTTCTTTTCGAAGGTTAGTTTCTTTTTAGTAAATTCTTTTAGTTTTGGCAGTATATATTTTATTGGTATCGCAACTCCAGTTCCTACCATCATCCCTATTCCTAAGCTGTTTTTAAATGCAGTTGCAGCTGCAACATCTGCAAAGAATGAAAGTTTAATTCCAAGTGGAATAATTAGGAAATATGAAATAAACGCACCTAAAAACCATACACTTGTAAAAAGTGGTCCAATAAGATATCCAATAGCAAGTGCCATTGGAGATACCCAGTAGCCAAAGAAAATATTCTTAGCTGATAAGTATTTACTCATAACAACTGGTGGTATTACGTTTGTAAAATAATCTCTAACAAATGTAAATATACCACTTATTGCCATAGCAGAAAAGAGAATAGTCCCCTCTCTTCCACCCTTATCGCTAGTAATTAGCGTTTCAGATGCTGCTATACCCATAGGAAAAGGCAGCTGTATTTTTTCAATATAGTGATACCTTATTATTGCTGTAGCTATAGTTCCAAGTATTGTTCCAGATAAAGTTAGTATTATAAGCGAAATCGTAGAAATCTCCGCATTTGCATTAACCATCCATATTCCAGGAATTGTAAATGCGAGACCACCTGAAACCATCGCTCCAGCACTCATAGCTGTATGAGTTATATTTATTTCATTTAGGTTTGTATTCCCAAGTATTTTAAGAATACTCATTGATAATATCGCTACAAATATTGTTGGCCAGGGTAATGCCCCCATTCTAAGCGCAACATACATTGAACTTGTAGTTATAATTATTGAGCCAATAATTCCTATAATTATTGACCTAAAAGTTAATTGCTTCATTTTTTTCTCCTTAAAAAAGATTTAGAGCCAAATATATGACTCTTATCTATATCTTAAACCTATCATAGTAGTACCAATATTGTTCGTTTTTCTTTTCATAAGCTTTGAAAACAAAGCCAAGTTTCAATATTAGTTCCTGCATTTCTATATCGTCTTCTCTTGCTAGCATATAAAGCTCTCCGTGATTATGTTTATCATGCCATTCTATAAACTTTGAGACAAGTTTTACATCGTCATCTTGTTCGCTTTCACTAGGATGTAGTTTTATACTTTTAACAATAGATATTTCTTCCTTTTCAACATCTTCAAATACTAGCCAGTTTAGTACATAATCTCCATACTTGTTTACAAATGCAATGTCGTTTCTAGCAAATTTAATACCAATTCTTTTTTGAATTTGTTCATAATCTGTTTTTTCAGCTAAAGCATATGTAACCTTCTTTTTATACTTTTTAATTCTTGACCAGTTTAGATCAAGCTCTTGTATATACATATCTACGAAATCCTTAAACATATCAGTTTTTTCTTTACTAAACTGTCTATCAAGTTTTTCTTCGATATCATCATAAACGCTCTTTACTGTTTCGTAAGCCTCTTTACCTTTTGAAGTTAAATAAACTTTAACCTTTCTTTTATCTCTCTGATCTGTTTTTCTCATGATAATTTTGTTGGATTCAAGTTTTTTAAGTGCCTTGGCTACCGTAGTTTTATCAATCAATAGATTTTGAGAAATATCGTATTGGTTAGCACCTTCATTTTCATAAAGGTATAAAATATAAAAATATTGACCTCTGCTAATTTCGTCATCTTCAATTCTGTGTTCAAATATTGTATCAACCATTCGAGCTAATTGTTGTATTGATAATGATATTGATTTCATAATAACTCCTTATATTTCTACTTCTTTGAACTTATCAAATGAGTTAGGTAATATCTTTTTAACTTCACTTGTAAGCTCTTCTACTTGTTCTACCGACCTACCTATATATAATTTTGCATTCATAACAGCATTTATTTCGTCTTCATTTAGTAACAATCTATCATCAGAAGCGAGGTATGATAGCAACTTGTTTTCTTCTCCTTCAGCCATCTGATTCTGGGCTTTAATAGAGTGCTGCCTAATAATTTCATGTACCTCTTGCCTATCAGCACCCTTTTTAACTGACTCCATAATTATATTCTCAGTTATCATAAAAGGTAAATACTTGTTTAGATTCTGTTCTATAACTTTATCATTTACCTTTAAAGTTCCAGTTATAGTTATTAGAAGATTTAATATGCTATCAGCACATAGGAAACTCTCTGATAGAGTAAGTCTCCTATTTGCACTATCATCTAGCGTCCTCTCAAACCACTGTGTCATGGAAACAAGCGATGTATTAAGTGACAAAGAGATTAAAAACTTAGATAATGAAGATACCCTCTCGCTCTTCATTGGATTTTTCTTATATGCCATGGCAGATGAACCAACTTGATCCTTAGAAAAGGACTCTTCTATCTCTTTTAAATTCTGCAATAGTCTTATGTCATTAGTCATCTTGTGAGCACTCTCAGC